>QWCE01001031.1_pt1 | contig 46080 bp, 50 predicted proteins | sample 1972531 | NCBI WGS metagenome assembly QWCE01 (sample SAMN09866716, study PRJNA288562) | Human gut metagenome isolate term4_stool, whole genome shotgun sequencing... | reverse complement strand
TTACTACTTTCTCCTTAAATTCTGTTTTGTATTTTGTCATTAAAAAACTGACCTCCTTTAGTTGGTTTGTTAGTCCAACTTTTGGGGGTCAGTTCACTAGTAGTTGAAGGATTTTTTATATTTTATTTTCTAATTTATTTAATCTATATTGAACTTGATAAAACTTCATATTTGAGCCAAGTTTACTTAGTTGCTTTGCTATTTGTCTTGCTCCTAGACCCATTTTTCTGAATTTAATTATATTTTCTATAATCTCTTCCTCAGAGAGCTTTTTCTTTGAGTTATCAAAGTATTTATCCTCATGTATTTCAATGAGTTTATTTTTTAATTTATCGATTGTAATTTCATAATCTTCATCAATATTTTCTAAAAAAACTTCAAATAATTTGGTACATTCATCTTTTGGTCCAGGTAATGATAAAATAGTAGTATTATTTTCTACTGCAATGGTTAAAGTTGAGAATAAATGGCCATTTCTACCATATATATTTCTGGAATAAATGGTGTTAAAATGATTTTTTAAAACATCATGTACTATATCTTTGGATAATGTTTCAGAGAAATTATTTCCTCCACCTGTTCCTCCTGTAATTATTAAATAATCAGGATTTTTATTTAAATTTTGGTTTATTATTTCTAACAAACCATCTTTACTATCTGGAGCAGGTTTTGATCTTATGATTGAGGATTCAGGGAGTTTTTTAATAATCATCCCAGCTAGGATAGGGCTGTTTTGATCAACTACGATTCCTTCTAAAATCTCATCCCCTGTTGGTATAATTATGAATTTTTTATATGCAGACAAATTTTCCTTATTATTTCTATCAATAATCTTAATAATATCATTTCTAAGATTTTTAGCAAACTCTTTATCTACAATATTTTCTTTATAGAATCTAATTGTTATTGAATTTTTAGTTAATCCCAGTATATTAAATTTATGTTTAACAATTAAACTGAGTTCCTTTTCAAAATCTGACAGGTTTACTCCTTTTAAATCGATATTTTTTATAGTTATAATATCATCTTTAATTAAAAAATTCATAACTTATGCACCTCCTGTATAGTATATCATTTATTTAGTCAATTAAAAACCAAATTGAGAAAAAATATAACAAATGTTATAATTATTTAGGGAGTGAATATATGGAAATAAAAGAATTTTTGAATAGATACAAAGAAGGAAAAATTTCTATTGAAGAAACGGAAGAATATTTAAAAAATCTACCTTATCAAGATTTGGATTATGCTAAGCTTGATTATCATAGATCTATAAGATCTGGTTTTGGAGAAGTTATATTCTGTGAAGGAAAAGCAGATTCTCATTTACTTGGAATATACAAAAGCTTTTCTGAAAGGGAAGGGAATGTTCTAGGTACAAGAGCCAATAAGAGACAGTATGAGCTTGTAAAAAGAGAAATTTCTGATGTAGAATTTGATGAAGTATCTGGTGTTCTAAAAATAGAAAGAAATAAAATAAAAAAAATAGGTAAGATTGTTGTTGCAACAGGAGGAACTGCCGATATTAAATTTGCAGAAGAGGCTGCACAAACCGCTGAATTTTTCGGTGCAAATGTATATAGACTATATGACGTCGGTATTTCTGGATTACACAGACTTTTAAACAACTTATCCTTTTTTAAAGATGCCAACGCAATAGTTGCAGTTGCAGGAATGGAAGGTGCACTTCCAGGAGTAATAGCAGGCCTTGTGGATATTCCAGTAATAGCTCTTCCTACTTCCATAGGATATGGCGCTAACTTTAAAGGAGTCTCTGCTCTATTAACTATGCTCAATTCTTGTGCAGAAGGAATAAATGTGGTAAATATAGATAATGGTTTTGGAGCAGGTTACAATGCCGCCCAAATAAATAGATTAGTTGAAAAAAACAATGAATAATATAATTTTGGAAAAATACAAAAAATTAGAAAGTTTATTAAAATTTTATGGAAAAATATCCGTTGCTTTTTCAGGTGGAGTAGATTCTAGTTTTTTAGTGGTAGCTGCTAAGAAAATATTAGGTAAAGAAAATGTACTTGCGATAAATTTGATTTCTTCGATGCAGCCTAAAAGTGAAGAGAATTATGCAAAAGACTTTGCTGATAAATATGATATCAATTTAATAAGAGTTCCTGCAAATGAATATAGTATACCTGGATTTGTTGAAAACTCTAAAGATAGATGTTATTTTTGTAAGCATGCCATCTTCTCAAAAGTTATCGATATTTCTAAAAGCAATGGCTTTGACATAGTTGCTGATGGAACAAATTCCGATGATGAAGGTGATTACAGACCTGGAATGAGAGCCTTAAAAGAGCTTAGAGTAATGAGTCCTTTAAAAGAAGTAGGTCTAACCAAGAGTGAAATAAGGGCTCTTCTTAAGGATATGGATGTAGAAACTTATAACAAGCCATCTGCTGCTTGTTTAGCATCAAGAGTTCCTTATGGAACAGAAATTACAAGAGAGATACTTAAACAAGTAGAACTATCCGAAGAATATCTAAAATCCTTAGGTTTTATAAATCACAGAGTCAGATACCATGGAAATTTGGCTAGAATAGAAGTCACAGAAGATCAATTCCAACTTTTAATTGATCATAGATTAGAAATTGTAAAAAACATTAAGTCATTTGGATTTATTTTTGTAACTTGTGATCTACTGGGCTATACTGTTGGATCTCATAATTTAGTTTTAAAGGAGAAATAATTATGAATTTACTATTAGAATGTTATTCAGGAATTTCTGGAAATATGTTTATCGGATCTCTCTTAGATCTAGGAGTTCCTTTTGATTATTTAAAGAGTGAAATTGAAAAATTAAATATCGACGGATATGAGTTAGTTTATAAAAAAGTTGACAAGCTTGGAATTGATTCAACTTATTTTAACGTAAATTTATTAGATCATGATCACGATCATAACCATAACCATGATCATTCACATGAACACTGTCATGTAGATGGACATAACCATAGTGAAGAACACGACCATCTTCATCAACATGCTCATGATGAAAATCACGAACATAACCACGAGCATAATCATGACCATGTTCACAGAAATTTAAACGATATAAGAAGCATAATTAATGAATCTAGTTTGTCAGACTATGTAAAAGAAAACTCTCTTAAGATATTTGAATACATTGCAAGAGCAGAATCTAAAATTCATGGAAAATCCATAGATGAAGTCCATTTTCATGAAGTTGGAGCTATCGACTCAATAATTGACGCTGTAGGAGCCTCTGTATGCCTCGAATATTTAAAAGTCGACTCAATATATGCCCAAAATTTATACAAGGGCCACGGCTTTGTAAACTGCGCACATGGATTATTTCCTGTTCCAGCACCAGCAACCCTTGAAATTTTAAACGAAACAGATTTCGAATTAAAGGAATCCGTAGTAGAAAGTGAACTTATAACACCTACAGGAGCTGCAATTTTAGCCACTTTCGCAAAGCCGCTACTAGGTTCCTACAAAAGTATAAAAACTTCTTATGGAGCTGGCTCAAAAAATTTTGAAATACCAAATGTACTACGTGTTTCACAAATAGAATTAAGAGGGAAAAAAGTTATAAATACAAATGAGATTTTCGTATTAGAAACAAATTTAGATGACATTAGCGGAGAAGACTTGGGCTATTTTATGGAATTATGCATGAATAAAGGTGCTCTCGACGTCTACTTTACACCTATTTATATGAAGAAGAATAGACCTGCATACAAGCTTTCTGTAATAACAAAGAAAATGAGTGTCAAATCCATGGCAAAACTTATATTTAAACATACTACATCCATAGGTGTAAGATATACAAAATATAGAAGGTTTGAGATGGATAGAGAATTTTTAGATGTAGAGACAGAATTTGGAACTATAAGAAAGAAAATTTTAAAATATGATGATATTGAAAAAGAAAGCTATGAATATGAAGATTTAAAAAAAATAGCTGAAAATAAAGATATATCATTGGAAGAGCTTAGATCAAATTTAAATAAATAATAACATTAAAAAAATCCTGTACTTCACAGGATTTTATTTTTTTACATTTTTCTGTATAAGCCTACTATATGACCAAGTATAATAAGTTCTTTGGTATATATTGGATCCATAAATTCATTTTCAGGCTGCAATCTGAACCTGTCTTCTTCCTTATAAAAAGTTTTAATAGTAGCTTCATCTCCTATAAGAGCTAGAACCTTGTCACCATTTCTAGCAGAGCTTCTCTTTTCTATTATTACATAATCTCCATCTAGAATTCCTGCATTGATCATAGATTCGCCCTTAACTTTTAGTATGAAAAGATCTTTATCCTTAGCAAAGTCAAGAGGTAAGGGGAAGGTGTCTTCTATATTATCAAAAGCTAAAATGGGCATACCTGCTGTAACAGTACCAACTATTGGTATATCTACGGTTTTTTTCTTGGCAAGAAGCAAATCATCTGATGGATCTAATATTTCTATAGCTCGAGGTTTAGAAGGATCTTTTCTAATATAATCTAATAACTCAAGTTTTTCCATAGATGCGTGAACAGTAGAAGTACTTTTTATGGAACAACCATTGCATATTTCTCTAACTGATGGTGGATAACCATTGTTTTCTATATATTTTTTTATAAATAAAAGTATATCGACATCCCTTTGGGCTAAATCTTCGTACATAATATCCTCCTAGCTATATTTCTCTAATTTAATTATATCAAAACTCATAATTTAACACAATAAAAAAGAACAAAAATTCGAACAAATATTCTTTTTTATATTGACACGAACATATGATCATGATAATATATGAGTATAAAAGAACATTAGTTCAAACATATATTCAAATGTGTATTCAAAATATATTTATTTTAGATTTTGTAGAGGTGTAAAATGAAAAAGAGATCAATCTATTTAAAGAAAAAAAGAATATTATTCATATTAGCTTTAATGTTTTTATTCACAACAGGAATTACTACTTATAGTACAGAAAACACAGAATCTATTAAGCCAAGATATCAAGAGTATGTAGTAAAAGAAAATGATACTATGTGGAAAATATCTTCAGGATTTATAAACAGCAGCACAGATATCAGAAATTTTATATCTAAGGTTGAAGAGATAAACAATATAGATTCACAAAAGATAAAACCAGGAATGGTTATATATATGCCAATAGAGCCTTAAATAGGTCCTTAATATATTTCACTATGAAAGAAGCAAGTTTATCTTGCTTTTTTTTATTTTCTGTAAACTCTCTTATTTTTTCAAGATTATGTTTCGTAAAATTATTATTTAGCGAAGTTATGTTTAAAGTGTTCACATTCCATATAATAGTATTGAAGCAATCCTCCCTCAATAAAACTAATAAAACAAATTAAATAAAGCATATAAAAAGACCTTCTTCTATGGAAGGTCTAAATTTATTTTTGATTCATTTATAAAATCTTCATTGGTTTTATATTTTTCTAAACTAGAAAGCATAAACTCTGTTACTTTATATTTATCGTCTTCAGATGTAGCTCTTCTTATATAGTTTGAGAATTCATATTCTTTTTTACTAAGTATTAATTCTTCTTTTCTAGTTCCAGATTTAAATATATCTATTGCTGGGAAAATTCTTTTTTCTGAAAGCATTCTATTTAAATGTACTTCCATATTACCAGTTCCCTTAAACTCTTCAAATATAATGTCATCCATTCTTGAGCCTGTATCTACAAGAGCCGTTGCAAGTATCGTTAGAGATCCACCCTCTTCTATATTTCTAGCTGCTCCAAAGAACTTTTTCGGTGCGTGTAGTGAAAGTGGATCAAGTCCACCTGTTAAAGTCTTGCCACTTGGAGGTGTAACTAAATTATATGCCCTTGCAAGCCTTGTTAGAGAGTCTAATAATATAACCACATCTTTTTTATTCTCTACAAGTCTTTTGGCCCTGGTAATAACCATCTCTGCAACCTTAGTATGATTCTTTGCCATTTCATCAAATGTCGAGAATACAACTTCTCCATTAACAGATCTTTTCATATCTGTAACTTCTTCTGGTCTTTCATCTATAAGCAAAACTATAAGATAAGTATCTGGATAGTTTTTTTCTATAGATTTAGCAATTTTCTTAAGTAGTGTTGTCTTACCACTCTTTGGCGGAGAAACTATAAGTCCCCTCTGCCCTTTTCCAATTGGAGAAACTATATCTATTAGTCTCATAGCTGTTTCAGAAGTAACAGTTTCTAATTTAAATCTTTCATTTGGATATATAGGAGTTAAGTTGTCAAAAATTGGTCTTTTTGTTGCTGTTTCAGGAGGAAGATTATTTACTTTATTGATGTAAATAAGTGCATTAAAATTCTCCCCTTCTTTAGAAGGCTTAACAACTCCCTGTATTTTATCACCAGTTCTAAGTCTAAATCTTCTGATTTGTGAGTGACCTACATATACATCTCCATCTCCAGATAGATAGTTCTTCATCCTCAAGAATCCATAACCATCAGGAAGTATTTCTAAGATACCTGTTACGTAATTGATTTCATCCATATTTTCTATAATCTTTTCAGCATTATTAGAAAGGTTAGTTGTATCAATTGCATCTGCGGTATTATTCTTTATATTATCTTCTTCAGAAATACTATCATCATCTTGATATCTACCTATATAATCTATAAGTTGATCTCTATTTAATGTGTTTGGATTGTCTAAACCATATTCAATTGCCATTGTTTTTAAGTTATCTATTGAGAGTTTTTTTAGATCTATATTGTCATTTTTTTCTTGATTTAAATTAAAATTGTCTTGTGTTGATAAGATTTTTAAGATGAGATCGCTCTTGTTATATTTATATGGACTATCTATATTGAAATATTTTGCGATTTCTTTGATTGATTTTACGTTTAAATTTTCTAGATCTTCTTTTGAATAAGTTTTTGTTTTTACATTTCCTGTTTCTATATATTCTATATAATCATCTTTATTAAATAAAAAATCATTAGCAAGGCCCATAGACCTTGCTATATTTTTTAAGTCTTCTAGTGATTTACTATATAATAGACTATTGTTTTTATTAGTCATTATTTTGCGTACTCCGGTTTTTTGTCTAAATCGTGAATACTTTTAATGAATCTAACTGTTCCACTAGGTAGTCTCGTAACTAATGTTTCTGTAGTAGCTTTATTGCCTTTTAAGTACTTAACACCTTCTAAGATTTCTCCAAAGCTTACTCCTGTTGCAGAAAATATTACATCATTTCCTTTAACTAGATCATCTATTTTGAATATTTTTTCTAGGTCTGAGTGAAGCTCTTTACATCTTTTCATTTGTTGTTCATCTGTAGGAAGTAGTCTGCCTTGGAAATCTCCATCTAAACATTTTAGAGCTGCAGCTGCTATAACGCCTTCAGGAGCTCCTCCTACTCCCATCACCATATCTACACCAGAACTTTCAAAGCAAGTTTCTATGGCTGTTAGTATATCTCCATCTGTAACCATTTTAATTCTAGCGCCAGTAGATCTTATTTCATCAACAAGTTTATTATGTCTTTCCCTCTTTAGTACTGCTACTGTTATATCTTCAACTTTTTTTCCAAGAGCTTTTGCAACTCTATTTATATTATTTTCAACAGTATCTGTTAAGTCGATACATCCTTTAGCTCCTGGTCCACAAGCTATCTTATCCATGTAAACATCAGGTGCATTTAAAAGGCATCCTCGTGGAGCTGCAGCAAGCACAGAAATTGCATTATTCATTCCATTTGCAATAGACGTAGTTCCATCTAGTGGATCAACTGCAATATCTACTTCATCAGCATCTGGTTTCATGGTGCCTATCTTTTCTCCGATATATAGCATAGGAGCTTCATCTATCTCACCTTCCCCTATAACTACTTCTCCATTTATATCTACCGTGTCAAACAATCTTCTCATAGCGTCAACGGCTGCACCGTCAGCTTCATTTTTCTTACCTTGACCTAACCAAGCTCCTGCTGAAAGAGCTGCTGCTTCAGTGGCTCTTGCAAGATTTAATGCTAAATTTCTGTTCATTATATCTCCTTTGTTTTGACGTCTTTAAAGTCTTCTAAAAATTTTATAAGACCACTATCTGTTAGTGGATGCTTAACCATTTGCTTAATAACTTTTGTTGGAACAGTTGCTATGTCTGCTCCAGCAAGCATGGAATCAACTATATGTGTGGTGTTTCGTACACTTGCTGCAATTATTTTTGTTTCTATATTATAATTTTTAAATATTGTTGAAATTTCTTTAATTAAATCCTTGGAAGATACTCCAATATCATCGAGTCTTCCTAAGAATGGACTTACATATGTGGCTCCTGCTCTAGCCGCTAAAATCGCTTGTGATGCAGAAAAAATAAGAGTTACATTTGTCTTTATATTTTCTTTAGAAAGAATACTGGTTGCTTTTAAACCTTCTTCTGTCATAGGTATTTTTACTATGACATTTTCTTTTATTTTAGAAAGTATTCTTCCCTCTTTAACCATTCCTTCTGCATCGGTTGAAACCACTTCTGCAGATACTGGTCCATCTACTATTTTAGAAATTTCATCGATAACTTCTTCGAATACTCTTCCCTCTTTTGCAATTAAGGAAGGGTTTGTGGTAACACCTTCGATAATTCCCCAAGAATTTATCTCTTTAATTTCATCAATATTTGCTGTATCCAAAAAAAATTTCATACTTGATCTACTACCTTCTCTCCGAGTAATACTACTGCTTTTGCTGCGATTCCTTCTCCATTTCCAGTAAAGCCTAAACCTTCAGTTGTAGTGGCCTTTACAGAAATATTTCCCAAAGAAGTATCTAAAGCATCTGCAATGTTTTTTCTCATCTCATCTCTAAAAGGACTAAATTTTGGCTCATCTGCAATGATTACAGAATCCACGTTTACAATATAGTATCCTTTAGTATTTATTATATCACTAACTTCTTTAAGTAAAACTAAAGAACTTATATCTTTATATTTTTCATCTGTATCTGGAAATAAATTTCCTATATCGTTATAACATATTGCTCCTAAGATCGCATCCATTATTGCATGAACTAAAACATCTGCATCCGAATGACCTAGTAGGCCTGTTTTATGAGGTATATCAACTCCACCCATTATTAGTTTTCTTCCTTCAACTAAGCGATGGACATCATACCCTATTCCAATTCTCATAATTCCTCCTTAAATTTCAGTGCTATTTATTAATACTTCTGCTATTAATAAATCCTCTGGTGTAGTTATCTTAATGTTTTTATAGCTTCCCATTAATATTTTCACCTTTCCACCATTTTTTTCTACGAAACTGGCGTCATCAGTACCTGTAAAACCTTCTTCCATAAGTCTATTATATGCAGATACTATTACATTTTTTAAAAATACCTGAGGGGTTTGTATTTGAAACAGTTCACTTCTAACAGGCGTAAAATCAACATTTAAGTCTGATTTTGAAACTTTGATTGTATCCTTTACAGGTACTCCTACAACAAGTGCTTCTGTATTTACTACCTCTTCTATAGATTTATCAATTAATTCCGTTTCGATAAACGGCCTTGCACCATCATGAGTTAAAACTATATCTGTACTATCAGGCAGATTTTTAAGTGCATTAAAGATGGAATCAGGTCTAGTAGCTCCGCCATAAACTATTTTAAATTTTTTATTTAGCTTTAAACTTGATAAAACATCTCCCAGATAAGTAATATCCGTTTCTTTAATCACAACGATTATATAGTCTACATACTTAGAATTATCAAATTTCTTTAATGTATGCTCAAGAACAGGAGTATTATCTATCATTAAAAATTGCTTGTTTAGGCTTTTTTTCATTCTAGTTCCCATGCCAGCTGCCGCTATAATAGCAGTTACATAATTATTTAAATACATATTAAATCCCTAAATCAATTGCATACTTCATAATATCTCCAGCTATTGGAGCAGCAATACTTCCACCATAGTCATTTACATCTTCCAAAACAACAGCTATGGCAATTTTGGGATCTTTAGCTGGAGCAAATCCAACAAACCAAGCGAAGTTTTCTTGTCCTTCTTGAGATTTTTGGGCTGTTCCTGTCTTGCCAGCTATTCCATAGCCTCTTCTATAAGCATTTCTACCAGATCCAGACCCAACTACAGCTAGCATATAATCTTTGATTTCAGCTGCAATCTCTGGTGTGACAGCTTCGCTTAAAACTTGTGGCTCTTTCTTTAAAATAACTTCTCCCTTAGGACTAATTACTGAACCGACAAGATTAGGTTGCATTAATTTCCCATCATTTGCGATGGAAGCTGTCACCATACACATTTCCAAAGGAGTAGCTGAAACTGTACCATGTCCAATACCAGAAGAAGCAAGCTCTGTTTTTGAAATATTATTATATTTAAAAATTGAAGCGTGATAAGGTAGATCAAAGTCAAAATTACTATTAAACATAAATCTATCTGTAGTCTTGCCTAAAGATTCCGCTCCTAAATCTACAGTTTTTTTAACAAAGTAGGTATTTACAGAGTTTACAAATGCGGATTTTAAATCTAAGGCGCCGTAAGTTTTTTCAAGAGCATTTTTAAAAACTTTTCCATCTATTTCTTGACTACCTTCATCCACATAATTTTGATCAATTTTATTTTCTAGCAAAGACGCTGCTGTGATGATTTTAAAAGTAGATCCAGGTGGATACTTAGTCCAAATTGCTCTATTATATAGTGCCCCTTTATTTTGTTCTGATAGAGCTTTATTGTCCTTTGCAATTGATTCAGAGTTAAAATCAGGAAGAGATACCATAGCAAGTATATCTCCTGTCTTTGGATCCATTGCAACTATAGCACCAGCAGCTCCAGTGTTACTAAGAATGTCTCTTGCGTAATTTTGAATATCCGTATTTGTTGTTAAATAGACATTATTTCCCTTATCCAGTTCTACTTTTTTATTATAGACTGATTTTAGTACTTTTATTGACCTAGGAACTTCAAGTCCTAGTAAATATTTATCATAACTTTTTTCAATTCCGGCTTTACCCATCACTTTGTCTGAATATCCAATGATATGAGAGTATGAAATTGGGTAATTATACTTTCTAATAGCCTTGCTTTTCTCACCTTCAGAGTAAGCAAGAATATTTCCTTCTCTATCTAAAATAGATCCTCTTTCAATGTTTTGCTCAATTATTGTTTCTCTTCTGTTAGCAGGATTATCTATTATATTCTGTCCAACAAAGACCGTAAAATAACTGAGGTAAAGAATTAGAGAAAGATATAAAACTATAACTAAAACCAGAACTACAAGTATTCTTTTATTATCTTTAAACATACTACCTCACTCATATTTATAAGACATATCTTCACTACAAACTTGAAGAATTGCCAGGCAAATAAAGCTGCTAAGCATTGAAGATCCGCCGTAAGATACAAATGGAAGTGTAATTCCTGTCATAGGAATAAATTTAACAACTCCACCAATATTTAAAAATGCTTGAATTGCAAATAGTGTACTGACACAGATTGCCAATATTCTATAAAATAAATATTCCTGACTTAGCGCTATCTTATAACCTCTATATGCAAGAAGCATAAACATCATTATTATCGCTATTCCTATAAATATTCCCATTTCTTCACAAATAAAAGGAAATATAGAGTCAGATTCTCTAACAGGAACAAGGTTTGGAAATCCTCTCCCTATGCCTTTTCCAAAGAAATCACCTTCAGCAATTGCAAAAAGTGATTGTACAATTTGAGCACCATATCTATAAGGGTCGTTCCAAGGATTAATCCAAATTGAAACTCTCACCTTAACGTGATCAAATTTCATATAACCTACTATTGAACCAATTATTATAAGAATAAAATTTATAAGAAGTATCTTTCTATCATTTTCATAAATATATACAGTTACCAGGTAAAGTGAAAGAAAAACTACAGACATACCTAAATCTCTTTCGATAAAGAGAATGGCAATGAAAAAATAAGTTATAAATAGTAGATTATAAGCTGGTTTATTTTTATTTACAATATCTGTTTTATATCTGTATTTTGTAAAATAAGAAGCCAATAAAAACATCATCAAAATCTTTGCAAACTCTGATGGCTGTACGGAAAAGGAACCAATTCTGATCCAGTTATAGGAACCATATTGTCTACCTGTTTTAAAAATTACGGCAAAAATTAAAGTTGATATTAATAGAATAAAAATTCCTAAGGCATAAATTCTTGAATAATCTTCTAATTTTCTAAAAGCTCTTAAAGCAAAATAGCAAATATAAAAAGAAAGAAGTCCAAGAAGAATCCAAACAAGTTGTAAAAAACCAAGATGTGGATTTATTCTATAAACTGTAATTAAGCCAAGGGATAATAGCATGGATACAATCATAAAGATGTAGTTATCCCCTTTTGAAATTTTTCCAAGTAGAAAATTAGATATATATATGATTAGTATCAATCCAACAAAGAGTATTGTAATATATATATCTATATGACTATCGTTATAAAAAAACAATAAAATAAATGCTAAAATTTCAAATAATAATAGCAGGTCTCTAGGGCGCCTAATTCTAGTAAAGAAATTTATCATTACCTTACCCCCTATTATCTACGAAAATAAATTGGATTAAACCAACTCCAATGGTGTCTCCATTTCTAAGCTCAATAATATCTTCAATCTTATTGCCATTTAAAAATGTACCATTAGCCGAGTTTAAATCCTCTATAAAATAAGATCCATCATCTTCAAAAATTTGAAGATGGACCTTGCTTACAAAATTATCCTTGATGGGAATTGTACATCTATTTGATCTTCCCATGGTAATTTTTTTCTCTAAAACATAATATTCTTGCATTTTAAAGCTAAGTGAATCAAGCCTATTGACAACCTTTAAATAGCAAGAGTCAATACTGGCTCCTACCTTGCTCATGGATTTAATATCTAGATACATTAGCCTAATTATGCTTATAATAAAAATATAAATAATCACAATAAAAACATATTTAAGTACTTGTGAGACTATTTCAAACATATTCCACCCCATTATTACTTACTTTATAATAACACAAAAACGATATTTTTTACATAGAAACATATAGAATTACTGTATAAATCAACTTTTGATCTATTTTGTTCGATTGAGAATTAAATTCTCATATGATACAATCAAAATGAGGTAAGTATGAATATATTAAAAATAAGTTTCGATAAAAATTTTAAAAAATACATGGTAGAAACTGATGAAGAAACTTTCTATGTATTTGAATCAACTTTTGTAAAATTTAATCTATATGTTGGAAAAGAATTAGACTCCAAAACTTGCGAGCAGTTTGAATATTATGATAAATTTCATGAAGCAAAGACCATATCATTTAAATTTCTAAAGAACTCCAAAACCGAATTTGAACTTAGAAATAAACTTAAACAATCACAATTAGATGATGAAATAATAGATGAAACTGTAAAATACATATATAGCCTAGACTTATTAGATGATAAAGACTACGCTTATAGGTATGCTCAAGATAAAAGCAATTTCAATAGATGGGGCAAAAACAAAATAAAATATAAACTAATGGAGAAAGGCGTTCCAGATACTTATATCGACAGTGCATTAGAAACTATCTCTTCAGATAATGAATTAAAAAATATTTTAAAAGATAAAGAAATCAAGGAGAGATCACTTAAACCTGATGCGAAAAATAGAAAGGCAAAAATAATGAATTACTTATACAGACGAGGTTATAGTATAAGTTTAATAAACAAGGTAATGGATGAATAACTACTATGTATATATTTTAAAATGTAGAGATAATACCCTGTATACAGGAATCACTACAGATCTAGAAAATAGATTAAAAAAACATAACTCAGGTGTAGGGGCAAAATATACAAGAGGTAGAACTCCTGTTGAGTTAATGTACTATGAAAGTGGCCTCGATAGATCACAGGCATTAAAAAGAGAAATTGCTATAAAAAAATTAACAAGAATAAAAAAAGAAAAATTAATTGAAAATTTCAACAAAAAATAAAAAGGAAGGTAGCAAAAAAAACTACCTTCTTTATTATTAATCACTTAATATTCCAATAATCAAGGCAAATAGTATGCTAGCTAAGCCAGCCGCCACACAAGTTATGAAAATGAATATATTATTTAAACTTGCTGGATCAAATAGATTGTCTATTACTGAAAAAATTGAAAACAAACCTATAAAAATAAGTAAAATTCCTGGCAAGTACTTAACGAATTTGAGTTTTCTAGCTACAAAATTAAGCACTAGAGTAATAAATATTGCCACTCCTATCATGATGAGAGCAATACCCATATATTCAGTATTTCCTGGAAAAATCTCTGTTATTTTACTCAATAGTTTCCCCATCTGTTCCTCCTAATGTACTAATAAACTTTTGCCAAGTATTAGTAAATTCCCCTGTGCTCCATTCTGTCATTACAGCTACTGGGTTTTTAATATCATCTTTGTAAATTTCCTTTTTATCTATCTTTCCTCTATCTAAATTATAAACCATTATTCTATTATTTTCCAAGGTTATAATAAATTTATTATTTGGAGTAGTAAATGCATCAGTAACAGATGGAAGAGTCTTTCTGATGTTGACTATAGGAATTGATAAGCTTTCATACTTAACAATCTTTTTAGGTACGAGTACGTTTATGTCAAAATCTGTGTACTTATCATAATCTACATATTGTGCCCTTCCAAAGAATTTCCAAAATCCTCTGTTTCTCCTAAGACCAAAATTAAAATCATCTATTATGACATTCTTATCAGTTGATATCTTAGATTTTGCACTTTCAATAAATATTTTTTCTCCATCATCAAAAATATCTTGAAGGGACAAGCTTTTATCAGTGTCATCTCTTCCCAATGACCTAAAATTTAAACTTATTGATTTATCTTTTTCTGATTTAATATCAAGTCCGTAATAATCTGAACTTAGGTAGTTTATTTCTTTTTTAGTTCCAGTGGCTTCGTCCTTTGTAATTATTTTATCTGAAACCATGGTTTTTCCTACCACAATATCACCATTATCTGTATGATTTACATAAAATTCAATAAATTCACTGTCCTTTGGACAAATTAATTTATCAATTTTTTGAATTTCCTGAAGATTATTTCCTTCGAATTTAAAGAAATATGTGGCATATTTAGGCATATTATTATCGTTATATTTAAGTCCCAATAGAAAACCATTTAAAGAGTTCTTTTTGGAACCATCCATATAAACTAATCCACTATCTACATTTCTAAGTACCATATCTTCAAATTCTTCTTTAGATATTTCATCTTTAACCTTAGATAGTTTTATAAAAGAAGAACCCATTCCATTCATAACTACGTAAATATTGTCTGAATTTTCTTTTATTATTTCACAAAAGAAGTCGCCACTATTATAGATATCTATTACTTCTAGTGTATCGTTCTTTATTTCTAATTTTTCTTTATTTGTATTGTATTTATTTAACAAATAATTTAAAGAATTTACATTTTTAACTCTAAAATTAGGACTTTGAACATAGTACTCACCTATTAATGCACCTTGGGTACTAAATCCAACATCTTTTCCAATAAAATCCTTTAAGCCAAAAGAATCCACTATATCTTTGTTGTCTATAATTATTTTTGAAATGGTGTATTGTCCGCTAAGTGGTGTACTGGATATTGTTGGTTTTTCAATTTCTGTATATTCTTCTTTGATGATAGTACAACCTGTAAGTAAAAAAATACAGGATAATATTAAAAATATTTTTTTCAATTATGCAATTCCTTCTGTAATTATTGGTATTTTAACCTTTACTACTGTTCCAATATTTTCTTCTGAAAAAATCTCTAAAGATCCGCCATGAAGCTTTGCTATCTCTTCTGATATAGAAAGTCCCAGACCAGAATGACTCTTCGAATGCCTACCTTTATAAAACTTTTCTTTAACTAAATTTATTTCTTCTTTACTTATTCCAACACCATTATCCGAAACGAGTATTACAAAATTGTCGTCTTCAACAGTGGTTTTTATTCTTACCCATCCTTTTTCCGATGTAAATTTAATTGCATTGTCCAAAAGATTTATAAGAATCTGTTTTACCCTATTTTCGTCACCAACTGTAATAACTATATCGGGATATATTTCTGTTATAAACTCTAGCCCATTTAAATTAGCACGTAGTTTCATCTGTTTAGCTACTGAAACAACAGTAGACGTGATGTTAAATGTATCTTTATCAAGGGTTATTCTTCCAGATATAAATCGAGAAAAATCTAAAAGATCTTCAACCATCTTGGAAAGTCTATCTGATTCTTTTTCTATAATTGATAGACCGTCTTCCATAAGCTCTTTATTATCCAAAGAATCCTTTAAAACCACTGCCCAACCCTTTATAGATGTAAGAGGAGTTCTAAGCTCATGTGAAATAGAGGAAATGAAATCATTCTTTATTTTATCTTTATTTACAATTTCATCAGCCAATGTGTTTAAAGCATCTGCCAATGACTCTATCTCATCTCCGGTGTTAATGTTCGCTCTGGACTTATATTGACCGTCAATATAAAGTGAAGCTATCGTTGTAAGCTCTCTAATTGGCTTTACGATCGTATCAGCAATATATGTTGCGGCAGTTATGGCTATTATCATAACCACAGCTGAAAATGCAAATATTGCTATTGCCGTATTAATTATTACTCTATTTTGAGAGCTAAGACTGGAAATATATCTTAAATATCCAATGGTCTCATTATTTGAGTTTTCTATCTTGCTTGTAACTGCAATTACAAACTCATTTCTCGATGTATTTTTGCCAATCCAAGTTCCATAATTTTTGGTATCTGCATCTTTTATATCTGAAGTAGTAATAGGATTACTGTCAGTAATACCTATATTGTCCATCAAAATAATTCCATCTTTATCAAGAATTTGAATTTCTGATGGAACTTCAGAAAATAATAAATCTACTTCATCAGAAACTAAAGACTCTAATGATCTATCTGCAAAATTTTTATAATAGTAGTCCATAGAAATCTCTAATCTGTTTACAAGTTGACTCTCTATTGATTTGTAATAGAACTCCTTAATCCCTAGAATCAAAAATACATCTGTGACAAGTACAACCATGAGTGTAAGAAGAGTAAAATCATTTCTTAATCTGTTGCTTATACTATTTTTCATCATTCCATCTGTATCCTAAACCCCATACTGTTTCAATATATTTTGGATCTGCAGAGTCCCCTTCAATCTTAGACCTCAACCTTCTAATATTGACATCTACAATTTTAGAATCACCTATAAATTCTTCTCCCCAAACACTATTTAAAAGCTCTTCCCTAGTTATGGCTCTTCCCTTATTTTCTAAAAAGGTCTTCATAATTAAAAATTCTGTTGGAGTTAAATCTAGTTCTTTTCCATTTTTGAAAAATTTTCTAGAATAAGTATCCATTTTGAATACTCCAGATTCTATTATATTTTTCTTATTATCTTCATTTTCTGTGATAACTCTTCTTTCTAAAGATTTAATTCTAAGAGTTAACTCAGTAGGATTAAATGGTTTTGTCATATAATCATCTGTTCCATATTGAAGACCCATGATTTTATCATAATCTTCAGCCTTTGCTGTAAGCATTATAATACCTAGATCTTTATATTTTTTTCTCAAAATTTCGCAGACTTTAAATCCGTCAATTCCTGGAAGCATAACATCAAGAACGACGATTTTTATATCTTTTGAGTCAGCTATTTCTATACCTTCTTCTCCTGTCCCAGCTTCATAAACTTCATAGCCTTCTCTCTCAAGATTTATTTTAATGAATTTTCTTATAGCATCTTCATCTTCAACAAGAAGTATTTTAGTTTTCATTAGTTCCTCCAAAAATTTCTATATTAATTAAAAAAATATTATTTATTTAAATTCGCTTAACTACTGTATTTAACTATACTTAATATATTTATATTATCACAAAATAAATACATTGTACACTTCCTAAGGATCTATAGTGGTCCATTTTAATTTATTATTACTTATCATGCTTTTATAGAAATCGAACGCTTTATTATATTTTTGTTTTTAAAATATCAAATATTTGTTACTAATTGTAGATTATGTTAAAATAATACTTATCGAATTAAGGATGGTTTTATGAAAGATAATATAAATTTAACTACAAGATCAGAAATTAGAAATCGAATTTGGCAGCTCTCTTACCCAGCAATGATTTCTATGCTTCTACAAACAGTTTATGATTTAGTAGATATGGCTTGGGTGGGCAAGATCTCACAACAAGCAATAGCCGCTGTTACGATATTTTCTACAATATTCTGGCTATTTTTATTTTTTAATGAACTTATAGGTGCAAGCTCTGTTTCTATGATTTCTCAAAATTATGGAAAAGGCGATACGGAAATGACAAGGTTAGTTTCTGAACAAACCATTTCATTTAAAGTTTTTATGGGTTTTATTTCCGGAATATTTTTATATTTCAGTATAAATCCACTACTAAATTTTTATTTAGATAATCCTTCAACAGTTAAACTAGCAATGGATTATGGATATATAAGAATATTCTTTCTTCCTGCAATGTACGCATCTTATTCAGTAAACACCATATTTAGATGTCAGGGAGATCCAAAAACTCCAATGAAGATCATGATAATCTCTACAATATTAAACATTGTACTAGATCCAATTCTAATGTTTGAAAAAGTTCCTTTTACAAATATCCCTGGGTTTAATATGGGAGTTAAGGGAGCTGGAGTCGCTACAGTTATCTCTGTAATGGTTTCCTTAATCTATGGACTTTCGATTTTGCTATCTGGCAAAAATGGAATTTTTGTTTCATGGAGAGGATTATTTAAATTAAACTTAAACATTGACTTAGATCTACTAAAGATAGGTCTTCCAAATGCCCTTAGACAATTTGCCGGCGGATTATTCATGGCAATAATGGTTAAATTCGTATCACATTATGGGGACGCTGTAATTACAGCTGTTGGTATCATTGCAAAGCTACAAACATTTATCTACATGCCTGTTAACGGACTTATGATGGGTGGTAGTATTGTTGTAGGTCACTTTCTAGGAAGGCGCAAAGTTCAAAATGCTGAGATATCTGCCTCCATTGCTTCAAGAATTAATTTTTTGGTAATGGCATTTTTTGCAGTTTTATTCTCAATATTTCCACAGTATTTATTTGGAATCTTTAGTAATGATCCTGAAATAATTAGAATGGGAAAAGAATTAGTACCAATAGTTACACTAACTATACCTCTTTCAGGTTACGCATTTGGTAGGTCTATAGTGTTTATGGGTTCTGGATATACTAAACCATACCTTGTAGGTTCTCTAGTCTCACAATGGATTTTACAGCTTCCATTCGTGGCTGTATGCGTATATGCGCTTAATTTATCCTATAAAGCAATAGCATTTTCTTTTCCTCTTGCTGATATAGTTTACTTTATTATTATTATATTATTCTTTAAAGCTGGACAATGGAAAACTATGGACGTAACTAAAAATTTAAGAAACTGACTATAGTTTTCATAAAATTTGAAGTGATTAAATTAATTTTTTAAAATAGATGCAACTTAGAAGACAAAAAAAGAAACCTACAAAAGGTTTCTTTTTTAATGCTTAAATTATTTACTAATATAGTTTGGAGATTCTCTAGTAATTGTAATGTTATGAGGATGATTTTCTGTTAGAGTTGCAGGAGTTATCTTCATAAATTTAGTATTGGTCATAAGTTCATGAATATTTCTTGAACCAGTGTATCCCATCCCTGATCTCAAACCACCCATTAGTTGGTAAACAACGTCTCCAACTGAGCCTTTGAATGGAACTCTACCTTCTACTCCTTCAGGTACTAATTTCTTAGTATCGTTTTGGAAATATCTATCAGAAGAACCAGCTTTCATAGCTCCTATTGAACCCATGCCTCTGTATGTTTTAAATCTTCTTCCTTCTACGAATATTTCTTCACCTGGAGATTCATCTGTTCCAGCAAATAATGATCCAATCATTATTACATTTGCTCCAGCAGCTATTGCTTTAGCAACATCTCCTGAGTATTTAATACCACCATCACCTATTATTGGCTTTCCAAACTCTCTTGCAGCTTTTGCAGCTTCAACTATTGCTGTTATTTGAGGTACACCTACACCTGATACAACTCTAGTTGTACAGATTGATCCAGGTCCAATACCTACCTTTACACAGTCAGCGCCAGCTAAGAAGAGGTTCTTAGTTCCAGTATAAGTTGCAACATTTCCTGCTATTAGTTGAGTATTAGGGAAATGATGTTTGATATTTCTTATAGCGTCTAGTACACCTTTAGATTCTCCGTGAGCAGTGTCAACAGTAATTACATCGACTTTTGATTTAACAAGAGCATCTACCCTATCTAGGATATCTTTTGTTATTCCTACTGCCGCTCCAACTAAAAGTCTTCCTGAAGCATCTCTTGCTGAGTCAGGATAATCTTTCATCTTTTCTATATCTTTTATTGTAATAAGACCTTTTAGATGATTTTCATCATCTACTAATGGAAGTTTTTCTATTTTGTGGCTCTTTAAGATTTTAAGTGCATCATCTAAACTAATATTTTCTGGTGCAGTTATAAGATCCTCTGAAGTCATAACTTCATATATAGGTCTATCATAATTTGTTTCAAATCTAATATCTCTATTGGTAATAATTCCTTCTAGGTGACCTTTATCATTAACGATAGGCACACCAGAAATTTTATAATTTGACATTATTTCAAGGGCGTCTTTTATTTTATGATCCCTTGACAAAAAGAAAGGATCAGTAATTACGCCATGCTCAGATCTCTTTACCCTATCAACTTCTTTAGCTTGCTCTTCAATAGGCATATTTTTATGAATAATACCTATTCCACCCACTCTTGCCATTGCGATAGCCATTGCTGATTCAGTAACAGTATCCATTCCAGCACTCATTAGTGGAATGTTAAGCTTAATATCATTGGTTAAGTAAGTTGTAAGATCAGCCTCATGTGGCAAAATTTCTGAATATTGTGGCATCAATAAAATGTCATCAAATGTTAGTCCATCTCCTATAAATTCCATATTACCTCCTTAATTATTTGTATTTTCATCTGATGCTATCTTTATTACGAAATTATTTGTAGCATCTACTAAACTAACTCCCTCTGGAAGATCCAACTTAATGCTAATTGGTCCTTTCTCCAAATCCTTAATATTAAATGGAACAGTCGATATCTCTCTAACTTTATTTATTACCGCACTATTTCCCTTAATTAAAACAGCATTTGGATCAACAACTATTTGACTTTCACTTACTCTATCTGAATTTCCAAAAGGTCTAACTTTAATTGGTACAGTTTCTGTTTTTAAAACAGGAATACCCACTTCTATTTTTTCAGGATTTATTGTAACATCATCTACTTCTTCCTGATTTTTATTATAAACCATAACTTTTTCTGTGAGAATTGTAGTTTCTGAAATTCCTGAAATATTTACATTGCATACTAATTTATCTATTGTATCTATTACAGATTTTGCACCAGTAACTTCTACTTCCATCTCAGTTGACATCTTGCCTAACACATAATCTTTAGCCAAGCTTCCAACTGTGTTAATAGTTACTTCCATATTTTTATTTATTTTTTCATCAATTTTAAAAATTGCTGAATCTGGCTCAAATTTTTCGGCTCTTATTCCTTTGTCTAGTACATTTATAAAAATAGGTATTTTTTGTTCTCCAGCTTTTGTGTTTTTAAAATCTACGTATGCAACAATTGCTTCTTTTCTGATATTTCTCATATCTGAAGTCTTACCTTTAAGTGTTACATTTACAGTTAATTCATTTGGAGACATAAGTACAAGATCATTGTCCTTTAAATACAAAACATTGTCATACCTAACTGGTATTCCCTTTAATGTTTCAGTAGTCTCAGGATCAACCTCATTTCTTACATAAGAAAAAAGTAGAAGAGCGAAAATTATTGAAAATAACTTCATAGTAGTATTTTGACCTAAAATATTTTTAAAACTATCTTTATTTATCTTCAATATCATCACCTTCTTCTTTTGTTCTATTGAAAAATTTTGTAAACAATGTGTCTTCCATTGAATTAGAATATAAAGATGTAAGAATATTTTCTAGAGTTTCTATATCTAAATATCTGCTTATTTCGCCATTTTCAGCAATAGAAATACTCCCGTTTTCTTCAGAAACTATTAGAGCTAGTGAGTCAGATCTTTCTGTAACGCCTATTCCTGCTCTATGCCTTGTCCCTAGTTCTTTTGAGATACTATTGGAATCAGAAAGTGGTAAAAAACATGCAGCAGCTTTAATTCTATCTCCTTTTACTATTACAGCTCCGTCATGAAGTGGAGTGTTAGGTATAAAAATATTAATTAAAAGAGAACTACTGATATAACTATCAAGCCTTGTTCCTGTATCAGCTATATCATCTAATCCAGTTTTTCTTTCAAATATAATAAGCGCGCCTATTTTCTGTCTTGATAAAGATGCTACCGCATCTATTATTTCTGTAACCTGGGAAGGAGTGTCACTTTCTTTATTAGATAGAGCTTTTCTTATCGAACTAGTCCTACCCAAGAACTCAAGTCCGCGTCTTAGCTCCGGTTGAAACACTATCAAGACTGCTATAAATCCAAAGTTCATTATATTAGAAAAAATCCATTTTATGGTATAAAGCCTCAAGAGATCGGAAATTTTTGTAAGTATAAGTATAACAAGTATTCCTTTGAATAGCTGCTCCGCTCTAGTTCCCTTAATAATTTTTATTACATAATAAAACATTATTGCAACTAAAGCTACATCTACTATATCTTTAAATCTTATTAATTCAAAAAAGTTTTGTATAGAGTCCAATTTTAATTCTCCTTGGATGATAAAATAAATATAAAAATTCCAATAGATATCAAAATATCTCCTACACTAATTAGTCTAGGATAAATATATGGTTTAGGGATTGGTATAATGTCAGAAAATATTCTCAATTTAGGATTATTAATAAAACCATGAGTTAACACATTTCCATTTTTTATCATTTCATATTTGCTATTATCCATTACTAAGTAAGCAAACTTTTCGGCAACAGGCATTTTTTTATTTAATAAAACAACCAGGGCATTTAGCATATTTCCTAATCCACTGATAGCAAGGATTTTTCCATTTGAAAAGAAAAAAAATGAAATAACTAATAAAAATATTGCGTCTATTAAATAATAATATCTTGTCAAAAAATCATTATTTAAAAAATTTATTATAAATAGCTTAACAATGATTCCTGACAATAAAAACTTAATATTTTTTAAATTAAATTCATCTAAAAATTTAAAATTTTTATCTTTAATATATCTAATGATAAACCCTAAAAGAGTTAATTCAACTATCATAACTACCTCATATAATAAATAATATCACAGATTAATTTTAAACTACAAGTAATAGCTAAGTATTTCTTTTAAAAGTAAACTCTTAGTAATTATACCTACTCCGCCAGGTACAGGGCTTATTGCTGATACATTATTTACTACATCGTCAAACAAAACATCTCCAGTTACTTTCCCAGATTTATAATTTGTAGAAATATCAATCACAATATTATTAGAATTAAAATAACTTTTGTCGAAATATTCAGGTTTTCCAATTGCAGTGAAAATAAATTTGTTATCTTTGATAAGTGATTTTAATTCCCTAGATTTAGAGTGTGCTATAGTTACAGTTGCATCTTCTTTTAGAAGCATTAAACTAAGTGGTAATCCAACAACTTGAGATCTATTTATAACCAAACATTTTTCACCCTTTAAATCATATCCATAAAATTTAAGTAATTCAATTGAAGCAAGTGCCGTGATTGGAATATGTCCACTGAAATCCATATCATAGATTCTAGCTTTAGACATATAACTTACAGCATCAATATCTCTCTTATAATCTATTAAATTATCTATTTTTGACTCTAAATATTTATTCTTAAATGGTTTTAGTGGAAGTATTCCACCTATGGTCATGTCTTCTAACTGTTTTTTTACTTTACTTATAATCTCGTTTTCTTCATCATCTTCACTAAAAACAAGCTTTATATGTTCTCCACCATATTCACTTAAAGTTTTCTCAAGCGATTTTTCATATAATATAGATCCGTAATCATCTCCAACTCTTACAGTTAAAAGTTTTACTTTTGTATTCCTATTATTTAGGAATTTTATAGCCTCTAAATTTTCTTCTGTGATTTTCTTTTCTAAATCTATTGCTTTTAATAACATATAACACCTTATAAAAAAGCTTCCCTTATAGGGAAGCTAAATTTCTATTTATTCACCTAGATTATCAAAGTCAATATCAATTAGATCTCCGATAGTTGTATTAAATTCATCTTGTTTTGGTTCAATAACTTCTTCTTTAACCACTCTCTTAGGTCTTTCTTTTTTAACTCTAGGTTTTTCTTCTTTCTTTTCTGGTTCTGGTAAAAGAGCCTTTACAGAAAGTGAAATCTTTTTATTTTCTTCATCTATATCTGTAACCTTAACAGTTACTTCATCACCGATATTTAAAACATCAGCTGGTTTTTCAATATGATCTCTAGAAATTTGAGATACGTGAAGAAGTCCATCAACACCTGAATCTAATCTAACAAAAGCACCGAAATCAAGTAGATTTACAACACGACCTGTAACTGTATCTCCAACTTCTACAGATGAAATAAATTCATCCCAAGGTCTTTTAGTAGTTTGTTTTAATCCAAGTGCAATTCTATTTTTTTCTTCATCAAGGTTTAAGATTTGTACTTCAACTGTTTCACCTGGAGAAACTACTTCTTGTGGATGTTTGATTCTGTTCCAAGACATCTCAGAGATATGAATTAAACCATCAACTCCTCCTACATCTACAAATGCTCCAAAGTCAGTAAGTCTTTGTACTGTACCTTCAATAATATCTCCTTCATGAAGATTTGAAAATACTTCTTTTCTCTTTTCATCGAATTGTCTTTCTTCAATATTTTTTCTAGAAAGAACTATTCTTCTTTTTGCCTTATCGAAATCTATAATTTCACATTCTAGATCTTGGCCAACGAATTTGTTTAGATCTCTTTGGAATCTCATAGCTACATGTGATGCAGGTATAAAAGCTTTTAAACCGTCTACATCAGCAGTAAGTCCGCCTTTTACTACATTTTTAACATGTGCAACTACATTTTCCTTATTTTCGAATTTTTCTTCAAATTCGTCCCAAACTTTCATAGCTTCAACTCTTCTATAAGATAAAACTACATTACCATCACCATCATCAATTTTAATAACATATACTTGGATGGTATCTCCCGGTTTGAACAAATCAGATGGTTTTATATCAGGGTTTGAAGATAATTCTTCTCTTGAAACTATACCATCAGATCTATATCCGATGTTAACCATAATTTCATTATCAGTTACATAAAGAACTTCCCCTTCTACTATCTCGCCACGTCTAACTCTTTTAAATGAGTTTTCAATGGCCTCCATCATTTCATTGTTGTCAAAATTTTCCATACTACTAACAGCCTCCTTGATTACTGAATCCGGAGTGGATGCTCCGGCAGTAATACCAATTTTATTAAATTTTTTTAACTCATCTATGTCAACTTCATTAATACTTTCAACTAGATATACACCATCTAAGTATTCCTTAGCAACAAGAGCGAGTTTTTTCGTATTTGAAGAATTAGATCCTCCAAGAACGATCATTGCGTCAACTTCTTTAGCAAGACTTTTGACTTCATCTTGTCTAATTTTAGTTGCGCTACAAATAGTATTATAAACTAAAACGTCATCTTTTAAAATAGCTTTTATGATATTTGTTGCATTTTTAAAGAAATTTTGTTCATTTGTAGTCTGCGAAACGACAATTGACTTACTTAATGGTATGTTTTTAATATCATCTAATTCTTCAATTATTATAGCTTTATCATCACAATGAGAATTAATTCCTATTACCTCAGGATGATCTTTTTTACCTATAATAATTATTTGTCTGTCATCTTTATTTTTTTCTACTATATTATATATATACTTAACTTTTGGACAAACGCAGTCAATTATTTCATTTCCATCATTTATTAAATCTTTAAGTATGTCTTTATGGATACCGTGGGATCTAATTATAACCTTCTTATTTTTTACATTACTATTATAAGGCCTTACGCCTTTATCTTCTAATTCTTTTACGACATTTTTATTGTGCACTAGCTCACCATAAGAATATGTGTCCTTCGATGCACTACTATTTGCCATGTCTACTGCTCTTTTTACACCAAAACAAAATCCTGCTGATTTTGCTAATATAATCTCCATTTAATCACCAAAATATACTTTTTTCATTATATCTACAGATAATTTAGAATATTCTTCATTTGTTAATTTAGGAATTTCTGAAAAATCGATAGGATCTCTAACTATAAGTCGCATTTTTCTAAAAATTTTGTAATTTCCTTCAATATAAATCGGTACAACTTTTGATTTAGTTCTCTGAGCAATCATAGCTATACCTGGCTTTATCATATTTTCATCAAATTCCTTAACTCTAGTACCTTCTGGAAATATTCCTAGTACAGAGTTGTTTCTTAAAACAAGGATAGAGTTTTTTACAGCAGCAATATCTGCTATATCTCTATCTACAGGAAAAGCCCCTAACTTGTACAATATTCTAGCTAGAAATTTATTTTCGAATAATTCTATCTTAGCCATCCAGTTTATCTGTCTTTTTACCATAGATGTTATAAGAAGTGGATCTTGAGCACTTTTATGATTGGCAATTATAATTACAGGACCTTGATCCGGTATTTTGTCAGATCCTATTATTTGTATATTAAAAAATAATTTATAAATTAAAAAAGCTAAGCCTTTTGAGATTTTATAAAACATTTAATCACCTATATATGACGTTATTTTATCCACTACTTCATCGACATCCATGTAGCTAGTATCAATATAAATAGAATCTTCAGTAAGTTTAAGAGGTGAATTTTCTCTTGTTTTATCTCTTAAATCTCTCTCTTCAATCTCTTCTATCAATTTATCTAATGAAATATTCTTGTCTTTTCCCTTTAAGTCATTTTTTCTTCTAATGGCTCTTACTTTTGAATTTGCATCGAGATAAAATTTATATTCTGCATCTTTTAAAACTACAGATGTTATATCTCTTCCTTCCATAACACAAGAGACTTTATCTGCTAATTTTCTCTGCAAATCTACTAATCTCTCTCTAATATCTTTATCTTTAGAAATTTTTGAAGCAAGGCTAGATACTTCATTCGTTCTTATAAAATCAGAAATATCTTTTCCATTTATAAATGTTTTTTCTTCTTTAAATTCAATATTTAATGTTTCCATATTAATTTTTAATTCTTCTAAAGAAAGATTATTTTGATTCATATAGTATGCAAGAGCTCGATACATAGCTCCAGTATCAATATATTCAATATTTAATTTTCTTGCTAATTTCTTTGCAATGGTACTTTTTCCGGATCCTGCTGGACCGTCTATAGCTATTTTCATACATCCTCCGAAATGCTTTTACCGCATAAAGCCCCTGTTGACCATGCTATCTGCAAATTATATCCACCAGTTAATGCGTCTAAATCAAGAACTTCCCCTACAAAATATAATCCTTCTACTAATTTCGATTCCATGCTGGAAGGATTAATTTCTCTAACATTTATTCCACCTCGTGTAATTATACCAGTAGAAATATCCATAAGAGATTTAAAATCCAATGGATAATTCTTAATTATTTTTATAAGTTCTTGCCTTTTAGATTTCGTCATCTGGTTTACAACAGTGTCTTTATTTCCACTTTTATTAACTATTATTGGAATAAGCGCTTTTGGAAGCAAGTGATTTAGTGAATTAACTACCAATTTATTTTTATTTTCTTCTAGATCTCTAAGTATTCTTGCATCGAGTTTGTCCTCATCTAAACCAGGTTTAAAATCTATATACATTTTTATTTTATCAGAATTATTTATGTAGCAAGAAGCAGAAAGCACTAAAGGACCAGTAATCCCATAATGAGAAAACATCATCTCTCCAATATCTTCATACATAATTTTTTTATTCTTCTTAACTACTAGTTTAACATTTTTTAAACTTAACCCAGTCAACGATTCTTCAATATTATTAAGAACGATTCCACATAAACCAGGTTTTAGATCAGTTACTTTATGTCCAAATGATTTGGCAAATTTATATCCATCACCTGTAGAGCCAGTAATAGGATATGAAGCTCCTCCAGTGGCTACTATAACCTTATCAAAATCCTGACCATCAATAATAAATTTATCATTTTCTTTTAAAATATTTTTGACTTCATGATTTAAAATCACTTCTACTCTATATTTATCAAGTAATTTATTAAGAGTTTTAATAACATCAGATGATTTATCTGATTTTGGAAAGATTCTTCCACCACGCTCAACTTTAGTTTCTAGTCCATTAGTATTTAAAAGTTCAATAATATCTTTATTGTCAAAACTTTCAAATGCAGAGAATAGAAATTTTTTATTATTTACAATATTTTCGAAAAATAGATCTTTCTCGCAATTGTTGGTTATATTACATCTTCCCTTACCTGTGATGTAAAGTTTTTTGCCTATTTTTTCATTTTTTTCAAAGATTGTTACGTGACTATTTTTAGAAGCAAAGATCGCTGACATAATACCAGCTGGACCCGCTCCTATAACTGCTATTTTATTCATATTTTCTCCACTAAATAAACAATTGGAGGATTATTTATTTGATTATAAAATTGGTTTTTCAAAACTCGAAAATTTTTTTGGGGTAAATTTTTAAAAAAATAATCAGTCATTTCTCCTTCTTCAAAAGACCCTTCATGACCAATATATTGAACGAAAAAAATTATTCCATTTTGTTTTAATGCCTTAATAGAAATATCTAAAGCTTTACAGATTGTTTCTCCATCAGTAATTATTTTTTTATTTGATCCTGGTAAATATCCAGTGTTAAATACGATTAATTCTGGACTTTCTTTAATATACTTATCCATAGAAGAATGTGAATCTAGTACAAGATTAAATCTATCTTCGCTAAATTCACTCAATCTCTTTTTTGAAGAAATTATAGCTTCTTCTTGAATATCAAACGCGAGAACCTTAGCTTTTGTATATTTTAAAATATTGTATGTGTCATTTCCATTTCCTAATGTTGCATCAACAGCATAGGAAAAATTATTTTCTTTTAATAGATTTATAAAAATATTTTTAAAATTATAGCTTATCATAGCGATTTAAGTTCTTTTACTTCCTCATCTGTTAAATATCTATAAGCACCTAGTTCAAGATTTGCAAGATCAATAGGTCCAAAGCTAATTCTCTTTAATTTCTTGACAGGATGACCTATTCTTTCAAACATTTTTTTAACTTGTCTATTTCTGCCCTCGTGAATGGTCACTTTAACTATTGAATCAGTATTATAGGATTTTAATATTTTAATCTCGGATTTACTAAGTTTATATCCATCAATTGTTATGCCATTTCTAAGCTTTTCAAGGCCATGTTTATTTGGAGTTCCTTCAACTGTTGCAATATATACTTTATCTACTTCTGTGCTAGGATGCATTAGCTTATGAGCTAACTTACCATCATTTGTGAGCAGTAAAAGTCCTGTCGTATCAATATCTAGCCTTCCTATTGGATAGATTCTTTTATCCCCTGGAACTAAATCTACAACGGTAGTTCTATTTTTCTCATCTTTTGCAGTAGAAACGACACCTATTGGTTTATTTATCATTACATAAGTATATTCTTTTATAGCTTTAATTCTTTTGTCATCAAAATATACTTTATCTTTTAATGGATCTATCTTATAGCCTAGTTCAGTTACGACTTGTCCATTTACTTTAACCCTTCCATCTGTTATTAGCTCTTCTGATTTTCTTCTAGATGCAATTCCTGCATGGGCTAAATACTTTTGTAATCTCATTTTCCCTCCAAAAATGTCAATTCTTCTGCTTCTCTATAGTTGTCTACTTCTGGTAAGTCTTCTATTCGTTCTAGACCAAATTGTTTTAAGAATTCAGAGGTAGTACCATATATAATTGGTTTACCTATTTTATCTAATCTTCCAACTTCTGTAATAAGATTGAGATCTGATAGTGTCTTTAGAGTATAATCACATTTTACTCCTCTGATTTCTTCTATTTCAAGCTTAGTTATTGGTTGTTTATATGCAATAATTGAAAGTGTTTCCATTGAAGCTCCGGAAATATTCTTTTTATTTCTATCGATTACAAAATCATTTATATAATCAAATATTTCAGGTTTAGTTCCGATTTGCACAGAATCGTCAATTCTTATGATTCGTAATCCCCTAGAGTCATAATTCATTTCATTAATCATTTCATCTATAATTTTATTTATTTCCTTTTCTGAAATTTGTAATGATTTAGCAATCTCTGAAACTTTAACTCTATCGCCCCAAGCGAATAGAATTCCTTCAATTATAGCTTTTAAGTTCATTTTGTCTCCTTAATATTAGAATGTCACTTAAATCAAAGTTTTGCGTAAGTGTAACTTGACCATTTTTTGCCATTTCTAATATTGCTAAAAAATAAGTTATTATATTTTCTAAGCCTTGGTTTTTTATTATTTCTGAAAAACTTAAGCTTTCATTAGATTTTAATTTTTCTCTTATAATACTAATAGCCATTTTGTTTGTAAAAAGCTCGGATCTAATGGTGTAACTTTTGTCTTCAATATCCATTTTTTTAATAATGTTAGAAAATGCAATGGCTAGTTTGTCTATAGTTAAATTCTTTATAAAATCAACATCATCTATGGTTGAAAAATCCTCTTGTAATTTATAGATACTTTTATTTTCAAATTCATGGGAGTTCTTCAAGATATTTGATACTTCTCTAAATTTCTCATATTCGAGAATCTTTTGAACCAATTCTTTTCTTGGGTCTTCCGATTCATCTTCCTCGTCATCTTCCAGTAATTTTTTTGGAAGTAGCATCTTGGACTTAATCTCTATAAGCGTAGCCGCCATTAATATAAAGTCAGAAGTTATCTCCATGTTTAATGTTTTACTTAGGTTTAAATAGTCTAAAAACTGTTCTGTGATTAAATGAATTGGAATATCATAAATATCGACTTCATTTTTTTTAATTAAGTCCAATAGTAAATCCATTGGACCTTCATACGATTTTATACTAATATTGTAACCCAAATCTTAACTCCTATATTAACGAAAAAATTTACTATAGACATTATTAGTGGACTTATAATATTGCTTACTAGACCTGAAATTACTAGTATAAATAGTGCAATGTTAAAATATCTTTCATACTTGTAAACTAAATATTTAGTATCATCAGGCATAAAAGATAGTAGAATTTTCGAACCATCTAAAGGTGGAAGTGGAACCAAGTTAAAAACTCCGAGCATTACATTGTACCACATTACCATCATTACAAATCTATTTAGAAGTTCGTAACTAGAATTCTTAATCATTAAATATGCAAAAATTATGGCAAAAATAAAAGCCAAAATAAAATTTGTTGCTACTCCTGCTATAGAAATTATAAAAAGACCTCTGTTTTTGTTGCCTTTAATTCTGCTCATATCTATTGGAACAGCTTTAGCCCAACCAAATCTAAATATGATCATGGCAAGTAGTCCTAAAGGATCTATATGATTTAGTGGATTTAGAGACAACCTTCCGTCATCTTTAGCTGTACTATCCCCTAAAAGATAAGATGCATAACCATGCGCTATCTCATGAGGGATAATTACAAATAAAAGTGCTAGAGCTGTCACTAAAAGATCTTTAATATCAGGAGTTAATATTCCCATTACTCAATCTCCTTGTAAATAAGTTTATATGGGTCTTTGTTTTTTTCACCTATTTGATAAGCAGATTTTATATTTTCTATTGCAGTACTTACTTCTTCGTTTTTATTTGTATAGAAAGTAGCTAATAAATCTCCTTTATTAACCTTATCATCAATTTTTTTATTTAATACTATTCCAGCTCCTAAATCAAGCACAGTATCTTTAGTTAATCTTCCCGCTCCTAAATCTCTTGCAACTTCACCTATTAATAGTGCGTCTATAGATTTTACGTATCCAGTATAATCAGAGATTACTTCGATCTTTGTTTCAGATAATATGAACTTAGAAGGATTCTTGATATAAGAAGAATCTCCTCCTTGTTTTTCTACTAATTCTATAAATTTTTCTAGCGCAAGTCCGTTCTTTATATTTTGTTCAAGTAAAATTACTGCTTCATCTTCACTTAAGCATTTGCCACTCATTATTAGAAGCTTAGACCCTAATTTTAAGCAAAGTTCATATAAATCCTTAGGTCCGTTCCCTTTTAAGGTCTCAATGGCTTCTATGACCTCTAAAGCATTTCCTATTGCATATCCTAAAGGTTCTTCCATTGATGTAATCAAAATTTTGGTGTGCCTATTAAACTTTTTACTAACATCTATCATCATCTTAGATAATTCTTCGGCTGATTCTATGTCCTTCATAAAAGCACCAGAACCAACTTTTACATCTAGTACAAGAGAGTCAGCTCCCATCGCAAATTTTTTACTTAATATTGATGATGTGATTAAAGAAATATTATCTACTGTTGCAGTTGTGTCTCTAAGAGCGTAAAGCTTCTTGTCTGCAGGTGTGATATTTGAAGTTTGACCTGCAATAGCTATCTTGATTTCGTTAGTGTTATTAATTAACTCTTCAGTTGATAAGTCGATATGCATTCCTGGAATTGATTCAAGCTTATCAAGAGTTCCTCCAGTATGACCAAGACCTCTCCCACTCATTTTTGCAAAAGGAACTCCAAGAGATGCTACCATTGGTCCTAAAACTAGAGTAGTTGTATCTCCTACTCCTCCAGTTGAATGTTTATCAACTTTTTTACCATCAATTTTGGATAGATCAATCTTATCCCCAGATTCAATCATTGCTTCTGTTAAGGTATATGTTTCAGAAACATCTAATCCATTAAAATAAATAGCCATTAAAAGAGCTGCCATTTGATAATCTGGAATAATATCTTTTGTAAATTCTTTTACAACATATTTAATTTCTTCATCTTTTAAAGTTAAACCATGTTTTTTCTTTTCAATGATATCGTAAATATTCATACTAGATTTCCTTTAAAATCTCTGTAATTAAAGTTTTAAACTTATCTTTAACCCTGTTTGATACTTCAATAACATCTTTGTGATCGAGAGGTTCATCAAGTATTCCTGCTGCCATATTGGTTATACAAGAAACGCCTAGAACTCTGACACCTCTGTGATTTGCAACTATTACTTCAGGAACCGTACTCATTCCAACTGCATCTGCCCCAACAATTCTTGCAAATTTAACTTCCGCTGGAGTTTCATATGTTGGTCCGGAGAACCACATATAAGTCCCTTCTTGTAGATTAATATTTAACTTTTTTGCTGCATCTTTTGTGATATTTCGAAGTTCTCTGTCATAAGCATAGCTTTGATCCAAGAATCTTGGTCCAATTGAATCATCATTAGGTCCTATTAGAGGGTTCACTCCAGCAAAGTTTATGTGATCTGTTATAAGCATTAAATCTCCTGGATTAAATGATTCATTAGCACCACCAGCTGCATTTGTAACTATTAAAATCTTTATACCTAAATCGCATAATACTTTTGTTGGATAGACAACTTTTTCAATGCCTATTCCTTCATAAAAGTGAATTCTGCCCTTCATAGCCACTACTTCTAAATCGCCAATATTTCCAAATATTAACTCTCCACTATGTCCTTTTACTGTAGAAACAGGAAAGTCTTCTAGCTCTTCATATTTGATAACTATTTTGTTTTCTATATTGTCTGCGAAATCTCCAAGTCCAGATCCTAAAATTAATCCGACTTCAGGAGTTTTTTCTATCTTTGATTTAATGTATTCTATTGTTTTATTCATTATTTACCTCTATTAAATTTATCATAAAATAATATGGAAGAAATTGTTTTTGCATCCATAATTTCTCCAGATTCTATCAAGCTTAAAGCTTCATCTACAGGAATTTCTACTACATCTAAATTTTCACCTTCATCTAAATTTTGACCTACAAACTTTAAATATTTTGCATAAAAGATAGATAGTTTTTCAGTGCAAAATCCTGGAGTAGAATAAAATTCAGTTAAGTATTCTATTGAATTTGCTCTGTATCCTGTTTCTTCTTCTAATTCTCGAAGAGCAGCATCTTTAGGATTTTCATCATGCTCAATCATGCCTGCTGGTACTTCATATATTACCTTATCTACAGATATTCTATATTGCTTAACTAAGAGTATTTTATCATCATGTATTGCAACGATAGCTGCAGCATTGTCATGAAGCACTGTTTCTCTTTTTGAATATTTTTGATCAGGTAATTCAACTGTGCTTAGTTTAACTGATAGAATCTTCCCTGAATAAACCTTCTCAGATTTAATTATTCTTTCAATATTTTCCATTGTTCTCTCCCTTTAGCATCTCTTTTGCAGCTTTTATAGTATTGTCAGTTATTACTTGACCACCTATTAACCTTGCTATTTCATCTACTCTTTCATCATTTTCTAGTTTAATTATATTGGAAACTGTCTTATCTCCAATTTCTTCTTTGTAGATTTTAAAATGTGAATCACCCAAAGCTACAATTTGTGGTAGATGAGATATAGCTATTACTTGTCTTTTAGTTGAAAGTTCTTTTATTTTATTACCTACAATATTTGCAGTAAATCCACTTACTCCCGTATCTATTTCATCAAAGATAAGAGTTTCTATTTCATCATAATTTGAAATGATAGACTTAAATGCGAGCATTATTCTACTCATTTCTCCACCAGATGCTGTTTTAGATAAGCTTAAAAATTCCATACCCAAATTTGTCTTGATGAAGAATTCAACATCATCAATTCCATCTTTATTAAGTTTTTGGTCTTTGATCTTAATCATAAAATCAGCATTTTTTATATTTAAATCTCTCATTTCAGATTTTAATTTTATTTCTAATTCTTTAGAAATTTCTTTCCTCTTATTACTAATCTTTTCAGCTATTTTATATGCCTCTTTATATAAAGATTCTTCGCTATTTTTAAGATTAGATAAAATTTCCTCTAAATTTTCCAGCTGTTCTAGTCTTGTTTTAGTATCATCATAGAACTTATCTATTAGTTCTAAGTTGTTTCCATACTTCTTTTTTAAACTATTCACTAGATCTAACCTATTTTCAAGAAATCGTAAATTCTCTTCATCTACTTCTTCTGTTGAAAGTTTTCTATTTAAGTAAGATGAAATATCTTGTAGTCTATATTTTATATCTTCAAGCTCACTTAATGTTTCTTCGTATTCTTGATCATATTTAGAAATATTAACTATTTCTCCAATACAAGAATCAACTATTCCAATTGCATTATTATTTTCATAATCTGAATTTAAATATTCTACAGCAAGATTTAAGTGATTAATTATTTCAGACATATTGTTCTGTTTTTTATAATCTTGTTCTAGCTCTTCGTCATCATATGGAGTTAAATTTGCAGAATCTATCTCATCCAATTGATACTTTAGAATATCTATTTCTCTTTCTCTATTGGATGATTTATCCTTTAAATCTTTTATTTTTTTGCTTATTTCTGAAATTTCGTCAATTATATCTCTTAAATAATTTAAGTTTTCTAAATGATCTTTGCCACATAAAAAATCCAGCAGCCTTAACTGGTTCTTAGTATTCATAAGAGATTGGCTCTCTTCTTGGGCAAATATATCGATAAGACTTTCTGTGATTTCGTTTAAAACATTAAGAGTAACCGCTTTTCCATTCACTCTAGATATAGAAGGACGGTCAGATTTAATAATTCTGCTTATAACTATTAAATCTTCAATTTCAATGCCAAACTCTCTGATTTTATTCTTTATATAATCATTAGAAGTACAAAAAACTGCTTCTACAAAAGCACTATCAGCTCCAGATTTAATCATTTCTTTATATGCTTTTCCACCTAAAACAGTAGATAACGCATCTATTATGATTGATTTTCCCGAACCTGTCTCTCCAGTAAGTATGTTCATCCCTTCGGTAAATTCGATGGTCACATCATCTATAATTGCAAAATTTTGAATTTTTAATTCAAGTAACATATCTCACTCCAAGCTATTGCTCTTTAATAAAACTTCTTCAATTACACTTTTATCTAGCGCATCTGATTTGTTGTTTTTTAATAATACAAGGAATTCAACATTTCCTTTTGCACCTTTTATAGGGCTATAAGTCAAATTTACAGGGCTTAGTCCTATTTCTATACTAAAGTTAAAGATATCTTCAATTACATCTTTTCTAGCTTTTTCATCTCTAACTATTCCATTCTTACCAACTAGATTTTTACCCACTTCGAATTGTGGTTTTATTAAAGCTACGATATACCCATTTTCTTTTATAACTTCTTTTGCTATTGGAAGAACTAATTTTAAGGATATAAAAGACACGTCTATAGATATAAAATCAATCTCATTAGTTATAAGTGATTTATCGAGATATCTAATGTTTGTTTTCTCCATCACAACTACTCTAGGATCTATTCTAAGTTTATAGTCAAGTTGATTATATCCAACGTCTATTGCATATACAAGCTTGGCACCATTTCTAAGCATAACATCTGTAAAGCCTCCAGTAGAAGCGCCAATATCCATAGCACATACATCTTCTAAATTTAAATCAAAAACCTCTATAGCTTTTTCTAATTTTAATCCACCACGAGAAACATAGTCAATTTTGGATTCTTTTATGGTTATTGTTTCATCTTCATCTATTTGTTCTCCAGGTTTTTCTATCCTCATAGTCCCAATGAGTGCTCTGCCTTCCATGATGATTCTCTTAGCTTTTTCTCTTGAAGCAGCCAGTCCCTGTTCAAATATTAAAACATCAGCTCTTTTCTTAGCCATTACTTACTCCTGTTCAGAAGATCTTTTGCAATGCTTTTTAATTCATCTGTATTTCTATCTATCTCATCTAAATAATTTATTGCTTGATTATATGTTTTTACTAGTAATTTTTCCAATTCTTCTTTACTTACTAGTTTAGATAGCGTAGCTACATCGCTCTTAATATCTTCATCAAAGTCTAGAATATCATCCTTAATTTGATATTGTAGTCCTAGCTGTTCAGCATATCCTTCTATTGAAATTAGCTCTTCAGGAGTGGCCCCACCTATAATTGCCCCCACAGCTATCGGAGCTTTTATAAGTGAACCTGTCTTAAGCTTGTACATTGTTTCAACTTCTTCTAAACTCATATCTTCTACAGAAAGATCTATATCTATAGTTTGTCCTCCTACCATACCTTGGATTCCAGAACTTGAGAAAATATACCTAAAAGATTTGATTGCTCTTTTAAGTTTAACTGGATCTGTAATGCTTTCCAATTCTTTTGATATAACTTCTGCCGAAAGATTTAATAAACCGTCTCCTGCTAATATTGCGATGGCTTCGTTATAAACTTTATGATTAGTAGGCTTTCCTCTACGAATATCATCATTATCCATAGCTGGTAAATCGTCATGAATCAAGCTATAAGTATGGATATATTCAATAGCCACAGCGAATGGTAGTATTTCAGAGAAATCATTAGTGCCTTCGTTAAAAAGACTATAACTTACCAGAGCAAGTATAGGTCTTACCCTCTTGCCACCAGTAGAAAGTGAGTATTTCATAGATTCATAAATTTTCTTTTGGAAATCATCTGTAGTTGGGATATTGGTATATAAATTTTGATCGATTATATCTATTAGCTCATCATACCTATTCGCTGTCACGATTAAACTCCTCCAATTTAAATTCTCCATTTTGTTTTTTTGAAAGAATTTCTACTTTATTTTCATATTCTTGTAAAAGTTTGCTGCAATTATTATAAAGCGTAATTCCTTCTTCGTATTTTTTTATCGATTCATCAAGACTTAATTTGCCACTTTCTAGATTTTCTACAATCTTTTCGAGTTTCTTGACAGATTCTTCATAACTAAGATTTTCCATTTATTTCCTCACTTCTTCTATGCTTATTACTTCTAAATTAATTATTCCATCTTTTAATACAGATTTAACTTTGTTTCCAACATTAATATCCTTAATTGAACTTATAACCTTACCATCTTTATAAATTCCGATTTTTTTTCTATGTTGAGCAGTTAATCTAGATTTCAATAGATTAAGAGATACATCTCTATTTTGTAGTATGTAGTCAATACTAGATCTTATTCTGGAATCATAAGAGTTTAAGTCCATTCTAAGATGCTTAATTCTATAGTCAATATTTTTAAGTGATAGGGCACTATAAAGTATTCTATTTTCTTGTTTAGCCCTTTTTATTTCAAGAAAAATAGATTTATCTAGTCTCTTTTTATTATGATCTAACCTATTTTCTTTGTAATAAAGGGTATTATTTAAACTTGTACTTAAAACTTTGTAATTTTTTAAATTGATTTTATGCCTATTTATATTTTCAGTTATAGCTCTTTCTTTTAATTTGTTTAACTCTTCTACTTTTCGCCTATCATTTGATATCTTAGTTTTTATAGACCAATTCATTCTATTTTTATAATTGTTTAGATCATATCTATTTTCATTAATAAATAAAATAGGAGAAAAAGACTTTAAACTGTATCTTTGTCTTTGTAAATTTATATCTCTAAGCATTAGATTATTGGAAATTGTACTATCCATCTTATGTTTTAAATCTGAAATAATCTCAAACATATCTGAAAGTTTAAAAGATACAAGTTCTGCCGCAGCTGAAGGAGTAGGAGCTCTTAAATCAGATACATAATCGCTTATGGAATAATCAATCTCATGACCAACAGCAGAAATAATAGGCGTTTTTAAATCATAGATCGTTCTTGCAATCTTTTCGTCGTTAAATACAAATAGATCTTCCTTCGATCCTCCACCTCTAGCAAGAATTATTGTGTCAAGCTCCATTTTATCAAGGGTCAGAAGCCCTTCGATAATAGTTTCAGCTGCTCCTTCTCCCTGAACCAATGACGGAAAAATTATGATATCAATATTTTTATTCCTTCTTCCCATCACGTTTAAAATGTCTGTTATTGCTGCTCCTGTTGGAGATGTAACAACTCCAATTTTCTTAGGAAACTTAGGTATTTCTTTTTTATGAACGGGATCAAACAAACCTTCTTTTTCTAACTTTTCTTTAAGTTTATTAAATCTTTTTAAAAGTGATCCTTCTCCTCTAAATTTAAAGCTCCTCACTATGAAAATTATTTTAGAGGATTTTTCTGATAGTGTTACAGCACCTGTTACGGTTAATTTATCTCCTTCTTCAGGAAATAATTCTAAATCTGAAGCATCGACTACACTCATAAAACAGTCTATTTTTGAGCTTTCATCTTTCAATGAAAAAAATAGATTGCCTGAGCTATGTCTATTATAGTTACTTACTTCACCTTCTACTGAAAGATCATTGATAAAATAATCTAATTTTAAATATTTCGATATGTAGTTGGTTAATTCACTTACTTTTAAAATACTCATTTAAACACCAAGTACCCAGAGTGCCTCTGAGTACTTAACTTTCTTTTGCAAATTTTCTGTAAACTGTGCCTAAAATTCCATTGATGAACTTAGGTGCTTCGTTTGATGAATATTCTCTAGCTATTTCAACAGCTTCATTAATTACAATATTTGATGCAGTGGAAGTAAAGTATAATTCATACACAGCAATTCTCAAAATCTGTCTATCAATGCTTGAAATCCTGTCCAAGGACCAACCTTCTAGATTTGATTTGATTATATTGTCTATTTCGCCTGATTTCTCTATCATTTTTGAAATATTTTCTCTTATAAATTCTATTTCATCTTCCTCAAAGGAATTGTTATCAAAATAAAAATCTATAGATTCATCAGAATAATCAGAATTAATATCCATTTGATAGAGAAGTTTCATCAGTCCTCTTCTAGCTACTCTTCTACTCATCAGGCTCTATCTTTTTCCATTATGTGAATACCACTTACATGTACATTCACTTCTACAACAAATAAACCGGTCATCGTTTCTACTTTTTCTTTAACTTCATCTTGAACTTTCTTAGCTATATTAACTATATTATTTCCAAATTCTACTGTAATATATATATCTATTAAAGCTTCTTTTTCTCCAGCAGAAACTTTTACACCACGATTTATATTTTTTACACCTAATATATCTGATACAGAACTTTTTAAGTTTGATTGAAGTCCTACAACTCCTTCTACTTCTTCTGCAGCGTAAGATGCTATACTTTCAATTACTTCGTCAGAGATTTGTATTGATCCATCTGAAATAGTGTCTACTAAATATTTATTTACCATAGCACACCTCCCTATCGTTTATTATAACAAAAAAAAGGCTGTAAAACAATAAAAATAGCCTCAATTGAGGCTATTAGTATTATTCACAACCTTCACAATTTTCATCATCACAGCATGAATCGAATTCAAAGTCATCATCGTCATAAAAATCAAAATCGTCTAAGTCGTCATAATCAAAATCTGAGTCATCATCATATACATAAGTTTCAAGTTCGTCTAAATCTTCATCAACCATGGTGATATAGTCTTCTAAATCTTCATTTGATTCTTTCATAGTATCAACTATATCTTCTAGAACATCTACGATTTCAAGAAGAAGCTTAGCTTCCTTTGATTCTCCGTCTAGTTCAAATCCATCAGTTAGCCCTTGTAAATAGGCTACTCTCTTTAATAAATAATCCATATGTCCTCCTTATGCTCTTGACATATATTCACCACTTCTGGTGTCTATTCTTATAACATCTCCTGTATTTATAAATAAAGGTACATTTAGTGTAAATCCAGTTTCAACTGTTGCTGGTTTAGATCCACCTGAAGATGTATCACCTTTAACTCCTGGTTCAGTAAATGTTACTTCAAGTTCAACAAAGTTTTCTGGAGTAACTCTAAATGGTTTACCTTTATAAAAGTTAATAGTAGCAGTGTCATTTTCTCTAGTAAATTGAAGTGCATCTCCTACCATATCTTTGTCAAATGGAATTTGTTCGTATGTTTCATTGTCCATGAAATAATAAAGTTCTCCATCGTTGTATAAATATTGCATTTCTTTAGTTTCTATTACTGCGCGTTCGAATCTTTCACTTGGATTAAATGTTGTGTCCTTTATTCCACCTGTAAGTACAGATTTAATTTTAGCTCTTACGAAAGCTGCTCCTTTTCCTGGTTTAACGTGTTGGAAGTCTATTACTTCGTATACATCATTATCATATTCAAAAGTTAAGCCTTTTCTAAGATCTCCGGCTGAAATCATATTCTACCTCCTATATATTTATCAAATTAATTATATCAAGAACTTTAATTTACTACAAGTAATATCTAATTAACAAGATCTGAAGTTGTTATTTTTTCTAATTTAAAATTAAAATATTTCGGTAAGTCGATTCTAAATTTTTTTAATTCATTGAAATTGTATATTAATTTCTTTGGTTTCCTATAATAAGCAGCTGAACCTCTTACGGTAATATTTTGTGATTTGTCAGAAAAATCTACTAGAAAACCTGTTAAATTGAAATCGAATTCGTTTTCTATATCTCCATTATTTATGAAAATACCCAACAGATTAATAGAGTCTTTAAAAATTAATTTAGAATCATTTACAATTGATACAGCTTGATACTTTAAAAACTTCGCTACTGTATGACCTGATTCAATATCAGTAATTACAATATAATTCCCATCGACTTTAATTTCGCTATCATTTTTTACGTGGAAATTTGAAAATTTAATAGGTTCATAAAATTTAAATATATTTAAATTATCAGGATCTTCTAACGAAATTCCTTTTTTATCCAAGTAAATACTATTTATATCCTCTCCACTTGCTGTGCACCTTGTTGTTATCCCTTTGTAATTAGAAGTGACTTTAATTAAAAATTTATTATAATTAAACGCTGGATCTCTTCTTATCGTAGCTGTAATATCTGCATCAAAATAAGGAGAAAAGTCAAATGGAAGCTCCATTTTCTCTCTTAGGCTTCCATAATTATCTTCATAAAATTTCTCTAATTCGCCAATATATTCTCCAAATATAATATTTACTACGGATTCAGGAATATATTCTGCCTGAGCATGATCTTCTAAATTTTTTAAAGAATTTGCTCTATTCGCACCTATTTTAAGAATACTTGTTGCAAGAATTAACAAAATACTTATGATAATAAGTGTAATAACAAGCACATAACCTTTACGTTTCATCTCTACACCTCACAGCTACTATCTTTTTGTACTTTGAACCAGATGTAGAAGTAATTTCAATTGTTACAACTCCATTTTCTAAATCTATAGAAAATTCTTCTATTCCACTTACAAGCCTATTTATTCCTATGTTTTGATATTTTGAAAAGCTAGTAGTATATTTTTTTGAACTTGTGATGGAATATCTATTTATAGAATCTGACTTTTGTCTGTATGAAATATTTTGATATCTGTTGTCAGAGTTTACATTTTCTCCTCTATCTATAGAAATAATAATTTCATCGTTATCTACTGATGAAGTTATAGATGAAGCCGCTCCTACTTCATCAGCAATATAGTTTAAAGCAAACTCGTATTCATTATATCCTCTACTATATTCAGATAAAGCTTTATATGTATTCGTGCTGGTGTTTAAGGCACTAAATAAAACAAGAATTATAAGCGAAGATATAGCTATTGAAACTATGAGTTCAATCAGTGTAAATCCCGTTTTCTTTGAGGTATAGAATGATTTCATAAGTATTGTCCTTATCGTCTTCTGTTTTTAAAATAATTTTTTTAACTCCACCTAAATCTTCTTCTACAAAATCTCCAGTTAGTGTGCCCGTTTTATAATAAGTACCGATTAAAGATTCTGCATCATTTTTTAATTCTAATATCGTTTTTTCCTTATCTCTTAATTTAGTAGTAGATTTCGATATTGAACTTATTCCTATAACTAATGCTATAAGAACTACCGCAATAAGAAAAATAGAAATAATAGATTCTAATAAAAAATATCCTTTTTTCATTATTCCACCTTCAAAGATACATTACCTGTAACAGGTGCTACAGTTATTGTGTAAATTTTCTTGCTACCTGAAAGCACAAGAGTTCCTGCTCCTTCATAACTCGGCGCTCCCCTTTTAGTAAAGGAAAAACTTTTATTTTGATATGGAAATGAAACAATACTTAAGACCTCTAAATCATATTCAAATTGAAATTCTTGACCTAGGTACTGTTTGTATCCTATATTACTAAATTCTAAACTGGAGTTATCCTTCATTTTCATAGCAAGTGTTCTAGTTGATTTTATATCATCTACTATTCTTTCTACTTCATGTTTTTCTCTAATAATACTTAAGTTTTTAATGCTATAAAAAGCTGTAGAAACAAGTATAGTAATAATCGAAAGTGCCAGTATTAATTCTATTAGGGTAAATCCATCTCTTTTTTTAATAAATTTTTTCATAACACTATCTACTATTATTCGAATTATTTTCTGAGCTATTGTTTTCGTTCGTTTTCTCTTTTCTCACTTTATTTGATTTAGAATTTTTCCTCTTGATAACTTTGTCATGAGATCCATTCTTTAATTCATCTTCGTCTTCATCATCTAAATAAGTTAGCTTTAATTCTTTTTCATTGTTAAATTCATCTAATATGCTTATTTTAACAATATAGAATATTCCTTCCTCTACGCCATTATACGTGTTTTCATCTATTTGGTAGTAAAATCCATTTATATTCTTTGCATCTGGAATAATAATTTGGTTGTTTTTTTCTTGGATATATCCTGCATATATAGGGTATCTCTTCATGTCATCAATATATCCAAAAGTTCCCCATTGGTTTACTGGATAATAAACAATCTTTAAAGATTCTCCTTCATTAATTTTAAAATTTTCAAAAAACAAATCGATGAATTGCATATCATAATTATTCTTATACTCAAGATTTGTATATCTTACTTCAAGCATATCATCTATGCTTTTTATAGACGAATTTTCTGAACTACTATCAATATAGAAATCGCCATTGTTTTTTATAATATTTTCTTCTTTTATATTTGCGACGGAATTACTTGGATTACTATTATCTTTTTTTGCTTTATCCTTATCTAAAGTAGTCTCAAAAGTTTTATCTTTTTTTAGAAAAATATCCTTCAAGCTCTTGGTAGTATCTTCATTGTTTTCAGTGCTTTCTAAAACTATTTTTTCATTAGTTTTAGCAAATATATTTCCTGTGTAATCATCTTCTGACAGTTGGAATTCATAAGCCCTACCTTTAGCTCCAAGAGCCTTAATAGAATCTATTATATCTTCATAATTTCCTTTAAAGCTAAGTGTATATGAGTTATCTTCGTCACCGTTAATAAAGTTAGTTATTTCGGAAGTTTTTAAATTCAAAAATTTATCCACTGATCCTTCGTTTACTTCTTTTTTCTTATTTTCTTTAGGAGACTCTATTTTGTTTTGTTCTTTAATTTTATTTTCATCAATTTGATTTTCTATTTTAGAAATTTTTAGGTTTGATTCATAGATATCTCTTTCCTTTGGTACAATTAGAATTTTATAAAACATAAACTCTAATAGAGTTATAAAAAATATTCCAAGCAGAATTTTTTCTCTCTTACTTAGTTTTCTATGAAAAATTTTTTCTTCCATTTTATTCCCCTAATTATAATTATTTATAATGATCTTAATAATAGAATATCACAATAAACTGATTTTTTGTAAAAAAAAGAATCAATTATCAATTGACTCTTTCCATTAATATATAAAACGATACATCTAATATTTCAATTTGTTGATCCTCTTTCATAAAACTTATCTCTTTAAAAATAATCTTATAATTTAAGTCGTCAATACTGCCCTTATAAGATAAATCATTTTGATGTATGATTGAATTATCTTTCTTAAGCACTAGATATTTATTAACTATATCATTTATATTTATCTTTTTAGTTATAGTATTATTTGGAGTTTTTTTAGATAATACTATATTATTATACTCTCCATATATTTTTATATTATTATCATCATAAATAACTTCTTCGTTATAATATTCTTTATATATAAAGCTACTATAATCTTCTGTATCAATTACTTCATCTTCAGACAATTTTATAACTTGGTAACCTGTATTTTCAATATTGATATTTTCATTGAATCCAAAAGTCTTCTCAAAATTTGAATCATAATTAGCTAGAAGTTCTATATCTTTTGTTCTAAAATATTTATTTAAATAGTTTACAATGGATATAATTTCTTTTTTATCATCATCTGAAATGCTATTATTAGGTATTATTTTACCTCCAGACAACATTTGATTATTTTCTAAAATTTTCTTAAGTCTTTTATTTTGTGAAACAGCACTGATATTATAAGCTGATACTGGTCCCAAAGAAGAAGTAAGAACTATAACTGTCAAAAGAACCACTATTGTCATATTAGAACTGTTTTTAAGAAAAATAAAATACAGCATCGAAAGCAAGGTAAAAATTACAAGTGCTACTACTATGTATCTATTTAATGTAAATCCATATTGATTGATTCTTAAATAAATGGCATAGAACATAAAGATTATTAGCGGTATATTAATTATCGGTTGAACAATCCTAAAGCTTGAACTTATTTTTCCTTTTGTCCTCGATGATAAAAATATTATAAAAGTTGTAAAAAGTGAAAACCAAAGCACTAGATTAATTATTATTCCTTTTGGCAATTTCATTGTAAACACTATCTTAAAAAAGTATGCATATAGTATCAATGTATAAAGATATATTAGAGGAATAAATATATTATTTACTAAGATATTTAATTCTCTGGAAACTTCATAGTCATTTAAAGATTTCTGAATAGTTGGAAATTCACTCAATAAAAACCCTAAATTTATTGGCAAAAGAACGATGAGTTCCAATGAATATAGGTGTTTATAGTCCATATTTAAATCAAACAAATTATTTAAACCTTGAATTGTCAAGTCAAGTGCAACTCAGTTGAATGATATACTTCATAAGGAGTTTTCCAATTTAAGCATTTGCGAGGTCTCAAATTAATTTCTT
>QWCE01001021.1_pt1 | contig 46178 bp, 51 predicted proteins | sample 1972531 | NCBI WGS metagenome assembly QWCE01 (sample SAMN09866716, study PRJNA288562) | Human gut metagenome isolate term4_stool, whole genome shotgun sequencing... | reverse complement strand
ATAACCATATCATTACTGTAACGAGCCGAATAAATTCCAGGAGCGCCGCCTAAAATATCCACGCAAATGCCGCTATCATCGCTAAGAGCCATAAATTCATTTTCAAGTTTCATTTCTTCTAGTTTTTTATAAACCGCATTTACTTTTATAAGCGCGTTTTCTTTAAAACTCGAGCCCGTTTCTTTTATTTCAAAAGGTTGCATAATTTCGCTAAGTGCATAAATTTCATAATTTTTATAAAATGCTTTTATCTCTTTTACTTTATCTTTATTACTTGTAGCAAGAATGATTTTCACAGACTTTCCTTTAATTTTTTTTTATTTTACCAAAAATTTTAATTTAATTTGATAAAATCCGGCGAAAGGAAATTTTATGTTTAGAAGTGTGTTACCACTATCTTTTATTATCGCAACAAGATTTTTTGGACTTTTTATAGTTTTACCGGTTCTTAGTTTATATGCTTTAAATTTAAAAGGTGCGAGCGAAAATTTAATAGGTCTGGTTATCGGTATTTACGCAGTTATGCAAATGATTTTTCAAGTGCCTTTCGGTGCGCTGAGCGATAGAATAGGGCGTAAAAATGCTCTTTGCTTAGGACTTATTGTTTTTATAATCGGTTCTTTTATCTGCGCTTTCAGTAATGATATTTTTACGATGATTATAGGTAGAGCTCTTCAGGGAAGCGGCGCTGTAGGAGCTGTGGCGACCGCTTTGATAAGCGATTTTATAGTTGAAGAAAAACGCAGCAAAGCAATGGCGATAATGGGCGGGATGATTGCACTCAGTTTTGCCGTTTCAATGATATTAAGTCCAATTTTGAGTGCAAAATTCGGGATTTCAAGTTTATTTGAATTGAGTGCTTATCTTACGATATTTTGCCTTATTTTGCTTTATATAATTGTTCCAAAAGAGCCTAAAATAAAATCTTTAAAGCAAAAAACACCTTTTTTAGAAATTTTAAAAGATAAAGATTTAACTCTAATGAATCTTACGAGTTTTTTACAAAAAATGTTTATGACAATGGCTTTTGTAATAATTCCGATAGTGCTTGTAAAAGATTTTAATTTTGATAAGAACGAACTTTATAAAATTTACGGTATAGCTACTTTTTTTGGATTTTTTGCTATGGGTTTTTCTGGTGCTATGGGCGAAAGACGTGGGCTTGCTAAAGGAATTTTGCTTGCAGGAATTTTATTTTTTATCGTCAGTTTTATAATTTTCGCCGTTTCTCATTCGGTTCTTAGCTTTTCAGTCGGGGTTGTGATTTTTTTTATCGGATTTAATATGCACGAACCTATAATGCAATCTGTCGCGTCAAAATTTGCCAAAATTTCACAACGCGGTGAAGTTCTTGGAATTTTTAATTCCGCAGGATATTTCGGCAGCTTTATCGGTGCCGTTTCGGGCGGAATTATTGTAGGTTTTCATATTAGCATTTTGGCGATTTTTGTAGCGATTTTAGGCATTATCTGGTTTTGGCTTTTGCTAAAACTTACAAATCCGAATGATTTTAAAAATTTATATCTTGATAAATTCAAAGTGCGAAATTTTAGTGTTTTAGGTAGTATAAACGGAGTTGTAGAATTTTATGAAACAAATGAAAATTTTGTGATAAAATACAACCGAAAAGTAATCAGTGAAAGGCAAATTTTAGAAATTTTATGATTGATTATAATGAAAGTTTGAAAATTTTAAAGGCAAATTTACCTGTTTATGAGCGTGTGGAAAATGTTTGCATAAATGACGCTTCGGGAAGAATTTTAGCCATAGATTTAAAAGCAAAAAATGATTTTCCGCGCTTTAAAACTGCAAGTATGGATGGATATGCCGTCAGTTTTGATGATTTGAAAAACGGAATTTTAAAATTTAAAATTTTAGGTGAAACACCTGCCGGAAAATTTCCGGATTTTAAAATAAAAAGTGCTGAATGCGTGAAAACTTTTACGGGCGCGATTTTATGCGAAAACGCCGATACTATCGTTCCGATTGAAAATGTTGAAATTTCAGGCGATGATGAAATTTTAATTAAAGAAAGTGTGAGCGAAAATTTTGCGGTAAGAAAAATAGGCGAAAGCTACAAAAAAAATGAAATTTTGCTTAAAAAGGGCACTCGTTTGGATTTTGCAAGCCTTGGACTTTTAGCTGAGCTGGGGTTTAGCAAAATAAATGTTTTTTCTCGCCCGAAAATTGCGATTTTAGTAACAGGAAGCGAACTTTTGGAAATAGGTCAAAAAGCGCAAAACGATTCTCAAATTTATAGCAGCAATCATATAATTTTAAATGCGCTGATTCATTCCTGGGGCGGCGATAGCGAAGTTTTGCCGATTATAAAAGATGATAAAAATGCGCTTAAAAATGCCGTAAAAAAAGCGCTTGAAAATTGCGATTTTTTAATCACGACAGGTGGCGTCAGCGTCGGAGATTATGATTTTATGAGAGATATTATGCACTCACCTGACTTTGAAATTTTAATCGATAAAGTCGCAGTAAAACCGGGCCGTCATATAAAAATCGCAAAATTTGGTGAAAAACTTATTTTTGCACTTCCTGGATTTAGCGTTTCAGCTGCTGTGATGAGCTTTTTATTTGTACGAGAAACATTAAATGAGATTTTAAATATTCACGAAAATTTTAAAATTTCGGCTGTTTTAGCGGAAAATTATATGAAAAAATCAAAATTTTTAGAATTTGTACCTTGCTCATTAAAAATAGAAAATACAAAAATTTTTGCAAGTATTTATGGTAAAAAAAGCGGAAGTTCAGCTATAATTTCGAACTTGATAAATTCGGATTTGTTTTTAGCGCCGCTGGAAAAAACCGAGCTGAAAAATGGCGAAATTGTGGAAGTTTTGCTTTTAAGATCAAAATTTTAAGGAAAATAAATGGATCAAATAATTACCGGTGCACTGAAATTTATGCAAGATGATTTTAAAAAGTATAAAAAACTTTTTGAAAATTTGGCAAGTTCCCAAAAACCGCATACATTGTTTATTTGCTGTTCCGATTCAAGAGTAGTTCCAAATCTTATAACGCATACCGAACCGGGCGAAATTTTTGTCTTGCGAAATATCGCAAATATCGTTCCTACTTATGAACAAAGCGATAAATTTTTAGATATCGCATCGGATATCGAGTTTGCGGTTTTATCATTAAAAGTTAAAAATATAATTATATGCGGACACGATAATTGCGGCGGTTGCGCAGCAGTTTACAAAAAAAAGGAAACTTTAAAAAATATGCCTAATTTATTGCATTGGTTGGATCCGATTTTTTCTATAAAAGAAAAAGTGTTACATGAATCAAATATAGATATTTCGGAAAGAGCGCTTTTAACGGAGCGCTTAAATGTGGTAAATTCCGTTGAAAATTTACTGACTTTTCCTTTTATAAAAGAAAAATTTAATGCAGGTGAAATTAAAATTTACGGTTGGCATTACATGATAAAAACCGGAGAAATTTTTAATTACAGTTTTGATGATAAAAAATTCCATTTAATTAAAAAAGAAGCGAAATGAAGTTTATAATAAAATTTATTTCAATATTTATTTTAGCAGTTTTTGCAAATGCTGAAAATAACACTACCGGCGATAACAATATAAGTGATGTAAATAAAACCGAGATAAAGCAGGAAGTCGTTCAGATGCTAAATCACGGCGAAAATAATGAAACCGATGAAGTTGTGGATATCATCGCGGAAAAAATAGCAAACTCACAAGCAAATGAAAATAATTTTTCCGATTCACCCGCTTTAATTTCCGTTTTAAAAGAGTTGGCTGAAATTAACAGGCAAATTTTACTCCTTAGCGGTCATAATGATTCAAATGCCACTATTAGCGAACTTGCAACATTGAATGAAAATAAAAGAAAGTTATTGGAACAAATTCCGATGGCAATCACGAATCAAACTATCAGCCGCGAAAATGTCATAGAATATACAAAAAAGAAAGAAAGAGTCGAGCGAATTTTAGCCAGAAATAAAAATCAATATTCTTACGAATATATAAAAACGAAAATTTTGGCTAATTCAATGCGAATAAACGAGATATTTTTTACTACTTTTATAAAAACTGAAAATCTTTTTATAAACGGTGCAAAAAAAAGTGAGCTTCAAAATGAATTCAGAAAAGCTTTACTTGATTTGGAAACCGAATATGCGACATTGTATGATTATACGGATGAAATTTTAAATAAAAAAAATTTGCTCAACAGCAAACAAAAAGATGAGATAAACGAAACTCTTGAAAAATTTAAAGTATATAAAATAACTTCCGACGAGGTTTTGAATTATCTGCTTCAAAACAGCGATTTACTCGCGAGCAATATTTTATTTACAGGCTTAAATTTAAAGCAAATACTTAATTATATTAATGATAAAATGCCGTTTAATACAAACAAAATCAATGCTGGAAAATGGATCTTGATCATAATCATTACACTGTTTTTCTACTCTTTGCGTAAATTTCTGGCAAAAATAATTTATTTTATATTTAAAATTTTTAATAAATCCGGTGACAGCGAGGCTATAAAAATACAAATTATTGATATTATCAAAAAGCCTTTGGGCGTGCTTTTAATCGCTTATGCGATAGATATCTGCTCCGCTATTTTTTATTATCCTGCGCCTGTTCCTATAAAATTCGGAAACTTTTTTTCAATTATTTACATAATTCTTTATGCGTGGCTCATCATAAAAATTTTGGATGGATATGGAATAATGCTTCTTGGCTCAATCGCTAGAAAAAGCGGTAGAAAAGAGGTGATAAATTTAATCATAAAAATTTTATATATTATAGTCGTCATTATAGCGCTTTTATTTGTGTTAAGCAGACTCGGATTTAATATTTCAGCACTTATCGCTTCACTAGGTATCGGCGGACTTGCTATCGCGCTTGCGACAAAAGATATAATTGCGAATTTCTTTGCTTCGATTTTACTGCTTTTTGATAATTCATTTTCCCAAGGAGACTGGGTAGTAATTGGTGATGTAGAAGGAACCGTAGTAGAAACAGGACTTAGAAAAACTTTGATAAGAACATTTGACAATGCTCTTGTATCGGTTCCGAACTCAAAAATAATGGAAAACAACATTAAAAACTGGAATCGCAGAAAAGTCGGAAGAATAATAAAAATTACGGTCGGTCTCAGTTACAGTTCTACTGCCGAGCAGATTAAAAACTGCGTAAATGATATCGAAGCTATGCTATTAAATCATCCTGATATTGCTCAACCGAAAGATAACGCACTAAATCAAAATAATCTTAAAATGTTTTATAAACAAAATATGGTTTCGGTTGACGATTTAGCCGGTTATAAAAATACCTTATATGTCTCATTGAACGAATTTTCCGATTCGTCTATAGATATTTATATTGAATGCTTTACAAAGACGATAAAACGCGATGAATATTATAGAGTAAAACAAGATATAATGATAAAAATTATGGAAATTGTAGAGAAATATGACACTGAGTTCGCTTTTCCATCTCAAAGTCTTTATATCGAAAAATTTCCAAAAATTGAAATTAAAAACCCAAAAGGAACAGAACATGAAAATGTATGACGATTTCGAGAGCGAGTTTGAAGACGAAATGGACGAAAATTTCGACTTTGACACAGAGGAAGACGATTTGGATCAAGATGACTTTGATGATTCGATATTTGACGATGACGGTTATAGTTATGATGACGGAGATTATAGTTATGATGACGGAGACAGCGACGATTTTTACGAAAATTAAAAATTTTCAATTGAGAGAAAAATTTTAAAATTTCTCTCAAATCGGTATTTTTAATATGTATAAAATTTAGCCTTATAACACTGATTTGTAAATTTAGCGTTTGTAAATTTTATATTGGAATTTTTTGTATTTGCGGATATTTTTTATAATAAAATAACTTTTAAAATAAAATTTGATAAAATAAAGACAAATTTTAAATAAAAAGGAAAAATTATGGTTCTTTCAAATAGTGCAGATGTGCGTAAAATAGCGACTAGATGGTCATCTAAGAGTAAAAATACAAATGTGATAAAGAAAAAAAGAGAAATTATTTTTTACTTAAAAGAACTCAAAAATTTAGTCGTTGCATTTGATGAAAATGAAAGCGATTTTTTACAAAATCTTTATATCAATTCAAGTGACGGCAATGCCAGAAGCACTAAAATACTGGAACTTGGAGAAAATTATAATCATGCTGAATATTTTTTTATGGAAAGGTTTTTCGACAGCAATATCGATCTTTTTTATTTTGATTTTATTTTTAAAGATCGCATTAAAAGCAAAAAAGATGTATTTACCGGTTCGAATTTACGCGTAAGTGATATTTTAAAAGGAAATGATAAAAATATAATTTCACTTTATGTTTTTGCGGAAAACATCGCCAAAAATTTTAATTCTACTTGTGAAGATCGCCAAAAACGCAATAATTTTAAGAACAAAATAATAAAATTTTACGAGCTTATTTATCGTCTTTTTGCAGCGCTTGATCCTACTTTGGTATCATATTATTTTGATTTTACGCTTCATAATTATCCGCTTATTTTAATAGAGTTTATAAGGGATTGTTTCAAAGGAAATCTTGCAAACATTGAAATATTTGCAAGTGATGATACGATGTTAAATTTTGAGCTTGCAGACAGTGAAAATTTCAGCATTTTTCCACATAACGAACTTTATAAAATCGCAAGCGCCTTTTGCATGGTAGGAGAACGAGGAAGCGTTATTTTTGATAAAAAAACAGCCGAAATCTTTGAAAAACTTTTCGGTAAAAAAATCGAAAATTTTGGAGATTTCAGCGCTTTAAGCGAAGCATTTTTACAAAATTTCAATTTTTTCGGAGATGGCGAAAAATTGGAAAAGTTTGTGTCTATGCAGATGTTTTTGGAGTTTGCGAGCACTTTTGAAAGCGAAAAAATAAATAAAAACACTATTTATTACGGCGCAATCGGGGCCGGAAAAACGCGCAAAATTCGTCAAATTTTAAAAGAAAAAAATGTCAAATCCAACTTTTTCAGATTTATTTCATTCCATAAAGATTTCGGCTATTCTGACTTTATAGACGGCTTTGCGGATGGTAAATTTAAAAACGGCGAGTTTAAAAAGCTTTGTAAAAAAGCTTTAAATGATCCGCAAAATGAATATTTTTGTATAATCGACAATGCAAATAGTGGAAATTTCGATGAAATTTTTGGAGAAAGTATGGAACTTTTGGAGCGACGATACGATCCGAATGACGATCTTACTTTAATTCGCACAAAAAATTCACATTTTATAGATGAACTTGACGAAGCTAAAAAAAATGAGTTTAGCGTTGTCGTAAAAGATGAACTCAGCTATTTCGCAATACCGAAAAATCTTTATGTGATATGCGCTACAAATGGCTATAATCGCGGAATTTCGCCAAGCAGTGCCAAAATTTTCAGTTGGGTAAAAATGAGCTGTGATTATTCGTTGATAGAAAATTTTATGATTGAAAAAGGCATAAAAAACGGCGCAAGCTACGCAATTCTTTGCAAAAAATTAAATGATTTTATTTCAAAAGATTCAAGACTTGGTTTTGAGATAGGACATGGAATTTTTATGCAAATAGTAGGATTTGCGCTCAATTCACAAATCACGCAAGATAGTTTAAATCGCTTTTTTGCTTCTGTGCTTTGCCCGATTCTTGAATGTTCTTATTTGGAAAAAAATGAAAGCGTCGGCTGCAAAACTCAAATTTCAGCTATCGCAGAGATTTTTAAAGTTTAGTATTAAAGTGTGCTAAAATTATTTTATGCATATTATAAATTAAGCAAAATTTTGATATATTTACAGACATTTTTAAATTTTTAAAGGAATTTTATGGAAATAAGTGCAAAACTTACAAACTCAGCAAATGCTCTTGCAAGCACAAAAATACCTACTGCAAGTATCGATGAGAAAGTAAATGAGTTGGCAAAACAAACAGCCAAAAAAGTTAGAATTGATGGTTTTAGGCCTGGTAAAGCACCTGTAGCAGCCGTTTTAAAAAGATATAAAAAAGAGCTTGAAGATGATGCTAAAAACGACATTTTTAGAAATTTTGTTGATGAAAGTTTGAAAATTTTAGGCAAAGAAAAAAATGAAATTTTAGGCGAGCCGATTTTCTCAAAATATGAAGAAAAAGACGGAATTATAGATGTTGAAATGAAAATGTCGTTTCGCCCTGAAGTAAAAATTGAAGGATATGAAAAATTTATTCCGGAATTTGCCACTCCAAGAGTTACCAAAAAAGAGATTGATGAAAAAATAAATGAATTTTTACTAATGATAGCGCCGCTTGAAAAATCAGATAAAGAAGTCCTTGAGAAAGGCGATTTTGCAAAATTTGATTTTGAAGGTTTTGTGGATGACAAACCTTTTGATGGCGGAAAAGCTCAAGATTATGTTCTTGAAATTGGCTCAGGTAGATTTATTCCGGGATTTGAAGATGGTATGCTCGGTATGAAAATAGATGAAGAAAGAGATATAAAAGTAAAATTTCCGGAGAATTATCAAGCTGAAAATTTAGCTGGAAAAGATGCGATTTTTAAAGTAAAATTACATGAAATTCAATGTAAAAAAATAGGCGAACTTGATGACGAAACTTTAAAAAGACTAATGCCTGGTGAAAAAGAGCCGAGCAAAGAAAAATTTGAAGCGCAAATTAAAGAACAAATAAGAACCGATAAGATGGCAAAACTCATAAATGAAGAGTTAAAACCGAAATTTGCAGATACTATAGTGGAAAATTTTATTTTTGATATGCCTGAAATCATCTTAGAGCAAGAAATTGATTTGCAATTCCGCAATGCCTGGGGAACTTTCAGTAAAGAAGAGATTGAAAATTTCCGAAAAGACAAAGACGCTTTGACTAAAAAACGTGATGAATTTAGAGATGAAGCTGTAAAAAGCGTAAAAATGACATTTTTAATTGATGAAATCGCAAAAGATAGAAAAATTCAAGTAAGCGATCAGGAACTTGTAAGTGCTGTATATATGGAAGCTTACAGATATGGTATGGATCCTAAAAAACATCTTGAAGAATATCGCACAAACGGATATTTACCTGTTGTAAAAATGGCATTGCTTGAAGAAAAATTGTTTAACGATATTTTTAGCAAAGATAAAAAAAGCGAAAAAACTGAGGAAAAATAATGTTTGTGCCCTATGTAATCGAGCGAACTAGCCGTGGAGAGCGCAGTTATGACATTTATTCGCGTTTATTAAAAGATCGAATTGTTATGTTGAGCGGCGAAATAAATGATGAAGTGGCAAGTTCGGTCGTAGCCCAACTACTGTTTTTGGAAGCGGAAGATCCGGATAAAGATATTTATTTATATATCAATAGCCCAGGTGGAGTGGTTACGAGCGGATTTAGCATATATGACACGATGAATTATATTAAGCCGGCAGTCAGCACGATTTGCATAGGTCAAGCCGCTTCTATGGGGGCTTTTTTATTAAGTTGCGGCGAAAAAGGCAAAAGATATGCACTTCCAAATGCCAGGATAATGATACATCAACCGCTTGGCGGCGCACAAGGACAAGCTACCGATATAGAAATTACCACAAAAGAAATTTTAAGAATAAAAGCTACTTTAAATAAAATTTTAGCTGAAAATTCCGGACAAAAACTTTCTAAAATAGAAAAAGATACTGATAGAGATTTTTATATGAGCGCGCAAGAGGCTGTAAAATACGGTCTTATAGATAAAGTTCTTGAAAAAAGCCTAACGGAATGATTTTGGAAATTTTGACATATCCGAATAAAAAACTCTACCAAAAATCAAAAAAAGTAGAAAAATTTGATGACGAACTTGGTAAATTTTTAGATGATATGTACGAAACTATGATTTCAAAAAAAGGAATAGGGCTTGCTGCAATTCAAGTCGGTCGTCCTATTCGCGCGATTGTAATAAATTTAGTCGATGAAAACGATGAACAAAAAAAAGAAAATTTACTTGAAATTATAAATCCTGAAATTTTAACTCAAGAAGGTGAGATAATATATCAGGAAGGCTGTCTATCGGTTCCGGGATACTACGAAGATGTAAAAAGAGCCGAATTTGTAAAACTGGGATTTCAAAACCGTTTCGGTGAGATTAAAGAAATGGAAGTTCAAGAGCTTTTAGCTGTTTGTATCCAACATGAAATCGATCACCTTGACGGGCATCTGTTTATAGAAAAAATCGGCTATAACAAACGAAAAAAATTTGATAAAGAATTTAAAAAACATTTAAAAGAAAAAAAATGAAATTTTTAAAGTGTGCGACTTTTACCGATACGCTGACCGAAGTAGATGTAGAATCCACACTTTTAAGGGGACTTCCAGGCTTTAAAGTTGTAGGTTTGGCAGGAATTACCATTAAAGAAAGTGAAGAACGCGTAAAATCTTCTTTAAATGCTTTAAATTTCAAATTTCCGGCACAAAAAATCATAATAAATTTAAGCCCTTCCGACACTCCAAAAAACGGCTCGCATTTTGATCTTGCTATAGCGCTTTTGATAGCTTTAGGGCGTGAAAATTTTGAAAGTGATATATTTGTTTTCGGTGAATTGGGACTTGACGGTGCATTAAAAAGCACGGCTTCTCTTTTTTCAATTTTACTTTTTTTGAGCGCAAAGGTAAAACACGCTAAAATTTTGGTTCCTAAACAGATTGCTTTAAAAGCTGCAGCTATTCCGAATTATGAAGTTTACGCGGTAGAAAATTTAAGTGATGCGGTTAGATTTTTTATGGACGATGATTTTGCAAAAACCTGCCTTGTTCGTGAAATTCATCCGCTTTTTAAAAATGTTCTTGAAATTTGCGGCGAAAAGTATGTTGCAAATAGCGATTTTTCGCTTGATTTTGCTGATGTAAAAGGGCAGGATAGGGCAAAAAGAGCCAGCTTAATAGCGGCAGCAGGAATGCATAATATCATTTTTGAAGGAAGCCCCGGAAGCGGTAAAAGTATGTGTGCTAAGCGTATCAGATACATTTTGCCGCCGCAAAGTCTAAAAGAAGTTATGCTTGCAAGCGCTTACGAATCGTTAAATAGCAAAGATGTCGATTTTAGCGCTCTTAGACCGTTTAGAAGTCCTCATCATACATCTACTAGAAGTTCTATTTTCGGTGGCGGATCAAATGCTGCAAAAGTCGGTGAAATAGCACTTGCAAATGGTGGAGAACTATTTTTTGATGAGTTTCCGCACTTTTCAAAACAAATACTTGAAAGTTTGCGTGAGCCGCTGGAAGACAATAAAATTTTAATATCGCGCGTAAATTCGAAGGTCGAATATCAAACTAAATTTCTTTTCGCAGCCGCTCAAAATCCATGTCCGTGCGGAAATTTGTTTTCAAAAAATCTTACCTGTACCTGCTCTTTTAACGATATAAAACGATATAAAAGCGTAATTTCAGCACCTATTTTAGATAGAATTGACATTTATGTCGCGATGGATGAAATTTCGCCTTCAGATCGAAGCGGTATTACAAGCAATGAAATGAGTGAGCGGGTTTCAGCGGTTTTTAATATTGTCAAAAAACGCGGTCAAAGCGAACTGAATGGTAAAATGAGCGATAAAGATGTCATTAAGTTTTGTAGGCTAGAAAAAGATGCTAAAAATGTATTTGATATGGCGGTTTCTCGCTATAATTTATCTCAACGAGGAATTATAAAAACGTATAAAGTAGCAAGAACCATTGCTGATCTTGCAAACCGCGAAATTATCGATAAAAGCAGTATTTTAGAAGCTTTGAGCTTTAGAATAAGGAATGAAATTTGAAAAATTTATATTTTAGCAGCGATGAATTTGATAAAAATGCATCTGAAAATTTTGGGCTTAGCGAAAAAATTTTAATGGAAAATGCGGCTTCTAAAATTGAAATTGAAATTCGCAAAAAACTAAAAAAACATCGTAAAATTTTAGCATTGATAGGAAACGGAAATAATGCAGCCGACGGAATTTGCGCTTTAAGAAGATTATCCGGAGATTTTAAGTGCTATGCACTTTTTCTAGGTAAAAAATCAAACGAAATGTTGGAATTTCAAATGCAAATCGCTAAAAAAGTCGGAGTGGAATTTATACATTTATTTGAAATTTCAGATGAAAAATATAATTACAGGTCCGTTTCTTTAGAATGCAATGAAATTTCCAATGAAAAATTGGTAAAATTATTAAATAGCAGCGATTGTATAGTTGATGCCGTTTTCGGAAGCGGATTTCACGGTGATCTGTCACCACAAATATCTTATATTTTACACGAAGCGAATAAAACAAAGGCTTTGAAAATCGCAGTTGATGTTCCAAGCGGTTTGCGTAAAAATGGAAGCACGGCGAATGAAATTTTTAAAGCCGATATTACAGTTACAATGGGAGCGCTCAAACTTTGTCTTTACAGCGATATGGCAAAAGATTTTGTAGGCCGCATAAAATGCGCTAATTTAGGCATTTGCGAGCAAAATTTTACAAAAAATTTAACGCAGGATTTTTTACTGACAAAAAAAGATCTGGTATTACCATGCAGAAACAAACAAAATACTAACAAAGGAGATTTCGGACATGTTTTTGTTAGCTGCGGAGATATGAGTGGGGCGGCTGAAATTGCAGGACTTTCGGCGCATGCAATAGGCGCAGGACTTGTTAGTGTTGTTAGTGATAGAGAGCTTAAAATTTCACCGCTTCTTATGCAAAAAAAATCTTTAAATGGTGCTAAAATCGTAGTTATCGGTTGCGGGTTAGGAAAAGTCGACATAAATTTTAATGAGTTGACGGATAAAATTTGCGTTATTGATGCGGATATGTTTTATAAAGATGAACTTTTGGAACTTTTACAAACAAACAAAAATATGGTATTAACGCCACATCCAAAAGAATTCGGATCACTTCTTAAAATTTGCGGAATCGGAGAGTTCAGTGTGAGCGAAATTCAAAATGCCCGTTTTGAGTTTGCTAGAAATTTCAGTCTTAAATTTCCTCAAATTTTAGTTTTAAAAGGTGCAAATACAATAATAGCGTATAACGGAAAACTTTATATAATGCCTCTTGGAAGTTCAAAACTTGCAAAAGGTGGAAGCGGAGACGCGCTAGCAGGCATAATAGCAGGATTTATAGCGCAAGGTTATGAGATATTGAATGCCACTATTAACGGTGTTTTGGCTCATGCATTAAGTGTTGAAAATTGTAAAAAAAACGATTATTCGATAAACGCATTTGATATTGTGGATGGTTTAAAATGGTTACGAAAAAAATAGCAGTGCTTTTTAGCGGTAGCGGAACAAATTTGGAAGCGATTTTACAAAAGCTTCACGGTAAAATTTTTGGAGATATAAAAATTGAAGTTGTAATGACACTAACTAACAAACCGGATGCCGGCGGTATAGTAAAAGCCGCAAAATATGGACTAACAAGTGTTGTTATAGACAATAAAAAATTTGCAAGCAGAGAAGAGTTTGATGCCGCTTTGGTTGATGAAATAAAAAAATATGATGTTGATTTAGTCGTTTTGGCAGGATTTATGAGAATTCTTACGCCTATTTTTACTGAAAATTTGCGCGCTATAAATTTACATCCTGCGATTTTGCCGCTTTTCAAGGGCGCACACGCAATCGAAGAAAGTTATAAAAGCGATATGCAAGTTGGCGGAATTACCGTGCATTGGGTTTCGGCCGAACTTGACGGCGGAAAAATAATCGCCCAAAAAACTTTTTCACGTAAAAATCGCACGTTTGAAGAATGGGAAGCTAAAATTCATAAGCTTGAGCACAAATTGTTACCAAAAACTATTGTTGAAATTCTGAAAAAAGATTAATAAGTGCGGCAAGAATTTTATAACTGGAAATTTAATAGTTTTAAGCTGAAAGAATTTATTTATAAATTAAACGTTGTATTTTGACGATATCCCAAAAATACAACTTAAATTTTAGGTTAAAATTAAATCATACATAATTTTTTATAAAATTTCAGTTGATAGAAATTCTAAATTAAGCGAAATTTTAAATATCATAAAAGTATTTTAAATTTATAAAATTTTGCTATAATCGGCTATTTTAAATTTTAAAGGATTAAAATTTTGGACACGGATCACTCGTTTATTATGTTGATTCTAGCTTTCGTTTTTATACTTTTAAACGCATTTTTTGTTTTATCTGAATTTTCAATTGTAAAAGTCAGAAAAACTCGCCTCGAAGAACTTGTCAAAGACAAAATTCCCAATGCGAAACTGGCTCTTGATATGTCAAATAAACTTGATACTTACTTAAGCGCCACGCAACTCGGCATAACGCTTAGTTCTCTTGCTCTTGGATGGATTGGAGAACCGGCGGTGGCTTGGTTTATTGAAAAGCCGATGGTTGCGATATTTCATATGAATGAAGTGGCTATTCATTCGATAGCTTTTATTGTAGCTTTTACGCTTATTACCCTTTTACATGTCGTAATCGGTGAATTGGTTCCAAAATCAATCGCAATTGCAAAAGCTGAAAAAGCTGCGCTTTTTGTATCAAAACCGCTTCATATTTTTTGGATAATTTTTTCACCCGTTATTAAAATTTTTGATCTTTTATCTATCGGAATTTTAAAACTTATAGGCATAAAACGCGCCAAAGATAGCGATTTAAAGCATTCGGAAGAAGAAATCAAAATAATTGCAAGTGAGAGTTTAAAAGGCGGAGTGCTTGATTCGCTGGAAACCGAAATTATAAAAAATGCGGTTGATTTCAGCGATACCGTAGCAAAAGAAATAATGACACCAAGAAAAGAACTTATATGTTTGAATAAACAAAAAAGTTTTGATGAAAATTATAAAATCATATTGGAATCAAAATTTACAAGATTTCCTTATATAGATGGAAATAAAGATAATGTCCTTGGAATGATTCACATAAGAGATATTTTAGGACAAAAAGACATTAAAAATTTTGATCAGATAATGCGAAAAATTTTGATTGTTCCGGAAAACAGTTCTATTGCTAAAATTTTACCGATGATGAATAAAGAAAGACTTTTTGCTGCAGTAGTAATTGATGAATACGGCGGAACGGCGGGATTTATCACTATGGAAGATATTGTGGAAGAAATTTTCGGTGATATAAATGATGAACACGACGAAAACCAACCAATTTACAAAAAACTTGGTGAAAATATATTTGAATTTCGTGGCAGAAGTGAAATAGAAGTAGTTGAAGACATAATGAATATCAGCTTCGATGATGAGACGGAGCAAATGACAATAGGCGGATATGTTTTTAATCTTTTGGGTTGCTTGCCGATAGTAGGAGACAAAATCGAAGACGAAAACTGTATATATGAAGTTTTAAAAATGGATGGCAGATCTATTTATAGTTTAAAAGTAATAAAAAAAGAAGTTCATGCTACGAATAAAGATAAAATAGATGAATAAAATTTTCAAAATTATGGAAGGTCTGATATGAGAGAAATCAAATATGATGATATCGTTGAAGCTGTGGCAAATCTTTGTAAACAGGCGTGCTGTATTGTAACGCCTGATATGAAAGAGGCATTCAGAAGTGCTGCTGTAAAAGAAATTTCACCGCTTGGAAAAGACATAATATCCAAAATAATACAAAACGGTAAAATAGCCGAAGAAAAACATATGCCGATTTGTCAAGACACCGGAATGAGTGTCGTATTTTTGGAAGTGGGCCAAGATGTTCATGTGATTGGCGGATACATAGAAGATGCAATAAATGACGGTATAGCAAAAGGTTACACGGAAGGTTATTTGAGAAAATCTGTCGTAAACGAACCTATTTATGAGCGTAAAAATACAGGAGACAATACTCCTGCTGTAATAAATACAAGAATTATAAAAGGCGATAAAATTAGAATTAAGGTTGCACCAAAAGGTTTTGGCAGTGAAAATAAATCTATGCTAAAAATGCTTGTTCCTGCAGATGGCCTGGAAGGTGTAAAAAAACTGTTTTTGGAAGCCGTAAAATATGCAGGACCAAATTCTTGTCCGCCTTTAGTAATCGGTGTGGGAATCGGAGGAACTATGGATAAAGCGGCGCTTTTAGCTAAAATTGCCGCAGTGCGTGAAGTAGATAGTAAAAATCCGGATCCTAGATATGCAAAACTTGAAGACGAACTTCTTGAACTTGCAAACAAAACCGGTGTTGGGCCTCAAGGACTTGGCGGAATTACAACCGCGCTTAAAGTAAATGTAGAATGGTACCCTACTCACATAGCAGGACTTCCTGTAGCTATAAATATCAATTGCCACGCAGCAAGACATGCCTCAATAGAGCTTTAAAGGAGTAAAAATGTCAGAAGTAAAACATATAAAAGCACCGTTTGACAAAGAAGTAGTAAAAACTCTAAAAGCAGGAGATAATGTTTTAATCACTGGCACGCTTATAGTAGCTCGCGATGCCGCCCACAAAGCTATTACGGAAGCACTTGCAAGAGGTGTAAAATTGCCCGTTGATTTTACAAACGAAACTATTTATTATATGGGTCCTACTCCTGCCAAACCTGGGCAGGCAGTAGGATCCGCCGGACCTACTACAAGCGGCAGAATGGATAAATACACTAAAACAATGATTGAAGTCGGTAAAATAAGCGGAATGATTGGAAAAGGTTATCGAAGTAAAGAAGTTATCGATTCTATGATTAAAAATTGCGTTGTTTATATGGTTGCAATCGGTGGAGCCGGCGCTTTAATCAGTCAAAGTATTAAAAAATATGAGATTTTGGCTTATCCTGAGCTTGGTCCTGAGGCACTCGCGCGCATAACGGTAGAAAATTTTCCTGCAATTATCGCTATAGATTCGCAGGGGAATAATTTTTACAAAGTAGGGCAGGCGCTTTATAAAAAGATTTGATTTATAAACGTTTGCAAAGAATGTAATATAAATTCTTTATACCTTTAATTTTATTATCACAAAAATATGGCTTTTTTAAATCCGTTAAATTTCAGTTATGTTAAAATTCAGCTAAACGGAATAAACAGTTTTTGTACTTCATACTTTAATTCTTAATCGCAACTTTTTTAAATAAATTTTAAAAATACACTATCGGTGTGCAAAATTTTAGATTTTGTTTTTGCTATCAATTTTATATTCAATTTATTTTAATGTATATGATTTTAAAATTTTTTATTTTTGATTACTTGAATAAGACTTTTTATATTTTAAATTTTCTTGTTAAACTTGCAAAAAAGTTTTTTTTATTACTTGTTTTATAACTCTTCAATCTTCTATGTTTTTTATTAAATACCTTCTTAAAAATGTATCTTTTGGCAAACGAAAGCAAAAATTTACATTTACAAATTTATAAAAATTTCAAAAAATCGCTTTGCTTTAATCGTTTATCACCTGTCATTCAAACAAAAGCGATATATAAAATTTTAAAATCACGTGTATTGAATTTTTAGTTTTGTATTCAAAAAAATAAAAAATTTTATGCTACAATAAATGCGAAATTTTAAAAAGGTTGAAAATGTTTGAGTGGATGTATTCGCCTGAAGCGTGGATTAGTCTGGCTACGCTTACCGGTTTGGAAATCGTTTTAGGAATTGATAATATCATATTTATTGCGATTTTATGCGGAAAATTACCTGTGCAACAAAGAGCCAAAGCGCGCGTGCTCGGTCTTGGTCTTGCTATGATTACCAGAATTTTATTGCTTTTAAGTATAGTTTGGATTATGAGTCTTACAAAACCTTTGTTTTCCGTGTTTTCACAAACATTCAGCGGACGGGATTTGGTACTTATAATAGGTGGACTTTTTTTGTTGGCTAAATCCACAAGTGAAATTCACGGAGATATTGTAGGCGAAGAAAACAAAATAAATGCAAAAACTCATAGTTTTTTTGTCACGCTTATTCAAATTGCCATTTTAGATATCGTTTTTTCGCTTGATAGCGTAATTACAGCTGTCGGTATGGCTGAGCATTTGCCGGTAATGATTTTAGCGGTTGTTGTAGCTGTAATTATAATGATGTTTGCAAGCGGTGTGATAGCTAAATTTGTAGATGAAAATCCGACTATAAAAATTCTGGCGCTTTCATTTTTGATATTGGTCGGTGTTTCGCTAATAGGCGACGGATTTAAGTTTCACATACCGAAAGGTTATATATATTTTTCAATGGCATTTTCGCTTGGTGTGGAGCTTATAAACATCAAATTGCGTAGCAAAACACGCAAAGCAAGTTAAAATTTTATTAAATTTATTAAGGAGAAAAATTTATGAGTATTGATGCATATTTATGGTTTAAATTTTTGCATTTTGCGGCTTTTATTTCGTGGATGGCGGTACTTTTTTACCTTCCTCGCCTTTATGTTTATCATGCCGAAAATATTGACAATAAAGATTTCGTAATTCGCGTAAAATATATGGAAAAAATGCTTTTTCACGCAATCGGCTGGATTGCCATGGGATTAACCATTTTTAGTGCTATTATGCTTATAATAGCAAAACCGGGGCTTTTAAAAGAAGGATATTTTCATCTTAAAATGACAGCCGGTGCACTTATGATAGCTTATCATTTTTGGCTTTTTTATTATCTTAAAAAATTTGAAAAAGATGAATGCAAAAAAAGCGGTAAATATTTTCGCGCTTTAAATGAAATTCCTACTATTTTGATGTTTGTAATACTTTATGCGATGATTATCATGCCTTTTAAAATGTAAAATTTTGAATATTTTTTAAATTTCAAATTGAAAATTTAGATTTTTTATCATAAAATACCAAATTAACTTTAAAAGGACAAAATTTTGCGTATTTCAATTAAAAAAATTTTAGATAACGAAAGTACGGCAGGTATTTTTTTGCTTGCAGCTGCTGTATTTGCACTCATTTTCTCAAATGTAGGTTTTTTGCACGATATTTACAGACATTTTTTAGAACTTCCAATTGTAATAGGAGTTAGTGATTATAAGCTTGACAAACCGCTTGAATTTTGGGTAAATGACGCTTTAATGGCGATATTTTTCTTTTCTATCGGCCTGGAACTTAAAAGAGAGCGTATAGAAGGTCAACTTCGCCATTTTTCACAAGTTTTTTTACCGAGTTTTGCTGCTATTGGCGGAGTTATATTTCCTGCTGTTATTTTTGCCGTTATAAATTTTTCAGATTCTCATGCGCTTCGCGGCTGGGCGATTCCAACGGCTACTGATATCGCTTTTGCGGTCGGTGTTATGGCGCTTTTAGGACGTAGAATTCCTACCAGTCTTAAAATTTTTGTACTTACACTTGCGATAATGGATGATTTATGCGCCATCGTTATTATCGCTTTATTTTATTCGACTGCGTTAAATTTTACATATTTAGGGCTTGCATTTGTCTGCTTTTTAGTACTTTTAGTAATGTGTAAATTAAAAATTCCGCAAAAAATTCCATTTGTAATTATGAGTATTTTGCTGTGGATTTTTGTTTTACACTCAGGTATACACGCGACAATTGCCGGTGTTGCAGCAGGATTTTGTATACCTATAAATACAAGTCGCGGTAATTCAATGCTTAAAGAGATGGAAAGCTCACTCGGATATTTTGTAAATTATGTGGTTTTGCCGCTGTTTGCATTTGCGAATGCAGGTGTGGATATGCGCGGTATGCAAATTTCTTACCTTTTCGGTCCTGTTCCGTTAGGAGTTATGCTTGGGCTATTTTTAGGTAAACAACTCGGTATTTTTACATTCAGTTGGTTTCTTATAAAAATGAATATTGTAGGTATGCCGGATCGCGCAAATTTTAAACAGTTGTATGCTGTCGCCATAATTTGCGGAATCGGCTTTACTATGGCATTATTTGTGGATAATTTAAGTTATGGCGGAAGCGATCTTTATCATCATACAGACAAGCTTGCTATTTTGCTTGGCTCTATAATTTCAGGAGTTGTCGGATATTTCGTAGCAAAAGCAGTAGGAAATAAACCAAAAAAAGGGATAAAAAATGAATACAATTGAAGGAAAACTTACTTTAACCGGAAAAGAAAAAATTGCAATAATAAATGCAAGATTTAATCATATAATAACAGATCGTCTTGTTGAAGGTGCAAAAGATGCATTTATGAGACATGGCGGAGATGAAAAAAATCTGAGTTTGATTTTGGTTCCGGGAGCTTATGAAATTCCTTTTGCACTTGATTTGGCGATAAAAAGTTCAAAATTTGACGCAATTTGCTGTGTAGGGGCTATAATTCGCGGAAGCACTCCTCATTTTGATTATGTAGCAGCGGAAACTGCAAAAGGTATAGCTCAAACTACACTAAAATACGGTATTCCTGTAAGTTTTGGCGTTCTTACGACTGAAAATATTGAGCAGGCAATTGAAAGAGCCGGAAGCAAAGCCGGAAATAAAGGTTTTGAAGCAATGTCAAGCGTTATCGAGATGCTTAATTTATATAAAAATTTAAAGGCTTAAAATGGCGACACGTCATCAAGTTAGAAATGCTGTAGTTTCGCTGCTTTATGCAAAAGAAATGGGCAGCGAGATGAATGATTTCGTAAGCGAATATCTGGAAGAAAAAAGAATACGAAACGATCAAAGAAAATTTGCAGATAAACTTTTTAACGGTGTTTGCAAAAATGTAAATCAAATAGATAATGAGCTTGATAAATATCTCAATGAGTATAAAATTTCACAAATAGGCACAGTTGAGCGTGCTATTTTGCGTCTTGGCGCATATGAAATTATGTATGAAGCAATTGATAAGGCAATTATCATAAATGAAGCGATTGAGCTTGCAAAAGAGTTGGCCGGTGAAAGTTCGCCAAAATTTATAAACGGTGTATTGGATAGAATCGGAAAAGTAAAATGAAGCTTTGTGTAGCATTAGATTTAGCGAGTAGGGATGAAAATTTAGCTATTGCTCGCGCGTTAAAAGGGCTTGATGTTTGGCTAAAAGTAGGGCTTCGCTCATATCTTAGAGATGGAGCGAATTTTTTAAACGAACTTAAAAAAATAGATGATTTTAAAATTTTTGTTGATCTTAAAATTTACGATATTCCAAATACAATGGCAGATGCAGCCGAAGTGATATCGAATATAGGTGCAGATATGATAAATTTGCATGCTAGCAGCGGTTTGCGAGCTATGAGCGAAGTTATGAACAGATTGGCAAATTTGCATGAAAAACCCTTGGTACTTGCAGTTTCTGCTCTTACAAGTTTTAGCGATGACGAATTCTACGAAGTTTACAATCAAAACATAGATGAAGCGGTACTTAAAATGAGCCAAAACGCTAAAAATGCAGGACTTGACGGAATGGTTTGTTCCGTTTTTGAAAGCTTGGCAATAAAAAAAGAGTGCGGAACTGATTTTATAACTTTAACTCCTGGAATCAGACCTTTTAAAGAGAACTCTGATGATCAGAAAAGAGTCGCAAATATCGTTATGGCGAAACAAAATTTAAGTGATTTTATCGTTGTTGGTCGCCCTATTTATAAATCTTTTAATCCTCGCGAAACGGTAGAAAAAATATTGCAGGAAATTTTATAAATTTCTTGCGTCATATATTTTTATTCATAATAAATAAAGTGTATTTTACTTGAAAACAGCATTAAACAATTAAGTTCTTTGTAAATTTTTGTTATATTTCAGTTTTTTAATAAACTGGAATTTTATTGTTTGCTATTAAACAGGAATTTTAAAATTCCTGTTTAAAATTTATTTTTGCTTTTTAGATGCTTCATAAATCGGCATAACTTTTGGAAGCATTTTTTGCAAACTTTCTATACGATTTTCATCGCTTGGGTGAGTAGAAAAAAATTCCGCCGGTTTTTTACCGACATTCAGCTTTGACATTTTTTTCCAAAGATTTAAAGCTGCATTCGGATCATATCCTGCGTGCGCCATAAGCTCAAGACCGATGATGTCAGCTTCCGATTCATGTTTTCTTGAAAACGGTAAAGAAAAAGTGTATTTAGAAGCCATATTTACAAGTCCTGTCGCCGTGTCATCAAGTCCTACCGCAGCGGCCAAAACTGAAATTCCAAGATTTTTTGTACTTTCGGTTGAAGCTCTTTCGCGACTATGTTCGCGTAGAGCGTGAGCTATTTCGTGTCCTATAACTGCTGCAAGTTCGGCATTTGTAGGTTTTATAGTATTTAAAAGCCCCGTAAAAACTGCGATTTTGCCTCCTGGCATACACCATGCATTTACTTCGTCACTTTTTATGACATTTATTTGCCAATCCCAATTTATCGCATCTTCACGGAAAAATCCTACTTGTTTTATGAGATTTTTTGAAATTTCACGAACCTGTTTTGTTTGAGACGGATTTGTATTTAATGCATGTACGGATTTGGCTTTATTGATTGTTTGTTGATAAGCCAGTTTCGCATTTTCATCCATAGTTTGTTCGCTGACTATCATAAACTGAGACCTATCAGCACCTATAGCGCCGCCTTTTGTTGTGCTGGCGCAACCGCTAAATAAAAATACTGCAAGAGCCGCAATTAAAAAAGAAATTTTTCTCATTTTATGCCTTTATCAATTTTTTAAATCAAATTGTAGCTTAAAATTTTAATTTTTGAATAAATTTTAAAAGTATTTAATCCGAATATCATAGTTTAGAGCTTAAAAAAAGTATAATATAATGTCAAACAGAGCATTATTGTTTAAATATAAAAATTTCAATGAGAGCGTGAAATCAGAATTAAAATTTTTATTTTTATCATGCGTTTATGTGCAAAGATGCTTTTTAAGTATTTTATAAAAGCTGAAATTTAAAACGAATTTTATAATTAAAACTTCATAAACAGAAATTTTAAAAATAAAATTCAATTAAGCTTAAAATGTGCTAAGTCTGGTCAAAATATTCAATAAAATAGGTAATGTTATTACGCTTAAAACCAAACCGAACGCTACGGAGCTTGCGGCCAAATTTGAATCAAGTTTCGCTTTCATAACCATAACGCAAACAATTGTTGCAGTCGGCATAGATGATTCTAAAACAGCTATTAGCGTTGATTTATCAAATGCAGCGCCGAAGCATTGCAGTATCAGTATAAAGATTGCAGGAGCTAAAATCATCTTCATAAATAATACAATAACAGTACTTTTGTAAGAACTTTTAATTGCGTTAAAGCCAAGGCTAAGTCCAATCGCAAAAAGTGCAACGGGCGTAGCGGAATCGCCAAACATTCTGATAGGCGCAAAAACAAACTCGGGTATTTTAAAATCTTTTAATGCAAGACCAAGCACAAGTCCGATAAAAGGAGGGAAATAAATTATTGTTTTGATATTTTTTACAATCGTAACTTTTTCACCGTTATTCATAGCTAAAATAAGCGGAACCAATATCGAAATAGGAATGGCGCCGGCAAGAGAATCATACATAATAACTTCGCCTACAAACTCCTCTCCGAAAACATTTGAAACCACAGGCATTCCTACGAATAATGTATTTCCAAAAGCACTTAAAACAAACATTGAAAGAATTGTAGGTTTTGAAAATTTAAAAACTCTGCCGACAATTACGCTTATAATTCCGGCCAAAGATGTAGAAATAAAACCTGCAAAAATAAGCAAGATGAGCGAAAAATTAAAATTCAAATGATAAATTTTATCAAAAATCAGACAAGGCAATGCGAAAACTACAACGAAATCAAATAAAGAGCGGCTTTGTTTTTGTTTTAAAACTTTTATCAATTTGGAAATATAACCACCTGCAAGCAGAATAAAAATCGTAAATAAAGATTGATAAATCATATTTAACCTTTGAAATTTTAAATTTAAGCTGATAAAAATACAACCAAATTTTTTATAAATTATAAATGTTTTCGAAATTTTGCGTTTACGAAAGGAAAAATTTATTTCATAAATTTAAAATTTTATAAAAATCATAGTGTTTGTCTATTAAACGCAGGCGGATTTTAATAAAATTTTACAAATATTTTTTATACAAATTAGCGTTTTTTGAAATTTCGTTTATAATTATTTATAAAATATTTTTTAAAGTTTCTTTGTAAAATTTTAAGTTTTATTTTTATAGCCTATATTTATTTCAAATTCATCAAGTCTTTTAAAGATTGAGCGCAGTTCTGTAATAGTAGTCCAGTTTTCTATAAATACACTGAAACTTTCTCTTACTTGCGAAAAGGCATTTGAAACCTGAACCAAAACTCCAAGTGTGATAACGCCTGTAAATAATCCGTTTCCCATAAGCATATACGGAACTATTACGAGAAATTGCGAAAATGATATAAGCCAAATATTAAAATATCCGTAATGCAAAAACAATCTGTAATAGTTAAATTTAAGTCCCGTGAAAAGCTCCATTACAGTTTCAGGGCGACCGAAATTCGCTTTATTGTTTTCCGCTAATACAAGCTCTTTTCTAAATGCGGCTTCGACTTTTTGATTATTGTATTCAAGGTGTGGAAGTTTAATTCCTACAAACCACGAAATAACAAGACCTCCAAAGCTAATTCCAAGTGCCGTCCAAACAAGAGAACCCGGAATGTCTTTTAAATACGGAAGTGTCATTTTTTCGCTTAAAATCCACAAAACAGGCACAAACGCGATTAATGTCATAACGGCTCTTAGAACTTTTACGCCAAGATCTTCCATAATCTTACCGAATCTGTAAATATCTTCCTGAATACGTTGAGAACTTCCTTCTATATCGTTTTTGCAATTACGCCAAAAACCGAGATAACTGAATGTAATGGCTTCTCTCCAACGAAAAACCCAGTGGCTTGCAAAAAATGCAACAACCATATAAGTAACAACATAAGGCATTGCGATTTGTAAAAAAAGCATTATATAATGCCAAAATTCACTTACATTGTGATCTTTTACATTTTGCATAATATCGTAAAATTCCTGATACCACTCATTTATTCGAACATTTAAATGCGTTTGATAAACAAGCAGTAAAATTATAAATAAAGCTCCGCCATAAGCCCATAAAGCCCACTTCTTGGAAGCGAAAAAGGATTTAAACATCTGATTGCTTTTTTACATCAAATTCTATAAATTTACCTGTGGGCTTTTCGCCGTCATAAATTTCGGCGTGGTATCTCATGATGCTTAAAATACACGAACTGAGCATAAATGTTGCGCTGTAAGTTCCGTTCGCATCTTTTTTAAGCGGTGCTGAAATTTCGCCCATATACATATTTATGCCTGTAAAAATTATTTTCGGATCTTTCAAATCTTTTAAATTTTTAATCAAAATTTTATGTTTTTGCATAGCTACGGCAGGGCGTGGCAAAATTTCAAAACTAAGCCCCGAATTTTCACAAATTTGTGAGTTTAAATCGCAAGGCAAAGGCGGTAAATTATTATTTGAAGCTATTTTTTCATCGCAACCGCTTAAAAAAAATAACAATATAAAAAACAGATATTTCATAAAAAATCCTTTGACAAATTATACATTTTTAGGCTAAATTTTTGAAATTTTTGCTAAAATTAAATCGGTTTTTCAAAAATGAGTGAATTTTATCTTTTTTATATCATAAAAAATAGAAGTTTGCTATTTTTTCAAAGTAGCAATCTTGTAAAATTTATTATGTTTAAATTTTAATTTTAAAGTTTAAATTTAATTTAAAATTTGTTAAAAGTTGAGGTGTATCATTTTGTTGTCCGACAAGATAAAAACCTCCTTTTTGTAAAGCTTGGGCGTGAAAACGTCCAAGCTTTTTTTATGCTTTAAATTTCAAGGAAAAAAATGCTGACACATATCGATGAAAATAATAATCCTAAAATGGTTGACGTAAGCGCAAAAAATGAAACCGAACGAAAAGCCGTTGCAAGCGGAATTATAAAGATGAGCCGCGAAGCGTATGACATTATCAAATCAGGCACCGCGAAGAAAGGTCCGGTTTTACAAACTGCAATAATTGCTGCAATTATGGGCGCAAAAAAAACAAGCGAACTTATTCCTTTGACACATCCTTTAAGTATAACAAGCGTAAAAACCGAAATTGAAGAACTTCCTGAAATTCCTGCTTTTAAATTATTTGTAAGTGTAAAAATAAAAGATAAAACAGGTGTTGAAATGGAAGCGCTAACAGGAGTTAGCATTGGACTTCTTACGATTTATGATATGATAAAAGCTGTTGACAAAGGTATGCAAATAAGTGAAATCCAACTTGAAAGTAAAAGCGGAGGTAAAAGTGGCGAATATTTCAGGTGCTAGTTGTGAGAAAGCAACAATTGAATATCCGTTATTATGGGAATACAAAGCTGTTTTACAAAACGAAGTTAGCGCCAAAGAAAAAATTGAAAATTTGTTGAAAAATGAAAATTTTAAGATAGAATTTTCAAAATTCAGTAAAGGCGGAAAGTTTATAAGCTTTAAAATTCGTGTTTTTGTTCGTGATGAAAAGCATAAAAACGCCATTTTTGAACTTTTGGCTAAAATCAGTAAAATTGTATTATAAGGAGATTGTATGCAAAGATTTTATAATGAAATTTGCGAACTTGTTTCTGATAAAGAAAAATTAAACAAAAAAATAAAAGATTTGGTTTTTGAAATTTGTGTAGACGAATTTAAAAATACGGACGATAAAACACAAAAAAGCGCAGAACTTGCAAACGAGTTTTTAAAAGATTTGGATAAACTGGAAATTTTGGATAAGCAAACGCTTGAAATTACATTGAAAAGTATAAAAAATGCGTTAATTTCCGACGAAGAACATTATCTTTTTAAGCTTTTATATGAATTTGAAAAACTTAAAAAACAAATCGGCGCACAAAAAGATGAGATAAAAGAGATAAGCGCAAAAAGTTTTAAAAGTATTAAAAACAGTATAAAAAATACCGATTTATCAAAAAAAGATGAAATTCTGAACTTCATAAATGATATTTTTATTGATGAACTTGAAATGAAAGGAATTTTAAAAGAAGTAAGCGAAAGTGCCTTTGTTTCGGCTATTGAAAATGCCGAAGATGTGCTTGAAACAAGCTATGAAATTTCAAAAAATCTTGTATATCATGCGATTTTGGAAGGTGAGTTTAATAAAGTTAGAATATTAGGAATTTGCAAAGTGATTATGAAATCTGCAATTTCAATTGCAAATGAAAGTAAAATTTTTGCTGATGAACTTGTAAATGGCGCTATAAAAGGCGCTAATGATGCCATTACCAAATGTATTGAAAAATTTCAAAACGATTTGAAATTTGCTCCCGATGAGATAATAGAAAATTTTAATAAAAATAAAGCTGAACTTGATACTATTGAAAGTGATTTTATATCGCTTCTAAGATCATTCGGTGCTCACGTAAACGATCCTGCAAAAAGTGTAATAAATGAAATTTTACAAAATGATTATGACAGCTTTTTGGCAAAATTTAAACGTGTAAGTAGCGATTTCAGCGCAGCAATATCACAAAAAATCGATGAACTTAATTTGGAAGATTTGAGCAAAAATATCAGCGCGAAATTTGATGAAATCAGGCAGGAAATCAGCCAAAAAAGTTCACAAATCGCTCAAAATTTAGAAATTGACGAAAAAATTTCAAATATAAAAAAAGAAATCAGCGAATTGGAAAAAATCGCAAGCCAAAATCTTAGTGGCAAAGTAAAAAATATAAGCGAAAAAGCCAAAGAACTTGGCACTCGCGCATTTAACGCCGCAAAAAATTCCATCAAAAAAAAGTAATTTGACTAAAAATTATTTTTTGGATAAAATTGAAGCTTATTTTTATTGAAAGGTGGTGATTTGGATGCCTGGTATAAAGGTTTATCCAAATGAGTCATTTGACGAAGCGTATAGACGTTTTAAAAAGCAAACTGATAGAAATCTCGTTGTTACTGAAGTTAGAGCGCGCAGATTTTTCGAACCGATGACTGAAATTCGCAAAAAACAAAAAATTTCAGCACGTAAAAAAATGCTTAAAAGACTTTATATGTTAAGACGTTACGAGTCAAAACTCTAAGCCAATAACTAACTAACAAGCTTTTGTTAGTTAGTTTTATTCATATTTTATTTCATTTTATGTATAATACATAACAAAATTTTAAAGGTTTGTTATGCAAAAATTAAGTGTCGCTGAAGCTGCCAAAAAACTCGGTGTCTCAAAAGAAGCGATTTATAACCGAATTCGTAGAAATAAGCTTAAAACAACAGATGAAGACGGCGTAAGATTTGTCATTTTTGATGACGACGAGCCGATACTAACAAAACAAACCAAAAAAATTTCAAACAGTGACGGATTTATAGATTATCTTTTACAGGAAATTGCCGAATTAAAGGCTCAAATTTCGGATTTAAATGAGCAAAAAGACGAACTTTTTCATCAAAAAGAGGAAATTTTAATTGCAAATAAAAACGAAATCAAACAAATGTATAAAGAGCGAGATGAAAAACTCAGCTATTTCCTTTCATTTTTTGAAAAGCCGCTTTTAGGCATAAAACAGACGCCAGATAATGATAAAGTAAAAGATGAAGCGCTTGAAATTTTCCCTGATGATGATTGGGTTTCAATCGGTGAATATTTGCGCGCGCAAAAATTATCTCACAAAAAAATTATAAAAGCCAGAAAAATCATCATAAAAAATATCGGCAAAACTCCGCTTATAAAAATAAAAAACGATATTTTGCTTGTACATAAAGAGTTGGATATAGCAATTTTAAAACAAATAAAGAAAAAATAAAATTTCGATTTTTATTGAAGATTCTATAAATGCCGCTTTAAATTTTACCTGTAATAATCGCATTTTATTCGCATTAAAAAATGGTATTTTTTAAATAAAAATATGTAATAAAATTGTGTAAAAATTTAAATTTTTAAGTTAGACAAAATATAACTGAAATTCTTTTATTATCACAGCTTGCAAAATAATGGCACGATAAAAAACAACCAAAAACTGCAATTTTTTTAAATATTACTGAAATTTTAAATTTAGCCTTTATGCTTCTTTTACTTAAAATATTGTAAAATCTAACCTTTAAATTTTTAAGGGCAGATTATGGACGAACAATCAAAAATAGAAATTGAAAAACATATGCAAGAAATTTTAAGATTAATCGGTGAAAATCCTGAGCGCGATGGACTTGTAAAAACGCCTGAGCGCGTTGCAAAATCTTTGGAATTTTTAACAAGCGGCTATAGAATGGAACCGAAAAATGTCTTAAATGACGCACTTTTTTCCAGCACAAACAACGAAATGGTACTTATGAAAAATATTGAGTTTTATAGTCTTTGCGAGCACCATTTATTGCCGATTATAGGGCGCGTTCACGTGGCTTACATACCGAATAAAAAAGTTGTCGGGCTTAGTAAAATTCCGCGTATGGTAAATATTTTCGCGCGCAGACTTCAAATCCAGGAGCAAATGACGGAACAAATCGCAAATGCGATTCAAGAAGTTGTGCATCCTTTGGGTGTCGGAGTGGTTGTAGAAGCGCGTCATATGTGCGTTGAAATGAGGGGTGTCGAAAAGATCAATTCTATTACCACAACTTCTGCTTTAAGAGGAAGTTTTATAACAAGAGCCGATACCAGAAAAGAGTTTTTTGACTTAATCAATTCACCTAAGAATTTTGCTTTTTAAAAAAATTTAACTTTTATTTATTCAAAAGTTTTAATATTTGAGATAAAAATTATCCTAATTAAGGAATGGTTATGAGAGTTTATTTAGATAATAACGCTACAACGATGATAGACCCTGAAGCAAGAGAGCTTATGCTACCTTTTTTGAACGAGAAATTCGGTAATCCGAACTCACTTCATGATTTTGGCAGCGAAACTCACCCGGCACTCCGTAAGGCTATGGATCAGCTATATACTGCGCTAAATGCCAAAGATAGCGATGATATCATAATTACAAGCTGTGCGACTGAGAGTAATAACTGGGTTTTAAAAGGCATCTATTTTGATAAAATTATCACCGGTGAAAAAGATAATATCATTACTACATCGGTTGAACACCCTGCGATTGGCGAAACATGCAGTTTTTTGGAAACTCTTGGTGTAAAAATTATTCGTCTTGGCGTAAATACGGACGGAAATATAAATTTAGACGAATTGAAAGAAAAAATTAACGATAAAACCGCACTTGTGAGTATAATGTGGGCAAATAATGAAACGGGCACGATTTTTCCTATCAGGGAGGCTGCCGAAATTGCTCACGCTCACGGAGCGCTTTTTCACACGGACGCTACGCAAGCGGTTGGCAAAATAAAAGTAAATGTTCAAAAAGAAGATATGGATTTTATGAGTTTTTCAGGGCATAAATTTCATGCGCCAAAGGGTGTAGGCGCGCTTTTTATAAAAGACAGTATTCCGCTTACAAGTTTGCTTCACGGTGGCGAACATATGGGAGGACGTAGAAGCGGCACATTAAATGTGGCAGGAATTGTGGCTATGGGAAAAGCTATTGAAATTGCGGATAAATTTATAGACTTTGAAAACTCGCATATTAGACGTTTACGTGATAAACTTGAAGATGCTCTGCTTGAAATTCCGGATGTCGGCGTTGTCGGCGATAGAAAATTTCGCGTTCCGAATACGATTTTAGCTTCCATTAAAGGTGTTGAAGGTGAAGCCATGCTTTGGGATTTGAATAAAGCAGGCATTGCAGCCAGCACCGGTTCGGCCTGTGCCAGTGTTACACTTAAAAGCAATCCTATCCTGGAAGCAATCGGCGCGGATAAAGAGTTGGCGCATACGGCGCTTCGTTTGTCACTTTCGCGTTTTAACACGGAAGCTGAGATTGATTATGCAATTTCTCATATCAAATCGGCAATCAACAGACTTCGTTCTATTTCAAGTACATTTGCTTACGCACCGGATGGTTATAAAAGCGGATTATAAAAAAGGATAAAAAATGGCAAAAAATAATTTAATAAACGGTTCGATTTGGGATGAATACTCTCAAAAAGTTCAAGACAGAATGAATCACCCGAGATATATGGGCGAAATCACTGAAGAAGAGGCAAAAGCAAAAGGTGCAAAACTTATAGTTGCTGATTTTGGCGCTGAAAGTTGTGGAGATGCCGTTCGTCTTTATTGGCTGATAGATGAAAAAACGGATAAGATAATCGATGCAAAATTTAAAAGCTTCGGCTGTGGCACTGCAATAGCAAGTAGTGATACAATGGCCGAATTATGCATAGGAAAAACGGTTGACGAGGCTGTAAAAATCACAAATTTGGACGTTGAACGCGCTATGCGTGACAATCCGGAAACCCCGGCAGTTCCGCCTCAAAAAATGCACTGTTCTGTTATGGCTTATGATGTCATAAAACAAGCCGCGGCTAATTATAGAGGTATTGATCCTGCACATTTTGAAGATGAAATTATAGTATGTGAATGCGCCAGAGTAAGCCTTGGTACTATAAAAGAAGTAATCCGTTTAAATGATCTTAAAACTGTGGAAGAGATTACTGAATACACAAAAGCTGGAGCATTTTGCGGAAGCTGTATAAAACCGGGCGGACATGAAAAGAGAAACTATTATCTGGTTGATATTTTAGCACAAACAAGGGCTGAAATGGAGCAGGAAAAATTAAAAGCCGTAGCTGATGCAAAAACTGCACAAAAATCGGTAGATCTTAGCTTTGATGAACTGAATATAATCGGAAAATTTAAGGCCGTTGAAGATGTTATTGATAAAGAAATTCGACCTATGCTTGCGTTTGACGGCGGAAATTTGGACATTGTCGATATAAAAAATGCAGACGACGGCAAAACAGACATTTATATTCGATATCTTGGAGCTTGCAGCGGTTGTTCAAGCGGAGCTACAGGCACACTTTATGCGATAGAAAATGTATTGCAAGAGAATTTAAGCAACAATATTCGCGTTTTGCCAATCTGATTTTTCAAATATATGCTTTAAAATATAGCGTTTTTTATGAAATAAAATTTTAAAAATTCAGCTGAATTTTAAAGCATTTTTCACAGGTCAAAATTTCGTTTTTAGTTTCAAAACGCTTTGTGTGAAATGAAATTTCAGCGAAATTTTTAAATTTCATTTTTATAAAATTTCAAAATATTAAAATCATAATTAAACTAGACTGATTATTCATTTTAGAATTTTGAATGTTATAAAACGAATCGACAAAAACTGCTTTTTAAATTTATTGTGACGACAAAGTTTCTTTTATTATTTTTTTTGACAGGTTTAATGCTCTATTTTTTATCTTTTATATTTTGTCTTAAAATAAAAGAAGCCTCTACAATAGCATAAAGTCAAGTTTAATGGTTTTTCACCTTTGTAAAGTTTTTAGTTGTTATTTGTAAAATTCCCGCTTTGTATCTTTTTTACTGGTAAATTTAAGCCATAAATAAATAACAACGGCAAAATTTATAAATTTATATAAAATTTAGAGATAAAGTCATGCAGAAAGATTGCTCTTGACTAAGGAATTATTGGCATAATTCAGGCTATGACTCAATTTTGGCAGGTGGTGTCGGAAATATAGTGCATGGTCATACATTGCTTTGTTTATGAATTTTAAAAGATTTGTTGATAATTATATTGATGAGATAGAGGTTGGAAAAGACAGGTAAAATTTTACTAAAATTTTAAAATTTATTAGCGGTGTTTGCCTGATAAGAAAGCAATTTTTGACAAAAAAAAATTAACAATCATATTTTAAAAATCAAAAGTCCGTTATATTTTTTCAAAAAAGCTATAAGATATAAATTTTAAAATACGACCAAAAATGAATGCGTCTGAGAATTAAAATTTTAAAATGCTGCTAAATTTGAAATTTTTGTGTTTTATGTAGTTTTTAAAGAGCTTGATTATTTGTAAAAGCGGTATAAATTTTGATTTATTGTTTCTTTTTGTATAACATATAAATCAAAGCATTAAGTCAAAAAAATACGAAAAAGCGTCAAAAAAGTTATTAAAAAATAAACAGATTATTCATCACAGTTTGAAATTTGAGAAAAATTCAAACTTAACTTACACGGTATACCATATTTAAAAATCATTTCAGTAGTTAAATTACGATATTTTTTATCATAAAAAGATTTTGCAAGAAAAAATAAGTTATAATAGACAGATTTCCTAAATTCTTAAGGAGCCAAAAATGAAAATAGTTTGCCTGGACGCCGATACTTTGGGCGTTGATGCTGATTTTAGCGCTTTAGAGGCGCTTGGCGAATTTATAAGTTGCAAAAATACAAAAAATAGCGAAACTATAGAGCGCTTAAAAAATGCCGATATCGTCATCACAAACAAGGTTTTAATTACAAAAGAAGTTATTGAAAATACGAATTTAAAAATGATAGCTATCAGCGCAACCGGCATGAATAATGTGGATTTAAAAGCCGCCGCAGCCAAAAACATCACGGTTAAAAACGTAGCCGGATATTCGACAAACAGTGTCGTACAACAAACTTTCGCAAGTTTGTTCGAGATGTTAAATAAAGTCAGCTATTATTCTTCTTATTGCAAAAACGGCGAATGGGTTAAAAGTGAAATTTTTACTCATTTAAGCAGCCCGATAACTGAAATTTTCGGTAAAGAATTCGGCGTAGTAGGACTTGGCACTATAGGCAAAAACGTAGCCGAAATAGCTTCCGCTTTTGGTGCAAATGTCAGATATTATTCAACAAGCGGTATGCACGAAGATGATAATTTTATAAGCGTAAGTTTAGATTCGTTACTTAAAACAAGTGATATTTTAAGTATACACGCGCCACTTAATGAGCGCACAAAAAATTTAATCGGCGAAAATGAAATCGCAAAAATGAAAGACGGTGCGATTTTGATGAATTTCGGACGTGGTGGCATTGTGGATGAAAATGCTCTTGCAAAAGCTGTGGATGAGAAAAATTTACACGTTATTCTGGACGTTTTGGAAATTGAACCGATGAAAGAAAATCACCCGCTTTTAAATGTGAAAAACGGACAAAATGTTTTGATTACGCCGCATATTGCATGGGCAAGCGTTGAAGCGCGCAAAAAATTGGTTGAATTGTTGGTAAAAAATATAAAGGATTTTATAAATGGCAAATGAGCATAGTTTCGATATAAATGCAAGCGTTGATTTTATGGAGATTAAAAATGCGCTTGAGAGTGCGAAAAAGGAGGTTGCGGCAAGATACGATTTTAAAGGTCTTAAAACCGAAATTTCGTTAAATGAAAAAGAAAAAACAATTACTCTTTTAAGCTCAAGTGACAGCAAAATTGACGCTCTAAAAGAGATTGTCGTTTCAAAACTTATAAAGCGTGAAATTCCGTCCGCTGCGATTAGCGAGCAAAAAAGAGAAAGCGCAAGCGGCGCGAGTATGCGTGCGATTTTAAAGATAAACGATACGCTTGAGATAGAAGACGCCAAAAAGATTACAAAGGCGATAAAAGAGAGCAAACTCAAAGTCAGCACTCAAATTAGAGGAAACGAGGTGCGCGTGGCAGGAAAATCAATCGATGATTTGCAAAGTTGCATTCGCATCGTAAAAGAGCTTAAACTTGCGCTTGCTCTAAATTTTGTAAATTTGAAATAAGAAAAATGATCTCATATCTTGCAAAATTTTACGCGCATAAAATTGTGCGAAATTCTATGCGAAATTCGCTGAGATTAGCGCCTTCAAACTTTAAGCGCGAGCCAAAAAATAAAAAATATATGCTTTACGCGCACGTGCCTTTTTGTCATACTTTTTGCCCATACTGTTCGTTTCATAAATTTTATTATCAAAGCGAACTTTGTAAAGAGTATTTTAAAAATTTGCGTTTGGAAATGACGCAAATAGCGCGTCTAGGTTTTAAATTCGATTCTCTTTACGTTGGTGGCGGAACGACTTTGATTGATGAAGACGAATTGATCAAAACGCTTGAACTTGCAAAAAAACTTTTTAATATAGATGAAATTTCTTGTGAAAGTGACCCGAATCACATTGACGCTCAAAATTTGGCGCGTTTCAAAGGACTGATAAATCGTTTAAGTGTAGGCGTTCAAAGCTTTAATGATGAAATTTTAAAAAAAGTCGGCAGGTTTGATAAATTCGGTGGAAGCGAAGTTTTACTTGAAAAATTAAGTAAAGCCATTGGAATTTTGCCGACATTCAGCCTTGATTTGATTTTTAATTTTCCGTTTCAAAGCGAACTTGATTTTCGCGAAGATATCAAAAAAGCAAAAAGTATCGGAGCAGATCAATACACATTCTATCCGCTTATGAAATCTCCCTTAATGCGTGATAAAATTGCAAAAAGTTTAGGCATAAGCAGCAAAGATAATGAAGAAAAATTTTATAAAATTATAAGAGAGAGTTTTAGAAATTTTGCCAAAAATAATGCGTGGTCATTTAGCAAAAAAGAGCAAAATTTAAAGGACGAATATATCGGTGAAAATAACGAATTTGTCGGCATCGGAAGTGGCGCATTCAGCTTTTTGGACGGCACGCTTTTTGTAAATGCTTTCGATTTGAATGATTATTCGGGTTTGGTAAAATGCGAAAAAAGTGCAGTAATAGCGCAATGCGAGTTTGATAAAATGCAAAAGATAAAATATCTTTTTTTAAACGAATTATTTAACGGAGAAATCAATATAGCTAAGTTTGACGCGAAAAACAGCTGCGAAATTTTAAAAGTTTTAAGGAATGAAATTTTGCTTTTAAAACTTTCAGGTGCCGTTAAAATTTCAGACGGAAAAATAGTTACGAGCGATTTCGGAGATTATCTGTGTGTAATTCTGATGAAGGAATTTTATACAGGAATGGACGCGATACGCGCATTTTTCCGTGATTTCAGCAGCAAAAATAAAAAAGAGATGATGATAAAATTTTAGATATTTTAAATGTAAAATTTTGCATTTTTAATTATTTTTTAGCGTAAATTTCAGCTTTAAAAATTAAAATAATTAAATGCGCGAATTTTAAAATTCTAAGCACAACAGTATTTACCGAAAAGCAAAAACAATTAAAATTTCTTAAAAAATTTATGTCGTGTAAAACACAATAAAAATAGAAATTTTTGAGTTTATAAAATTATTTAACGGACTATCATACATTTAGAAAAAAATATTAATTTGCCGCATATTGCTGCAATATGTTAAAAACGCTTTTTTTGTATTAGTGTAATGTTTTAGAAATAGTAAAATTCAGCGCGCTGTATAAATTTAAAACATATAAATTTTGCCAAGTTTAAAATTTTTCGCTGAGGTTGAAAATTTAATTTTTAAAATTTAATTAAAACGACGTAAAATGTTTTGTAAAAGATTATCATTTCAAAACGAACGGATTAAATTTATTAAAAAGCGCAAATTTCACGCTTTACAACTTTTTGAAAATAAAAATTTATTTTTCGTGAGTTTGGATTTAAATGTTTATTTTTAGTTTATCTCCTATGTTAGCTACAGGTTTTTTAGCGCCAACGCTGAAATAAAGTTTATTCAGTTTACTTTTCAGTGAAAAAACAAAAAAAGTGTTTTTTGTTTGCATTTCGGCAATATTTATAAAATCATAACCAAAAACGATATTTTGTATCGTTAAATTTTCTTGCATTTTTTTGTTTTTAGCGTCAAATTCACTTATTTCAAATTTCGTTTTGGAAAGTTTTTCGGCTTCAAAAAATCTTCACTTCATAAGTAATTGTCGCACGGAGCGATATTTATATATGCGATTTTACGATATCAATCATTTTTGAGAAAGTTTTGCTCTTTTTATAAAACACAAAATCTCCGCTAAAATCATCGAATATTTTTATTATATTGCCTGTAAGCTTTGTCTCTAATTTCGAAATTCATAGAACTGCGCTTTGTCGGCGACAAATTCCGTTACTTGCGGATTAAGTGCAAAAAAGTGCAACTGCTAATGCTGTTGATTTTTTATTTTTGATAATTTTTATTTAAATGATACTTTAAATTATCTATAAATTCCGACAGCTTCGCGGACTTTTTGCATTGTTGCACTTGCGTATTTATGAGCTTTTGCTGCACCTTCACTTAAAATTTCGTCCAAAATTTCACGGTGTGTCATAAAATAAGCGAATTGTTCGCGCGCATCTTTAAAATATTCGCCGACAAGTTCATTCAGATACATTTTAAAGTGTCCATGTCCTTCGCCACCACGCTCATAACGAGCTTGCAGCGCTTTTTGTCCGTTATCGTCCAAAAAAAGTTTCGCGATATTATAAACATTGCAGGTTTCCCACTCTTTAGGGGCTTCTAACGGCTCAGAGCTTGTTTTTATAGAACTTATTTGCTTTTTTAATGTTTTTACATCTGCAAAAATATCAATCGTATTTTTATAGCTTTTACTCATTTTTGCGCCGTCTGTTCCCGGAACAGTTGCTACATTTTCATCGATTTTGGCTTCCGGTAACGTTAAAATTTCACCGTGAGCGTTATTGAATTTCAAAGCGATATCGCGCGCAATTTCTACGTGTTGGGTTTGATCTTTGCCTACAGGTACGATATTTGCGCCGTATAACAAAATATCGGCTGCCATAAGAACAGGATAAGAAAACAAATCGTGCTTTGCTTCAAAACCCTTTGCCAGTTTGTCCTTATAAGCGTGAGCGCGCTCCAAAAGTCCCATGGGTGTATATCCACTAAGTATCCAGTAAAGTTCAAGTGTAAGTTTTTCATCGCTTTGCACCCAAAAAACGGTTTTTTTCGGATCAATTCCAAGAGAAAGAAACGCGGCCGCCGCTTCGTAAGTGCTTTCACGCAGTTTTTTTCCATCATTTACAGATGTTAAAGCATGATAATTTGCTATAAACATAAAAATTTTATCGTTCTCTTTTAAGCCGTTTTGCATATTAACCATTTGTTTTATACTTGCAAAATAATTACCTAAATGAAGTTTTCCACTTGGTTGAAGTCCTGTTAATGTTATCAAATTCTATCCTTTTAAAACTCTATAATTTTTTTATTCGCTTTTTTTGCTCTTCTTAGCGTATCCATTACTCCGCTTGAATCGTATCTGTGAAATGCAAGCAAAAACACCGTCTTCATCTATCGAATCAATCATAGCTTGATTTCTTGCGAAGTATCCGTTTGGAAATTTTTGTTTGTTATAATCTTTTTTTATCTCTTTTATTTGGATATTTTCATAATTTAAAATTTCATCGTATTTCTCGGCTCCTTTTGCCATACCGGATACAAAAACTAAATTTTCATTGTTTGGAAAATTTTTATTTATTGTATTGATAATAAGTTTTTCTACAATTTCAAAAGCCTCTTTATCCGTTGTTATATTCGGATACGTGCTTAGTTGAAGAGCTTTTTTTATTTTTACATGTCCTGTTAAAGCTATAGTCATTTTCTATTCTTTAATTAAATTTTGTATTTCTTCTACAATTTCTTGCAAAGATTTTTTTCTTACGTCTACTGTGAAATCGGCTACTTTTTCGTACTCCGCATCTCTTTGGTTATGAAGTATTTTTGCTTTTTTTAAGTTTTTAAGAAGAGGACGTTTAGCCAGCTTTTTCTTTGCGTTCAGAGACTTTTTAATTCTTTTTATTATGCTGTCAAAGTCCGATTTCAAATAGATTATCACTCCGATGTCTTTTAAATTCGGAACTTTATAAAATCCGCCACCGGTTGAAATTATGGCGCCACTAACACTATTTTGTAAAAAATTAGCCAATTTTTTCTCAATTTCACGAAATTTTGTTTCTCCGTCATCCGCGAAAATTTTTGAAATTTTTCTGTTGGCAAAACTTTCTATTAAATCATCGCAATCAATCGAAAAAATATCAAGTTCACGTGCCAACGCTCTTGCTACGGTTCCTTTGCCGACACCCATAAAACCTATTAAAACGATGTTATTTTTCATCTTTGCCGTTTCCTCTTTTTCTAGGTAAAAGTATCACGGGTGTGCCATTTAACGTAAAATTTTCTCTCATTTGATTGATTAAATATCTTTTATAACTAAAATGTAAAACCGTTCTATTCATCACAAGCGCTATTTTAGGCGGTGCAAAGCCGATTTGAGCGGCATAGTAAATTTTTACATTTTTGCCTTTATCTTGAGGAATTGGATGTTGGGCTGTCGCTTCTGCTATAAAATCGTTTAATTTTGAAGTGGCGATTTTTTGAGTGAAATTTGCATAAATTTCTAAAATCATATCATAAATTTTATGAATTCTTTTTCCGCCAAGCGCGCTGACGCTGATAATCGGCGCATATGAAAGAAATCTAAATTTATCTTTTATTTTTTTTTGAACTTTGTCAAAATCTTCTTCGCTTTTGTCCCATTTGTTAAGCACAATTATCACTCCGAGTTCAAATTTGGCTGCAAGTCCGGCAATTCGTTCGTCAAGCTCACTGAAAGGTTCACTTGCGTCCAAAACCATAAGCGCTATATCGCATTGTTCTAAAATTTTTTCGGTACGGTTCAGCGCGAATTTTTCTATTCCTTCAATTTTGCCGCGTTTTCTAATACCGGCCGTATCGACAAACTCTATAACTTTATCGTTAAAAGTGTAATTTTCGTTTACCGGATCAATCGTGGTTCCTGCGACTTCACTTACAACTGCTCGATTTTCTTTTACAAGCGCATTTAAAAGTGAGCTTTTGCCGACATTTACGCGTCCGATGATACCGACTTTTATAGGTTTGTTTTCGTAAAAGCTTTCATCTTTTTCTTCTAAAATTTCACCGTTTTCATCCAGATTAGAGATAAAATCATCGAAATTTTCACTTTCATCAGCTGAAATTTCATCGTCCAAAAGCTTATATATCCAGCTTTTCACTTCATCTATACCATCATTGTGACTAACTGAGATATTAAATTTATCTTTTGCACCGAATTCGATAAACTCAAAACTTCTTTCCTCGTCTTTTTTGCTGTCGATTTTGTTTATAACAAGTGCAAGCGGTTTGTTAAGTCCTGAAAATGAGTGAAAAAGTTTTTTCTCATCATCGCTTGGCATAAATTTTCCATCTACAATAAATAAAATAATATCGCAATTTCGCACTTCTTTCAGCGTTTTGGCTTGTATCTTTGCAAACATTTCGGAGCTGTCATCAAGTCCGCCCGAATCTATCAAAATACACTTCTTATCAAAAATTTCAATTACAGTTTTATTCGTGTCTCTTGTAGTCCCGCTTATGTCGCTGGTAATTGCAATTCTTTTGCCGACAAACCGGTTAAAAAGTGAGCTTTTGCCGACATTCGGTCTGCCTATCAAAATGACTTTTTTCAAAATTTTTATCCTTTTCTAAAATTTTTCATTATACAAAAAAAATGCTGAATTTTAAAATTTTAAGTCAATTTCGATAAAATTCACAAAAAAAGGAAAATTTTGCTTCGTAAATTTTTAATTAGACATTTGGCAATTTATTTTATGCTTACGGCATCTTTTTTTGGTGCCTTGATGGGCGCTTTTGCAAAAATTTTAAGTCAAGATTTACCTAGCGTCGAGGTTGTATTTTTTCGTAATTTTTTAGGACTTATCTTTATCGCATATTTTTTGATAAAAAAGCCGCCAACAAAGTGCGGCGGTAAATTTTGGCTGCTTTTAGTGCGCGGATTTGCAGGCTCGATTTCTATGGTTGCATTCTTTTATAATATCGCAAATATGGGCTTAGCTGAAGCTTTTACATTTTCAAAAACGGCGCCGATTTTCCTTGTTTTGCTTGTGGCTGTAATTTTTGGCGAAAAGGTTAAAATTAATGGTTGGATTGCCGTTTTTGTCGGATTTTTAGGCATAATTTGCATTATTCAGCCTCAGCTAGGTTTTAAAACAACAGATGCTATGGGTTTGGTAAACGGCTTTTTTGCGGCTGTTTCTTACACGAGTATGAGAGAACTTCATAAATATTATGATACGCGTTTAATCGTGCTTTGGTTTTTGATAATTGCAAGTGCACTTCCGTTTGCGATGTTATCGGTCGGTGAGTTTTGCGAAATTCCTTTAAAATTTGCATTTTTATTTCCGAAATTCAGTATGCCTAATGCATTAAATTGGCTTTTTATATTTCTTTTAGGTGTTGCGGGGCTTTTGTATCAAAACTATCTTACAAAAGCATATTCGGCTGCCAGAAAAGCTTCAAGTATCGCAGTTGTAAGCTATACAGATGTACTTTTCAGTTTGATAATAGGAATTTTTATGGGCGATAATTTACCGAATTTTGTAGCTTTTTTAGGTATAATCTTGGTCATTTCAAGCGGAATTCTGGTCACAATTAAAAAATAAGGAGAAATTATGATAATAATAGCAGGACCTTGCGTCATAGAAAGTAAAGAGCTTGTATTTGCAGTCGCTGAAAAACTACGTGAAATAGCAAATAATAAGGAAATTGAATTTTATTTCAAAAGTAGTTTTGATAAGGCGAACAGAACGAGTATTTCAAGTTTTAGAGGACCGGGGCTAAAAAAAGGTTGCGAAATTCTAAATGAAGTAAAAGAAAAATTCGGTTATAAAATTTTAACCGATATTCACGAAAGCTATCAAGCGGCACCTGTTAGCGAAGTGGCCGATGTATTGCAAATCCCTGCGTTTTTATGCCGCCAAACGGATTTGCTTATAGCCGCCGCAAAAACAAATGCAGTTGTAAATATTAAAAAAGGGCAGTTTCTAGCACCCGATCAAATGAAATTCAGTGTTAAAAAAATCCTTGAAACTCGCGGTGTAACATCAAGCGGATATGAGGCTGCAAAAGAAAACGGGGTTTGGCTGACTGAACGAGGAAGCACTTTCGGGTATGGAAATTTGGTCGTTGATATGAGAAGTCTGATGATTATGCGTGAGTTTGCACCTGTGATTTTTGATGCAACTCACAGCGTGCAAATGCCTGGAGGCTTAAATGGCAAAAGCGGCGGCGATTCTCGCTTCGTGCCGATTTTGGCGCGCGCGGCGGCAGCTACAGGCTGCACTGACGGATTTTTTTACGAGACACATATAAATCCTTGCGAAGCGCTTTGCGACGGACCGAATATGTTAAATTTGGATGAACTTTATAAAACAATAAATGAAACAATAAAAATCAAAGACGTGCTAAAATATGAAAGATGGCAATAGAAAAGTGCTTGGCGAAATAATTTGTAAAATTAAAATATTAAAGGTGTATATAAAAAATTATTGATATTCTTATGTGAAGATAATATATAAAAATTGGCGTATTGCTTTAAATTTTAATGTGAAAGAGATATAAAATGTATAAATCGATTGATTTATTTGCAGGTATTGGCGGCATAAGGCTCGGTTTCGATCAGGCATTCGGTGATGACATTAAAACAGTTTTTATAAGTGAATTGGATGAGAAAGCTGTAGAAACTTATAAGGCCAATTTTAATGACAGTATTGATGTGGTCGGAGATATTACAAAAGTCGATGAAAAAAATTCCTGAACATGATATATTGCTTGCAGGTTTTCCTTGTCAGGCGTTTTTTCTTGCGGGGGCATAAGAAAGGATTTTAGGATGGTGAATTAAGTGAAAACTAATGATATTTGGAGTAGAGAAGAAACAGTGGTTGCTTTTTATGTTTATTGTATTATTCCATTTGCGAGTAGTAGTAAAACAAATCCAATTGTTATTGATTATGCAAATATGATTGGTAGAAGTCCATCTGCACTTAACATGAAAATTGGGAATGTTGGAAGGCTTGAACCTGAGTTGAAAAAGAAGGAATATTACAGGTTTAACACATGGTGCAAAGATGGAAGAACTTGTGTGGAATGAATTTAATAGTGATAGAGAAAAGCTTGTTTATGAGGCTGAAAAATTATTGAAAAGTTAACAAATAAATCAGTTGAAAATATCTATCTTCAGCCAGAGGAACTAAATTATTCAAGTCAAGACAAAGCAAAGCTGGTTAAAACAAGAATAAATCAAAACTTTTTTCGTTCATCCGTGTTATCTGCATATAATAACGCCTGTGCAATAACAAGAATAAAAATCAATGAATTTTTAGTGGCAAGTCATATAAAACCATGGGTTAAAGACGAAAACAACAGGCTAAATCCACATAATGGAATATGTCTCAATTCAATTCATGATAGAGCTTTTGATAGAGGATTGATAACAATATGTAGAGATTATAAAATAATTATTTCAAGTAGACTAAAGGATTTTTATACAAATGAATTTATTGATGATGTATTCAAAAAATATGATGGGAAAGAAATTGTAATATCTTCCCAATTTGAGCCTTCACCAGAATTTTTAGAATATCATAATGATGTAATATTTAAGGGAGCGTAAGATGCATTATCCACATATTTATAAAACTGAAAATTTTTAGAAAGTGATGCAATTTGTATATTTCCTTATTATTAAAATAATCAGAGAAGATAGTAAAGATGAAATCAAAGAATATGCTACAGGAGAAATGATATCTATATGTATTAACGGATTAATCGTAAAAGAATTATCTGTAAGCGAATTTGAAGAGGAGTCTGAAAATTTACTGAATGCAATAAACAACAAAACTTCAAAAGGTGCATTTTCAGTAGAATGCACACAAAATTTTATGAATAAAATTTTGTGCTATAAACTGTCTGCACCTGCAACGGATAAAAGTGATATTACGGTGAAAATTATTGATATAAACACAGGTTACAGTCCTACTGTCGGGTTTTCAATAAAATCCGAGCTTGGTTCTTCTCCTACTTATTAAATGCAGGTAAAACTACAAACTTTATTTATAAAATAAATCACAGTTATCCGGATTTGGTTAAAGAAGTAAATGCGATATATAAAGCAGCCGGCGGTAAAAAACATACGGATGTCAGAGGACGTAAAAAAAATAATTGAAAAAAACGGACAATTGAAATATTGGAAAATTAATAATCGGGTTTTCGCTGATAATTTAGTGTTGATTGACAGCAGCATGGATAAAATTATCGCTGAAACTATTCTGTATTTTTATAAAGACGGAATCTGTAACTGTGATGAGATGGTTGAAAAACTTGAACTGGAAAATCCTATGAATTACGGTAATGTAAATGCATATAAATACAAGTTCAAAAAATTTCTGACAGCCGTAGCGCTCGGAATGGTACCTGCTGCAGTTTGGAATGGTGTTGACGAAGCTGTAGGAGGATATATTGTTGTTACAAAAGAAGGCAATGTTCTTGCTTATCACATATATAACAGAAATTATTTTGAAGAATATTTGCTGAAGAACACCAAATATGAAACAGCGTCTACTTCAAGACATGGTTTTGGAGAAATATACACTGAAAACGGTGAATATTATATAAAGCTTAATTTACAGGTGAGATTCAGATGATGAAGAAAAATAAACCTATGACCAGAAGCGAGAATATGACAAGAGTTAAATGCAAAAACACAAAACCTGAAATTTATCTGAGAAAACTTTTATGGCATATGGGCTTCAGATATAGGGTTAATTATAAGAAATTGTCCGGAAGCCCTGATATTTACATTCCTAAATACAGAGTTGCCATATTTATAAACGGATACTTTTGGCATATGCATAAAAATTGCAAACATTCATCTATTCCTAAAAGCAATTACGATTTTTGGAAAAATAAACTTGAAAGAAATGTCAAAAGGGATAATACAAACTACAGCAAACTCGAATGTATCGGTATTAAAGCGATAGTAATTTGGGAATGTGAAATTAAACGAATGATAAAAGATGAAGTATATTCCAAAAAAATTATTGATGATATTTTATATAAAATTACAAATAATTTATCATAAATAGCTGTTGATTGTCGTTATTTTTTGATTAAAATTATATTTTACATTGTTTTTATTTATATAGTAAAACTAATTTTTCAGCAAAATAATATCCGAATTTAAAAAAATTATACTTTAAATTTTAAATAAATGTCATATGAAATTTCATATTAAAAATGAAAATTTTATAGTTCGGTCCTTATAATACAGTATGATATTCTTAAATTTCGTTAATTGATATAGCTGAAATAAGCATTCATAATTTTATAAAATAAAACTATAAATGCTTAAATATCGTCATTATACATAAAATTTATTTATTAACTTAATACTTCGTATCTTTCACCAGGTTTCATTTCTATAATTTCCCATGGAAGTCCTTGACGATTCAATTCGTCCATAAAAGGTTTTGCATCGAAATTTTCCATATTAAACACGCCTTTTCCCTGCCATTTTTTTGTTGCGACCATCATCGCGCCTATACAAGCAGGAACTCCTGTCGTGTAACTAACTGCTTGTGCGCCGGTTTCAGCGAAACTTTCTTCGTGATCGCAGACATTATAAATATAAACCTGTCTTTCTTTGCCGTTTTTAAAACCTCTTATGACACAGCCTATGTTAGTTTTGCCTTTTGTGCGAGGACCAAGAGAAGCGGGATCCGGTAAAAGCGCTTTTAAAAATTGAATCGGAACTATTTTCGTGCCGTCAAAATCAACTTCATCAATTCTTAACATTCCTACATTTTTCAGGCATCTCATATGTGTGAGATAGCTTTCTCCAAACGTCATAAAAAAGCGAATTTGTTTTAAACCTTTTATATTTTTTACCAAACTTTCCATCTCTTCGTGATAAAGTAAATAACTGTCTTTGACGCCGATTTTCGGATATTTCCATTTAAACATTATTTCCATAGGTTTTGTTTCAATCCATTCGCCGTCTTTCCAGTATCTACCGTTTGCGGAAACTTCGCGCAAATTTATTTCAGGATTAAAATTTGTAGCGAAAGCGTATCCGTGATCACCTGCATTGCAATCCAGAATATCAATATAATTTATTTCGTCAAAAAGATTTTGCATAGCATACGCGCAATATACATTCGTAACGCCCGGATCAAAACCTGAGCCAAGAAGCGCCATTACGCCGGCATTTTTAAAATTTTCATCTTTCGCCCATTGCAGTTTATACTCAAATTTTGCTAAATCAGGATGCTCATAATTTGCCGTGTCGATATAGTTTATTCCTGCTTTTACGCAAGCGTCCATAAGTGTCAAATCTTGATAAGGCAGAGCTAAATTTAGTAAAATTTCAGCCCCCGTTGTTTTTATCAGTTTTACAACAGCTTCTGTATCGTCCGCATCAATTTGCGCCGTGTCAATGCAAACTCCAACACGTTCTTTTATAAATTTTGCTATTTCATCGCATTTGCTTTTTGTTCTGCTTGCAAGTGTGATTTTTGTGAAAATTTCACTGTTTTTTGCGCATTTTATCGTTGCTACGCGGCTTACGCCGCCGGCCCCGATTATTAAAATGTTTGCCATATTTTTTCTCCATTTAAAAATTTAGTTTTTATTGTATCAAATTTTGGTTACAATTTTAAACAGCATTACTTTCCATTTTTTTTGTTAGAATTTCTTTTAATTTCTCTCCCTCCATACAATTTTTAATTTCCCTTTAAGCTCTTTTTTGTATAATTACATTTCGCTTTTGCAAAAAAAGCAAGTTATT
>QWCE01001204.1_pt1 | contig 46200 bp, 38 predicted proteins | sample 1972531 | NCBI WGS metagenome assembly QWCE01 (sample SAMN09866716, study PRJNA288562) | Human gut metagenome isolate term4_stool, whole genome shotgun sequencing... | reverse complement strand
GAACGAAAGACCGAGAGAAAAATTAAACTTTTCTACACCTAAGTGCGAGTTCTTCAAACACGTTTTGTAATTTTGCACTTGCTGGTTGACTCTACGATTTCCTATATTAAAATTGGAACTTTAAAAACTTATTTTTTGATTTGTGTATGCTGAGAAAATTGTGTATCTTTGCACGTTGCTTTCAAGCAACTAAACGAATTGAAATCAATAAAATAACAATATAGATGAATATATCATACAAATGGCTTAAGGAATACGTCGATTTCAGCCTCACACCACAGGAACTGGCCGAAGCGCTGACCTCTACAGGCTTGGAAGTTGGAAGTGTTGAGGAAGTGGAGACTATTCGTGGTGGGCTCAAAGGGCTTTTTGTTGGCAAAGTGTTGACTTGTGAAATGCACCCTAATTCTGATCATTTGCACATTACGACGGTTGATCTTGGTAAAGAAGCTCCTCAACAAATTGTTTGTGGAGCACCTAATGTTGCTGCTGGTCAGAAAGTTATTGTGGCAGATTTGGGATGTGTGCTCTATAGCGGTGAGGAAAGTTTTACCATTAAGAAAAGCAAACTCCGCGGTGTCGAGAGTTTCGGGATGATTTGTGCTGAAGACGAAATCGGTGTAGGAACAAGCCATGATGGTATAATCGTATTGCCTGAAGATGCAAAGGTCGGTATGCCGGCAGCTGAATACTATCACTTGGATAGCGACTGGCTAATTGAAATAGATATTACAGCTAACCGTGCCGATGCTTTAAGTCATTTTGGAGTAGCGCGCGATCTCTACGCATGGTTGAAACAGAACGGTTATAAGACTTCATTACATCGTCCTGATTGCGATAAGTTTGTTGTTGATAATCATGATTTGGAAATAGACGTCAAGATAGAAAATACAGAAGCTTGTCGTCGTTATGCCTGTTTAAGCGTTACGAACTGCGAGGTAAAGGAAAGCCCAAAATGGTTAAAGGATAAGTTGAACGTTGTGGGAGTTCGTCCTATTAATAATATTGTTGATATTACGAACTACATAATGATGGCATACGGCCAACCCATGCACTGCTTTGACGCTGACATGGTTGTTGGTAAGCAAATTATTGTAAAAGATAAGAACGAAGGAAAAAAGTTCATTACTCTTGATGGTGAAGAACATATCCTTGGCGAACACGATCTTGCTATCTGTAATGCTGAAGTTCCAATGTGTATTGCAGGTGTGTTCGGCGGAAAGGGTAGTGGGACATACGAGAATACGAGGAATGTCGTGTTGGAGAGTGCGTATTTTCATCCTACTTGGATTCGTAAGAGTGCGCGTCGCCATGGCTTGTCAACAGACGCGAGCTTCCGCTTTGAACGTGGCATTGATCCTAATGGCACTATTTATGCCTTGAAACAAGCAGCAATCCTTTGCAAGGAATTGGCGGGTGCTAAAGTAAGTATGGAAATCAGGGACGAGTATCCAACAAAAATGGAGGGCTTTCCTGTTCGTTTAAATTATGAATATGCTGACCGTCTGATTGGTAAACAACTCGGTGTTGAAACTATCAGGAGTATAGCACAGAGCCTTGAAATGGAAATTGTGAAGGAGGATGCTGATGGACTTGACCTCATTGTGCCTCCCTACAGAGTTGATGTACAACGACCTTGTGATGTAGTTGAAGATGTTCTCCGCATTTATGGATACAACAATGTTGAGATACCTTCTACCTTGAAATCTTCACTTACTATTGCCGAGGAATCTGATAAAGACTATCATAGGGAAAATACTATCAGCGAGCAACTTGTAGGATCTGGTTTCAATGAAATATTGAATAATTCGCTAACTGCAATTTCTTACTACGAAGGAACCGAACTGAATGCTTATCCATGGGAGCGGATTGTCAAGGTGATGAATCCGTTGTCAAGTGATTTGGGGGTAATGCGTCAAACACTTTTGTTTGGTGGTTTGGAGAGTATTCGCAGAAATGTTAACCGCAAGGCACATAATTTAAAGTTCTTTGAGGTCGGTAATACATACACCTATAATCAAGAAAAGTGGAATGAGGATAGTCCTATCAAGGCATATAACCAAAGTTACCACATGGCATTGTGGATTACTGGTAAACGGGTGGAAGGCTCTTGGGCGCATCCCAATGAAGATGCAACATTCTACGAACTGAAAGCACATGTTGAGAATATCCTACGCCGTTTAGGAGTTGCCCAGGGGATGATTTTAAGTGAGCCGTCCGAGAATAACATCTTTGACAAGGCTTTGGCATTAAAAAACCGTGCTGGGAAGGTGGTAGTTGAAATGGGCATTCTGAGTTACAAACTGCTTAAGAAATTGGGTATCGAACAACCAGTTTATTATGCTGAACTTGATTGGGGCGGTTTGATGAAATTGATTCGAAAGAACAAATTAGAATTCGAGGAAATATCAAAGTATCCAAGCGTAAGTCGTGACTTGGCACTACTTATTGATGCAAATATAGAGTTTGCCCAAGTAGAGAAAATTGCTTTTCAGAGTGAGAAGAAACTTTTGAAAAAAGTAGAGCTCTTCGACGTTTATGAAGGTAAAAATCTTCCTGAGGGTAAGAAGAGTTATGCTGTTAACTTCGTTCTTCAAGACGAGACGAAAACTTTGAATGACAAGGCTATCGATGCAATTATGCAGAAATTAATTAAAAATTTAACAAATAAACTTGGAGCAGAGCTCCGCTAACAGAACGTTCCAATGGGAAGAGCATTTGAATATCGCAAAGCGACAAAGTTAAAGAGATGGGGCCACATGGCTCGAACATTTACTAAATTAGGTAAGGAAATCCAAATTGCCGTTAAGGCTGGTGGCCCTGAGCCCGAAACCAATCCACGTTTGCGTGCTATTATTGCGACTTGCAAGCGCGAGAACATGCCTAAGGACAACATTCAGCGTGCTATCAAGAATGCAATGGGTAAAGATACAAGCGATTACAAGGAAGTGCCTTATGAAGGATACGGACCTCACGGAATTGCCATTTTTGTCGATACTTTGACGGATAATACCACCCGTACGGTAGGTGACGTACGTTCGGTTTTCAACAAGTTTAATGGTACTCTTGGAACGCAAGGCTCGTTAGCTTTTGTATTCGATCATAAGTGTGTGTTTAGTTTCAAGACCAAGGAAGGTCTTGACATGGAAGAGTTGATTCTCGATTTGATAGACTATGGTGTGGATGACGAGTTTGATGTCGATGAGGAGGAAGGAGAAGTAACCATTTATGGTGAGCCAACAAGTTTTGGCGAAATTCAGAAGCATTTGGAAGATAATGGCTTTGAGATTACATCAGCAGAGTTTACACGTATCCCCAATGACTTGAAGGACGTCACAGATGAAGAGCGTGAAACAATTGATAAAATGGTAGAACGTCTTGAAGATTTTGATGATGTTCAAAATGTTTATACTAATATGAAACCTGCAGAGGAATAGTTTTCTTGTGATGAAATAAGACAATGAAATATTAAAGGTTCTCCATTTAAATTCATTCAAAAGAATACAGAAACAATGTCAGGATAAACAACTAAATCCTGACATTGCGCGTTTAAGACGAAGAGACTGTCATAGAAGCGTGACATTCATAGTTTGTCATTTATTCAATATCACTAATATTCCACTCTTTTCTCTAAAAAGTAAAGGGGACATTTCTGCAATCAGGGATAGACATTTGGATAATTTTATAAATTGTTCTTTCTTCTTTTTCGTTTTTTATTGGTAAATTTGCATATTAAAAGACAAAACTTCCTATGGATCACATAAGAAACTTCTGTATCATTGCGCATATAGATCACGGAAAGTCAACATTAGCAGATCGACTTCTGGAATATACAAAAACTATCCAGGTGACGGCTGGTCAAATGTTAGATGATATGGATCTTGAACGTGAACGAGGTATTACTATTAAGAGTCATGCCATACAAATGGAGTATGAACATGATGGTGAAAAATATGTACTCAACTTGATTGATACGCCAGGACACGTCGATTTCTCTTATGAAGTTTCACGAAGTATAGCCGCTTGTGAGGGGGCACTGCTGATTGTTGACTCAACACAAGGTGTTCAGGCACAAACAATATCTAATCTCTACATGGCTATTGACCATGACTTGGAGATAATCCCTGTTATCAATAAGATCGATATGCCCAATGCTATGCCTGAAGAAGTCGAAGATGAAATAATTGATCTTATCGGTTGTGAGCGTGAAGATATTATCCGAGCAAGTGGAAAGACTGGAGAGGGAGTGCCTGACATCCTCGAAGCTATCGTAAAACGTGTGCCAAGCCCTGTCGGAGATCCCAAAGCTCCTCTACAAGCATTGATTTTTGATTCTATTTTCAATTCATTTAGGGGTATCATAACTTTGTGTAAGGTGATGAATGGGTCTATACGCAAGGGCGATAAAGTGAAGTTTGTGCAAACAGGGATGGAATATGATGCTGACGAGGTTGGAGTTCTTAAAATGGATATGAAACCTACCAAGGAACTATCGACAGGAGAAGTTGGATATATCATTTCTGGTATTAAGAATGCAACAGAAGTAAAAGTAGGTGATACAATCACACATATAGACAGACCATGTGAACAGGCAATTGCTGGCTTTCAAGTGGTGAAACCAATGGTATTTGCAGGAGTTTATCCTATTGATCCGAGTGATTATGAAAATTTAAGGGCTTCGTTGGAGAAACTCCAATTGAACGATGCATCACTAACTTTCCTTCCAGAAAGTTCTCAAGCATTAGGATTTGGATTCCGTTGTGGTTTCTTGGGACTTTTACACATGGAAATCATTCAGGAACGTTTGGATAGGGAATTTAATATGGATGTGATAACTACTGTTCCCAATGTAAGTTATCTGGTGTATGATAAGTTGGGAAATCAAAAGGAAGTTCACAATCCATCAGGATTGCCAGAGCCTACGATGATTGAGCATATTGAGGAACCTTATATAAAGGCTTCCATTATCACTTCGGCTGACTATATTGGTCCTATTATGACCCTTTGTCTGGATAAAAGAGGTGAATTAGTGAGCCAAAACTATGTGAGTGGCAATCGTTTGGAATTAATTTTCATGATACCATTGGGAGAAATAGTAATCGATTTCTACGATAAGTTGAAAAGTATTTCCAAGGGATATGCATCTTTTGATTACCACATAGACTCATTTCGTCCATCTAAGCTCGTCAAGCTCGACATTTTGCTTAATGGTGAGCCGGTTGATGCGCTCTCGACTTTGACACATGAGAGCAACGCTGTGGCTTTTGGACGAAGAATGTGTGAGAAATTAAAAGAATTAATACCAAGACAACAATTTGATATTGCTATTCAAGCTGCCATTGGTGGTAAAATAGTAGCACGAGAGACGATTAAACAAGTACGAAAAGATGTAACTGCAAAGTGTTATGGTGGTGATGTTAGCCGTAAGCGGAAGCTTTTAGAAAAGCAAAAGAAGGGGAAAAAGCGTATGAAGCAAGTGGGAAACGTGCAAGTGCCACAGAAGGCTTTTTTGGCAGTATTGAAATTAGACTAAATACTTAATAGGGAGGAAAATGAAATGAAAGAGACTTTTGAAACACGAGAAATTGCCCGCGAGTTAGCAAGAAAATATAGTACAATGACTCATGATGAACTTGATGTGCTTGAAAGTGTCCTTGTACCAATCAAGTTTGCAAAGGGAGAGATGATTCTTTCAGAAGGAGAAATCTGTGAAAATATCTATTACATAGAGCACGGTCTCATCCGTCAGTTCTATTTTAAGAATGGCAAACAAATAACAGAGCATCTTGGAGAGGACCATACTATTTTCATGTGCATAGAAAGTCTTTTTCGTGAGGAACCAACCAAATTACAAGTTGAGGCATTAGAGCCAACTCTTGTTTATGCTTTGCCTAAGCATAGATTAGAACAAGTTGCTTTGCACAATGTTAATATTCAAATTCTCTATCGTAAAATTCTCGAAGAGAGTCTAATTATTTCTCAGATTCATGCAGATCTCGTGCGATTTGAGACCGCACAAGATCGATATAAGAGGATGTGTAAATTAAGCCCACAAGTTATTTTGCGTGCTCCTTTAGTTTATATCGCAAGCTACTTGCAAATGACACCAGAGACGTTGAGTCGTGTGAGAGCATCGATATTACTTGAATAACTTTTTGAAGAATCCTTTCTGCTCTTCTTTTGAATCCAGTTCAGGATTTTCCTTGGTCAGTTCTGATTGATTTTTCTCCAGTTTGACTTCTGGTATGTCTTCACCCTCGATAATTCCTGATTGTCCCCATTCAGCAACAAGCGTGGTAATATCACGACGAGCAGTATCCACATCAATTTCATATTCTTCTGTCATTTTGTTTACCAAGTAATCAATATTGAACGATTCCATGTCTTTAATCTCTTTCCACAGGAAAGCCGAACTTTCATTCATTGAAATTATATTGCTGAAATCAATATTTTCGTCTCCTTCCGCAACAATAATATATTCTCCACAAACTTGACGAAGATTAAATCCTTTTTTTGCTTTCATAATTAATTTATAGTTTATATTTATATGGTGCCAAATAAGGGAATCCATATTCTATTATAGAAGGCCAGAAGATACCTTCTTATCGGATATAGACGTACCCATATATAGCTATAAGTTTTCCATTTGCGCGAATCGGTTCTATCCATCTGCGGCCGTCCTTTGCGATAAAAGCCGATCACAGCCCCAACAATATTTTCCAACTTACAATGTTCTGTTAAGATGTTGCCATCACCTAATAGAGTTACGGAAGTCCCCTCTATAGCCTTAATTCTATGAAGAACGAAATGCTTGGGTGTGATTTCTGCTAAAACGGGGTCACCAACAGATACCGTTTCTGGTTTTGACAACAACGCCTTGTCTCTATTGTCTTCGAGGAAAGGGCGCATTGATTTCCCTCGAAGTTTAAGAGTGACTGTATGTCCCTCGTTAATCATCTTGACAATTTCTGGCAACAGTTCTGCATTTGAAAACTGCATCTCTATTCTATGTAAAGATGTTTCTGGCATTTTTATTTATTCGCAATTGCGTTGTAACAGACTTTTGCTGCATCCTCGTTTGGTAAACAGTGTAAGGTGTATATACCAGTTGTCTCTACTATTTTTGTTATAGTATCGCAAATGGCATTGTAAATTTCAGAATCCCATTTCATACTTGAGCACGATGGAAGGAGAGAGGCAAACGCCTCTGTAGGAGAGAGTTTCTCTATTGAGTTTTGCATGGCTCTGTCAATTCTTGTTATTGCTCCCAGCTTTGCCTTTACATTTCTATAGCATGGTGTCTTTCCACTCCATGGGCCACCGAAAATCCATAACTCATCATTGACGACCCTTATAATCGGATTATCATCATTCATTAAATCACTTCCAGGTATATACCTAAGCCACATGCTAACTTGGGTTGATTTACCCGTACCGCTTTTTGCTATGAAAGGATAACCATAACCTTTATTCCTTACAAGTGAAGCATGGATAAGTAAGGTCTGTTTGCGAGCGCCTGCGAATGCAAAAATAAGCATTAATGCATTGTTGAGTCCGAATTTCCTCATGTTGTGCTGTCCATTCAATGCGCATCTACAGTCGGAGAAATCCTTATTGGTCTTAAGCAGACAGCAATCGGCATTGTTTAGATCTTTGATAATATATTGATAGCCTCCATTTTCCAACCTATCTACTGCAGTGTCACCATTTCCAGTATCGAATACTCTGATTCTCTTCCTTTGATTTTGGGGAACGGTTTTTAATGTATCATCAACTGTCAGTTGGAAAAACAAATCATCCCCAATAGATTCAACTGCAAATGGCATGAAAGATGGCAACAGATGCATTCCATTTACATCTGAGTTTTGGAAATTTATTCGTATGTTCAGTTCTGCAATTCTGAAATAATATGTTTCCATTTGTAAATAGCTGACTAATATTACTCTACTTTTTCCTTTCTTTTTGTTTACGACCAGTTGCTGCTTTTTTTGCTTCTAATGCTTCCAATGCAGCTGAGTTATCATCTGGGGCAACGGTTGTGAAACTAAATTGGGCGGAATCAATGCTGTTTACTAAATATCTGCCTTTTGCTTTAGTGGTATATTTTGCTTGCATTTTGATATACTTTTTCATTGCTTCCTTTTCTGTTTCGGCAAACATTACCACACATGTGGGATGTTTACTGTAATTAGAGTTCTGAAGATAATTTTTCATCTGGTAAGCATAGTCATCACGATTCACCAAGAAATGTGGACGGCTATCTTCGATATAGACATCCAAAGATTGGATGTCGGTAAAATATACAGTTGAATCATTAAACGACGCAGCAAAGCCAAACATATACACTTTGGCTATTTTATAACCTTTTGCTGACACAGAATGAGCTAATCCCAAAAGGAAAAATGCTATTAAAAATACTTTATTGAATTTCATTTTAAATAATTTATTGTCCTAAATATGCTTTTAGTTCCTTACTAATGTTATTCTGTCTTAAATGCCTGATGGCCTTTTCTTTAATTTGCCTGACTCTCTCCCGTGTCAACCCTGTCTTTTCGCCTATTTCTTCTAATGACATCTCCTGTTGGTCAAGACCAAAGTAGGCTTTGATAACGAGCCTTTCTCTACTCGACAAAGTATCAAGCACTCTGTCGATTTCACGAAGCATACTTTCTTCAACAAGCTGATTGTCCGTAGGTATCAGGTCTTTGTTGGGCAAAATGTCAAGCAAGTTATTGTCATCACCATTGCTGAATGGGGCATCCACTGAGACATGATAAGAGCCGATATTCATTGCAACCTCTACTTTTTCCTCCGAGATGTTAATGTCATCGGCTATTTCGTTTGTACTTGGTGCTCTGCCATTCTCTTGTTCAAATTTATTCAATACCTTCCGTATCTTGTTTGCTGTTCCAACTTGGTTTAGTGGAACTCTCACTAATCTACTATGTTCAGCAATGGCCTGCAGAATGCTTTGCCGAATCCACCATACTGCGTAAGATATGAACTTGAATCCTCGGGTCTCATCAAATTTCTTAGCCGCTTTCATTAATCCGAGATTTCCTTCATTTATAAGGTCAAGGAGTGAAAGTCCGTAATTTTGATATTGTTTTGCAACAGATACCACAAATCTAAGATTAGCCTTGATTAACTTCTCGAGAGCTTTTGTATCACCTTTTCTTATCTTTTGTGCCAATTCAACCTCTTCTTCCATGGAAATGAGATCCTGATGCCCTATTTCCTGAAGATATCTATCAAGAGAATAACCATCCCGATTTGTTATTTTCTGCGTGATTTTCAGTTGTCTCATTGCACTTGGATAATAATATTATACTGGGCAAATTTACATAAAATCAGTGATTTGAGCAAAGAAAAGGTAAATAATGTCTATCAAATATCACTTTTTCGATGAAATCCTAAACCTCAAACGGTTTATTAAAACCTGTACAGATTTTGTTTGATTGTCGTTCAAGGCGCTTTGGCATTTTGTCAAAGTCGAAACGGACAATGTTGAAAGTGGACGACATGGAAACTGCTGACTGGTGGAGAGATACGGTATGATACCTCGTTATAGTTTTGTTATAAAAGTAAAACTATCACGAAAAGATTGCGTCATTGAATGGGGCTCGTTTGAGAAAATACCAAATATAGTGCTTCCGCTTCCCGACATCTGCGCATATAGTGCTCCCATATTGTATAACTCCTCCTTGATTCTTCCTAAAGATGGATGAGATTGGAAAATAGAATGCTCAAAATCGTTCACAAGAGAATATCTCCAATCTTTGATTGGACATTTCACAATATCCTTACAACTAACAGTTGACGGCCTTGGCTTAATATTTGAGAAAGCTTCTTTTGTAGAGATAGATATTTCGGGCTTGACTAATCCTATATAGTAACTAGATAGATTAATATCTTCTGTGTTTAAAAATTCCATCTTTTCTCCAATTCCACTTGCAAAACATGGTTTATTGTGGATGAAAAAGGAGCAATCGGCACCTAACTGAACCGCATAATCTTGCATTTGGGGACTGCTAATATTGAGACTAAAATATTCATTTAGCAATTTCAGCATATTGACAGCATCAGAAGAGCCGCCGCCCAAGCCTGCCTCTGAGGGTATTTTTTTTGTTAATTTGACACGAATATCTGGTAGCCCATGTTCCTTAGCAATTAATTCATAGGCTTTTACAACCAAATTGCGTTGTGGATCACAATCCAATAAAGCCCCGTCAACTTCAAGTGTACACAGTGGATTCTCAGATTGATGACCGATATCGATAAGTTCCAATTGATCACAAAGCGGTATAGGATAGAGCACAGTCTCAAGATTGTGATACCCATCGTTGCGTTTTCCAATAATGTTTAATCCTAAATTTATTTTAGAGCAAGGATATATTGTCATCATGTATAATTGAATTTTTGTTTTGCAAAGATAGAAAAACTTATTACTTATGGTAGGCAAGTTTAAAGTTTTTTTGTAAATTTGTAGCGTTATGCCAGAAAAAGATAGTGTTAAATCAAAAAATCCACGTCGGCGTCAATCAGCATCGATTGATACCTCATACGGACATCTCCAACCTCAAGCTCTTGAAGTAGAGAAAGTGGTGTTGGGTGCCCTAATGATTGATAAGGACGCTTTTACAGTAATATCAGAAATATTGCGTCCTGAAACGTTTTACGAGCCTCGTCATCAAAAGATTTATGAAGCGATACAATCATTGAATCTACAGCAAAAGCCTGTGGACATAATGACTGTGGCAGAGGAATTGCGCTATAAAGGAAATTTGGAAGATGTGGGCGGTCCAACCTATATAGTAGAATTGAGTTCTCATGTGGCATCATCCGCTCACATAGAATATCATGGACACATTTTAGCACAGAAATTTCTTGCCCGACAACTCATCCAATTTGCATCAATGATAGAAACAGATGCTTTTGACGAAACAGTTGACGTAGATGATTTGATGCAAAGAGCCGAAGGAAGTCTTTTTGAGTTGTCACAGAAGAATATGGCTCAGGATTATACACAGATTGACCCTATTGTAAAACAGGCACATGAACTTCTTCAGAAAGCAGCTTCCAATAAGGAGAGCGGAGGACTTACTGGTGTTCCTACTGGCTACAAGAAGTTAGATGAGATAACTGCTGGTTGGCAATTGTCAGACCTAATCATTATAGCAGGACGCCCAGCCATGGGTAAGACGTCCTTTGCACTGAGCCTTGCAAAAAACATTGCCATTGATTATCGCCTGCCTCTCGCCTTCTTCTCACTTGAAATGAACAATGTGCAATTGGTAAATCGCCTGATTTCTAATGTGTGCTCTATACCTGGAAACAAGATACTTAATGGGCAACTTACACCGGACGAATGGGAAAGGTTCGACAATAACATCAGGAAAATGGATGGGGCACCGATATATGTTGATGACACACCTGGTTTATCAGTGTTTGAATTGCGTACGAAAGCACGCCGTTTAGTCCGAGAACATGACATCAAGATATTGATGATTGACTATCTTCAGCTGATGAATGCCAATGGAATGAGGTTCAGTAGCAGACAAGAAGAAGTTTCTACCATAAGCCGTTCGCTGAAAAGTTTGGCAAAGGAGCTAAATATTCCAATCCTTGCATTGTCACAGCTTAACCGAACAGTTGAACAGAGAGATGGCCCTGAGGGGAAACGCCCTCAACTTAGCGACTTGCGAGAGTCAGGAGCTATAGAACAGGATGCCGATATGGTGTTGTTTGTACATAGACCAGAATATTACCATATCTATCAAGACGAGAAAGGAAATGACCTTCATGGAATGGCACAAATCATTATTGCAAAGCACCGTAAAGGTGCCACGGGTGATGTGTTGCTTAATTTCCGTGGGGAATATACTCGCTTTTCAAATCCTGATGAAACAGATATATTTAAAGCTCCAATTGACAACGGCAATTTAGCGTCAGGCGAGATTGTTAGCAGCAGAATGAATGACGATCCTTTCCCAGAACCACCGCTGGATGGTGTTACTGCGTTCTAATGATAATAGAATAGAAAAGATTTATCCTTCTCATTGATTTTCGATGAGGCAAGTTTTACTTTCAGCAAGAAGGTTCAGCGATAGGAAACTAATTGGTGACCTTTTACTGTGCAAAACCTAACCTATCACCATACGAAAGGTCACCTTTTGTTTGGTACTTATTTGATTCTGATTTTTAGTAAGTTATAAATCTAATTGTAGCTAATTCTTTTTAACTTTAATTACTTTGTTAGCCATGGTCATTATCTTTTGGAAAAGACGCTCTATGAGAGTTATTTGCTTATATGGCTACACTTGATTTTGATAGTAGATGCCTTCTGCCTGAATAATAACATCTGTATTTGATTGATAAAAACAAAGAGAGTATGTCATATGCCATACTCTCTTTTGTTAAAATCTTAGTTCTCCCAATAGTTTTGAAAGGAGGAATTTTATTAAGTTATTCTTTATTGATAGCTGCTACACCAGGGAGGACTTTACCCTCGATTGCTTCAAGCATAGCGCCTCCACCAGTAGAAACATAAGAAACCTTGTCTGCCAATCCGAATTTGTTGACTGCTGCAACAGAGTCGCCACCTCCAACAAGCGAGAAAGCACCATTCTTTTGAGTAGCCTCAGCAACATATTTGGCAATCTCACCTGTACCATGAGCGAAGTTTTCCAGCTCAAATACACCTACTGGACCATTCCAAAGGATAGTTTTTGAATCGAGAATTATTTTTTTCCAGTTCTCCAGACTTTCTTCTGACGCGTCCATACCTTCCCATTCGTCAGGAATCTGATTGATAGGGAACACCTTACGTTCTGTGTCATTAGAAAATTCTTTACCGCAAAGGGTTGCAACTGACAAAGAAAGGTTTACCCCTTTCTCCTTAGCCGCTGCCATTACATTCAGCGCCTCAGGCATCAATTCGTCCTCATGGAGCGACTGTCCAATCTTGCCGCCTTGTGCCTTGATGAAAGTATATCCCATTCCGCCTCCAATAATGAGATTATCGACTTTGTCAAGAAGGTTTTTGATAACTCCAAGCTTGGAACTTACCTTAGAACCACCAATAATAGCCGTGAATGGATGCTGTGCATTCTTGAGCACGTTGTCGATGGCGTTCACTTCTTTTTCCATAAGAAAACCGAGCATTTTGTGTCCAGCATCAAAATAATCGGCAATGACGGCAGTTGAAGCATGCTTGCGGTGAGCGGTGCCAAATGCGTCATTAACATATACATCTGCATAAGAAGCCAGCTTCTTGGCAAATTCTACTTGGCGGATTTTCATTTCTTTAGCAGCTTCATCATATTCAGGAGTACCCTTATCTACATTAATGGGCTTGCCTTCTTCCTCTGCATAGAAACGGAGGTTCTCAAGCATAAGAGCTTCTCCAGCCTTCAGATTGGCAGTTTCTACTTCTGCATTACCTGCGTCCTTTGCAAACTTCACCTCAACGCCCAGTGCTTCACTCACATTTTTTACAATCTGACTCAGTGACAGTTCGGGCTTCACTTTGCCTTTCGGTTTGCCCATGTGACTCATCATTATCAACGCGCCACCATCTGAAAGCACCTTCTTCAATGTTGGAAGTGCACCACGGATACGGGTATCGTCTGTAACATTACCATTTTCATCCAATGGCACATTGAAATCAACGCGGACAATAGCCTTTAGCCCTGCGAAATTAAAATCATTAATTTTCATTTGAATTTTATTTGAAGTTTATAATGAATACATTCTTACCGCAAAAATACATAATTTTAATTGATTAATAGAATGATATCAGATATTTTTTGTATTTTTGCATATAAATACACAATCAATGAAAGATTCTATTATTATTGTAAGTGGAGGTTTAGATTCCATAACGCTTTTATACGACAAACAGGAAACAATTGAATTGGCAATTTCTTTTGACTATGGGCAGAATCATGCTGAAAAAGAAATTCCATTTGCAGCATATCATTGCAATAAACTTGGTATATCACATATTGTCATTCCTTTGAAGTTCATGCAAAGCTATTTCAAGAGTTCGCTTATTGAGGGATCAGACAAAATCCCCGATGGTCATTATGCAGAAGACAACATGAAGTCAACTGTAGTTCCTTTCCGCAATGGCATAATGCTCTCGATAGCTGTCGGAATAGCAGAAAGTCACAATCTCAATCGTATTTATATAGCCAATCACGGTGGCGACCACACCATCTATCCAGATTGTCGTCCAGAATTCATCTCATCGATGAATAGAGCCGCTACAACAGGAACGTTCAACAATACTCGCATTGAGGCTGCCTATACTAATATGAGCAAGGCGGACATTGTGAGACGTGGCTTGTCACTGGGAATAGATTATTCAAAGACTTGGAGTTGCTATAAAAATGGAGAACATCAATGTGGAAAATGTGGAACTTGCGTGGAACGTCGTGAGGCTTTCAAAGTGGTAGGAGTAGAAGACCCCACAACTTATTCCTTATAGGTTGAGAGTCTTCCTCGATAAATGAAAAGTCATCTTAGAATTCTACCGTAATCCTACCATTGATTTGTCGCCCTGTCAAATAGTTTGGAACCGCATATTGCTGTCCCGCAATGTCAGTGATCCAATAATATGAGTTGACATTATTGATTCCGAAAAGATTCAAACAGTCAACGCCCAACCATACATTTCTGAAAATTGATGACTTTGAGCCGTCGTGATTGTCGAACAGTCGATAGCTCATACCTATATCTGCACGTTTGTAGACCGGAGCACGGAAAGAATTGTTTTCAAGTTCTTTGTGTGGAGCTGAAAATGGTAGTCCATCAGCATATGCCAGTTTAAGTGACATTCGCCAGCGGGTTGTGCCAGGAAAATAATCGGTAAAATAGAGATTCACAGCAAAACGCTGATCAGTAGGCAGTGGAATACTCTTCCCATTCAGTTTCATTCGTGTGTTCATCAGACTAAATGTGAGCCATGAATCTGTTCCTGGTACAAATTCACCAAAGAGTTTGAGATCGATGCCCATAGCGTGTCCTGACGACTCATTATCACCATAATAAGTAACTTTCACATTATCCACAGAATAGGGGACGAGGCGAGTGAGGGCCTTGTAATAGATTTCCGTTGTAAACTTGAACGGACGATTCATCAATTGGAAGCGGTAGCTCATTGAAGCCAAAGCGTGGATGGAACGTTGAGCCTTGATTTTCTTATTGAGCAAAGCATAAGTAATTCCGTTTATTGTAGTTGTATCACGTAATTCCTTATAGAATGGAGCCTGATAATAAAGGCCACCTGCCAAACGGAAAGAGAGGTCCCGATTCCATCCAGGAGTAATGGTCAGGGATGCACGAGGAGACACTAAACTTTCACCATTGAAACTCCAATGAGCATATCTAACACCATAGTTCAATGTGAAAAGGGTGGGGATGGAGTCCTTGGTCTGAAAATGCCATGTATCTTGTAAATATGCTTCAATACGTTTAGCGTCAAGCTTGTTTTGTGCTCGGAGCGAATAAATCATGTTGAGATCTTCACCAGTATGGGGAACGTTATACCCAGCAGAGTCACGGTACTCATATTCTGCAGAATGTTCCTCAATTTTTTCCATTTTATAGGTAAAAGCACCTTCTATATTATGTTTTCCTGCCCGATGCTTCATCATGAGTTTGAAACTTTGCACATTGGCATTTAGATAATCACGTGAATGTTGAGAATAAGTGCCAACACCCAAATTCTCGGATGTCTCAGTTTGTGTGAGCCAATATTGTCCTTGGATATCATAACGCTCTTGCTCTTTTGTCGTAAATGCAGATGCTATCAGTGACAAATCTGTCTTTGATGAAAGATGGTTCGTTATGCTGAAAGTTCCAAAAAAGGTTCGGAAAAGGTCATTCTCCATGCCATCGAAATAGACTTTAAATGATTTGACATTTTCCATTGTTCCAAAATTTGTTTCTCGGTCTTTTGGCTCGAAGTTATAATGGTTATCAGAAATATTACCGATAAAGTCAATTTGCCAACGCTTGTTCGGATTCCATGACAAGAAGGTCTGATAGTCAAGGAACGATGGCTTGTACTCCCCATCAGTATCTAAAGAACCCAACAAATATTTGTTGGTTTTATAACGTAATCCATTTATCCATGAGAGTTTTTTAGTTGAAAGACCAAAATACCCATTGGCGCCAAGCAATGAAGCAGAAATTGAACCTTCTGTTCGTTTTGGGCGTTTATATGTAATATCGAGTGCTGAACTCATCTTGTCCCCATACTTTGCCTCAAAACCTCCAGTTGAGAATCCTACGCTCTCTACCATATCAGGATTGATTACGGAAAGTCCTTCTTGTTGTCCACTACGGACAAGGAATGGACGATATACTTCAACGTTATTGATATAGACCGAGTTCTCATCAAACGTTCCACCTCTTACGTTGTATTGTGATGATAGTTCGGAGTGAGTTGAAACACCAGCTTGTGTCTGAATCATTTCTTCCACGGCATTTCCAGTAGCGGATGGTCCTTGCTTGGTAGTTTCTATCTTGAGCTCTTCTGTGGTCCCATGTTGCGGGGTCTTACCTTCCACAACTACTTCCTGAAGTTCGTTATCGTCAGCTAATTGAACTAAAAGGGTCTGTTTACCATTAGGCTTATATAATACTTTTGTTTTAGATTTATATCCAATCATGGAAAATCTAACTTTCACGGAATCTTCACTTTGCAGCATAAGACTGAACTCTCCCTTTAAGTTGCTCATGGCTAATTTTCCTTGAGATACAACCATTATGGAAGCTAATTCAATAGGGTTCCCATCCTTGTCTGATACTTTGCCTTGAAGTGTAAAGGATTGCCCAAAAGCCTGATTGACTGTTAGTGATAAGATGAGTATAATAAAAATATAAAATATCTTTCTATGTAACATAAAAGGATAACGTTTGACACTTTAGTTTATTGTTTTTTAGAGGAAAATAAAAGACACCTTGTTCAGCACAACCGACAACACACCCCACACACAGTTGAAAGCGATGAAAGAAACAATTCCAAAATCTCTAAGTTTGCAATATGAATTGCAATAAATAAAGAGATTGCATCGCATAAGAAGGAAATTAGTTGAAATTCCCGATATGATTTTTACCCATATCAAATTATTTTTCTAGTCGATACTTAACATAGTCGATGTTTTACCAATTGGTTATCCAGACAATAGGTAGTTAAGATATTAATTTCCCATGATTTTAGTGGCGGACGACATCTCATTCCGCCAGACGTTTCTTTAAATATCGTGCCGTATGGCTCATTTTATTATTCATAATTTCTTCTGGAGTTCCGGTTGCAACGACATGTCCGCCACCACGCCCCCCCTCCGGACCTAAATCTATAATATAGTCAGCAAGTTTGATAACATCTAAATTATGTTCAATGATAATAACGGTGTTGCCACGGTCAACTAATTTTTGAAGCACGCTCATCAAGACTCGAATATCCTCAAAATGAAGCCCTGTAGTTGGTTCGTCAAGTATATAGAGCGTTTTCCCTGTATCTTTCTTTGATAGTTCTGTAGCCAATTTAACTCGTTGACTCTCACCTCCGGATAGGGTCGTGGAACTCTGGCCTAACTTGATATAACCAAGACCAACATCCTGTAAAGCCTTGATTTTTGGTAAGATTTGTGGTACATTTTCAAAGAATTCAACTGCCATATTCACTGTCATATCAAGGACATCGGCAATTGATTTTCCCTTGAACCTCACTTCAAGTGTCTCCCTGTTATATCTCTTTCCATGACAAACTTCACATGGTATCATTACGTCGGGCAAGAAATTCATTTCGATGGTCTTATATCCATTTCCACCACAAGCTTCACAACGGCCTCCTTTAACATTGAAAGAGAACCGTCCCGGTTTGTAGCCGCGGATTTTAGCTTCAGGTAAATTTACAAACAAGTTTCTTATTTCAGAGAATACAGCTGTGTATGTGGCGGGGTTGCTTCTTGGTGTACGTCCAATTGGACTTTGATCCACGTTTACAACTTTATCAACATATTCTATGCCTTCAATTTTTTCAAATTTCATTGGCTTTTTTAAAGAACGGTAGAAATGTTGTGATAAAATTGGTTGAAGTGTCCCATTAATCAGCGAGCTTTTTCCTGAACCTGAAACTCCCGTCACAACAATTAACTCTCCAAGTGGAAATTCTATGTCCACATTTTTCAAATTATTGCCGTTGCATCCTTTCAACCAAATGGATTGCCCTTTTCCCTTCCGTCGTTTCTGAGGAATTTCTATCGTTTGTTCCCTATTAAGATATTGAGCTGTTAATGTATGGGTTTTTAGCATCTCATCGTAAGTTCCTTGAAACACCACTTCTCCTCCCTTTCTTCCAGCTCTTGGCCCAATATCAACAATCCAGTCAGCCACCTTCATCATATCTTCATCGTGTTCGACGACAATAACCGTATTGCCTAAATCCCTTAAATCTCTAAGCGACTTGATTAGTCGCTCATTATCTCTCTGATGAAGCCCTATCGATGGCTCATCTAAAATATAAAGTACATTTACAAGCTGCGAGCCTATCTGGGTTGCCAAACGTATTCGCTGGCTTTCTCCTCCAGACAGTGTAGCACTTTGTCGATTCAGGGAGAGGTAATTCAGCCCCACGTCAAGTAGAAAGTTTATGCGCTTTTTGATTTCTTTAATAATCTCGGTTCCTATTTTTTTTTGTTTGGGAGTCATGTGAAGCTCCACTTCTTCTATCCACGCTTTCAAATCTGTAATATCCATAGAAGAAAGCTCTGCAATATTTTTGTTCCAAATACGATAGGAGAGTGCTTCGCGATTAAGTCTTTGTCCTTTACATTCAGGGCATTCACGTTCAGCAATAAATTGTTCTGACCATTTTTTCCCTGCTGCAGTATCATCATTTTCCATTACTGTTCGCAAATATTTGATGACACCTTCAAATGAAACAAAATAATCTGAGTTAGTATGAACCAATTCCTTTGATATCTTCACCTTCTCAAGCGTTCCGTAGAGAATTTCCTCAAGTGTCTCTGCTGGTATGTCCTTTACTGGTGTATTTAAAGTGCAAGAGTTCTTTTCAAGAATGGCTCTGATTTGCCAGAATATCATCTGGTTCTTGTATTTCCCCAAAGGAACTATGGCACCATCATGGATGTTTATCCCATTGTCTGGAATTACCTTTTTCAAATCGATTTCGTTGATTTTTCCGAGACCCTTACAATGAGGGCAAGCACCTTCTGGTGAATTGAAAGAGAATATATTTGGAGCTGGATCTTTGTAAGCAATCCCTGTTACAGGATCCATTAATCGTTTTGAGAAATACTTAGTCTCTGCCGACTCCCGCTCCATAATCATGATGAGTGAGTCCCCTTGCTTCATTGCAACGGCAATAGTCTTGGCAAGACGTTCCTTAAACGATTCATTCTTTGGGTCATCTAATTTCATCTTGTCGATAACTACCTCAATATTATGACTCTTGTATCTGTCAACTTTCATTCCTCTGGTGATTTCCACTATTTCACCATCAATACGGATATAGAGGTAGCCTTTACGTCGCATCTGCTCGAACAGCTCGCGATAATGCCCTTTACGGTTTCTTACCAATGGTGCCAGAATGTAAATTGCCTTATTTGCATAGTCGTTGAGTATCATTTCCACGACAAGATCTTCGGTGTATTTTATCATTGGCTCGCCACTCATATACGAGTAAGCCGTTCCTGCGCGGGCATAAAGTAGGCGGAGATAGTCATATATTTCCGTTATTGTGCCAACGGTTGAGCGTGGGTTCTTATTCGTAGTCTTTTGTTCAATTGAAATTACAGGCGACAGACCTGTTATTTTATCAACGTCAGGGCGTTCCATCCCTCCAAGGAAATTGCGGGCATAAGCCGAGAACGTTTCTATATACCTTCTTTGCCCCTCTGCATAAATTGTATCAAAAGCCAATGAGCTTTTTCCTGAGCCCGATAATCCCGTAAATACAATTATGGAATTACGTGGCATGGTGACATCTACATTTTTGAGGTTGTGCACACGTGCCCCTAATACTTCTATGTTGTTGTCCATCTTTAATCTGAATACTTCAATTATAAAAATCAGCTATGGCTTGTCTGTGTTTGTTGATTCTGTGAAACCTCTGAGAAGATTGACGTCTCGCCTTATATGGAATAGCTTACCGTCTGCCCCCTTAGCTTTAACATTCACAAAATAAACTCCTTGAGCAATGTTCTTACCTTTAAATGTTCCGTCCCAACCTGTGCTGGGATCAGTCCATTCAAATACCTTTTGTCCCCATCTATTGAAAATAACAGCATGAAATTCAACAATACTCTTAAAAGTTTTAGCTTTATAAATATCATTGATACCATCACCGTTGGGCGAAAAAGCATTTGGCATAATAAGCTCACTTTCACTTATCGAAACATTGATAGGATCATAAATGTTGATAGTGTCACTCCCAAGTATTTCAAATAGACACACACTGAATGAGCCTGCTTGATTAAAAGTATATTCTGTGTTCTCTTCGTAACGGACTAAAAAAGACTGCTTAAAATTATTTTGTTCAAAAAAGTGCCATTCAAAATGAGTTCCATCGGGGTAATTATTTGTAGGATTAGCTACAAAATTTACCTTTAGCGGAGCTGAACCAGAAAAACCTTGAACAGAATTGAGGGTATCAACAGTTCCTTCTTCGTTAAGAAAAACTCCATACGGACTACAACTTTGGGCCGATATAGACAGATAACTCCCAAATGCAGCGAAAAACACTAATATTTTCAAAAAAAATGATTTCATAAACGCTTATTTCTGCAAATATATAAAAAATCTATCGACAAGAAGCAAAGACTAAATACTTTTTGGTATCTTTGCATAGTGTTAAACTAAAAACGTGAAAATATGAGACACTATTTTAAATATTTGCTGTTTTTACTTACTTTGACATGGAGTGTGAATACTTTGGCGCAAACTACAATATGGCGAGATATTCACAAAGTAAAGAAGAAAGAAACCATATTTGGAATAGCCAAGGATTATGGTGTAAGTATCCAAGAATTGTTGGATGCGAACCCTGAGATGAAGCGTGAAGGCTATGAGTTGAAAAAAGGCGAATGGATATTCGTACCTTTTGCAAAGTCTGGCGATAAGAAATCGGAGACATCCAGTGTGATGCCAGCAAAAAAAACTGTTGTAACGAACGCTGCAGTCACAAGCTCCGTTCGTGTAGGGGTGATGCTTCCATTACATAATAACGATGGTGACGGGAAAAGAATGGTCGAATATTATCGTGGGATATTGATGGCTTTAAATCAATTAAAGGCAGAAGGCATAACTACAGATGTTCATGCATGGAATGTGCCTAAGGATGCAGACATCCGAACAACGTTATTGGACAAGAATGCCTCTGCACTTGATATCATCTTTGGCCCGTTATATTCAAATCAAGTCAAGCCATTGGGAGATTTTTGCCGTACTTATGGAATAAAACTTGTTATCCCATTCTCTATTGAAACTGACGAAGTCTTGACCAATCCAAATATTTACCAAGTTTATCAGAATGATGACCGTCTGAATAGCAAGGCCATTGCCTGTTTTTTCGAGCGTTTCCAAAAGACCCATCATCCCGTGTTTATTGATTGCAACGATGCTGGAAGTCAGGTCGGGATATTTACAAGCTCACTGAGAAAACAATTGGAATTGGCTAACATAAAATATGATTTGACGAACATTAATTCACCAGCAGCTGATTTTGCCAAACATTTTGATTCCAGACGTCCTAATGTAGTGATTATAAACTCGGAAAAGAGTCCGCAACTTAATCAGGTTTTTGCTAAACTTGATGCTTTAAAGTCGACCAATCCTGGATTAGCAATTTCCATGTTTGGATACAATGAATGGTTTATGTATCAAGATTACTCCCTCGCCAATTTTTTCAAATACGGAGTTTATATTCCTTCTACATACTATTATAATAAAGTAGCTGATAAGACTGAGAATTTGGAAAAATTATACCAATCAACATACGGAGAAACTATGAGTAAGACATATATTCCTCGATTCGCCATAGTAGGGTATGATCAAGCCCAATTCTTTGTCCGCGGTTTCAAGAACAAAGGGAAAACTTTTAGGGGGAGTAGCATGGAAGTAAAATATTCACCTATCCAAACTCGTTATAACTTCGAGAAAGTTGGGAAGGGCGGTTATATGAATAATCATTTTCAATTGATACATTTTAAGACTGACCAGACGATGGAAAATCTTGTGTATTAAATTAAAGGAAAAACTTACTTTATCTAATTAAAGAGAAATACAATCAGAAGATGATAATGCGTAGATTTATATTATTCCCATTATTGCTGCTCGCTCCTCTCATGGGCTATGCGCAGGTGGGTGATTATCGTAATGACTTCTCCGTTGGAGTAAATGCGGGATATGCGTTATCTAATGTCGGATTCGATCCGAAAGTTTCACAGACAATGCACGGAGGAATAACCGGTGGTGTAAGTCTGCGTTATGTTTGCGAGAAATATTTTAATACAATCTGTTCAATTTATGGTGAAGTAAATTTTGCCTCTTTGGGATGGAAGCAAGAAATTCTCACGGGTACAGACGAAAAGGTAGTCAATTCCAATGGGGCGACTGAAGAATATTCCCGAACTATGAATTATCTACAGATTCCTGTTTTTGCCCATTTGGCATGGGGCAAAGAGAAGACCGGATGGAATTTCTTTGTACAAGCTGGCCCGCAGATAGGTCTTTTCTTGGGTGAGTCAACAGTGAAGAATTATGAGACGCCTAATCTTTCAACCGATGGCACAGGCAGAAGTAATACGATTATAGCGCAGGAATCAATGCCAGTTGAACATAAATTCGATTATGGAATAGCTGCCGGACTTGGTGCAGAGTGGAGTAATCATCGATTGGGGCATTTTCTCCTTGAAGGAAGATATTATTACGGACTTGGGAATATTTATGGTAACACGAAAAAAGATTTCTTTGGAAAGTCCAATAACAATTCAATAATAGTTAAACTTACCTATCTAATAGATTTAACCAAAACAAAATAATATTATGTTTAAAAATCATCCAAAAGGTCTTTTACAGGCCGCACTTAGTAACATGGGCGAAAGATTCGGCTATTATATTATGATTGCCGTGCTCGCTCTTTTCCTTTGTTCAAAATTTGGTTTGTCCGATGAGACTTCCGGTCTTATCGCATCTCTTTTTCTTGCTGCCATCTATGTGATGAGTCTTGTGGGAGGTATTATTGCTGATAAAACCCAAAATTATCAGCGAACCATTGAAAGTGGTCTTGTTATTATGGCCTTAGGCTACATTGCCTTATCTTTCCCGGTTATGATTACCCCTCAGAACAATTCCTTCTGGCTTGGTTTCACTATCGTGGCACTTGCCTTGATTTCGTTTGGTAATGGTCTTTTCAAGGGTAACTTACAGGCTATAGTCGGTCAGATGTATGACAACTTTGAAACAGAAGCCGCCAAAGTCTCCCCTGAGAAACTGAAATGGGCTCAAGGACAACGTGATGCCGGCTTCCAGATTTTCTATGTGTTCATAAACATTGGTTCACTGGTGGCACCGTTCTTGGCACCTATGCTTCGTAGTTGGTGGCTTGGCACCAAGGGATTTACATACAACGCTGACCTTCCAAAGCTTTGCCACGACTTCATTAATGGCAACATAGGCAATAATATCGATAACTTACGTACACTCACAGAGCAAGTTGGAGGAAATGCTTCTGACCTTGTATCGTTCTGTCCGCAATACCTCGATGCCTTCAACACAGGTATTCACTATTCATTCATTGTTAGTGTGCTGATGATGCTTGTGTCCTTGGCTATTTTTGTATTCAACAAACGTAAATTCCCCATGCCCGGGAAAAAGGAAGAAGTTGTTGTGGAACAATACACAGAGGAAGAAAAAGCAACCATGGCAAAAGAAATCAAACAGCGTATGTACGCACTCTTTGCCGTACTGGGTATTAGCGTATTCTTCTGGTTCTCATTCCACCAAAACGGACAGAGCTTGTCTTTCTTTGCTCGCGATTTCGTTAAGACGGATTCCATCGCACCTGAAATTTGGCAATGTGTAAATCCATTCTTTGTAATTTCCCTGACTCCGGTCGTGATGTGGATTTTTGCATATTTCTCTAAAAAGGGCAATCCAATATCTACACCAAAGAAAATTGCCTATGGTATGGGAATAGCAGGAATGGCATACATCTTCTTGATGATAATTTCCTTGATTTACAACTATCCTTCTGCTGAAACATTCACAGCCATGGATCCTATATCACGCTCTGCTGCCAAGGCGGCTCCATGGATTCTGATCCTTACCTATTTCTTCCTCACCGTAGCCGAATTATTCATCTCTCCGCTTGGTTTGAGCTTTGTGAGTAAGGTGGCTCCAAAACATTTACAAGGACTGTGCCAGGGACTTTGGCTCGGAGCCACTGCCGTTGGTAACCTCCTCCTTTGGGTAGGTCCGCTGATGTACAACAAGTGGCCGATTTGGGAATGCTGGTTGGTATTTGCTATCGTATGCGGAATCTCTATGATTGTAATGTTCTCAATGGTTAAATGGCTCGAAAGAGTAACTGAGGCATAAGCGATTTGTAAATATCTAACTTATAAATAATCTCTTGTCACATTTCAGTGACAAGAGATTTTTTCATTGACGAACTCACATATGAGCATTGTATAACGAGGATGCTTAGTAAGATAGGTATCCACTTTAGTTGCTGTACTATCTTATAAAAGTGTGTAAAGCCCCTTTTTCCAGGTTATGGGTAAACAGACACTTAATAGCGAACATTCGACTCGGCCATCATCATGAAATTATATTTCGTATTATTGATTGCATTGCCTTTTGTCCTTGAGACGCAAAATAGGGGAGTGACTATATCTTTAGCACAGAGTCTTTCCCTGTAATGTATTAGTTTTCAGTATGATATCAAAGGGTTTCCAAAAGGTGAGGTTTCGCTGGCTGTTTTATGACCAATGACTCTGCAAAAGGTCAGCTTTCATATTGTAATGGATGAGCTTTCATTAAATTGAAGTCTTGAATGAATGCAGAATAGCTCTTGTTGCATTTCATTTTTGGTGGTAAAATCAAATGTAGATGAAGACTTGTTTTTTACCAACGCAGAGTAAATCTTAAAAGATTGTTATTCGAATGACAAGAGAAGAAGATTGATTTATAATTTGTCTGCTAAGTATTTTCCCGTAAAACTGTTTTTACATTTGGCAACTTCCTCTGGTGTTCCGGCTACGACTAGTTTTCCTCCTTCTTCTCCACCATTAGGGCCAATGTCGATTACGTGGTCAGCGCATTTAATTATATCCATATTATGTTCAATCACGAGAATGGTATGACCTCGTGAAATAAGTGCGTCAAAAGCACTTAGCAAGCGTTTTATATCATGAAAATGTAAACCTGTGGTAGGCTCATCAAACATAAAGAGCGTTGGTTCTTGCCGTTCATGTCCGATGAAGAAGGCTAATTTCACACGTTGTATCTCACCGCCTGAAAGCGTTGATGAGTTTTGCCCCAATTTAATATATCCCAGTCCTACATCTTCCAGGGGCTTAAGTCTATCGACTATTCCTTTCTTTTTATGCTTTCCAAAGAACTGTATGGCTTCAGAAACAGTCATGTCAAGAACATCATTAATGTTTTTTTCATGAAAGTAAACATCTAATATTTCTCGTTTAAAGCGTTGACCATGACAGGTCTCACACTCTAACACTAAATCTGCCATAAACTGCATTTCTATTGTAATAACACCAGCTCCCTTGCATTCTTCACATCTCCCTCCATCTGTGTTGAACGAGAAGTATTGGGCTGTGAGTCCTAATTGTTTTGATAGTTGCTGCTCTGCAAATAGCTTTCTGATTTCATCATAAGCCTTCACATAAGTTGCAGGATTCGACCTCGTGCTCTTTCCGATGGGGTTCTGGTCTACGAATTCGATGTGTTTGATTTGTTCAACATCTCCAATCAGCTGAGAGTATTCGCCAGGTATCTCTGCTATTTCGTCTAATCTTCTCTTGATGGCAGGGTATAGCGTTCCTTTAACAAGAGACGATTTCCCACTGCCGCTGACGCCAGTTACCACAGTCATAACATTTAGAGGAACCTTGACATCAATTCCCTTTAGATTGTTCATCCTGCATCCTTTCAATTCTATTGATAGATTCCAGGATCGTCGGCTCTTGGGTACTTCAATTATTTCTTTTCTTGTTAAATATTTCAGAGTGTATGAGTTGGGGTATTGTTCTAACAATTTTATATACTCAGAGTTTCCAATTGCCGTATTGGGAATTTTTCCCTCAAAAACAATTTTTCCTCCTAATCGTCCAGCATCAGGGCCAACGTCAATGAGGTAGTCTGCTGATCTGATTATTTCCTCATCGTGTTCCACGACAACGACGGTATTCCCTATGTTCTGTAATTCTTTCAGTACGTGTATCAGCCTTTGTGTGTCTCTGCTGTGTAAGCCAATAGACGGCTCGTCTAAGATGTACAGAGAGCCAACCAGGGATGACCCTAATGACGTCGTCAGATTGATGCGTTGACTTTCTCCTCCACTTAACGAGTTCGATTGGCGGTTCAGCGTCAGGTAACCAAGTCCCACATCGATAAGGAATTGTAGCCTATTGGTTATTTCTGAAATCAGCCGTTTGCTGACTTTTTGTTCTGTATCTGTGAGTTTTAGCCTATCAAACCAACTTTTTAGGTTCGAAATCGGCATCTCTACTAAATCGGTTATTGCCATACCTGCAATCTTAACCCATGTCGCTTCTTTTTTCAGTCGTTTGCCGTGGCATGCCTTGCAAGTTGTCTTTCCTCTGTATCTGCTTAGCAATACCCTGTATTGAATCTTGTACTGATTATTCTTCACCATTTGGAAGAATGAGTCAATGCATATTTTTTCATTGAGAATGTTGTCTGCATCGCTTGGTAATCCATGCCAAAGTTGGTCCTTCTCCTGTATGGTCAGTTCAAAATACGGTTTGAAAATGGGAAAGTTGTCTTTGACAGCTCTTCGGCAAAACTCCTCTTGCCAGATTTTTGTCTTATCACCATGCCAGCATTGAACACATCCCTCATAAACCGATAATGACGAATTGGGTATGACCAAGTGCTCGTCGATACCAATAATCTTGCCAAATCCCTCACAAGTTGGACAAGCGCCAAGCGGAGAGTTGAACGAGAACATATTATCGTTGGGCTCTTCAAACTTAATTCCATCTGCTTCGAAACGCGTGGAGAAATCATACGACAGGTTGGCAGGTAGAAAAACAACGCGCAGCATCCCATTTCCTTCATAAAATGCTGTTTCACAAGAGTCGGTCAAACGTGAGATTGTTTCTTTTGAGTCATCTACCGACATTCGGTCAATCACTAGAAATATTTCCTCTGCTTTGAGCTCCTTGACCTCTGGTTGATTCGCCTCTAACCAATCATCAATTCGTTGCATCTCTCCTTTCACGAATATTCTTGCATATCCTTGCTGGATTTCCATCTCCAATTGCTCATGGATCGTTCTCTCATTGTTCAGATGTAATGGAGCTAAAATATAGAATTTCGTACCTTTGGAGAAAGTAGAGACTTTTTCTATGACATCCTCAACTGTATGACGTTTGACCTCATTTCCACTTATGGGACTGAAAGTCTTGCCTATTCTCGAAAAGAGCAAACGTAAGTATTCATAGATTTCTGTGGAAGTGCCTACCGTGGAACGTGGATTACGTGCAATGACTTTCTGCTCGATTGCGATTGCTGGCGGAAGGCCTTTTATAAAATCTACTACGGGTTTTGACATTCTGCCAAGGAACTGCCTGGCGTAGGCAGAAAGGCTTTCAACATATCTACGTTGTCCTTCGGCATATAAAGTGTCAAATGCAAGTGATGATTTTCCGGATCCTGAAACGCCGGCGATTACAACGAATTTCTCTCTCGGAATTTTTACGGTAACGTTGTCTAAGTTGTTAACCTTTGCACCTTTTATCTCTATATAATTATCAAATTTATGCTTGATTCTATTCATCTTCTTCATTCGAAGTCTGTTGTTTATAAATACAAAAATACAAAAAAGATTTGTTTTCTCAATCTAATTCATGTATATTTGCAAATAATCACCAAACAAATTTATATTATGAAATATAAAATATTAATTATAACGGCTTTACTTTTCCCATCAGTTGTCAGTATGGCTCAATCCACCTACGAGATTATTAATGCCAAGCAGAATCCTATCAAAGTTGGAAATGTCGAAAACCTAACGGTCGATGCTCAATATCAGGAGTGGCTTAGTCTGTATGAAAAAGTCGGATATGAAATTAATGAGGTGTCGGAGCAATACCAACGCGAAGTCGATAAACGTGGATATCCCAAGAAGAAGACGGTTTTGCAGAAAATCAAGTTGGTGGAGCAATATATACATCTGTTGAAGCAACAAAGAGATTCACCCACGTTGAATCAAAATCTCGACTTCAAGAAAGTTGAAAATAAAATCTCTTTATGGGAAAATCAGTTGGAAGGTCTTAAATTTCTTCTGAGTAAGTTATAATATAAGCGTATGAGTTCTTTGCATTTCTGGTAAAGACATGATAGATATAAAATTATCCTATTTCAACTTTAATACTTGCTGAGGAATAGACTATGGATGAGCAGAATAACATAATAAATGAGTATGCTGACCCTGTTGAAGAGAGACAGATAAGGCATTTTGCTTGTAAGGAGATGAGCCGTCAGATTCATCGCTACATAAAAGGAATGCGAGGGTCGAAAGAACACATGCTCAGATTTGAGGACACCATGCAAAAGTTGTCACTTGAGGAAAGGGAAAAGGCCATCGCTTTGTATCTTGATCTCAATCGTAAGGCAATCAAGGGATTGGATATGAAGTTGGTGTTGGTGAGGTCGATGGCCAATTATACTGACACTTTTGGGTATCTGATGACGCTGGTTAATGACAAACGTAGGGTGGTACGCTATCTTAAAATGCTGAATGACATCTACATCCAGTACCATGAAGTGATAGAACGTGACGGAAAGTTTGGCATCCTCGACCATCAGGGCAATGTCATACTCAGTCCCATATACGAATTCGTGCGTACGTGTTATGTTTATGTAGACGATCTTCGGACGATGCCGATTATAGCCCAGCTGAATGGCAAGATGGGGCTGGTTCTTCCTGATGGAAAGGATACGCAAGTAACTCCATTTAAATATGATAGCATATCATTGCGTGAGGAACCACCTTATTTCGAGGCGCGTTACGATTCCAAGGAAATACTGCTGACAACGGATGGTGTGGAAAAAGAAAAGCCTATGCCCGCCAACAATATAGAGAATTAGTCGAAATTCACGATATATGCAAAAAGTCGCCCTGACAGTTAAATGCCTGGGCGACTTTGTTTTTTCACACGTTCATGGTGGCGGACTAACGGATTCTGGCCGCCACCTGTAGTGCTACCCGTCTCGTTATTCTTGTCGGCCTTTTCCTTCACCTACTCATACTCACCAAACGAAAGTGTAGGTGTCATGGTCGTATTCAAGCGAGATGGGATAGCCTAAGGAATTCAGTATCCAAGAGAAAATCATAGGATTGTTTTCATCATCGACAAGTCTTACCGGCAGATTTTTGGTTGCTTTTCCAAGTATTCCTGCATAATAAGCGTACCCCATTTCGTCCATATCAATGCCAAATGTTGCGTCAAAGGCCATGAGGCAGCCTTTGTTCTCAATCGGTGAAGTTACTTCCGTTGAGGTGTAATACACTTTACAGGGGTTGCTTTCTTTTGGTTCATCAGCAGAAACTGTTGCTGTTTCAACGATGTTACCGTCTTGATATTTAATGGTAGTCTTCTCGTTTCCGCCTTCAGAGCGCAGCATTGTCAGCAGTTGGCCATCGTCGTTGTAGGTGAAATCCCATGTTTCATTTTTATGGTCTGTATTCCATTCACTTTCTCTGGGATTTTTATGGTAATTTGTCTCTTCACAGTGCTTTACAAAACCATTTTTGTTGAGGTACAAATTGAATACTTGTTTTTTTTCTTCCGAGCTTTCAACAGTCATAATCACATTGGGTGAATTTGCTGCACGGGTAGTAGGTTCTACGTATTCAAATGTAACTGTCTCGTCCTCTGCTTGGATTGCTGAAATCTGCCCCTTCTTATTTGTCTGAATGGTCATACCTGCTACAATCTTGGGTAGTCCGCCTGTAAATACTGTTTTAGGGTTCACTGCTGCACCAATAGCACCATTACCATCATTACCTTCATTGTCATTGCTACATGACGAGAGAGTCATTGTTGCGCACAATGCCACTGTGGCAAAGTACGCCATTGTTAGGATTTTCTTCATTGTATCTGATTTTATTGTTAATGCAAATATACGATTTATTTCATGAAACGCAATGCGATGCCTTTGTTTCTTCAGTATTGCTGATTTTTCTCCTCTGCGTTAAAGTGCGAACAACCTTGTCAATACGCTCCAAGAATGTCCGCACCTAACGCCGAGAAACTCTCTTCAACACCCAAGAGAATTGCACTTCCGTTTTGAATGTTTACAATTTATTCTGCCAATGGAACAGCAAAATAGGCTTTCTTTCCTGTAGGATAAATACCTTGAATGTAGAGTACTGGCTCCTTGCTGGTTGAGGAAGCCTTGACCTCTTGCTGAAGATTCTCGATGCTCTTTATGACAGCGTCATTTACTTTCTGAATGATAAACCCTCTGTTGATTCCCGATTCCTTGAGAGCGCCACTGCTCACCTTAATTACTTCCAGCCCATAGGAGATGTTGAGTTGTTTCTTTTGAGTGTCTGAAACAGGACGGAACTGGCCGCCTAAAACATCTATGTCAACTTGCGCGATAGGTTTTGTCGTACCTTGTGCATTCTTCAGTGTTACAGTCTTGGTTATTTCTTTCTTGTTGCGGATGAAAGTGATGCTTGCCTTGTCGCCTGGGCGTTTACTATTCAGTGCCTGTTGGAGTTCTGACATTTTGGAAACCTTTTTCCCATCGAACATTGTAATCACATCGTTCTCGCGAAGATCTATATCCTTGGCATTACCGTCATCATTTACTTGAGCGACATAGACACCTTCGTTTGTACCGAGATTAACTTCCTTGCCTTGTTCTTTCTGTGCATTGATGTAGTTAAGTACATCACCACCTTGAATACCTAATGTCACGCGCTGAACATTTCCGTATTTCTTTATATCATCGACAACTTTTGTCATAATGGCCGTCGGTATGGCAAAGCCATACCCTGCGTAGGAGCCAGTCTGAGAATAGAGCATTGCATTGATGCCGACAAGCTCTCCTTGAGCGTTTACGAGTGCACCGCCAGAATTACCTTGGTTGATGGCTGCATCTGTCTGGATGAAACTTTCGATTCCGTTTGGAGTGGCGCCGAGTCCACGTGCCTTCGCACTTACAATTCCTGCAGTAACCGTATTATTCAAGTTGTAGGGATTGCCCACTGCAATTACCCATTCGCCCACCTTCAATTGCTCTGAATCACCAATGGGAAGGGTAGGGAGATTTTTCCCGTCAACCTTGATCAGCGCCAAGTCTGTGCTTTTGTCAGTTCCTACTATGCGAGCAGAAAACTCACGGTTATCATTAAGTGTGACAGTCAATTCATCAGCACCTTCAACAACATGATTGTTCGTAACGATGTAACCGTCAGCCGAGATGATTACACCTGAACCTGTAGCCTGTCTTTTGGGTGTTTGAATCTGTTGCTGGCGAGAACCGCCGTTACCGCCAGGGTTACCGAATCCAAAGAAATCGAAGAATCCTCCAAATGGATCATCTGGTACTTCAACGGTCCTGGTCTTGGAGTTTTGTACATATTTGATATGAACGACTGCTGGAAGAGCTTTATCTGCCGCATAAGTTAGGTCAACGGGCTGCCCTGGAACTGCTACTGAAGCCTTTGCTCCATAAACTTTAATGAAAGCTCCTGTAGAGAATGCGAGTGCAAGCACACAAGATGCACCAATTAAAAACTTTCCTAAATTTTTCATAACTTCCGTTTAATAATTAATTTATATTTTATGATTACAATTTATTCTATCTATTGCCTAAAAACTACATTTTTTTGCAATCGGCTCATCGGTAAAACAAATGCAAATATAGACCCAAAAAATGTATTTCAGAAACTTTATCCGACTTCTTTATTCGATTTTAACAATTAGTTTTAACAACTTAACGGCTCTTAATCTGTGAGGCCCTGAATTTTACATTCGTTCAAAAAAGAAATCCGTTGGAACTCGGCTCAGACGTATATCTGGGAGGAAGAATACATGTGAAGTTTTATCGAATAGAAGTAAAAAAAAATAATATCCTTTGCTTTTTATCGAATTTACACTATCTTTGCAACAAAATACACTTAGGTAGTTTTCCGGTTCTGTCGCTGGTATTTTAATGTACAAGAGGAAAGTCCGGGCGGCATAGGGTATCTTGCTTCCGAAAATAGAAGCTATTGGCAACAGTAGATGTAGGTAGAAGAAAATAACCGCCAAAATATTGGTAAGGGTGAGAAGGTAGTGTAAGAGACTACCAACAGGTGGGTGATCACCTGGTTGTACCGTTCAGGAGCCGCAAGTTCATGTAAACCGTTGTTTGAGGGCTACCCGCCCAAAACTTTAAGTTACAACGGAGGGTAGAACGCTTTACTGTAAGGGTGACCTTTCAGATAGATAAATGACAGACATCTTCATATTATCGAAAGATGATGAAGATACGGAACCCGGCTTACAAGGATTGCTACTTAAATTAAACTCACATCTTCTCCCATTCTTGGGAGAATGATGGTGAGGTTTAAATACAATGTGAATATGAATCTATCACCAGAATATAAAACGATTTTAGATGATTTTCAACATCAAGTTGAACACAAGATAAATCTCTATGGAAGTGAAGCCTCATTTCCTCAACGGCCACAACACCTGAGCGAAGAGTCCCTCTCTGATTATCTTTTTGAAATTCAGGCAGCTTTGGATAGTTTTGGAAGTACGAAATCACAATATACAATTGCGGGATTTCTGATGTGTTTACCAATAATTATCATATCGGCTTTTCCTGATGATTGTTTGCCATTTAAGGATTTTTACAACGTTCTGTTGGCAATTGGTGTAGGATTGGTATTGTTCGCAACCTATTGGATTATTTCAAAGTTGATGATTCGTAATAAAATTAACAATGTAAACAAGGCTTATCCAGAAGTAAAAGCCTATGTAGATAAAGTCCTTGCATATAAATAATTGTATGATGGATTACCGTCAACCAAGTTGTTCATTGGCTAATATTTAATTTTTAACAATATGGAATTACCTGATTTATCTAAATACAAAGATAAGTTTACCAAAACAGGGTTTGTAGAGAAAATCCATCGAATTGCCAAGCGTGCGGGAGCGAAGTTGGTATATGCTGCGTTGATACTCTATTATTCAATGGAGAGTGATAAAGTGTCCATCAAAGACAAAGCTATCATTATCGGAGCTCTTGGATATCTGATTTCACCATTGGATATTGTTCCTGATGCGATTCCTATAGCGGGGTTGGGTGATGATCTAACTGTTCTAATCTATGTGCTTCATAAGATTTGGGGGAATGTGGGAGAGGATGTCAAGACGAAGGCCCACGCCAAGCTTGTTCAATGGTTCGATGAGGATGAGATGAAAGGTGCTGATGACTTATTCAATGAAGACAATTCTAACAATCCCATATAGATATTCGTAGAAAACGAATATCATATAGTTGATTAGCCTTAAGCTATTTGACCGATAAACAATCATCGATCGATAATTTTGAGATTGTGGTCTATAACTATTCCGTTTCGTATGGTTATACAGTATTTTATTATAGCAATAGTATTTTTTGTTTCTGTAGCTTATGCTATTTTGCTCCTTATCAAGGCATTCAAGAAAAAGAATGATCCCTGCAAAGGTTGTTCAGGCTGTGTCATTCATGAGCAAATGCTTAAAAATAAATCAACTTCTGAAGGCAAAACCCCTTCATGCTATCGCAAAAAGTAGAGAAAAATTTGGCGGAATGAAATTTTATTACTAAATTTGCACTCGCATTTCAGAAGTGATGTCTTTTAGTAAATGTAATTTGGTGCCTGGGCCGGTCGGTTAGGTAACGGTCTGCAAAACCGTGTAGAGCAGTTCGATTCTGCTAGGCACCTCGCTTATTTCCAAATAAAAAATGTCAGAATCATCACGATTCTGACATTTTTGATTTATTATAGGGGTAATGGACATTGCGTAGGCTGAAAATTGCCATTCTTTTTAACATTTGAGCTGTCACAGAAGACACATGTCTTTACACGCTCGACACTATTAAGCCGATGCTTGCAAAAATCGCATTATCCTAAGTACTTCATTAGAACGCGTGCATTGCCACTTTCCCGGATTTTTTCAATGGCTTTCTCCCGAATTTGTCTTACGCGCTCACGGGTGAGTGCCATTTCTGTTCCAATCTCTTCCAATCCTTTCTCCTGACAGCCGATACCGAAACATTCGGTAACGATTTTCCGTTCACGCTCTTTAAGCGTATTCTGAAGAACAGCTTTAAGGTCGTCGGACATTGATTCGAAATCTACTCCTTTGTCTGTGCGTGAATCTTCGCCTGACGCAAGCATATCGCTCATAGAGTTGTCATCGTCATCGCTGAATGGCGCATCAATACTCATGTGATGATTGTCGGCGCTCTGACTTTGTCTTATTCTTGCCTCGTCAATACCAGTGAGGTCTGCTAACTCATGAATTGATGGGCGTCGATTGTGTTTCTGAACAAATTCGTTTGTAACTTGATTGATTTTTGAAATAGCGCCCACTTGGTTCAAGGGAAGTCTGACTATTCGGCTTTGTTCAGCGATTGCTTGCAAAATACTCTGACGAATCCACCAAACAGCATAAGAGATAAACTTAAAACCGCGGGTCTCATCAAATTTCTCTGCTGCCTTCACTAGCCCGATGTTTCCTTCGTCGATAAGGTCGGTGAGAGAGAGTCCTTGATGTTGGTATTGTTTGGCTACGGACACAACAAATCGAAGGTTTGCCTTGATTAGTTTTTCCTTAGCTCGTTCGCCTTTTCGGCCACCCTTGTGAATTTCCTGAGCGAGCTCAATCTCCTCATCAACGGTAATCATAGGTTCACGACCAATCTCTACTAAATACTTGTCAAGAGCTTCACTAGAACGATTGGTAATACTTTTAGAAATCTTAAGTTGTCTCATTTACTTTAATTTTTCCTCCTAAAATAATTGGTATTTTTCCGCTATCCTACATGAAACGGCTCGCAAAGGTACAAAAATAATTTGGATTTTACAAGTTTCCTACCGCTATATTTAGACTTTTTAATAGAATGAGAAATCAGAGCATTTTCCAAAGCACAGCTTCCGCATACCAAAAGGTAAGGTTTTGAGATTCAAAAGGTGACCTTTTGTGCTCCAATAAATTACCTTTTGGAATGCGGAATTTATCTGCTTGATTTTCTTTTAGTTATGAAAAATAGTTTAAGTCTTCCAGAACAGATGCTAATTTGCAATAGATTGGACTAAAACTACCAGTTCTTTTTATCTAAATTGGTTTTCACAGTTATCTTCATATTCATTCCCATCATCTTGACAGTTCCATCAGTTGTTGAGTCACTAATCCACCCTGACGGCAGGAAATTGTAGTTATCCACAGAATCAAAGTCAAGATTTGTCATTCCCATTGCTTTCATCTGTCCCCAATTGGTTTCTATTTGCGAGGTTACTTCTTCTCCCATACCCATCTTTTTCATATTGGCAATCATCATTTGCTTCACATCATTTTCAGTCATATTGCTCTTGCTTAACCCTGTCACTTTAATATTGCCCTGTAGCTTATTTATTGAATAGGTGGTAACAGCTTTGATGCCTTGCTGAAGAGTGCGGTCTTCCTTGTCTCCGTTATTAATTTTCTTACCGTAGAATGACAGGAATGTCACTTCATTGATGTTGTCAATGATGTTTTTCTCCTCAAGTTGTGCACTGATACTCATGATGGCCTTAGTTTTTGGCATCACTGCCTCTATCTGGGGATTATCAGAGTAAAGTTTCTCCAATTCTGCAATGCCAACACTGCTGGCTTTACCAACAACGTCGTCATAGTTCTCTATTTTTATAATTGTACCATTTGTATCAGTTTGCAATATGACGGGTGTGTTGGTCAGATACTTTTCCATCGAATTGCCCATTTGGTTGGCAATTTCTTTGTTACCTTTGTAGTCTGCTTTTGTAATGGTTCGCTCCAACCGGTAGCCGGTATTGGTTTTATCCAACACGACGTAACGAGTAGAAGTGGTTACGCCAAACTCTTTGTTGCCAGCCCCCATAGGCAATTCCATTTTTATATTACTAACTGTTTGATAAACAGTTGTGTCTCCTTTGTTAAAGTTAGCCTTGATTGTCGTTTGCGCCTCTGTCGTGACTGCTATACCTATAGCAAGAATTGAAAAAAGAATAGTTTTCATATAGTTGAAATTTATGTTATTAATATTTCTCTTGTTTTTCTATGATTCAAATTAGAGTTCTCGACATCAAAAATACGACTATTACTTGATAATGCCAAATAAATAGTGTGAAAAAGAAACCCGTGAGCAAAAACTTTACTCACGGGTTCCTTAATTTATACTTGGGGATTTAATATGCACGTGCTATTAAAACCCTATATTTCGCTGGTTTACCACTTACCATATCGACACCCTCTGTTTGCTCAAACATAAAGGGTACGCATCGAATAGTAGCCTGTGTTTCTTCCTTGATTTTATCTTCAGTCTCAGTTGTGCCATCCCAATGGCAGAGGAAGAAGCCCCCATCTTTGACTTTTGCCTTAAACTCTTCATAGTCGTCACACTCATAAATGTGTGCGTTGCGAAAGTCAACAGCTTTTTTATAGATATTCTTCTGAATTTCATCAAGAAGATTTCTCACATAATCAACAATCCCGTCAAAGCTAACACTTTCTTTTTCAAGAGTGTCACGACGCATTACTTCTATGGTATTGTTCTCCAGGTCACGACCACCCATTGCAAGGCGTACAGGAATACCTTTTAGCTCATAGTCAGCAAATTTGAACCCAGGACGCTTGTTGTCCGCATCGTCAAATTTAACGGAGATTCCAAGATTACGCAACTGCTCGATAACTGGTTGTAACTTGTCAGAGATTGCTTTCAACTGTTCATCACCTTTGAAAATTGGAACAATGACAACCTGAATAGGTGCAATCTTCGGAGGGAGCACAAGACCGTTATCATCAGAATGTGTCATAATGAGTGCGCCAACAAGACGAGTACTTACACCCCATGAAGTCGCCCAGACATATTCTGGTTTGTTTTCTTTGTTCAAGAAAGTTACATCAAATGATTTGGCAAAGTTCTGACCTAAGAAATGAGATGTCCCACTCTGGAGGGCCTTTCCATCCTGCATCATTGCCTCAATTGTATAGGTGTCCAATGCCCCAGCAAATCGTTCGGTTTCACTCTTTACACCTTGAATCACAGGTATTGCCAGCCACTGTTCGGCAAAGTCTGCATAGACTTTAAGCATACGCTTTGTTTCTTCTTCTGCCTCCTTGCGTGTGGCGTGGGCGGTATGGCCTTCCTGCCAAAGGAACTCTGAGGTTCTAAGGAAAGGGCGGGTTCTCATTTCCCATCTCATCACGTTGCACCACTGATTGCACATCAATGGTAAATCGCGATATGAGTGAATCCAATTCCTATACGTATTCCAAATAATAGTTTCACTTGTTGGACGAATAATCAATTCTTCTTCCAACTTGGCTGATGGATCAACTTCAACAGCATTTCCTTCTTCATTGGAGCGGAGACGATAGTGGGTAACTACAGCGCATTCTTTGGCAAAGCCTTTCACATGTTCTGCTTCGCGCGAGAGAAAGCTCTTTGGAATGAGTAATGGGAAATAGGCATTTTGCACACCTGTTTCTTTAAACATTTTATCAAGTTGAACTTGCATCTTTTCCCAGATTGCATAGCCGTATGGTTTAATGACCATACATCCTCTGACGGCCGATTGTTCTGCTAAATCAGCCTTGATGACCAAGTCGTTGTACCACTGAGAGTAATTATCGGCTCTCTTGGTAAGATCTTTGAGTTCTTTCGCCATAAATATTTTATTTTATACTTTTCAACAATAAAAATAGGGATTTCCTTATTCAAATTAGGTATTTTCCCTTAAAAAACAGAGTCTATTAGCTTAACTTTGTGCAAAATTACAAAAAAATGTTGGCAAATGCCGCATTGTAATCCATTTTGTTATATCTTTGTGAAAGATGACATAAGGAAAAGGGTAGGGAAGGGCGAGAACATTCTCAAAACACATTGTAGGAAACAACAATTTAATGGTACATTGATTAGTAATAAATAAAGAATAAGATAATAAAAAATCAACAATATTCTGCTTTAAAATTTAGTAAGAAATAGATTTTTAACAATCAATTTTTAATAATATAATATTTAAGGTTATGAAGAGTTTAAAAACAATTGCAGCAGGTTTATGTGTGTTGACACTTGTGTCAAGTTGCGCTACAAAACAAGGGACAGGAAGTTTGATAGGTGCTGGCGGTGGTGCGGTCCTTGGTGGAATCGCAGGTAATATAATTGGGAAAAATACTAAAGGTACGATGATAGGTGCAGCTATCGGCGCTGCCATTGGTACCGGTGCTGGCACTCTTATTGGTCGTCACATGGATAAAGTAGCACGTGAGACAGCTGCCCAAGTTCAAAATGCCAAGGTTGAAAAAGTGACAGATGCAAATGGTTTGGACTGTGTTAAGGTTACTTTTGATTCTGGTATTCTTTTTCCATTGAATAGCTCTACACTGAATTCTGCTTCCAAGAAAGAATTAGCTGATTTTGCAAAAATTATGCAAAACAATGATGATTGCGATGTCGCAATTCAGGGTTACACTGATGCTTCAGGAAATGACGGAATCAATATTCCTTTATCAGAAAAGCGTGCTCAAGCAGTTTCTTCCTATCTACGTTCACAGGGCGTTTCTTCCTCACAGATACGTACAGTTGAAGGCTTAGGAAGTTCAAATCCTATTGAGGATAAGACCATTAGCGAAAAGAACCGCAGAGTTGAAGTTTATATGTACGCATCAACGGAAATGATTAGTGCAGCGCACAAGGGCACTTTGAAGTAAATAAAAATAATTTCCACAAATAATCGAGTAGGGGGTAAACACTAATCATAGGTGGCTATCTCCTATTTTCGTGTTAATAGACATTTATCTATGACAAGTCAGACGCAACGGTAGTGTCCTTAAAAGTGTGTAATTCATCTTTCCTTTAATTGATATATTCCCCTTTCATATGTTGTCTTAGTTTCCTCCATCGCCACGGCTTCTAAGAGGAAGATGACAGACTTCTCTGATGGCATGGATGTTCTCATTTGGATGGTTCTCCTGTACTTCCTGTTGAGCCTTTAGGACAGTACCGATGCAACTTACTATGAGATCTATCTCCGCTTCCCGACAAACATCAGCATCCGCAAGTGTAAACCTTCTTGTAGCTGCGGTATTATTTCACGACAGGATTCATTGTCAGCAAGTTAGCAACTTTGCTGACATAATCGATCCTTCTCAACATCTTACAGATCACGTCAACACTCGATATAGAAATCGCTTTCGCTTTTTCTCAGTAATGACTTTGCGTATAAAAGTGCCTCGTCTTTCATAGGTTCATTAGAAGGCGGTGTACTGCTTGTTGTTTGAGTTCTTTTTTTGCTCCCTTGTATTTCTCCAGTCATTTGCGCAAGGTACGGTTCTCCGCCAGCAATTTTTCCACATTACGGCGCAAGTTGTCATTCTCCGTATGCATCGCATCCATGGCCTCCTGTATTGATGCCTTCTCAGAAGTCAGTCTTTTAAACGCTTGCAATATATCCTTAACTTGCTCATTTATAATTACAAAGATACGAATGATATTTGATATATGAAAGTAAAGAACGTGTTTTTTATTGATAATCATAGCCTCACCGTACTGTTGATAACCGTGGCCTGGCCTATGGTCAAATTAGTGCTAAGACAAAATTAGTCATTTACAATATTGCTGAATAGTTACCCGGGACATTTCTTTTCCGTTAATAAATCACAATTTTATAAATCTTCATACTAAGATATTAATCTAAATATAAATTTCGTATTATCTTTGTATTATATATTAAGTATAAACAAATTATGTAATTATCTACAAACAGCCTGCAATTGATTAGAAATTAATAGGATGCTGAAAGCCAATTAATGAGAATAGATTATTTCCAATATTACCATATCAATAAATTCTTTTACTGATAAAATGTTTTATGACAAAAATTGATAGTCAAAAAAGAATCGTCCGAAACATGATTTCACTTTATTCAAGGCATAAAACTGGAACTTACAAACTAAATGGTAGTTATAAAGAATTGGCAGAATATTGTGAACGACGCCTTGACCACTGTTATTGGGGGAATAAAAAACCATCTTGTAAAAATTGTTCAATACATTGCTATAATAAAGCTAAGCGAGAAGAAATAAAAAAAATAATGAAATGGGCGGGGCCAAGAATGATTATTTATCATCCCATTCAAGCAATCAGACACCTATTTAACATATAATCACAAATTAATTTTCAATTAATAATATGATTAAGAAAAAGACAATTACTGAGAGTCTATTTTCATTCTCCTTAAGTGTTTTGACTTTTATTTCATGTGGATCTATCTCTAAGTTTGAGAATATGGATTTAAACGTATCAAAATTTGAAGAATACATCAATAAAAACGACGTACAGTTGGTTGATGTAAGAACTCCGGAGGAATATGTCGAAGGACATTTAGCAAAATCAGTTAATATTAACGTGCTGGATTTAAAATTTGAAGAGAAGGCATTGAGTTTGTTGGATAAAAACAAAACAGTAGCAGTCTATTGTCGTTCTGGGAAACGCTCTGCTGCCGCATCAACTAAACTTAATATGGCAGGTTTTAAAACTATAAACCTTCTTGGTGGCATTATTTCGTGGGGCTTAGGCCGTGTTTATTCTAAAAAGGCTTTATTCATTACTATTAGTATTATTCTTAGTATTGTATTATTCGTTTCTGCTTGTGTGCATCTTCACAAGGTTAATGAACTTTCTCTTAAAACTGATTATCATAATCCTGTACTCGTTATATTAGTAACCTTATGAACGAATTACGTAACTTACAACGTTGTGAACATCCAAACCGTATAATTAACCCCTATACTCGCGAGGTTATGTACGTACCTTGTCGTACTTGTAATAGCTGTTTAAATCAAAGGTCTAACCATTGGAAAAAACGTGTTAATGATGAGTGTACAAAGTATCGTTATGTAATGTTTTTTACGCTTACATATTCTAATGATAATTTACCGTTGTTTTTACCTTTTTCTAATGATGATGGTACAGTAGATTGGTATTCCAATCGTGATGGTTCTAAGTTTAATGAAAATGATAAATTACAAGATTCTGAAATACATCCTATACGTGTTCAAAATTCCAATGTTATTGGTATTCCTTACGTTTCTAAATATGATATAGTATGCTTTGTTAAGCGTTTCCGTTCTCATATACATTACTTTTTTAAAAAATATAATGTTCAAGAAAATGAAAAGATTCGTTATTTCATCTGCTCCGAGTATGGTCCTCGCACATTACGTCCGCATTATCACGGTTTGTTTTTCTTCGATTCCGAAACTATCTGCCGAGAGTTCAGTACGTTCATACGTAAAGCTTGGTCGTATGGTAATCAAGACTACAGCCTTGTCAACTCATCAGCCCCCTCGTATGTGGCGAAATACATTAATGGCTATACTCGTTTGCCTAAAGTTTTACTCACTGAATATTCGAAGCCGTTCCACCTCTCAAGTAAAAATCCTTGTATCGGATATTGCAAGGATGATGAGAAAGAAGTATTTAAAAACTTCCTTACTGGAACTTACGGATATAATAAATTTGACAAAGATTCCCAACAATTTTATTTTGTTGCACCTCCCAGTTATGTTGAAAATCGATACTTCCCGAAATGTAGAGGATTTAGCTCTTTATCTTATATTGAAAAATTACGAATATACTCTTATGCGTACGACCTTACAAAAGACCAACAAATAGATCCATCCTTAGTTGGCAAGTTTGTTCGTTCTCAATTTGAATCGGGAGTAGATCGTCATGCTACATTTGCTTGTCTTAAATTTTGTGATCTTTTTGGTATTACCCCTTTTGATTATGTTATAAACCTTGATAAATATTATTCTTCAAAAGAATTATATCAACTTGGATTACATTATACATACCAACAAAGTTATATTGATGATTATCACTTCCCATTGTCTAATCTCTTAAGTTTTGATTTAACCAGTTATGAACGCATTCCCTATTACAAGCATGATTTTAATACCTCACCTCTTCAAGATATTTATTTATCTTATGGTGTTAATCCTCGTTTTCTCTATGACGCTGATGGTATTATTATACCCGAATATGTTGAAAGTCTTAAGCAAGAAAATACAGACTTTTACCGTAAAAATGTATTATTCAATCAAAAAGTTCATACAGATTCACTTAAAACTAAAACGTTAAATGAATCTATTAACCCTTTAATATTCACTAATTTAGATTAATTGTTATGGGTGTTTTTAAAATTCCAACTCCGAATCCTACCTTACCAAAAAATGGATTCGATTTATCTTCCCGTCGTGTGTTTTCTGCTCCAGCTGGAGCTTTGTTACCTGTTGGTTGCTGGGAAACTAATCCTAATGAGCATTTTCAAATAAGTGTTCAAGACCTCGTTCGTACTCAACCATTGAATACGGCAGCCTATACCCGATGCAAAGAATATTATCATTTTTTCTTTGTACCTTACAAATCCTTGTGGCGTTTCTCTGATCAATTCTTCACTGGTGTTTCTAACGGTGATTCCGCCTTTTTCGTTCCTGTTTTTAAAGGACCTGATAAACTTACTGATGATAATGACAATTTTAACTGGACTCCCAAGACTTTACCACATTTTGATTTTTCAAAGTTATTGGATCGGTTTTACAATGGAAAACGTTATGACGCTTTAGGTTATCCATTTTCTAATGGTGCATTCCGTTTGTTGAATCTTCTCGAATATGGTGTCACTTGTGATGGTGAGATGGTTGATTATTCTCAATTATCTACACCTTTTAAAGGAATTTCTTATAGTAAAAATCCATCAAGTAAAGGTATAACGTGTACCCCTAATCCTTTTAGGCTGTTTGCTTATCAAAGGATTTATAACGATTTCTATCGAAATCAACAATGGGAAAAATCTGATGTTTTCTCATTTAACTGTGATTACGCTCAGGATGATCCACATTTGGATATTACTTTGGATGCTATTGAAGCGGCTTGTACACTTCGATATAGACAATGGCCCAAAGATTGGTTAACTTGTGCCGTTCCCTCTCCTAACTATAATGAAGGTATATTTAATCTTCCTTCTTATGTCGGCTCCTCTGCTGATATTCTTCGCTCCTCTCTTGGTACTGGAGTAGGTATTGACACATCTTCTGATGATGCTTTTTCTGTTTCTGATATTCGTGCTGCATTTGCGTTGGATAAGATGCTTGAGGTAACTCGACGTGCTAATGGTCTTGATTATAGTAGCCAGATTGCTGCCCATTTCGGGTTCAAAGTTCCTGAAAGCCGTCGTAATTGTGCACAGTTTATTGGAGGCTTCGACAATCAAGTAGTAGTTGATGAAGTTACCGCTACTGCTAACGGTACCGTATCCGCTGGTTCTTCTTCTTCCTCCTCTGTTGTTGGTCAAGTCTTTGGAAAAGGTATTGGTTCTATGAATTCCAATGTTATCAATTTTGATACAAAAGAACATGGCATTATCATGTGTATTTATTCGGTTGTTCCTCAAGTTGATTATAATAGTTTCTACATGTCTAATTTTAATCGTAAATTAACACGAGAACAATTTTATCAACCAGAGTTTCAAAATCTTGGTTATACTCCTCTTGATGGGTATGATATGGTTTTTTTGACCGGCGCTGATATTGATAGAGCTACAAAGCATAATAATTCACCTCTTGGTTATGTTCCTCGTTATCAAGAGTATAAAACAGGTCGTGATATTGTTTTTGGTGAGTTCATGTCTGGTAAGTCCCTTTCTGCTTGGACTACTCCTCGTATCGATTTGTTTAGAACTCGAAGTGGAGATGTTAACCTAACTCCCTCTGACTTTATGATAGATCCTAAAGTGTTAGACTCCGTTTTCTCTGTGTCATATTCTGGTCATCCAAAGTTTGATCAGTTTCTTATTAATTCTTTCTTTAATATTAAGGCTGTTAGACCTATGTCCGTCACTGGTTTAAGTCCTATTTAATATGTTGATTATGAAAACTTCAGAAAATAATATTAGATCTTCAATATTGTATAGTAATCAATCATCTGATGTTATTATTAATATTTATCCTGATTCTGTATTGTCTGTGCCTACAGGAAAATCAATCGTTGATGATTCCCTAGTTTCTCTTATGTCTCCTGTTAATCCTCTTACGGGATTTAGAGATGATACTCTCACTCGTTTAATGTCCTCTTCTACCCCTGTTAAAGAACGTGAGTTTATTCTTAATAATCTCTCTCATCTAAAAGGCTATGATTCACCATCCTCATTAACTGTACAGGATATATTGGAAGTGCTGCCATCCCGATATATTCAAGACCCTGTTGAAATCTCTCGATATGAAGAGTATATTAAATCTATGTTAGATGATCTTAAGCAATCTCATGTTGAGGATGTATCCCCTACTACTGAATCCGATCAATCTTCTTCTGATTCTGTTCCAACTGATACAGATTCTTCGGCTTCTTAGTTTTTTTCATTTTTTTTTCCCTACTCTTCATTGAGTAGGGTTTTATCTTTAATTATTTATAGTTATGTTAGATTTCTTCGATTATATTTATAGTATTATTCATTTCGTTATTACTTATCATTCATATTGTGAACAAGCTTTTATTCCTGCTGTAACTGCTGCCTTAATTGGTGGTGCTTCTAATGTTATTGGCAATATTATTGGTGGTGCTTCAAGTTCTTCTGCTCAACGTTCCGCTAATCGTACAAACTTACAAATTGCACGTGAGACCAATCAGCAAAATTGGAATATGATGTCATACCAAAATCAATGGAATGAAGCACAAAATGAAAAGATGTTAGCTTATAACACTCCACTTGAACAGATGAAACGTTATGATCAAGCCGGTATTAATCCCTATTTGGCTGCCTCTCAAATTGTACCAGGTAATCAACAATCACAATTAACTTCAGCACAAGCCCCACCAATGCAAGCTTCACAGGTGCAACCAGTCACCGGTATGGCTGATGCAATACAAAATTCTATATCTTCCGCTGCTGATAGTATGCTTAAGATTGCCCAAGCTCGTGATATTAATATGGATTCAGAGTTAAAGCGTCTTGCTTTTGATTCTGACCTTGAAGGTAGAAAATTTCGCAATAAAAGCGATGAATATGATTATAAGCTTAAAAAACAAGGTTATGACTTTAATTTTGAAATGCAACCACTTGATAAGATGTTAAAACAAATGTCTATCAATCAAGTATCTGCTCAAACTAAGAATGTTGAACATCAAACTAAATTACTTGAAGTTCAAACTAAACTCGCTGACTTTGATCTAGGCTTCAAAAATAAACATGCTGAGGAACAGTTTAAAGCAGAATTAGCAAATATCATTTCTCAAACTAATCTAAATGATGAATCTGCTAAAAATCTTTTGTATGATCGCACTGTATTTAAACCAAAACAATTATCTTTGCAATCGGAACGTAATAGAATAGAAATGTATAATGCCTCTACTAATCGAATGAATGCCGAAACTAATCGGTATAATGCCTCTACTAATCGAATGAATGTCGAAACTAATCGGTATAATGCTGTCACTGGTAGAATGGATGCTTATACCCGAAAATCTTCGGTTGCTCAAGAAATTGTTGAAAGTGCTGCGCGTACTGTAGGTATTAAGTTATCTAATAAACAAACGTCCCAACTAATTCCATTTGTTGTTGGATCTCTTGAAGAAGATTATAATAAAAAGCGAAATGATAACTATACA
>QWCE01001533.1_pt1 | contig 46343 bp, 44 predicted proteins | sample 1972531 | NCBI WGS metagenome assembly QWCE01 (sample SAMN09866716, study PRJNA288562) | Human gut metagenome isolate term4_stool, whole genome shotgun sequencing... | reverse complement strand
TGATTGTCTTTATAAATCCCAAATCTTTTCTATAGGCTTTTTGAAGGATTGTATAAAAAATTATATTTATAAAGATAAAATCTAAAAATATCCTCATTACAAATAAGAATAAATTATCACTTTCTAGAATCCTTAATGAATCATCTGCATAAAAATATAATCCTAAAATTAAACAATAAGATAAATATTTTTTTATAAATCCTTTATCAAAAACCTTAGAAAAATAAGGTTTATAGTAGGGAGTTTGTTTAGCAAAAACTTCTCTTGTAGCCACAAACTCTCTTTCCATAGAAACTGCCAAAAGCCCTATCAAAGGAATAAATAATAATACATAAGAAATCAAACTACTTTCTAGCATTAAATTTACAAGTATCATTGGAAGGAGTATTAGGCTAGTGTAAACTACAGAAAGCAACAAAAAAAGTACTATTTCTCCAACTTTTGATAAAGATTGTAAGACCCCTTCCATCAGATAATTCTCATAGTGGTATCTTTATCAAAAAGATGAATTTCTTCTAGGTTTATATCAAGGTTGATTTCATCACCTTTGTGTATTCCTTTAAATTTACCTTGAGCCTTTACAGCTATTTGACTTGCCGCTTCTTTGGCATTGGCATAAAGGATTGATTCATCACCTAACATCTCGATATTTTCAATAATAGCCTTCATTGATTTTTGGCTAGGATTATCAATATTTACCTTGAAAGATTCTGGTCTTATACCTACTATTATTTCCTTATCTTGATAAGCTTTCAAAGCTTCGATTTGATCTGTAGTTAGAGGAATATCTTCATTTCCAACTAGGATTTTTTCATCTCTTACACTACCATTAAAGAAGTTCATTGGAGGAGATCCGATAAAGTTTGCTACAAAGATATTAGCTGGCTTATCATAAATTTCCTCTGGTGTGCCAACCTGTTGCATATAACCATCTTTCATAACCACAATTCTTGATGCCATTGACATAGCCTCGGTTTGGTCGTGGGTAACGTAGATTGTAGTAGTATCTAGCTGGTCGTGGATTTTTGAAATTTCTGTTCTCATCTGAACCCTTAGTTTTGCGTCAAGGTTTGATAGAGGCTCATCCATTAGGAAAATATCTGCATCTCTAACAATAGCACGGCCTAGAGCAACTCTTTGCCTTTGACCGCCTGATAAAGCTGCTGGCTTTCTATCGAGTAAGTTTGTAAGCTCTAGCATTTCTGCGGCTCTATCAACTTTCTTTTTGATTTCTTTTTTATCTATTTTTTGAAGTTTTAAACCAAAGGCCATGTTATCAAACACTGTCATGTGAGGATAAAGGGCATAATTTTGAAATACCATAGCTATATTTCTATTCTTTGGACTTACTTCGTTCATAACTTCACCGTCTATGTACAAAGTTCCAGCAGAAATTTCCTCAAGACCTGCTATCATCCTCAAAGTTGTAGACTTGCCACAACCAGATGGTCCAACAAATACTATAAATTCCTTATCTTTTATATCTAGATTAAAATCAAAAACTGCCTGAACACCATTTGGATAAATCTTATCTATGTGTTCTAGTTTTAAATTTGCCATATTGTCTCCTTAAAAATCCATTATGAAAAGGATTTACTAATAAACTCATATACTTCTTATAAATATAATTTTATAATATTTGAACAAAAAAAGCAAGGAAATCCCGAAATAAACACATTTTCAATATATTCACTTCATCCTTGCTAGTTTTGAAAATATTTTCATTTTGCTTTTTGGAAAATGTTTACTCGTCAAAACTTACTGATTCAACCAATGTTACTTCACCCTTGATTTTGTAAGAATCACAGCCCGATGTCAAGATAAAAAAGTCGCCTTTTTTTATTGGATAGGACTTATCATCAATTTCAATCTCGCCCTTTCCTTCTACCACACAATAAAGAAGGTAATTTGTTCCTTTATCAAAATCACAGGCTTCCTTTACATTCATTTCTACAACTTTAAAGTATTCGTTTTCTGTAAGAATCCTTCCACTAAGTCCTACTTTTCTAAATTCTTCTATTTTTGCATCATCCTTGTTTATTTTTATGGCTTCCTTAGATTTTTCTAGGTGTAAATCTCTTAGCTTTCCGTATTTATCTTTCCTATCATAATCATATAGCCTATAAGTAACATCAGATGCTTGTTGAATTTCCAAGATTAATGAACCTTTTTTTATAGCATGAACTGTGCCTGCTCTTACAAAGAAAAAATCTCCTTTCTTTGTAGTTTCTTCCTTTAAAAGCTCATCCCACTTTCTTTCATCAATTAACTTCATTGCTTCTTTTTTATCATCAACCTTAAGTCCATATATTATTGAAGCGGGCTCTTCATTTAGTATATACCAACACTCAGTCTTTCCCTTTGAGTTTTCAAGCCTTTTCCCCATTTCATCATCTGGGTGAACTTGGATTGATAAATCATCAGCCGCATCAATAATTTTAACTAAAAGTGGGAAATTTTCTTCTTTAGGATTTCCAAAAAGTTCCCTATGATTTTTATAAAGATTTCTTAAACTTTCTCCCTTAAAAGAACCATTTGTAATTACAGATGATCGTCCGCTCATACCGGAAATCGCCCAATATTCACCAGTTTTATCGGAAGGAATATCATAACCGTACTCTGTTTTTAGCCTAGAACCACCCCAAATTTTCTCAGAAAAATCTCCTTTTAAGAATAATATTTTCTCCATCTTAACCTCCTATATTTTCGTAAATTCTCAAAGTTTCCTCTATATGACCATCGTTTAGATTATTTATATCATCGTAAGGTACACCCATAACCACCAAGATATATTCCTTGCCGTCCTTTTCGGCTAAAGTCGCCCAACATAAACCAGCATCATCAGTTGTTCCAGACTTGCCTCCGATTATCTCAAAGCCGTTTTGCTTGTATTTTTTTAGATGTCTAAAAATTGTAGATTCCAAATATAGACCGTCTGGGTGATCTTGTGTTGGTCTTGTAACAAAATCTCTCTTAGTAAAAATCGCCCTAAAATTTCCATCGTTAAGGCTATCTTTTATAAGCATAGCACAATCTTTGGCAGATTGGAAGTTTCCAGGATCATCCATCCCATCAGCGTTGGCATAGGAAGTGTTTTTAAGACCTAAACTTTCCGCTTCCTGATTCATAAGACTAACAAAATTATCCATTGACCCAGAAATATTTACTGCCAAGCTATCTGCCGCTTCCCCAGCAGAAGCTAACATAGTCGCATACAAAAGATCCCTATAACTTGTCGCTTCACCACCAACAAAACCTGCCATTGACGCATTCATTTCAACTGCCCTATAGTAAGAATCCATATCAACTGGGCAAAGATTTCCCAAATCAGAAATGTTTTTTAAAGCTACTCTCACAGTCATAATTTTTGTAAGGGATGCCATAGGGAGTTTTTCGTTTTCATTTTTGGAAAGAACTTCCTTTTCATCAGTCAAATTATAAAGATAAACCGCCTTTGAAATATATTTGCTGTCGTTTTTATCCTCAATAAATTTATATCCCCCAAAGCCCAAAACAACCAAAAAACCAAAGAGGATTACTTTTTTCGTTGTCTTCATAAGTATATCTTACAATAACTTTCCCGATTTAACCATTACAATTTATGTAAGGACAAAAAAAGAGCCCCCAGAAGGGACTCCTTAAATTATATGGCTCTTTGTCAAATCGTGTTGGTATAAGTAAACGAAACTTCTATCAGCACGATTTATTATAGACCCGGTATTCTTGGATGTTTCTATATCTTACTTTCTGACTTCTTCAGTAATTCCCTTATACAAAAATCCTATAGCTAAAACTCCGCTTATAATAGCTAAAGCTATATCATTTCTCTTAAAACACATACCTGCTGCGATAAACCGTATTATTGCAATAATTATTCTAAATACTTTCTTTCCCATTACACTCTCCTTAAATTTACACCTAAAAATATTACAAGACAAAAATTACAAAACTAAGCAAAAACACAAGAATCCCCAAAATATATTTTCTAGGCGATTTCCAGATTTCTACAGTAGTTTTCTTTCCCTTAATAGGGTATTTTTTCTCCATCATAAAGGATATCGCCGTATCTATTATTGTAAGAGCTATAACTAATTCTACTAGTTTAATGGATACATATTTATAGTTTAGTCCTAATATTACCAAATGTATTAGCAAAAAATAAGAAAATAAAACTTTTATATAATCCTTATCTAAGGACTTGTAGGTCTCAGGAAGCATGGACTTATATTCTGTAAGTTTATCATCTGTAGAAAATATCGTAAGTAAGGGCGTATTTACAGTAGCAATAGCCAAAGAAATTGGAAGTTTAATATCTCCTGGCATAAAGATACTTAGAAATATTAAAATTACGACTATACCCAACGTGTTTACTATATAAACATTTTCTGCTAGGATGAATTTTAAAAAGTAATTGTCCATGTTTATCTTAAAAATTCCAGAAGCCTTTTTAAATCCAAACTGGACATTTCTTAAATAAAATTTCTTTATAAAAATTATATATATGAGCAGGCTTATGATATAACTTATATTCCTTTGAATTTTATCAAATTTTAGGTAAGTAAAAAACAGAAAAACAATCAGTCCAATAGATATAAGAAAAGTTAGAGATTTTCTCCGATTTTCTATATTTGTGCTACTAGGAAGAGATCCCGTAACGCACATTATAGGAGTTAACACTAGTAAAATTATATAATAATCAACTGCACCGTCTAAATAGTAAAAGAGAATACATAGCAAAAGTATTTTTCTTAAACAAGTATCTAGGATAAGCGCTAAAATAAGATTGGAGTTTACCTCCTCTTTACTAAAAGGAAGAGCGTAGTATACCCCTATATTCTCTCTACTTGTATAAGTTTTTATAAAAAAATATATGGTTAAGAGAATTGCCAAAGATACATATATAAGCAAATTTATATTGATTCCTACACTAATCTCATTATTTTTTGTATAGTAGTCAAGTCCATAGTATACAAGGGCTGCTGCTAGAAGATATTTTATAAGTTGAGATTTTGAGAAAAAATCTTTGATAAATACCTTAACCATAATAATTTCCCTCGATATTTCCTAAAATATCATATATTTCAAGATCCTTACCAACCTTTCTTTTGGGGTGGAGCTTTCCATTATCTAGAAGAATATAGTAATCGCATGACTCCTTTATGCTTTCCAAAATGTGACTTGCCATTAATATAGATCCATATTTCTTGTAGTCTTTTATCAATTCATAGAGAAATACAGTTGATTCAAAGTCAAGACCATCTACTGGCTCATCGAGGATTACTAGAGGAAGTTTAAGACTTAGGGCTGCTATTATAAAAAATTTCTTCTTGTTCCCAAAGGATAGGTCAGTGACAAGAGAATCCATGTATTCCCTAAAGTGAAATTTATTTATCATATAATTTTCATATTTATCATCTCTATTCTTTCTATAGACCTTATGTAAAAACCTGATATATTCATTGAAAGTCCAATACTTAAAGGCATTATCTTCAGAAAATACGCCTATCCTGTCTAGCTTAAAATCTTCATCCCTAAAATCAGTTCTACTTTCCTTATAAGTAAATGAATCTACCCTATAGGTTTGAAGAATATCTAATATAGTCTTTATCATTGTAGTTTTACCTGAACCATTACTTCCTACTAGAGCAAGATTTTCATTCTCTCCTACAGAAAAATCACAACCTTTAAGGATAAGTTTGTCCTTAACATACCATGATTTAAGATTTTTAATCTCTAATAAATTTTCTCCCATCTAATCACCCCCTAATATAATTATAACTGATTTATTTTCTTAATTTGTAAATATTATGTAAATTATTCTTAATTACGTTAGCTTAAAATAAATACATAATCATAAAAAAGCTTAGTAAAAGAGTTCATGTGAATTGATTAAATCATATCCTGAGAGCTCCTAGCTTATTTTTATTTTCCAATGTATACTTTTCTGCGTGTTTTGCTGCGTTTCTACCGAATACTACTGTGTCTGTTACAACGTTGCCGCCTAGTCTGTTGGCTCCGTGGATGCCTCCTGTGACCTCGCCTGCTGCGTAGAGGCCTGGGATGGCATTGCCGTCTTTGTCTAGAACTTCAGAATTTGTGTTTACCTCTACCCCGCCCATGGTGTGGTGGATGCCTTAGGGAGACTTGAACTGCGTAGTATGGATCTTTGGGCAAATCACTTGTTACTGTATCCATACCTTAACGTCCAAAGTCTAGGCCTTGGGATTTCTACATCTTTATTGAAAATCTAATCATGTTCTATACTAACAATTTATTTACCTATTGACAGTCAATTATTATGAATGTATACTTTAACCAAATTAAACAAAAAGTAGGAAAAAGTTGTTATGAATGATAGCAGAAGTAAGTATAAAGGTAAAATTTACTACAGTTGTAAAAGTGGTCGATATTGGAAAACTTCAAGATTGGCTAATATGGTAATAGAATCCGTTTTCGGAGGGAACCACATAAATGATTATGCATACACATTCAAATAAAAAGATAATTTTATATTTCATTATAATCCTACTTATCTTTTTATTCACGTTAAATGGAAATAAAATATATACTATAAAATATAATGATTTAGAATCCAAAAACTCCCAAATACTAAAATCAGAAAATATTAACAACTATATTTTAGACGACAAAAAAGAAGCCAACAACAGTGTTGTGTACGCCTATAGATTAGATAATAATAAAGAATATGTATTTATTTATAGTAAATCATTAATATTTAATTTGTATCAATTAGATAATAAATTTATTTCTAACGAAGATGAAATAAATACCTTGGCAAGCAACTTTAAATATCACAATCTATTAAAGATTGATAGGTATAAAGATAAAGCCATTATATCTCTGACTCCTAAGAAAAATAAAGATTTTATTTCAAATATTATTTATGCACTACTATTACTAGTTTTGATTATTTTTATAAGCTACCAAATACAGATAAAAAAAACTAAGCGAAAATCCTGAGGCTCCGATATTAGGCTATCTATATTAAATCAAAAATATAAAACAGGTCCTATGTAAGACTTGGAGACTCTTGTAAAATTTTATGTATATAAACCTCCTGATTAGGATAAGTAAAAACTAATCAGGAGGAATTTTATGCCAAGAAAAAGACCTGAAACAAAAAGAAGCAAAATAGTAAAATTAAGTAAAGGTCTATTCCTTAGGAATGGGCAAACATTGACACATAAAAAAATGTATCAACCCTTACCCTTTTATCAAGATTTAGGTTGATACACAAAGTTATTTACAGACCCGCCCAATTATTAGTGGGTTTGTCGACTCTATAAGAGAGCCCCCAAAAGGGCTCTCTTATATTTATTTCCCGATAAATTCTTCTGCGTTTTTAGCAGCGTTTCTACCAAATACTACTATATCTGCTATAGCGTTGCCTCCAAGTCTGTTTCCGCCGTGGATGCCGCCTGTGACTTCACCTGCTGCGTATAGACCGGGGATTACATTTCCGTCTTTATCTAGGACTTCTGATTTGGTATTTATTTCAACTCCGCCCATGGTGTGGTGGATTCCTGGGGAGATTTTAACTGCGTAGTATGGAGCTTTTGATAGATCTGATTTTGTTTCGTCCATACCTTTTCTACCAAATTCTTTATCTTCGTTATTTTTCACAGTTTCTATCCAATTTTCCAAAGTTTGTTTTATATTTTCTTCATCTGTGCCTATTAGTTCAGCTAGTGCCTTGTAATCATCACATTTTGTTAGAAGACCCTTGTCAAAATATTTGGCAATGGTTGCTGATTGGTCAAGCATAGCTTGGTCAACTATTAGGAAGGCTGATGGGTCTTTTTGGGATAGGATTTCTTTAGATACGAAATCTCTTGTTTGTAATTCATCTACAAATCTCTTACCATCTTGATTTACAAGGATTGCTCCTTCTCCTCTAAGTCCTTCTGAGATTAGTGAGCCGTCTTTTTGGACAACTGTTGGGTGGATTTGGATTTGGTCCATGTCTATAAAGTTTGCACCTATTTCTTCAAGGAAGGAAATAGCGTCTCCTTCGATTGATTTGGCGTTAGTTGACACATAGCCCTTTAGTTCTGGGTTGTATTTTTCGATTAATTCTTCATTTGATCCAAAACCGCCAGTTGCAACTATAACTGCACCAGCTTTTACAGTAAGTTTTTCACCGTCTTTATAACTTGCTTCTACTCCTGCTGCTTTTCCTTCTTCCATAAGTACTTTTTCAACTTTTGCATCATAGACAATATTTACTCCAAGTTCTTTTGCCTTTGCTGTAAATTTAGTTACTAGGTAGTTTCCTACTGGCATTGATTTGCCTTCATCATTTAATGGAGCGTGGGTTCTCATTTCTGTTTGTCCACCAGAAAATTTAAGTTGTTTAAGTGGGGCACCTAATTCTTCAAGCCAATCAACAGCTGATGCTGATTCGCTAGCTAATTTTTCTACTAATTCTCTGTTGTTTATTTCATGACCACCCTTCATAGTATCTTCTACAAAGAGTTCTACTGTGTCATTTACGCCTTCTTCTTTTTGAAGTTTGGTCTCAGCTGCATTCATACCAGCTGAGGCAAGAGAAGAGTTACCACCAGTAATTCCAGCTTTTTCTATAACTGTTACATTTCTTCCGTCTTGAGCCATTTGGATAGCAGCTGAAAGCCCTGCTCCGCCTGCACCTACTATTACAGTATCAGTTGTAATTTCAGTTTCTTTTCCTTCTTTATCTTTCTTAGCTACAAGGTCAGCTGGATTAGCGCCTGCTTTTTCTATAGCATCATTTACTGCTGATAAAAATGCTGCAGAAGAAATTGTAGCTCCAGAAATATTATCTAGATCCGTTGTATTTTGGGCAATAACTTTATCTTTGATTCTTTCAAGACCTTGACCACCAACAGCTCCTGTTTCATTTTCTTCAACATCAATAGCTGTGATTTCCCCATTTTCCATAGTTACCTTCACATTAATGTCTCCGCCATAACCTTTGGCAGTTCCTTCATAATCACCAGAAAGTGATCCTAGGTCTGTTGTACTTTCTTCTCCTTGATCAGAAGTTTCTTCTTTTGTTTCTTCCTTAACTTCTTCTTGCTTAACTTCTTCTTTTGTCTCTTCTTTTTCAACTGTTGCAGTATTGGCGCAAGCTGAAAGTGCCATTGTCATGGCAAGGGCCATGGCCAGTGACTTGTATTTATTCATATGTACTCCTTTTATTGATATTTTTTATACAAAGATTTCCAAAAAATAAAGCTATCCGTAGATAGCCTTATTTGAGATTTATTTTGCTGCTGCCATTGCGTCTTTAAGTGCTGCTTTGAAAGCTTCACTTGTAACTGTTGCGCCTGAAACGTTGTCGATTTCTGCACTGTTTGCTTCTTTTGCAGCTTCGACTAGTTCTGGAAGTGCATCTGCTCCGACTCCTTCTGATTCAGAATGTTCATCAACTACGATGTCTTTGATTGTATCGCCTTCCATAGTTACAGTAAGTTTGATGTCTCCACCATAACCTGCAGCTGTTGCTGTACCAGTTTTTTCTGTTGTTGCTTCTTCAGCTGGTTTATCAGCTGCTGCGTCATCTGTTGCTTTGTCAGCTCCATTTCCACAAGCTGCTAGTGCTAGAGCAAGTGCTCCAACTAAAAATATATTCTTTTTCATATTACTCTCCTTGTAAAAAATTCTGTTTGAATTGTATTTACTTATAAAATATACTCGAATTTCGGACGAAATTCAAGGAAAATACCTATTTCCCTAAGAAAATAGGTCCTTTATAACTTCTTTTATATTCGCCATTTGCCTTATATTAATCTTTTCAAAATCCTTTTGATCTAAGCTGTTTTTTGCTAGATAAACTCTCTTATAGCCAAGTCTTTCAAGTTCCTTGACTCTTTGTTTGGCTTGGGGAACTTTTTTTAATTCTCCTGTAAGACCCACTTCCGCTATAAAAACGACCTTATCTGAAATAGGCTTTTTAAGATATGATGAAGCTATAGACATGATTATAGCAAGGTTTACAGAAGGTTCTGAAAGTTTTAGCCCCCCTGTAGTCTTAATTATGACGTTCATATCAAATAAATTAAGTCCTGCTCTTTCCTGGAGGATTGAAATTAGAGTATTTAAATCATCACGCCTTAAGGAGTCGCCGATTCTTTGTGGATAGGGCATGAAGGATTTTGAGACAAGGGATTCTATCTCAACTTCAAGTAGCCTTGAGCCTTCTTTTGTCACAGATATGGCTGAGCCTTCAATTTCGCTGTCTCTTTGGGTGATAAAATACTCACTTGGATTTGTAATTTCTATTAGGCCTTCCTCATCCATTGAAAAAAGTCCAATTTCTCCAGTTCTTCCAAATCTATTTTTACTAGATGTTAATATTCTTAAATCTTCATCAGGGCTTCCGTCTAATATTAAAACTGTGTCAACCAAATGCTCAAGCGTGCGAAGACCTGCCATTTCGCCTGTCTTTGTCATGTGACCTACCATGATAAAGGCACGTTTCTTATCTGGATTTTTCGCCATTTCAACAGCCTTATTTGCCACTTCTATAGTTTGGGTAGGTGAACCTTGCTTGTTATCAAATTCTTGAAGAGTGAAAGTCTGAATGGAGTCTAAAATTACAATATCAGCGCCAGTTGACTTTATTTCTTTGATGGCAAGGTCCATAGAATTTGTTGATAAAATCCAAAGATTTTTTGGCTCTTCCTTCATTATCCTTAAAGACCTTGATTTTATCTGACTTTCGCTTTCTTCTCCAGATACGTAGAGGACTTTTAGACCGCTATCCGCGTAGGATTTTGATAACTGGAGTAAAAGTGTAGACTTACCAGCACCCGGACGGGCAGTTAAGATAGAAACAGAATCACGAACTAAACCGCCTCCTACAGCCCTGTCAAACTCTTCGTAGGCGGAATGTATTCTTTCAGACTCATTTATTTCGATTTCTCTAAGCTTTTTAGCTTTGTTATCTTCATCAAGAATTACTTTTTTGCCAGTTTTTTCCTCTTTAATGGTTGTTTCTACAAGACTTCCCCACTTTTTGCAAGATGGGCATTGACCTGCCCATACATTTTGAATATGGCCACAATTTCTACATTCGTAGGCTTTTTTTACCTTAGCCATCTATTGCCTCAACAAACCTATTTACAGAAAATTCGTAAACTGCTCTTTTAGGATCTTCCTTATAGATTTTTGCGAAAATATCTCTTGGAACAATACCAAAATCAAGCATACTCTCAAGTTCATCTAGATATTTATTTTCAGTTTCATCAAGAGAAGATCTTACTATATCGATAATATCCAAAACGTGTTGGTAAATTTCCACATTTTGATAAAGGGCAAAAATTCCCATTCTAGAAGCGTTATTATTTAGTTTTTGTGCCTGGTCATAGTCCATTTCAGAAAAAAGTTCATAGACCTTATCAAGAGTTTCTTCATCTAAAAATATTCCCTTAATTAGGCTTGATGCTGCCATGTTATAAGGATATGGGATATTATCTGGCATTCTTATTTCTATATAGTTTTTTACTCTTACATCAGGAAAAACTATAGAAAGACCGTGATTTACCATGATATCAGCATTTTCTTCTGTCATTAGCTCGTCAAGAGTCTTCCTACCAACATAGACTTCGCCATCTTTAGTTGGCATAAAAATCATAGGAGTATCTAGGATTTTCTCTGCATATTTTCTATAAGACATATCAGAATCAAAGGCAAAATCATAGAGCCCTGTCCTATCCCTATCTGTCCCTTCCCAAATTGTCTGCCTTAAGTTTCTGTCAATGTAGGTCTCACCCTCGAAAATTAAGGCATTATCAAAGACAGAATACAAAAATGGGCTAAGGGCATTTGCTAGGAAATATTTCTTTTTGAAGTCCTCTTCGTTTTTGTAATCTACTGCAAATTGCAAAGAGCAAGTCCCCTTCATCATGTTGTGGGCGTACTCTCCACCGTGTTCTTCAAAATATTTATACATGAAATCATAACGAGCTTTTGGGATGATTTTTATATCGTCAATTTTGCTTTTTGGATGATACCCCAAGGTCACTAAGAGAAGTCCTCTTTTTTCAAAAATAGGAATAATACTTTCCATATGGGTCTTATAAACTTCGTAAAGTTCGGAAACAGACTTTTTAGCCCTTAAGGCAAGTTCAAATTGTCCAGCAGGTTCTATTGAAATATCAACATTACCATCAGAATATGCCATGCCAGTTTCATCAGTTTTTTCATAGCCTAAACTAACTAGTTCGTTAAGGATTTCTCCAACTCCGTTTTCTCCATAAAAAGAAACTGACTCGCAAGTTTCCTTATTTACAACAAAATGTTCTATAAAATCTACAATTTTTTGAATTTTATCTAATCTTTCCATATTAACCCCTTTACTCTTATCATTATACGAACATTTAAAAATATAACCATGGTATAATAAACCTATGAAAAAAGGATATTTTAATTCTCCAATAGGAATAATCAAAATAAGCTATGAGGAGAAAATCAACAAAATAGAATTAGTAAAAGACGGATTTGAAAAATCAGAAGAAGACGAGCTATTTACTTTATTTAAAAATCAGATTTTAGAGTATTTATCTGGAAAGAGAAAAAGTTTTGATGGAATAGACCTTCTAGATATAAAAGGAACCGATTTTGAAATTTCAGTTTGGAAGGCTCTTTTAACCATCCCTTACGGAAAAACTCGATCTTATAAAGAAATAGCAAAGCTTATAAATAAGCCAAAGGCAACTAGGGCTGTGGGAAATGCTATCGGCAAAAATCCCTTTTTTATAATTATTCCCTGCCACAGAGTAATAAAATCCGACGGAAATCTTGGCGGCTTTGCCTATGGAAGTGAAATAAAAAGAACCCTTCTTAAAATCGAAGGGTTTGAAAATAAAAGTATCAAATAGATTCCTATTGATTTTTTCTTATAAGCTTATTATTTACTATTCGTAATTTTCACAAAAAAAGTCGGGAATTTCCCGACTCAGACAATCGACATAGTCCTATATTCACGTCATTCTGACGAACGAAGTGAGGAAGAATCCCATAAATTAGGGATTAGTAAAGTTATTATTTATAATTGACTTTGTCTACACTCCGAGCTTGGAATTTCCCGACTTTTATTTTAGTTTATTCTATTTGTAGTTTCTCCGTCAAAGAAATGTAGAGCTTCTGGATCAAGACTAAAAGTATGAGTCTCACCAATCCTATACTCATAGTGGCCTGGTTGACTTACTACAAGTTCAGTTCCATCACTCATCCTAGAATATATTATTTGCTCCTTGCCTAGCATTTCTATAACTTCTATTGTTGCTGTCACAGAATTATATTCGTGTTCTCCTGGTATAAATCTTTCAGATCTTATTCCTAGATAAACTTCTTTTCCTTCGTAGTTATTAAGAATTTCTTTATCTTTATCATTTGCCCTTATTTTCATAAGACCAGATTTATTTACAAAGATACCATTTTCTATCTTACCTTCTATGATATTCATAGTAGGAGAACCGATAAAGCCTGCTACGAAGAGGTTTTCTGGTCTTTGGTAAAATTCATTTGGCGCACCAACTTGTTGGATTCTTCCTTGATCAAGAAGAATGATTTTTGTTGCCATTGTCATAGCTTCTGTCTGGTCGTGAGTTACATAGCAGCTTGTTGTTTCTAGCTGGTTGTGAATTCTTACGATTTCAACCCTCATGTGCTCACGAAGCTTGGCGTCAAGGTTTGAAAGTGGTTCGTCCATAAGAAATACCGCTGGTTTTCTAACTATAGCACGGCCTAGGGCCACCCTTTGTCTTTGACCACCTGATATATCTGATGGTCTAGAATATAGGTAGTCTCTAAGTTGCAATATGTCTGCCGCTTCCTGGACTCTTTGGTCGATTACTTCTTTTCTCTCGTTTTTCATCTTTAGAGAAAAAGCCATATTATCATAAACTGTCATATGCGGATAGAGGGCATAGGATTGGAATACCATCGCAATATCTCTATCCTTTGGCTCTACTGTATTCATTATTTTATCGTCAAAATATAGGGTACCTTCTGTAATTGAGTTAAGGCCTGCTATCATTCTGACTAAGGTTGATTTACCACAACCGGAAGGACCTAGGATTGCACAAAAATCCTTGTCTTTTATGTCAAGATCTATGTGTCTTATGGTAAATTTATCCCTACCTTCGTATTTTTTTCCTAAATTATCTAATTTAACTCTCATTATTTTATCCTTTCACTGCACCTGATGACAATCCTCCAACTAGCTCATCTTGTAGGAACAAGAATAGAAGCATTACAGGTATAGCTGATAAGAAGCCGCCTGCTGCAAAGGCCGGTTGGTTCATATTTCTTACGTCTGATATTAGAGTAAATAGGCCTGTTGCCAAGGTGTAATCTGCTGGATTAGTCAAGAGAATCTTTGGCATCATGTAATCAAGAAATGGTCCTATAAAGCATTGCAAAGCAATTATAGCTAGCATCGGTCTTGCAAGTGGCATTATTATTAGCCTATAAACTTGAAAGTTTGAACATCCGTCTATCCTTGCTGCTTCATCAAGCTCAGAAGATATGGAGTCTAGATATCCTTTTAGAATAAAGGTATTTCCTGCAATTGCTCCACCAGAGTAGATTAATATAAGCATCATTGAACGAGAAAATACTGGTACTACGCCTGATATAATTGTGTGAATTGCGTAGTAGGCAGTGATTCCCGCAAAAGCTGGGATGATTTGCACTAGCATTATGGTTATAAGACTTGCTTTCTTGCCCTTAAATCTGAATCTTGAATAGGCATAGCCTGTAAAAGATACAAAGATTAGGGTTAGGATTGTAGTTGCTGTCGCAATTTTAAGTGTATTTACTACCCATCTTAAAAACTGAGTTTCTTCAAACAAATATTTGAAGTTTTTTGTTGAAAATACAAATTCACCTGTCATTGATATATACTGACCTTGGTTGCCGTTAAATGATGAAATTACCATGATTGCAAGTGGTACAAGTATTATCGCAGCCCATATAAATAAGATTAGGTAAGAGATTGTAAGGGCTACCTTGCCTGCAGCTGTAAGTGGCTGTAGGTCTGATAGGTAGAGGTCTTTATTTTTCTTTTTCTTCTTAAACATACTAATACTCCTTGAAGGCTGATGATTTCATATAACCAAAGTAGGAAATTACGATAAGTATTATTGATATAAATACCGTAATAGCTGCTCCTATAGCTTGATATTGACTGTTCATAGTCAAGTTATAGATGTATGAAATCAAAATATCACTTGATCCCGCTAAATTACCGTAGACTTGTGGATTAAATGGGCCACCGCCGTTAAATAGGTAAATTATTGAGAAGTTGTTAAAGTTGAATGTGTATTGGTTTATAAGCATTGGGGATATTTGGAAAAGTACCAAAGGAATGGTAATCTTTAGTGTCCTTTGGAAACCTGTCGCTCCGTCTATGCTTGCTGCCTCATATAAGTCCTTTGGTATAGCTTGGAGTACACCAGTTGTAAGTAGGAATATATAAGAATGTCCGAGCCATCCTTGAAGGAGGACTAGCGCTGTCCTGGTTTGTGCTGTGTTGTTTTTAATATCTATAGAGGTATTAAAGAGCGAATTTACCGCCTCTGTAATTACACCGCCACGGCTGGTCATGATTGAGAAGAACATGATTGTAATAAAGGCTGGTATTGCCCATGGCAATAGGTAGATGGTTCTAAAGAACTTCTTGCCTTTGATTCTTTCGTTGTTGACCATAAGGGCAAAGATGAAGCCCAAAACAATTGCAAGTGTAGATGCAAGTAGGGTCCACGTAATTGTCCAGCCAAAGATATGCCAGAAGGCCTTGCCTGCTATACCTTGACCCTTAGCTATGGATACGTAGTTATTTAGGCCAACCCAAGTAAATTTATTTTGGTGTTGTGGGTCCATATTTGTAAAGGAAATAAGGATAGCTGTGACTATTGGCACAATTACTATAAAGATTATTACCAAAAGAGCTGGTGTGGTTATTAAATATGGGAAACCGTCAGTTCTTAGGTATTTTCTTGTTTCAAAGTATGAATTTGGTCTAATACCCTTCATTTGGTCTTTTTCTGTCCTGTAGGCATCTAAAAATGAGCTTACTAGGATAAAAAGTGCGATTAGGATAAAGGCTAGGGCCAAAATACCTTCTATCATAAAGATGATTGACCTATCAAGCCTCTTGCCACCTTGAGCAAGGGAAATAAGACCTGCTATACCCTCTCCTTGATAGTTGCCAAAACCTAGGGCATAAGGGATAGCTACAAAATATATAAATAGGGTTCCAATTAAAAGCATCAGTGCCTTTTGCCATTGGCCATTTAGAAGTTGGCCAAGTCCTGGGATTGGCGCTGTAAGTATAGATTTAATTGGTTTTTCTTTTTCTACTTCTACTGGAGTCCTGCGTCTTGCGTCAGATCTTTCTTCTTCTAAAATTTTTAGGGAATGTTTTAGATCTGCTTTTAATTTGTAATTTAAGGATTCAATTTCTTCTTTGACAGAAATTTCTGGGTTCCTGTAGTCGATTTTTAGACTTTGGTCCTTATATTTTTGTTTTAATTGCTCTTTTGTAGCCTTGTAAGCTTTCTTGGAAATTCTTTCTTCCTTGAAAGATTCTTCTATCTCAGCGACATCGTGTTCGTATTTTTCTTTTAAAACTTTTCTGTCTTCATCCAAGAACTTGATTTTTTCATTAATTTCTTCTTGGGTTAGGTTTTTTTGTCGTTCTTTTGCGTCTTTTAGGCTGTCTTTTAGATATTTGTCATGGTCTAAAATCTTTGGTATTTCTGTTCTATCAAGCTCATTTAGCCTATAATCCAAAAGACTATCATAAGATAATTCTTTGTTTTCTTCATAGAAAGCACTCATTTTATCTGCAATAAGTTTTTCTATGTACAAATCTTTTAATTTCTTATCTTCTGGAAGATTAGAATCAGAATTTGCGTCACTCTTTGCCTTTTCTAAAAGAGATTTTTTCTCATCCTCATATTCTTTTAATTTTTTATTGTATGGATGGTTTGCTTTAGTATATTTAGGGCTGGTACCCTTTTCCTTAGCTTCGATAAGATCAATTATATACTGATTCTTCCTCGGAAAAGTTCTGCCCCTCTTATCTATAAGGCTTTTTTCATAAGTCATTTTTCTTACCTTTCTTGCCTTACTATTACTATTAATAAGATTATATTTAAAATAAGTCCCAAATAATAAAATACAGAACCTAGACTAAATGTAAAAAAGAGGTTGACTATAGAAATAATTGTCATTGCCCCGAAAAATAGCTTGTAGGTCTTGTTTACCCCGTATTTTTTAATAGTAAAAAAAGTGTATAGGGATATAGTTATGGGATTAATCACCTTAGTGAATAAAGAAAAAATAATCGAATTTAAAAAATCGTCATAACTAAGTCCTGGTTTTAATTTTGAAATAGTATCAAAAACACTCGGATCTTTGGCCATCATCATAGCCTCAAGGCTAAAATTTAGGATGATTATGGCTGATATAATAAGTATTTTTAACAAGAATTTTTCTCTTTGCTTTACTTTCTCCATAACTTTTCAATATAAGGGGCAATCCTAATGGACGCCCCTTTATAATTATTGTTGGTTAAAGTTTGCCATCATTGATTCAAATGATGCCTTTAATTCTTCATATGCTGCTTTTTCGTCTGCTGGTTTTACAGAGTTCCAAGAAAGTATTGCGTTTTTGTAGGTATCCCATACATCGCCCCACTCTTTAAATAGTGGTCTTGCTGGAGCTTCTTTGTAAGAAGTAATTGTAGCATCGATGATTTTCTTATCGATTTCTGGAATGTCCATTTCTTGATATTTATCAGCGCCTACGTTTTCAAGAACCTTTCCTGTTGCCTTATAAAGGTCAGCAGCAAATTCTGGGTTTACAATTTCTTTGATCATTGCTTCTGCGATAGCAACTTTGTCAGCATCTTCTTCGATTCTAGCGTTCATTGCAAGTCCCCATCCACCTTGCCAGTGAGTAAGAGCTTTGCCTGCTATTTGAAGTTGTCCGATTGGGTAGATTTCTAGGTTGCCTTCGCCAGCTTGTTCTGAAATTGGAGCTGCATCCCATGGTCCACCAAGTCTTGCAACACCGCCGTTGCCTGCTTTGAATGTGTCATCGATATAACCCCAACCAGCGTCAGCGTCGAATAATTGTGTGCCAGCTTCGTTGTGTTTTTTCCAGTATTCGAAAAGTGCTTTAACTGTTGCTTGTTTTTCTGGTTCTAATTCATCCCATTCTTTGGTGAAGTCTGAGAAAAGTGTTCCGTCTTCTTTTTTGCCTAAAAGTTCGATTCCAGATGAGTTTGTAGTAGCAACACCATACCAAGCATCAAAGATTGGTAGTAGAACTGTTGATTCATCAGCTACATCGTTAATCTCGATTGGTTTTGTAAGATCAACGCCTTTCTCTTCAGCATTAGATTTGTTCACATAGGTAATAAGTGTTTCAATATTGTATGGGAAAGCAAAATATTCTCCGTCGATATTGAAGTTTCCACCAATACCACTATCAAAATCATCCCATCCGCCTATTTCTTCAGCTAATTTCTTTGAGTCAATACCAGCTAAGATATCGTTTCCGTGAAGACCATAAAGTCTATCTGCTGGAATAGCAAACAAATCTGCCACGTCTTCGTTTGAAGCATCTGTAGCATCAAGTATGTCTAAATGATCAAATGCTCCTACTGTCTTAAATTCAATTTCTGCATTAGGGAATTTTTCCTTAGCTCTTTCAGCAGCTTTTTCATAATGTGGAAGCCAAGCTTCTTCAACTTGAACGCTTAATTTAGCGCTTGTATCCTTATTCGCTTCTTTTCCACCGTCAGCTGCTTCTTTTCCGCCATCTTTAGCGCCACCACAAGCTGTCATAATAACTGCTAGTGATAAGGCCATAATTGATTTTATTCCTTTTTTCATATTTCCTCCTATTTATATTGTGAAAGCGTTTGTTACCACAATTATAACTAATTTTTATAATTATGTCAACTTTTTTCGGAATCGTTATCGTTTATGAAATTGCAACGTTTTATTTGGGCTTTGACTAAGCTTGAATCCAAGCCATTTGTATCTTATAGGTCTTTGATAAATTTTACAAAAATTTTTTTATATCATTTCAATTATTTTTGTAAAAGGTACATTATTTATATAAAAAAATCACATTATAAAAGGAGAACAACTATGCCATGCACAACTATACTTGTCGGTAAAAAGGCAAGTTTTGACGGATCAACTTTAGTTGCCAGAAATGAAGACTCAGGCAGCGGAGAATACAATGCTAAAAAATTTGTTTTCGTAGATAAAAAAGACCAAGGGAAAATCTTCAAGTCAGTGATTTCCAAAGTAGAAATCCCTCTACCTAATAATCCTTTATCCTATACAGCAATGCCAGAAGCTGTAGAAGGTAACGGAATTTGGGCAGCTTGTGGGGTTAATTCAAAAAATGTTGCTATGACTGCTACAGAAACCATTACATCAAATGAAAGAGTCTTAGGAGCTGACCCACTAGTAATATATCAAAAACCAGTCGGCAAAAAAGGCGATGCAAATTATAGAGAAGAAATCCCTGGAGGAATTGGCGAAGAAGATATCGTTTCACTAGTCCTCCCCTATATAAATTCTGCCAGAGAAGGAGTTATTCGCCTTGGAAAGCTCTTAGAAGAATACGGCACTTACGAGAAAAACGGCATTGCCTTCCAAGATGAAAACGAGATTTGGTGGCTAGAAACCATAGGCGGCCACCACTTTATAGCAAAAAAAGTTCCAGATGATTCTTATGTAATTATGCCAAACCAATTAGGTCTTGACTCATTTGACCTAGAAGATGCCCTAGGAAGTGCCGAAAATCATCTATGTTCACCTGACCTTAAAGATTTTATAGAAAAATACCATCTTGACCTTTCCCTCGATGGAAAAATAAATCCTAGGGACGCCTTTGGTAGCCATTCTGACGCAGATCACATCTACAACACCCCAAGAGCCTGGATTTTGCAAAGATATTTTAATCCTAGATCAAATACTTATGATGGAATTGATGCAGATTTTAGACCAGATGATGACGATATTCCATGGGCAAGAGTTCCCGAAAAGAAAATTACCATAGAAGATATCAAATACGCTCTATCCCACCATTTCCAAGGCACTGTCTATGACCCATACAAAAACCACGGCGACAAATCCATGGCAGGTGCCTTCCGTCCAATCGGCATAAATAGAAATAACTTCCTCGGATTAACCCAAATTAGAGGCGACAAACCAGACGCCATCAAGGCCATAGAGTGGCTCGCCCTAGGATCAAATGTCTTTAATGCTATGGCTCCATTTTATGTAAATATCACAGATACTCCAGCTTATCTTAGAGATACAACAGGAAGAGTCACTACAGAATCTTTCTATTGGATAAACCGCATCATAGCAGCCCTTGCCGACCCATACTTCGCTGTGACTTCAAACCTAATCGAACGCTACCAAGAAAAAATAGGTTCTTTCGCTTGGGAAATAATATATAAGACTGACGAAAAAATCATAAGAGAAAATATCTCAAAGGTAAATTCTGTGGAAATTCTAGAAAAAACTAACGAGAAAATCGCAGAAATGCTAAAAAGAGAAAGCGATGACCTCCTTGACCAAGTGCTCATCGTAGCATCAAACAAAATGAAAAACAGCTTTTCAAGATCAGATGCTTAATAAGTAAAATTTCTAGTATGAAAAAAGCTCTCTTAAAGATGAATAAGAGGGCTTTTACTTTTATCTATAATTATATTTTAAAAGGGATTATAAAACCTACCTTGATTTACAAAAAACAAGGAAATGCCGATTGCGACTATAAGTAGACTTAGGATTAGTACAATGATGTCATTTTTCCCGATGGGCCTTGCTTTGTACCAGGTCCTGGTTTTATTTTTCCCAAATCGTCTTAATTCCATAGCTTGGGAGATGGTTTCGATTCGCTCTAGACTATCAAAAATCAGAGGAATGACTATATTTGAGCTTGCCTTGATTCTTTTTATAAGACTTGCCTTCCCGCTCATTTCAATACCTCTAGCCTGGCTTGCTTGTCTGATATCAAAATATGATTTTTGGATATCTGGTATATACCTTAAGGCAAGGGCAACTGCGTATGAAATTTTATAGGATAATCCAATCCTATTTAAGCTTCCCGAAAATTCACTGGGATCTGTGGCTAGGATAAATACAAGGGCCAAGGGAATGGTTGAAAAATACTTAAGAGCAACGTTAAATTCATAAAAAAGTTGCTCCTTGGTTAAGGCGTACCTGCCAGTGCCTAAAAGTACAGTTTTTGACTCGTAAAGTTTCACCCCATAATCTGGTTCAAAAACGTAAATTGCAACGATATTAATAAGGGAAAATATTGCGACAATTTTTACCAAAAAGTCAACATCCTTCCAATGAATTTCAGCGATTTTCATAGCAAGTAGGGAAATTACCATAACTAAAATCAAAAATCTTGTATCATAACTTGTCATGACTATTACTGAAAGAAGGATGAAGACGATTAGTTTTGTCGTACCGGAAAGCCTGTGGATTACTGTATCGTTTTTGATGTATCCTAGGACGTTATTCATGACGACGTCTCCTTTCAAATCCTATAAATGATTCGATAAAATCGACTGCTTTAATATTGTCCAATCTTTCTCCAAGTTTAAACAAGGATGTTTCCGCAAGATTTGCCTTAGCTAATAATTCTCTTTTGCTAAAAATCTCGGCAGGACTTGTATCTGCCATGATTTTTTTATCACCAATAACTATCGCCCTGTCTGTGTATTCCTCAATTAAGTGCATATCGTGGCTTATCATTAGGATAGTTAGGCCGTATTTTTTGTTAATTTCCCTTATAAATTCCATCATTTTTGTATAATGACGGAAATCTTGACCAGCTGTTGGTTCATCTAGGATTATGACTTCAGGATCTAAAACCAAAATTGATGCAATGGTCACTCGTCTTTTTTGCCCGTAGGAAAGGGCTGATATTGGCCAATTTCTAAAAGGATAAAGCCCGCATATTTTAAGAGCCGCGTAGACTTTTTCCTTTATTATTTCCTCGCTAATCCCCCTTATTCTAAGACCAAAGGCAACCTCATCAAAAATCATTGTTTTTGATATCATAGCATTTGGATTTTGGAGGATAAAGCCAACCTTTTCTGCGATTTCCTTGATGGATAGGCTTTTTGTATCACATCCATCAATGACAATTTTTCCCTTATCAGGTCTTAAAAATCCACACATTAGCTTGGCAAGGGTTGATTTTCCTGCACCATTCGGCCCTAAAATCGAAATAATTTCTCCCTTATCAAGTTTAAGTGAAAGATTTTCTAGGATGTTTTCGTCTTCGTAGGCAAAGGTAAGATTATCAATTTTTATAATTTCCTCTCCAGTTTTTTCTGGAATCTGAGGTTTTTCACTTTTGGCCCAAGCTTCAATTTTTGATAAATCATCATCTTTTATTTTCACCTTATCAAAATCAGAAAGCTCCTCATAGGCAGAAATATCTACTCCAGCGTATTTCATAGCGTCGATATATAGTGGCCTTCTGATACCAATTTTTTCTAAAGTAACTGTTTTTAAAAGATCTGTCGGACTCATGTCGGCGATGATTCTCCCGTCGGCTACTGCAATTATCCTATCTGGATCAAGGAGAAGTGCCTCTTCTAGCCTGTGTTCAATTACAATTATCGTATAGCCGAGTTTGCCTGCGAGATTTTTTAAAAGCTCCATGGTCTTCCTGCCAGATTTTGGGTCAAGATTTGCGAGAGGCTCATCAAGTAAAAGGATAGGCACTTCCGAAACCAGGACTCCAGCTATTGAAACAGACTGCTTTTGTCCGCCAGATAGCTCTCCTGGTTTCATATCTAAAAGATTAATAAGACCTAATTCATCTGCCCATTTACGGACTATTTTTTTCATTTCTTCCTGGTCTACATTGTCATTTTCTAGAGAAAAAGCTATATCTTCTGCTACAGTAAGACCTACAAATTGGCCATCTGTATCTTGAAGGACTGTCCCAACTGAAAGTGATAGGTCAAAAATTGACGAATTTTGCAAATTTTTCCCATCAACTAGACAAGACCCTTCTATGTCGCCAGGAAAAGTATTTGGTATTTGTCCATTTAAGCTTTTTGCAAGAGTCGACTTGCCAGATCCTGATGGGCCCACTATTACGATTTTTTCGCCCTTTTTTATTTTTAAGTCAATATCAAAAAGCGAAGGATCTGCCTGGGCCTTGTATTTAAAATTGTATTTGTCAAAAACTACGAGGTCATCTCTATTTTCCATACTTTCCTAATCTCTTTTTAGCGAATTATCTGCTGTTCTTGTTTTAGCGTAGGCTGCGATTAAAATTGTCCCCAAAATGCCGACGGCAAGTGAATTTAAACCCGCTGATACAAAGCCTTGGGCAAAAACCTTGTTGGCTGGTTCTGAATAGATTAAAATATCTAAAACTGGTGCTATAAGTGCCCAAGAAATCACATTTACAATTACCTGACCTATGTTAAACTTGACCATGTCTTTTTTTGTAAATTTGCCTTGGGATATATCTATTTTAGTAGCAATAAGACCGTAGCCAAAGCCTGTAATGCCTGATGTGACAACCCAAGACCACCATAGGCCGTAGGTTAAGAAATCTTTGATGGCATGTCCTATAAAACCAATCAAAGCACCTGCAGCCGGTCCAAATAAAACAGACATCAATGCCAAAAATGGGTAGGTTGTTTCAACTGAAGTATTTGGTATAAAGCCAACTGGGATTGATAAATACCTACCTAAGATAAAAAATACTGCAGCTCCAATACCTATAGCTACAATTGTGGTTATAGAATTATTCTTTTTCATAAAATCTCCTTTTTATTCTTGTAAATCTTGTGATTTACCTTGTCCACATTCCAATAATTACCATAAATAAATATAAATGGACATTAAAAAACACCCATCGTCCTGATGGATGTCTCGCTCCATCAGCCAAGCTTTAGCACCTTACAGAAAGTAGGTTGCTGAAGGATCATTGAGCTTGTCTCTCCCCTTCTCTTTATGGTGGTCTTATTATACTGCTTTTGATGGAATTTGCTATTATTTATTAAACTTAGATTAGTTCTTATTTTAACAAAATTTTATAAATCTGTTATAATTATTATGTTACTATCCCTATACTGGTAACAGAAAGGGGGCACGCTCGAATGAACGAATTATTATCTTTAATGGTGGTTGTCGCAGTGAATGTAATTAGTCACTACATTTGCAAATGGCTAGACAACTTACTAGAAAGAATGCGAAATAAAAAATATAGTAACTAGCCTAAATAAAAAAGACAGGAGTTAGTCGTGTTCTCCTGTCTTTTTTCTTGCACATCGAATGAACATGCTTCTTTATAGTCACCTTCATTATACGGTCTAACACACCAAATTCAAGCTAGGATTATTTAAAATCATCCTCTATCTTTAGTTAATTTCATCAAATCCTTACGACTTTTTTATCAGAATGACCATAGTTTTTAATAAAATTTATCGATTTAAAAGGACAGGAGTTAGTCACGTTCTCCTGTCTTTTTTATGTTCCAAATGAACATATTTCCTTTTTGTCAATAACATTATACATTCTATCGGGCAAAATTCAACCGAGGAAAATCAAAGAACATAGGCAATTGCTTAAGCTAGCCAAGCCTAATTCGCTTTTATTTCTTCTTTTATTTCCCTGGCGGCCTTAGATCCTGTGATATTTCTAAAACATAATTTATCGTTTTGAACATAAAGTCTTATGGTCATGTCTTTATTAAGTTTATTATCGAGGATATCCTCAGCTAGCCTATCATCAATCATCTTTGTGATGTGGCGTTCTAGCGGTCTTGCCCCGTATTCGCTATTAAAGCCTTCTTTGGCAAGTAGATTTATTACTCTCTCGTCAAAGACGATATCAATACCTATTTCATTTAACCTATCCCTTGTTTTTTCAAGCATTAGGCCGGTGATTTCCCTAATATCGGCTTCTCTTAGGGAATTAAACATAATTACCTCGTCAAGTCTATTTAAAAACTCTGGCGCAAAGGAATCTTTAATGGCAGCTGAAATTATTTCCTTATTTCTTTCATTATCAGCTTCTTCCTTATCTTCAGCCAAATCAAAACCGATTGATGTAGCATTTGTAAGGCTTGATACACCAACATTTGAGGTCATAATTATTATAGTATTTTTAAAGTCAACTGTCCTTCCCTGACCGTCTGTTAGCCTTCCGTCGTCAAGAATTTGGAGAAGGAGGTTAAAGACATCTGGATGGGCCTTTTCGATTTCATCAAAAAGGATAACAGAATATGGATTTGTCCTTACAGCTTCTGTAAGTTGGCCACCTTCATCATAGCCCACATATCCTGGAGGTGAACCTACCAGACGGCTTACGGCGAATTTCTCCATATATTCACTCATGTCCATCCTTATTAGCCTATCTTCTGAGCCAAATAAAGCTAAGGCTAGAGATTTTGCGAGGTATGTTTTTCCCACACCTGTAGGTCCTACAAATATAAAGGAACCTATTGGTTTTTTAGGATCTTTTAGTCCTACTCTGGCTCTTTTTATAGCGTGAGCAACAGAATTTATCGCTTCATTTTGACCGATAACTGTACCTGCTAACTTCTTATCGAGTTTGGCATACTTGGTCTTTTCGTCTTCTGTTAATCTTTCAACTGGGACTTTGGACCATGAGGATACTATATTTGCTATATCGTCATAGGAAATAGCAAGTTTATAACCTTCGTCCTCTTCATTTTTATTTTCCAAATCAAATTTCTTTTGATTAATTATATCACGAAGCTTAGCCGCTTTTTCAAAGTCTTGGTCAAAAACTGCCTGGTCTTTTTCAGCCTTTAATTTTTCTAAAAAATCTTCGCTTGTGTTGTCGTTTTCTTCATCATCAATGGATAAAATCCTTAGTTTTGATGATGCCTCGTCTATCAAATCTATTGCCTTATCTGGCAAATATCTATCGGTAATGTACCTATCGGATAAGTCTACAGCAGCATTTATAGCTTCTTTTGTGATTTCTACCTTGTGATGGTCTTCATACATTGATTTAAGACCTGCGATAATTTTTTTGGAATCTTCGATACTTGGCTCATCTACCATTACTTCTTGCATACGACGGGCAAGGGCAGAGTCTTTTTCCACGTGTTTTCTGTATTCTTCGATAGTTGTAGCGCCTATTATCTGTATATCACCTTTAGCGAGGATTGGCTTTAGGATATTTGCCGCATCCATTGAGCCTTCCGCAGCTCCAGCACCTAGGACCATGTGAAACTCATCTATAAAGAATATCAAATCATCACGGCCCGCAGCTTCTTCAAATAATTTCTTAAGCCTATCTTCAAAATCTCCCCTATACTTGGTACCAGCTATCATTGACGCTAGGTCAAGACTTAAAATTGTCTTATCTTTCATAATAGCAGGGAGATTTCCCTTTACGATTTCTGTCGCAAGACCTTCTGCGATGGCAGTTTTACCAACACCTGGTTCGCCAATTAGGATTGGGTTGTTTTTTGTCCTTCTCATTAGGATTTGAATTATCCTTTTGATTTCTTCTTCCCTTCCTATTACCGGGTCGATTTTTCCTGCCCTGGCCATTTCATTGAGGTTTGTTGCATATTTTGTGATATTTTCACTAAATTCAGAGTTTGTCGCTCCTTCACTTTCCCTGGCTCTTGCCATACTTAGAAGTTGTTTTTTGATAGTTTCTTTATCCACTCCTGATAGCAAAAACATAATGTTTGTGAAGGAATCTTCGTCATTTAAAATGGCTAAAAGTACGTCTTCCTCACTTGTCGCCAAGGCTCTTCTGTTATTTGCATAAAATCTTGCTGTTTCTAGTATTTTTCTTACTTTTTTGCTATATTCTGTAGCAGGTCTTACGGCTGTGCCTTTGCCAATATTATTTATGACAATAGACCTTAAAAGCTCATAATTTGCCCCTGCCGCTTCCAGGGCCTTTGTTGCTTTGGACCCTGTTTTCATGAGGGCAAGGAGCAAGTGCTCAGTTCCTATATAGTCATGGTTTAGACTATAGGACTCACGCCTAGCCTGCTGGGTTAATTTATTTAATCTATTGTTTTCCATGGCTTTCCCCCATTTTCTTCATCAAAAATTCAAACCTTGCTGTATCAAAGTTTCCCTTGTATTTGTTAGAAGGAAGATTTTTGATTAAATCGTTTAATTGCTCTTCGGATAATTTCACCTTGTAGCCTAAAATCTGGTATTTTTTAAGCTTATAGATAGCTTTCATCATCTTTTCAAGACTCTTTATTAGGCCTGTTTCAAGGCTTTTTTCGGTTAAATCAATATCTTCTTCCACTTCTCTGTCGTCTATATTATTTAAAATTTTGTAATCTCTTCTAAATCTACGCTCGTTTTTTACCAAAGTTTCTAGGTCTTTTTCTATCTTTTTCAAATATCCTTCTGAATCTTTCCTATAATTGCCATAATTTTTTAGCAAATATAAATCATCAGCATAGGATTTTAAACCTTGTGGGACATATTTTTGAGGAAAAATTCCTTCATAAATCATCGCCTGCTCAAAACCCGCATAGGTTTTTGGATTGTCGATTAGTCCAAATAAGAACATTTTTACCCAAATTTCAAGACCGCTTCCTGCGTTTCTCGCTCCGCTTGTTAGGTATCCATATTCACTCGAAAAGGCAAAATCAAAACGCCCATCAAGGATTTTTTCAATTTCAACTGCCCTTTTATAAGCGCCCCTTAAATCCAAATCAAAGTCGGAAATATTTATAGAAATATGATCTCTATCATTTATAACAAGGGTAGTATCGCCCTCAAAGATTAGACCAACTTGAGGGAGTTTTCTTTTCACATCTGGACTTAAAACCATCTTTGAAATAAGTCTATCAATTAATTCATCATCCAAATCGGAAAGCTTAACAAGTCTATCTCCAAAAACATTTCTAACCATATCCATTATAACCAAACTTTCATCATAGGTCATAGATGTTGGAAAATCATAACCCTTGATGTTTCGTCTTAAAGATAGGTTTGAAGAGATTATGATGTCTTTTGCATAATCCATCAATTTTTCACCTGCATATTTAATTTATCAATTCTTTCCTTAAGGTCAGCTGCTAACTCATAATCCTCTGTTTCTACAGATTCATTAAGCCTTTGAGATAATACTTTGATTTCATCCGCCACTTCTTTAAACTTTCTTTCTGCCCTTGGGTAACTTCCCTTATACTCTGTTAGGTTATTGTAAGTCTTTAAAACCCTATCAGTCAAGCTTTTATCAAGTTTATAACAATGGGCACAACCAAAAATACCCTCTCTAATATTTGACTCAAGATTTCCGCAATAAGGACAAGCTTTCTCATCAACATTTAAAATATATTCAAGGTTTTTATTGGCCTTATTATATTTATATTCATAAAATCCATCAATAACTTCCTCAAGAGATGGGATGAATTTTTGGATAAGACCTTCCAAATCCTTTGGATTTAGGGAAATATTTTCCGCACTAATATCTCTTGGGTCAACATCTTCTGGTATATTTGAATATTTTTTCATACAATCTTCGCAAAGGTGGATATTGTGGCTATTGCCGTTAACTATCACCTTTAGGCTCACACTGGCATCCTTGCCGCATTTATCACATTTCATATTAACTCCTTGCCAAAATACTTAAAAGAAGACTTTTAACAATTGATGACCTCACAGTATTACGTCCCTTAGCCTCTATATCGGCCAAAGTTTTATCGCTTGCCACATATCTTGCCATCAAGTATTCGTCTTTGTCAAAATATTCTCTTTTGTATAAGTCTCTGAAAAGATTATTAGCGTTTGACTCGCTCATTTCTTTTGCCAAATTCCTAAGTAAATAGGAAATATAATCGTCTTCTTCAACAATAGTAATTATCTTGATAAATCCATTGCCACCACGTTTACTCTCAATAAGATAACCATTATATGGGGTAAACCTAGTTGAAAGCACGTAATTAATCTGGCTTGGCGAACAATCAAACTGATTCGCAAGCTCATTTCTACCAATTTCCAAAGCTCCATCAACGCTATCTTCAAGCATAAGCTTCAAAAAATTTTCTATTTGATTAGTTAAACCTGCCATAATCTCCTGTCTTTCTGTATTTAAAGGTCAAAACTTACTGACTATCCCTGACCATTATCTGTAAAATAAAGGAAGCTCTGCTTCCTTAATAAACTATACTAGTTTAGTCGGATTTTACAATATGACTATAAAAGAAAAGTGCCAGCGGCAAACCATAAGGCACCTAACTTCTATTTTTTTTATCCGACAACTAATTCTCTACTTGATTCAAACTAGTCACGACTGCTTCTATTTCCAAATAAAATAAAAAGTCTAAGTAATTGTAAAGCTGTTGTAAGAGTCGCTGCAACATAAGTTAATGCAGCAGATTTTAACATATCTCTCGCACCTGGAATTTCAGATTCATCAAGGATATGAGTTCTCTCTAAAGCAACTATAGCCCTTCTTGATGCATTAAATTCCACTGGCAAAGTCACTATTTGGAATAAAAGTGTGAGTGAAAATAGGGCAAGACCTATATTTATCAGATTTTGTTGGGAGAAAAATACCCCAGCCAAAAGAACCGGCAAAGATAATTTTGAACCAAAATTAACTGCAGGAACTATATAAGATTTAATCTTTAAAGGCAAATATCCTTCTTTAAACTGGATAACGTGGCCAATCTCATGAAGAGCTACCGCAAGAGATGCAATCGAGCTATCCTCAAAAGAAGTATCAGAAAGAGCCACTTCCTTGGTCATCGGATTAAAATAATCTGACAAAGACCCTCTCACCCTTTTAATTGAAATATCATTGTAATTATTATAATCAAGCACCATCTGAGCGGCCTTACTACCAGTGATGCCTCTTTTTGATCTAATTTTCTTGTATTTATTAAATTTAGCATTGATATTAGCTTGAGCCATCATTGAAATAACAAGACCTATCAAAACTAAAAAATAAGTCCTATCAAAATATAATCCGTATGGAAACATAATATTCCTCTTTTCTATTTTCAAAAAAATTCTATTTTAATCGCATTTATAAATTGCTATTTTTATTTATTATATCTTTGTTTTTAGGGAAAGTCAAAGATGGTTAGACTTTTATCCTAGATAAATTATCACATTATTTATAAGTATTGTTTTTTGATATTTTATAATACTATTTTATTTGCTGTTGAATCTTTGTAATTAGGTTATAAAGATTTTTTAGTTATTTACATAACCCCTTCGTTCAAAGGGGAGGCCCAAGGACCCTTCCGCACGGGTCCTCACCCGCCTCCCCTTAAATCCCGAAAAAGCCCGTCGGCTCGTGGAGACCTACACCCCCGAGCGGCTCCTTAAGCGGAGTGCGGATAAGGTCGCTTGCCTTCCGGCAAGCTTTTATTGGTAGGGTAAGTTACTCCGTATTATTTCACGTATTTCCTAACAGATTTCTAATCTCCGGTCACCTAAAAATCGCAAACTCGTTTCACTCAAACAGTGCGATTTTCTTAACGGTGACCTGGATTAGAAATCATTACCTGGCAGATGAGAGAATTAATCTCAAGGTATAAGTCTTACCAGGCTCATTTGTTTTATTCAGACTTTGCTTGTATAAATTTTCTTCTTTGATTTTAACTTTTTCTAATTTTTTACCTATTTATATTTGATATAGGTATCAAAAGTAAGGTCAATTTTTGATTTGAACTTATTCTTAAGTTTTGTTGCCAAAGGGTCTGTGTTGTCGGCTTCGAAGAAGATTTCTTCGTAGTATTTGAATAAATATATTAATAAGTCATTTATAAATTCATCTGCAAGCTTTTCCTCAAAGCCTGCTATGTAGGCGATTTCTTCGTTTTCTATGAAGGCTACCATTAGGACTTGTCCTTCTTTTTCATAATAAAAAACTTTCTCTGGGAGGATTTCTTTGAATTTTTCAAGGCCAACAGTTAGAGGGCTTACTGGTTCGTGGGTTTTTTTGTAATATTCAAAAACTAAAGCTGCCGCCTTTTCATAAGGCTTTTCGCCCTTTTTTGTGAATTTCCCTTTGCCCTTTGTAGTCTCTAAGGGCTTTTTCAAATCTTTTCTTGTCACTTCCACTTCATAGCACTTTCTTTTGAGGATAAAACCTGCTTTTTTTAATAAATCAATTACTTCTAGCTGATTAGAATATACTCCAATTTGCAATGGCTTATCCTTAGCTAAAGCCTCTAAATCACCTACTTTTACCTTTTTTATATCATTTATTTTTATGTATGTATGCTTGTTGTGAAATTTATTAGTAAATTTTTCCATAATTAATCTCTAGCTTATACCCATTCTTTCATAACTAAAAAAGGGAGTATTTCCCTTTTTAATTTTCCTTATTTACTTCATCCCAAATATCTTCAAAGGCTTTATCTACTGGCTCTAGTTCTTCTCCATCCTCAAATGCCTTATAAATGAGTTTCTTTACTCCCATCTTTTGATGGAATTTCAGAAAGAACATTATCTGCTAATCTTGCTTTAGTTTTATTGTCCAAATCCAAAACCATTTTTATGTGCTCAATATCATCCATCAAAAAGGTCTGAGACCTTTGTTTAAATCCTACTTTCTCATAAAATTCCTTGGCATAGGTCTGGGCTTCTATTATTATTTTCTCCGCCTGGTATTTTTCACAAGCTGCTTTTATGGCTTCATTTAGAATCAAGCTTCCATGACCTTTTCTTCTTTCTTTGGCAATTACTCTTCCCAAATGAACCTCACCATCTTCCTTATATATCCTAGCGTAAGATCCTATTTCTCCATCTTTTATTTCAAAAATATGAAAAGCATCCTTATCAATTCCATCTATTTCCGGATAGGGGCAATTTTATTCTACTACAAAGACGTCAACTCTAAGCTTTAGGATTTCGTAAAGTTCGTTTATATCTAAATCTTCAAAGGATTTTACATAGGTTTTCATTTTATTTTCCTTTTAGCAAATCAAATCGCCCTACCTAGCAATCCCCTGGTTTCTATCATCTAGGATATATGCTGGAAGGCTCGCAAGTGCATACTTAAGCTTACTAATCATCTCATCCTTCTTTCTCATATGACCGGAAACCTTGACCAAGTTAACCATATGGCCTGATGAATAAAGGACATCATCTGGGACATCCAGATTTTCTAGGAGAGTAATTTGCTCGATTAGGTTTTCCCTATTTGTAGTTTCTATAAAATCTTCTCTTTCTCGCATTTTATAAAGCTTTGACCCGTACTGGACATCTGTTGACATGATGAAAATTCCCTTAGCTGGGTAATAATTTAAAAATTCTGCTGTGGCTTTGGCATTTTCTATAGACTTTCCTGCACCTTTTATGCCCTCAATAACTATAGCAAAATAATCCATACCAGCCGCCTTCATTTTTTCTAACCCCTCATAATAATCAGCTAAATCTGCCCCCTTGTTTAACCAAGAAAGCACTTCAGAATCCCCAGTTTCAACTCCAAACCATAACTCGTTGTAACCTGCATTTCTTAAAGCTTTCATATCATTGGCAGACTTGTTTTTAAGATTATAAAAACTTGCGTAAGATGTAATTGTATTTACATCCGGCAAATATTTATGAATTAAATCAGCTATTTCAAGTAATCTATCAGTAGGAAGCATAAAGGGATCACCATTTAATAAATAAATTCTTTCAATAGGCCTTGGATAGGTTTTACTTATCTCGATAATGTCACTTTCTATATCGTAAATTGGGGATATTCCAAATTTTGTATTGTGATACATTGTGCAAAAAGCACAGGCATTGTGCGAGCACCCATAAGTTACCTCAAGCAAAGGCGTATAGGCTTCAAGAGGCGGTCTATAAACTTCTCCAGTATAATGCATATAATCTCCTTTCCTTTTTATACATTATACCAGTTAATATTTTTAAAATTACCAGCTAATATTGGATGAAAAAAAAGACCCCAGCTGGGGTCACAGACTGTTGACAAAGTGACAAAATCCAAAAGGAAGCGTTCCGTTCGGAAGAAATTGTAAGAAATTCAAATCGAAATAATACGCCCGTAAATCGCACTGCCTGAGCGTTAGCGAGTTTGCGATTTACAGTATTATGAGATTTAGAATTTCTCAAATTCTGTAGTCGGATAAGCGTTTTTGGATTTTGTCTACGCACCGAGACCCCAGCTGGGGTCAATCTTATAGACTTATAAGTCCAAAAGTTAAAAACATAAGGTATTCTTTCAAAAAGTCCAAGAAAGTCTTATCAAAACCAATTCCGATAACAATATTCACAACATGGATTGCTGCAAATATTACCACGAATAGCAAAATCAGATTATCGAATTTTTTTCTTAGCAAGACTCCTATAATAAATAACCACAAGGACAAACTAAATGGTAAAAGTGCAGGATTTAAAAAAGTATTTTCAAAATCAGCGCCTAAGCCAAAATCTTCTCCAAGGAAGATAAATAATATTGTTGCAACAATTACAAGTAGACTTATTAGGCAATATAGATTTCTTTTTTTCTCGTATTTAGTATCCATAGTATCTCCTTTTCTAAATTACTCCAGTTTTCCTTATCTTTATTATATCACATTTATAGTTAAACTATATTTTTACATAAAAAGAAGTGGGCATTGTGCCCACCGCCTTTTTCAGAAGTCTATTAATTTTTAAATTTTAAGCAATGTTTTCCTAACCAATATAAGTTCCTGTCTCGCCTTTTAGGCCGTCTAGAGCTTTTTCTAGAGATGTGATTAGTGCTTTGCCTTCTTCTTTTGATTTTACAAAGGAAAGGGCTGCTTCTATTTTTGGTTTCATTGAGCCTTCAGCAAATTCTCCGTCTGCTAGGTATTTTTCTGCTTCTTCTATTGTTAGCTTATCTAACCATTCTTCGTTTTCTTTACCAAAATGAATGGCTACTTTTTCCACTGCTGTTAGGATTACTAGGATGTCAGCTCCTACTAGTTCTGCAAGTTTTGCTGATGTGAAGTCTTTATCTATTACTGCATCTACTCCTAGTAGCTTTCCGTCTTCTTTGATTACAGGGATTCCACCGCCACCTGCTGCTACTACGATCATTCCGTCATTGTAGAGTTTTTCAACTGCTTTTTTCTCAATTATATCGATTGGTTTTGGGCTTGGTACTACTCTTCTGTAGCCTCTGCCTGCGTCTTCTTTGAAGGTGAAGCCTTTTTCTTCTTGTTTTTTGGCTTCTTCTTCGCTGTAGAAGGATCCTATTGGTTTAGTTGGGTTTTGGAAGGCTGGGTCAGCTTTATCTACTAGAACTTGAGTTACTAGTGATACTACAGTTTGATCCATTTCTCTTTTTTCTAGCTCATTTTCGATAGCGTTTTGTAGGTGGTAACCGATGTAGCCTTGGCTCATTGCTCCACATTCTGCAAATGGCATTTCAGCTGTTTTAGCTTCTGATTTGCTTGCTGTATCCATTGCTAGGTTTATCATACCTACTTGTGGGCCATTTCCGTGTGATATTATTACTTGGTTGCCTTCTGCTACTAAGTCTACGATTGATTTAGCAGTTACTGCTACTGCTTTTTTTTGCTCTTCTGGATTGTTTCCTAGAGCGTTTCCACCTAGGGCAAGTACAATTTTCTTCATTGCTTCTCCTTGATTATTATTATTATTTTTTTTTAGTTGTTTAAGGCTCTATCTACATTTCTGATGAAGTCTTGAACGTTTGTGACCATGGATACAGCGGTTACTGTTCCTCTGTCTGATAGTTTGTTTACGGCAAATTCTTGGATATCTATTGTGTACATATAAACTGGTCTTACTACGCCGTCAAATACATTGTATGATGGGGTCATGTTTCCTGTTGCTATTGTGTATAGGATAGCACTCATCATGATGATTGTAGATGTCTTTCTTGCGTGTTTTCTCATTTCGTTTTGTGCTTCGTATACATTGTTGATTGTTTCAGGAAGTCCTAGACGGTCACGGATTGTGCCTGCTATTACTACTGGTACGTCCATTTCAATACAAGCTTTCATGAAACCGTCTTTTACTTTGCCGCTTTCTACTAAAGCTTTTGTTGAACCGTATTTTCTAGCTAAGTTTATTGTTTTGTATAGGTTTTTGGTTGTGTTTTGTTCTTTTTCAAATTCTTCTTGGCCCCAAGTTGTGCCGTAGATTCCTTTTTCAAGGTCGAAGGCTGCTGTTTCTGTTCCGCAGAAGATTGCACTTACATAACCATTTCTTACTAGTCTTTCAAGTCCTGCTCTAGAGTCTCTATCTAGTGATACTGCAGAACCTACGATTAGTGTTACATAACCATTGTGTTCTTTTTCGTATTTTAATACTTCGTATAGGTTGTCGTAGTCAATTGAGAATGCTGTTTCTCTTGAACGTCCTGATCTAAAAGCAAAGGTATCTCTGTGATCATCTGCTGCTAGGAAGCCTTGAGTCCATACGTAGATTCCTTCTGATGCATCTTCTGTACGTCCGATTACTACTTTGTCGCCTTTTTTAAGGTTTCTAAATTCTACTATATCTACACTTTCTTCACCTGGTGTGTCGTTTGCTACACATACTGTATCCATCCTAGATTCAGCAGCTAATACCCATTTGTCGTTTATTTTGAAGTATTCTGGATAAACTGAAAGAGCGTGGTAGTTTCTTGGGCTAAGACCATCTTCTTTTACTTCTTCTAGGGTTACATTTGGTGCATTTTTAAGAAAGTCTTTTTCAAAATCTGGGTGATGGTATTTTGGCATTTCAAATTTCATTATTGTATCTCTCCTTCGTTTTTATCTGCTTTTTTACTAGCTTCAACATAGTCCATTTCTGGAACTTCCATTTCACTTGCAAAAGCTTTGTTTTGTGGGCTTATTAGAGCTTTTTCGCAGTTTACTACAAAATCTTGTACATTTGTTACCATTGGTACATAGGCAAGATTTTCTCTAGCTGCTCCTACTTTGTGTACTACGTTTTCTGTTACGTCTACACAGTATAGGTAAACTGGTGAAATTTTTCCATCTTTTCTTACTCTATAGCTACTTGCCATGTTTGCTACTGATAGAGAGTGAAGCATGGTTGCTATACAAATAACTACTGTTGCCTTGTCAAGTTCTTTCTTTGTTTCTGTAAGGGCACGATCTTCATCGCCTATTACTTCTGGAAGTGGACCGTCATCTCTAATTGATCCTGATAGAACAAATGGTACGTCCATGTCTGATAGGGTTTTGATTATACCGTCTTTTACATTTCCGCTTGCGATAAATTCTTTTATTGAACCTGTTGTTCTTACTTCGTTTAATAGGTCAAGGTGGTTATAATGACCCATTGGTTGATTTTCTTGGGTATAGATATTTTGACCAAGAGCTGTATTTAGAAATCCCCCTTCAAGGTCGTGGGTTGCCATAGCGTTTCCGCCTAATAGACAGTTGATATAACCATTTTCTGCTAATTGGTTTAGAGCTTTTCTTGTATCGTAGTCAAATACTACTGAAGGACCTAGTACCCATACTATATAACCATCTTCTGAATCTCTTTCATGTTGTAAAAGTTCAAATAGGTAGTCATAGTCATGTGAGAAAGATGTTTCTACTGCTTTTCCTGGTTTAGAATATATATCTTTTGGGAAAGCATCGTTATAAACATAGATTCCGTCTTCGATTTTGCCGTCTTCGCTTATTACGACTTTATCGCCTTTTTCTAGTTCTCTAATTTCTTTTACGATAACTTTACCATCTTCTAAAACTGCAACACAGTTGATTGATGTATGTTCTGGTAGTTGCCATTCGCCATCAATTTTATAGAATGTTGGCATATGACGTGTTAGGTAGAAATCATCAGGTGCAACACCGTCTTTTTCTACTTCGTGTAGGGTAATATCTTTAGCGTTCTTGAACTTTTCTTCTGAAAAGTCTGGTGTAACAAATTCTGGTACTTTAAATTCCATTCTTCTACTCCTTATTTTTATTTTCTTTCAATTTGACAGTGAAATTATCTTCATCATCAAAATCCAAAGTTAATTTTGAGAATGCTTCTATTTCGCTTTCGAGGTTTTTCTCGCAAATCAAAAAGTAAACATCCTGTTCTATAAGTTTTTTTAAGCTCCTTGCATCAAGTTCTTCTTTCTTGGCGTATTTGCCAAACCTATCAAAAAATCCATCTTCATAGGATAAATTTATCTGCCTTTCAGCAAGGTCTTTTTCTAGCTCTTTGAAATTGAGAGCTATTAACTTATCTAATTTATCATCATCCAGACGACTAAGTTTAAATACATAATCAACATATTTACCAAAGTCCACATCTAGGTTTTCTTTGATATAATTATCGTAATTTGTATCTTCATCTATATTCATAGTTAAAACTACTATAGAATTTTTAAGGTTGATACTTCTTCCCTTATTATCCTTTATAGATCCGTCTTGGATTATTTGTAGGACTAGGTTTTGGACTTCGTGGTGGGCGTTTTCAATATTTTCAAAAACTAACACACTATATGGCTTAGTCCTTAAAGCCTGAGTCAATACTCCTCCAAATTCATAACCTACATATCCTGGAGGAGCACCAATCAACTTGGTGATTGATGACTTATCAGTAAATTCACTCATATCGAAAGTAAGTAGAGACTTATCTCCCTCATAGAGGAAGTCTGCTAAAAGTCTCGCTATATATGACTTACCCGAAGATGAAGGTCCTGAAACAATAAAACTCAAAACAGGTCTTTGTCTTTCAAAAAGTCCACCTTCAGATATGATGTAGGTATTGATGATTTTATCAATCATATCATCAGCACCTACGAATTCTTCTTTTAACTTACTTCTGACATTTTTAATAGAGTCAAGTTTATCATATTGAAGTTTGGCTTTTGGCATCCCGCTCATTTTCGAAATAATATCCTTAACTTCTGAAACACCCACCTTGGTTTTTAGTGGATAATATTCACCTTGCTCTTCTATTTTCTTTAATTTTTCACTTACTTTTTCTTTTAGATTTACATATTTATCAAGATTTTCAAAATCTCTCTTATCCTTAGCTTCCTCTATCTCAAGGGCTATGATGTCGATTTCTCTTTCTAGCTTGACTATAGATTCTTGTCTTTCTTTCTCTCTGTTATATAAATCAGTTTTTTCGGAAAGTTTCTCTTCAAGAACTTTGATTTTTTCCTCTTTTTCCTTAGACCTGTGAGTTGATAGAGTGTCTCTTTCGTTTTTTAGGGCAATATTTTCCATCTCAAGCTGGACAATTTCTCTATGAAGATTATCTAGCTCTTCTGGTTTTTGATCTCTTGCCATCTTAACTTGGGCACAAGCTTCATCTATTACATCTATCGCCACATCTGGAAGTTTTCTTTCTGTAAGAAATCTCTTTGATAATTTGACCGCTTCTGTAATTGCTGGGTCAGTTATCTTTATCATGTGGTGGTTTTCATATTTAGATTTGATTCCCCTCATTATAGCAATAGAAGTTCCTACACTTGGCTCTTCTATAAGGATTTTTTGAAATCTCCTATCAAGAGCCTTATCTACCTCGATATATTTTCTGTATTCCTCGATAGTTGTTGCCCCTATAGTTAAAATCTCCCCACGAGCTAGCATAGGTTTTAGGATATTTGCTGTATCCATAGTTCCACTTGCTGAGCCTGATCCAATTATATTGTGGATTTCATCTATAAAGAGGATTATCCTTCCCTTGGAATCTTTTATGATTTCGAGGATTTTTTTAAGTCTTTCTTCAAAATCTCCCCTATATTTTGCTCCCGCAACAAGACTTGTCATATCTAGGGAAAATATTATTTTATCTTTTAAATCGTCTGGCACATCGCCTGCTACTATCCTTTGGACAATCCCTTCAACAATGGCAGTTTTACCAACACCCGCATCTCCGATTAAAACCGGATTGTTTTTTATCCTTCTAGATAAAATCCTAATGGCATTTCTAGTTTCTTCTTCCCTGCCAATTACCGGATCAAGCCTTCCTTCGATAGCTTCCTTGGTAAGAACTGTCCCGTATTTTTCAAGTTTTATGATAGTTTCTTGGTCGACTCCCTTAAGTAGGTATTCATTAAATTTCTTTGCCACAAGTTCGTTAAAATTCTCGTAAGTTAAGCCGCAAGTTTCGGCAAGCTTTGCTGTTGGCATATCACTTTCCCTAAGGATGGCTAAAACTAAATGCTCGATTTTTATTTTCTCTTCAAACTGATTTCTAGAAATTTCTTCTGCTATAAGTAGGGCCCTTTGATATGACCTGGAAGTGTATAAAGATGTAATCCCCTTGGCTGACCTTAATTTTGTAAGGGCATTTTCTGTATCATCTAGGATATCTTGGTAAATTACATTTAACTCCTTAAAATATGTCCTTATTAACTTTTCCTCTAGGGTTAAAATCGCATAGAAAATGTGAAGATCACTTACCTCTACATTGTTTTTTCTAATAGCAACCTTATTCGCTTCCTTAATTATTTCTACAGAAGATTGTGAATACTTACTTATGTCCATGTATACCTATCCTATCACCATATATATTAGGTGGGCAGCAATTCCCGCTCCAAGTCCTCCTATAGTATGGCACAATATTGCGTTTCCTGTCATTTCTTTTGTCTCAAGTGCGTCCATCATAGCTACGTGAGTTGATAGATAGCCTGACCAACACATACAAATTGATGTAAATACTGCTATATCATTTGCAGTTATGATTCCTCTGCCAGACATATCTGCAACCATTCCTATGGCAGCTCCAGCTGATCCTAGGGCTGTGATTGGTACAGCTATGGCTTCAGGTGAGTTTAGACCAAATAATGGATTTATAATAAAGGAAAGCTTCTCTCCTATCATAGGCAAAACTCCAATTCCTTGGTTAGCTTCACCTGTGTATCCGTTAGGTCCTGCTCCATTTGTAAGCATAACTACTAGGGTACAAATTAGGCAAACACCAGGGATAATTGCAACTCCCATATCTACTCCGACCTTACCACCATCCAAAAATGCTTGGATAAATCTAGCACCTGCTGTTCCTTCTCTAACTTTTCTATAGCCATCTGGCACACGAGCTGTTCCTTTGGTTTCCACCATATCTTCTGTTCCGTAATATTTTTTAGTCTTACGAATCATAAGTCTTACTGATATTATAGAACCAACTACAGCACCGAGTAGACCTGTAAGAGCACCTTTAAGGGCATTGTCAACTGGTAGAGCCATCATTGATGTAATTGTGATAAGACCCATACCAAAAGAAGTACCTAGGTTTGTAAGGGCTGGCATTTGATACTTCTTAAAATATTTTCTAAAGTTATCATCAGCTGCAAGTGTTAATATAGCTGGGTTATCAGACATAAAACAGTTTAGCATACCTAGAGAAGATGCACCTGGTAAGTCATAGATTGGCTTCATTACCTTAGAGACAATCTTATTAACTAAAGCGATAACACCAAATTCTGAGAATAAAGAAGATATACCGCCTGCAATAACTGCAACTCCCATCAAATATAGGCAGACATTCATCAAAAGATCATACGATGTAAGCATCATAGTCTTAAACATATTTGTACCGCCCATAACAGAACCCATATAAATAAATAGGCCTAGGAAGAGAGCAAGAAATATAAATACCTCTTTGCTTACATCTTTCTTTATGGTCTTATCCATTTTCAATTCTTCTTTTAAATCTTCTAATTCTTCCATTTAATCATCCTTAACAAGAGTTTATTTTTGAATATTTTTAAATGCTTCAACTAAAAATATCCGAAAAATTCGGACATTTTTAGTTTTATGCATCTGTTAATTAAACCTTAGTTTAATTTATTTTTCTTTTGCTCCTGGGTAATATTTAGGATTCTTGAAGAAGTCATCTACAAGTTCTCTAACTTCACCACTTAGCATAATCATTCCGACCATGTTAGTAAATACTACAAGTCCTAATGTTGCGTCTAAGAATGTTGACGCATTATCAAATGATACAAATCCGCCAAGAAGAATCATAGCACATGCTATAAATCTTACTATTTTTCCTACTGTAGTGCCAAATAAATATTCACCTTGTTTTTCTGCGTAGAATACTATTACTACTATGGTAGATAGTACGAATAAGAATAAGGATAATGCTATAACTGCTGTACCGACTTGACCAAATGCAGTGTTAAATGCTCTTTCAACACCGATATCTTGCATTTCTGGATTTTGCCATAGACCTGTTGTTAAAACAACTAGAGCTGAGATTGTACAAACTATAACTGTATCTGCTATTACTTCAAATACACCCCACATACCTTGACGGCATGGATGGTCTGTTACTGCTGTTGCGTGTGCGTATGGAGCTGAACCCATACCAGCTTCGTTAGAGTAGCATCCTCTAGCGGCACCGGCTTTGATTAGTGCAGAGATGCCTGCTCCTGCAATACCGCCACCAATTGCTCTTGGGTTAAATGCGCCTACAAAGATTGCTTTAAATGCTGCTGGAATTTGATCAGCGTGCATGATTATAACTACAAGTCCCATTATGATATATAAAGCTGCCATGAATGGTACCATTTTTTCTGTAACTTGTGCTATTCTCTTGATTCCGCCGTAAGCTACGAGTACTACTAGGATTGTAATAACTACAGCTCCTACTACACGGCTAAGGCCTAATTGTTCTAGTGGTCCTACTGCTGAAATTGTTTGTAGAGTGATAGATGGTAAGATTTCAAGCATGAAGAAAAATGATACTAAGAAACCCATTACCTTACCAACTGTACCGCCTATACCTTTTTTGAATGTATAAGCTGGTCCACCTACGAACTCTCCGTCTACGTTTTTCTCACGGTATTTAATACCTAGTACGATTTCTGCAAATTTTGTTCCTTGTCCGATAATTGCTGCTATCCACATCCAGAATACTGCACCAGGTCCTGCTGTAAAGATAATAGAAGGAGCTACTACAATGTTAGCTGCACCGATTGATGAAGCAAGGGCTGCTGAAGCTGCTTGGAATGGTGAAACTGAACCTTCACCGCCAACATCGGATTTAAACATCTTTCCAAACGTTTGCTTAAGTATAAAAGGTAGGAATTTAATCTGAATAAATCCCATTCTGATTGAAATTAATAAACCGCCACCAAGTAGTACTATAAGGATAGGCCATCCCCAGAACCAACCTGTAGCCTTTGAAATAAAATCTAATATTGCTTGCATAATATATTCCTTTTTTTAATATGAAGCCATAGCCAGAAGGTTTCCTCTTAGACTAATGAAAATTTCAAGAATCTAAGATTACTTCCTTCCGCTAGCTTCATCCTCGTATTTTTTTATTCTAGTTTATAAAACTAGCAAAGTGTTGCATACATAACTGCTTTTATAGTATGCATTCTGTTTTCTGCTTCTTCAAATACTAATGATTGTGCGCTTTCAAATACTTCGTCTGTTACTTCTATTGATTCAAGACCGTATTTTTCAAATATTTCTTGTCCAACTTTTGTTTCTTTGTCGTGGAATGATGGTAGGCAGTGTAGGAAGATAGCTTCTTTGTCTGCGTTTGCCATAATTTCTTTTGTAACTTGGTATGGTTTAAGAATCTTAATTCTCTTTTCCCATTCTTCTTCTGGTTCACCCATTGATACCCAAACGTCTGTGTAGATTACGTTAGCGTCTTTGCTTGCTTCGTCTACATCTTCTGTAAGTGTAACTGTTGAGAAGTTTTCTGCTGCGATTTTTTCACATTCTTTAACTAACCATTCTTCTGGGAATAATTCTTTTGGAGCACATGCTACAAAGTCAACGCCAAGTTTAGCACAAACTACCATTAGAGAGTTTGCCATGTTGTTTCTAGCATCACCAAAGTATACGAATTTAAGTCCTTTTAGGCGTCCAAAATGTTCTTCAATTGTTAACATATCAGCTAACATTTGTGTTGGGTGCCATTGGTCTGTAAGACCGTTCCATACTGGAACTCCAGAGTATTTAGCTAAATCTTCAACGTGTTCTTGTTTAAATCCTCTAAATTCGATACCGTCATACATTCTACCAAGAACTCTTGCAGTATCTGCTACAGATTCTTTGTGGCCAATTTGAGATCCTGTTGGGTCAAGGTATGTAACGCCCATACCAAGGTCGTAACCTGCTACTTCAAATGAGCATCTTGTTCTTGTAGAAGTTTTTTCAAAGATAATAGCGATGTTTTTACCTTCTAGATATTTGTGAGGTACACCTGCTCTTTTCATATCTTTGAAGTTTTTAGATAAATCTAATAAGTATCTGATGTCTTCACTTGAAAAGTCAAGTAGTTTTAGAAATGATTTTCCTCTGAAATTTTTTGCCATAATAATCTCTCCTTTGTTTTTTCTGTTACTAACAAAATAAAGTAACGATTTCATACTTATATATTATCATAAATATTTATAAGAGGTCGGACAATTTTCGTTTTATTTTTTGTCGGAAATTCAAAATAAGCCACTTAGTAGATGTTTTATCAAAGTACTGTTGATTTTGACAAAAAGCAAACGTTTTTTGTATAGATATTAGAAAAAAATCAAAAATATTCTTGAAATTAATTTTATAAAAAATACTATATAGATAGGAGGCATATCTTTATGGGAAAAAAATATGTTACACTACAGGATTCGTTTTCATCATCCATGACCGACTCCAACCTCATAAGTTTTGATATCCAAGCAGACAACGGAAAAACCCTACCCCTTATGCACAAGCATAGCAGGTTTTTATATATATTAGAGGGAGAAGGCAAGATCAAAATCCAAGATAAGATTTATAAACTCACTCCCGATACAGTGGTTTCTATCCTTCCTTGGCAAACATCAGAAATTATAGAAGTAGAAAATAAAATAGCCTACTATCTTTTAGTTTATAATTTTAACCTTGTTAATGTCTACATGAAAAGTCAGATGAACCTAAACAAGGAAGAACTCGACTTTATCAAATGTCTATATAGCTGTGAATCAGCTCTCTATGACCTAGAAGCAAACGAAAAAATAGAAGAAATTTTTGAAGATATAAAAAACGAAGTAGGCGTCCACTCGCTAAACATGATTGTAAACACCAAAAAGAAATTTTCTACAGTCTACCTTATGTGCAAGATTACCGAACTTTTGATTCTTTATATGAGATATGTAAACGACACTGACAATTTCGGCGAATCAATCGCCGCCAAACCTGAAAATATCTTTATGTATATGTTTTTAAACTCTTCTAAAGATATAAGCCTGGAAGTCTTGTCAAAAATATTTCTCATGTCAGAATCTGCGATAAGTCAATATATCAAGGATGTTACTGGACTTGGTTTTCTCGATATCCTACATGAAATTAGGATTTATAAGGCAAAATTCTTGCTAATTCATACCAACATGACCTTAAAGGAAATTGCAAATGCAGTTCATTATTCTGATCCTGCCCAACTTTCCAAACTTTTCCAAGAAAAGCAAGCTATAGGTACAAAAGATTTTCGAAAGCTAAACGAGATTATCGAAGGTGATGCTTCTTTTACCTTCAATCCAGAAGATCTAAAGTTAATCGACTATATAAACAAAAATTACGCCAATGATATTGACATCATGGAAGTTGCCAAAAACTTTGACCTAACACCTAGAAACATAAATAAGATTTTTGTTTATTTCATGGAACAAAACTTCTACTCCTACCTCCACCAAGTAAGGGTCCACGCCGCTTGCGACCTTTTAGTAAACACAGACGATCCAATTACAGATATCGCTATAGCTGTAGGCTATAATTCGCCAAAGACACTTTTAAGAAACTTCTTAAAACACGTTGGCATGACTCCTTCAGAATTTAGAGCAGGCCATTTAGCAGATTTAGAAAAATAATCATCATAAAACGTCCTAGCATTTATAAATCTAAATGCAAAGGACGTTTTTTTTTTAATTTCTAACTTCTATTTTATTTATTTCTCTAAGGTCAATTACCCTATCAGAAATAGCTTCAACTAAGGCCTTGTTGTGGGAGATAAAAAGTATCCCCAAGCCGTGTTTTTTTGCAAAGTGAACTAAAAGGTGGCATATCTGAGCTTGACTTATAGAATCAAGCATTGTTGTAACTTCATCTGCTATTAAGTATTTAGTATCTTTTGATAAAACTCTTGCTATGCAGACTCTTTGAAGTTCGCCACCAGATAATTCTGTGGGAAATTTATCAAGAAAAGAATCTTCTATGCCAAATTTCTCCTTCACATCTTCGTTAACTTGCCAACCCTCATTTAATATTTTTTCTACCTTCCATCTGATGTTGACGTTTTTTTCTGGAGCTTGGTGGACCATTTGCACCGGCAAAAATCCCCTAAGATTGTTTATATCAACGCCATCAACTGTGACAACACCCTTTTTTACCTTGATGTAACCTGCCATTATTTTTCCTAGAGTCGATTTACCAAAACCCGAAGGCGCCATAAGTCCCAAGACTTCTCCAGGATTTAAAGAGAGACTTACATCTTTTAATATTTCTTTTTTCCCACCATAGGAAAAACTCAAATTTTCTACCCTTAACATAAGTCTTCTACCTCTTTTTTTGTTAACAAGGCCAGGCCATTTTCTGGCAAGGCTTTTATCAACATTTTAGAATATGGATTTTTTAAATCTTCTCCCCCATTTTTGAAAGCTTCAACAGGTGCCACTTCGATTATCCTTCCGTCATAGAAAACCGCAATTCTATCAGCTATAGCAAGGGCCATGTTGATATCGTGGCTTATAATTAGAGAAGTTTTAAAAGCTCTTTTTAGCTTTTTAAAATAAGAAATAATCTCTTCAGTCGCTTTTTTATCCATACCTGGTGTTGGCTCATCGGCTATAATTAAACTAGCATCAGATAAAAAAGCATCTGCTACAAGAACTCTTCTTGCCATGCCTCCAGATAACTCAAAAGGGTACATTTTACAAACTTCTTCTCCAAGGCCAAAGTCCCTATAGACTTGCTCCTGTTTTTTATATTCACTCTTTTTTAGGGTCATCCTCGCTTGTTTAGCTGTTTTTAATAAAGGATTTAGAGAATTGATCGTTTGGGGAATAAAGAAAATCTCTTTTCCCCTTATTTTTTCAAGACGCTTCTGATCTAAGATTTCTCCCTTGTAGTAAACTTCTCCCTCATAAAAACCATTATAGGGAAGAAGGCCCAAGATAGCATGGGCTAGAAGACTTTTCCCAGAGCCAGAAGCTCCAAAAATCGCCATTATCTCGCCTTCTTCTAAACTTAGATTTAAATCTCTCACTATATCAAGCCTTCTTCTTTTAAGACCCTTTTGGTATTGGTAAAAGGAAATATTTAAATTTTTAACTTCTAATATATTCATAAAATCACCTGTGATAAGAATATGGGTCTATAAGTCTTCCCAGATTCTCCCCTAAAAGATTTATAGCATAAACTACCAAACACAATAAAAGTCC
>QWCE01002615.1_pt1 | contig 46355 bp, 33 predicted proteins | sample 1972531 | NCBI WGS metagenome assembly QWCE01 (sample SAMN09866716, study PRJNA288562) | Human gut metagenome isolate term4_stool, whole genome shotgun sequencing... | reverse complement strand
ACCAAGAACTGGCACCACTTCTGGAACTCGCGGCCCCGGTGCAACTCCACCCAACCCGCATGCACATAACGCTCCGGCAGTGGCGCCGGCTCGGTATCCGTGGAGCCGCGCTCGCCCCAATCCAAGTACAGCCACTCGGCCACCGCCAGCATCACCAGCAGATCCGGGTAGGACTGGCTATTCGCCGCGTCATACATCATCGCCCGGAAAGCCTTCGTCACCTCCGTCAACTGCGGGTCCAGCTGATCGGCCTCCGACACCCCCAACTCGTCGAACGCCTTCTGGAAGTAGCCGTCCTCGTCATCAGCCAGCATGCCCAGCTGGGCGGCAAACGTAAGCTTCGAGTCCACCCGGTCCGCATACGCCACGCAGCCCCCCAACATGGACAAGAACGCGTCAAAGAACTGGTAATCCTGCACCAGGTAGCTGGCCAGCACCCCGTCATCCAACGAACCCTTGAACAGCTCGTTAACAAAACGGTGGTTGACGGCCGCATCCCAATCCTCGCGGGCACTCGCCAACAGGAATTCCACATGGCCACCAGGGACCAAATCGATCAGCTTGCGGGACACAATAACCTCTTTCGGTACAAGGGCAGCAACGACTATGTACCCCCGAGGTTACCCCCGCACTACCGCTTACACACCCCCTCCCAGTAAGAATCCCCACTTACCCGCGGCTGCCCGCTACCAGCGAAACAGCGTGGGCAGAGACCGTATTCCAGGAATGCAGCGGGGGTGGGCACAGAGTTCGCATGGGGGCGGAGTCCGCGTGTCTTAAGATCGCGAGTGGATATAGAGGGTGCGTAGTCCAGGAGCGCGAGCGAGGGCCGGCCTTTTCGAAACTGTGCAGACGGGGAGAGGCGGAGACACGCGTGTAACCTTGCGCGGGAGGGTGCCTTACGTGGCGTACATAGGGTGGACGGATTTATGTAAGCGGTAAACATGGAGCCCCGCCCGGCTCTTAGTACGCGCCGGACGGGGCTCGAATAGTGTTTGGGGTGCTTCTTGTCTTCAGAGCACCCGGACTGGCCGTGTTAGGCAGCTTCGTTATTCGAAGTGTTTTCTTCTACCTGACGACGGATAACTTCAAGAGGAAGGAGGGTATCACGAGGCCAGCAAAGGGATGCACGGACCGCATTCCATGCGCGGGATCCCGGAAAAGCCATTACCTTCTCTTCTTTCGTGCTATTCATTTGCACACCTCCTTCGGGATTCTGCCTGGTGTTCACTTTTGATCCTTTTTGACAAAGTGACCAGGTCTTTTCTTGGTGCCTTTAAGACCTTACTCCCTTAAAATCCTAATTCAACTCCTACCAGGGAAAAGTGCCGTTTTTGCCAGATCTGAAACTAGTTTTATTAATGTTAACTATTTTTAATATGAGTTGAAAATGCTAATTTTCTTATATTGTGAAGGGCATTTTTTCATGATTTGGACACCTTTAATTCGCAAAGATGTCGCTTTCCCGCCATATCTACGGCTAAGGCACCCCCCACCCCAGATCTCATACGACACAACAATGCTCATAAGCCGTCCAAAAAGGCTTAAATGGTGCACATAGCAGGCAATGTCACACTATTTCTCTTCTAATACACTGTACCACAACAGATTTAATAAAAAATGGATAAAAAAGCGATTTAACCTCTGGTAATAACTCTAAAAGTACACTACCAGAACACAATTCACTCTCGGGGACAACGTGAATTAATTCGTAAAATTCGTTCGCAAACAGCTTCTCAATCGATCATGACGCCCACACTCGCCGATTTATTCTGAGAGTTCAACTTTTTGCCACACACACGACAACCGACGCCCACACCGCAGCTTGTCACCCCACCCATTCCATGCCCACAACCACACCCACACGGCGTGCCGCCACACCCCACAGAAGTACCCACACTGCCCCCTACACCGCAAGGTACGCCCACGCGACCCGCCACTACACCCACAATCGGGCCTACCGCGCCCACGCAGCCCACTACCCCACCGGGCGCGCCTTCGCCGCAGCCTCCGCCGCCGGACCCATCGCCGCTTCTACCAGTGCAAAGTCATCATCCGTCAACGCTGCAGACACAAACCACGTCTCAAAATTACTCGGCGCCACATACACACCACGCTCCAACAACGCATGGAAAAACGCCGGATAGCGCCACGTCTCCGCCGCCTTCGCATCCCCAAAATTCCGCAGCGGACGCTCCGCAAACGCTACCGAAAGCATCGTCCCCGCCCGCTGCACTGTATGGGCCACCCCCGCATGGCCCAACGCCGCCTCCACAATCCCCTGCAACCGGTCCGCATTCACCGCCAGCTGCCGGTACACAGCCTCATCCGCCAAACTCAACTGCGTGTAACCGGCCGCCATCGCCAACGGGTTACCACTCAACGTCCCCGCCTGATACACCGGCCCCAACGGCGCCAAATAGCCCATCAGCTCCCGCCGGCCACCAAACGCCGCCGCCGGTAAACCGCCAGACATCACCTTCCCAAACGTCACCAGGTCCGCGGCCACCCCATCAACCCCAAACCAGCCCTGGGCCGACGCCCGGAAACCCGTCATTACCTCATCCAGAATCAGCAACGCCCCCTCCGCATGCGCCAACTCCAACAACGCCTGGTTAAACCCCTCATCCGGCGGCACCGTCCCCATATTGCCGGCCGCCGCCTCCGCAATTACACACGCAATCTCCCCCGGATGCGCCGCAAAAATCTGCCGCACCGCCTCCACGTCGTTATAGGGCGCCACATAGGTGTCATGTGTTGCCGCCCCCGTCACCCCCGACGAATCCGGCAAACCAAACGTCGCCACACCACTGCCCGCCGACGCCAACAATGCATCCACATGCCCGTGGTAGCAGCCCTCAAACTTAATGACACCAGGCCGGCCCGTCGCCCCCCGCGCCAGCCGCACCGCACTCATCGTCGCCTCCGTGCCGGAATTGACCAGCCGCACCTGCTCCACGCTGGTCCGCTGCACAATCAACTCCGCCAGCGCCGTCTCATGCTCCGTTGGCGCCCCAAAGCTCAGCCCCCGCTCGGCAGCCTTCTGCACCGCCTCCACAATTGCCGGATGCGCGTGCCCCAGCAGCGTCGGACCCCACGAGCACACCAGGTCCACATAGGTGTTGCCGTCCACATCCACCAGGTGTGATCCCTGCGCGTGGTCAATGAAGCGAGCCGTGCCGCCCACCGACCCGAACGCCCGCACCGGGGAGTTCACGCCGCCCGGGATCACCTGCTGGGCAGCCTGCATATCTGCCGCCGACCGGGCGGTGGAATGATGCGTCGAGGCTGACGGTGCCCCTGCCTGCGCCCCTGCCTGCTGTTTGGTCGCCCCCTGCGTTGCTGCCTCGGCACTTGCTGGAGCCGGGGTGTTCGCTCCGCCCGGGGTGTTCACTGCAACGGCGCTCGCTGCGGTTTGGGTGTTCGTATTGGTGTCGCTCATTGGTTCTCTGTGTCCTTTCCGGTGAGGAACGCGACGGCCTCCGCCACGCCCTCCACATCGCCTTCACGTGCTCGTTTATGCGCCAAAGCCGACGGCCCATGAGCTAACCGCCCCACCAGCCGGTGCAGCAGCCGCTCCACCTCCGCCCGCGGCACATCCGCCCCTGCCGGCAATCCGGCCAGCTCCTCCGCCGCCAATGCCTGAATATGCTCTCGCAGCTCCACCACCAGGTGGTCCGCCCCCCGCTCACGCTCCCGCGCCGCGAATTCCCCCGCAGCCTCCCACGCCACCCCGCGCGCCTGCTCCACCACTGCCCGCGCCGACTCCGGAACCCTGGCAGCACTTTCCTCCATGGTGACGGCTCCGCACCTGGCTGCCACCTGCGGCTCCACGTCCCCCGGCACCGCCAAGTCCACAATCACCGGCGTGCGCTGCAGTTCGTCCATGAGCTCCTGCGTGATGACGGGCCCCTTCCCCCGCACACACACCACCACATCAGCCTGCGCCACCAGCCCCGGCAAATCCTCCAGTTGGGTCATTTCCGCAGCGGTGACGGTAGCTGCAGCAGTGGGTGCCCCGTGCTGGTGCACCAGCGGCGCCATCCGCGCAACGAACCTTTCCGCTCGCCCAGAGGTGGAGAACACCGTCACCTTCCCGCAGCCGCGCTCCACCAATGCGCGCACCACCGCCCCCGCATAGGACCCCGTACCCACGACCAGCGCCCGCACGCTCCCCCACTCCACGGCCGGCACTGGGTTGCCTGGCGCAGAATTGCTGTGGGTAGCGTTACTTTGGGCAGTATTGCCCGGCACAACGTTGCGTTGCTGAGCGTTGCTCTTGGAAGAATTGCCCGGCGCAGCATCACCCAACGTAACGGCGTCCGGCGCACCCGCCCCCAGGCCGCGCTCTTCCGCCACGTTCAGGGCAGCCTGCACCAACGCCACCCCGCTTCGCTGTACCCCCGGAATTTGCGCAACTTGGCGGGACGCGCTCAACGCCGCATCAACCAACCGACGCAGCCTGCCGTGCATATGCCCGGCCGACACTTCCATGGACCGGCGAATCTGCGAGACAATCTCCCGCTCCCCCACCACCAGAGAGTCCAGGCCGCAGGCCACTTCGAACACGTGCCGCTCCGCCGCACCCCCCTCCAACAGCAATGCCCCCGGCATCTCCCCCAGCGTCGCCCGGCGCAGCGCCTCCCAGCGCTGCCGGTCAACCACATCCACCAGCAGCTCGAAGCGGTTGCAGGTGGCCAGAATTGCCCACGAATCATCGGTGGGGTGGCAGTGCTCCTGGCAGGCGTTGGCGATGCGTGCGCTATGCTGGCACGCCTCGGCTACCTGGGGAAGGCCGTGCGTCCGGTGTGTTAGGGCGAAGATTGCAATGCTCACTATGCCAATAATTTAAGCACACATTGCGCAGCCAACCAGGCCGCCCGAAGGGAGTGTATACGGGCACCGCTCACGGCAGCTGCATCCCGCGCCGCCTCGCATCCCGGCTAGTACCCTGGAGGCATGAGCACCGTTGGCATGAGCCCAGTTGGCAGCCCCGCCGAAACCCCGCCCGACGCCTTGAACTGCGCGGCAGGCGACTCCACCCGCGGCTACCCGGGGGCCTCGTCCACCTCCTCCGCCACCGTCACCACAAGCACCACAGGCACCCCCATGGATGCCACCCGCGGCTTTATTGTGGGCACGCGCGGCTCTGCCCTCGCCCTCGCCCAAACCCAGCTGGTGGTCGATGCCCTCACCCCGCACCTGAGCCAGCCGCTGGACGTGCAGATCATCACCACCCACGGGGACACCACCCGCGCCCACCTGGTGGATTTAGCGCAGCAAGGCCACACTGGTGTGTTCGCCAACGCTATCCGCCGCGCACTGCTGGAGAGACAGATCGACCTGGCCGTCCACAGCTGCAAGGACCTCCCCGCTGACCCCTGCCCTGGTTTGGAGATTCTGGCTATGCCGCCGCGAGGTGCTACCGCCGACTGCCTCTGCACGACCGCCGGCTGGACGTTGGAAACGCTTCCGGAGGGTGCCCGCGTGGGGACCGGTTCGCCGCGGCGTGCGGCGCAACTGTTGCGTGTACGGCCGGACCTGAGCATTGTGCCCATTCGCGGGAACATCGAGCGGCGTCTCCGCTATCTGGAGGAGCCCGTGCTCAACACTCCGATTGGGTCTGGTAGTGGGTCTGGTGACGGTTCCTGCAGTGACGCACCCCTGGATGCGGTGGTTCTGGCGGAGGCCGGGCTGCAGCGCCTCGCCGCACGCGATACCGAGGCGGACACGGTGCTGCGCTACATCAGCCAGCGGTTGCCTTTCCTGCCATCGCCCGCGCAGGGCGCTTTGGCGCTGGAAGTCCGCATGGACACAACACCCGCCCCACTCCGCCAGGCGCTACTAGCTATCAATCACCAGCCGACGCTGCTGGCCGCCATCGCCGAGAGGGCGCTGCTGCGCACCTTGCACGCCGGCTGCGAACTACCCATTGGGGCGGAGGCCACCGCACAGATACATCCGCAGACCCGTGGGGTGGAGCTGACGTTGCGGGCAGAGATTCTCTCCCCAGACGGGCGGGAGCGGAATGCGGTGGAGCACACCGTCACCGTCCCGCAGCTATCGTGGGCGGAGGAGTCGGCTGAGGTGGCTGCGGCGGAAGTAGCTGGGGCTGGAGTGGCTGGGGCGGAGTCGGCCGCTGGGTTGTTGGCAGCGGCGCCGCTAGACATTGATCCCGGCTTGGTAGATCCGGCCTACTATGCGGAGGCGCATGAGGCGCAGTTGGCGGCTGCCTACCAATTGGGGCAGATGGTGGCGCGTCGACTGCAGGCCAACGCACGCTAAGAAAGTGTGTAGTGTGCGCGGGTCATCGCACTGCGTATTTTGCGTGAAGTGTGCTTCCTGTCCGACAGGTGTACCCCTCTGGCACTATCGCGCTTCGTCGCCCCTGTTTGTGCACATAAATAAGGCGACGGGGCTAGGCTCTACGAGCAGCTAGCCCCGTCTGTGTGCTGGAGGGATTGATTATCCTAGCGCTTGGGTGGTGATGCCTACAACATCAGTCGACGAGTTTCCAACGCTGGGAGAATTCTTGGTCCTCCCAGAACTGTGCATAGGTGCCGCCGGCGGCCAAAAGCTCCTCGTGTGTGCCTAGTGCCTCAACACCACCATTGGCCACAACCGCAATCTGGTCTGCCGCCTTAATAGTCGAAAGACGGTGTGCGATAACGATTACGGTGGTGTTGTGGGCGAGGCGGTGGAGGGTTTCCACGATGGCGGCTTCGTTTTCGCCGTCCAAACTGGAAGTAATCTCATCTAGTAGGACGATGGGCGATTTCTTCAGCAGCGCCCGCGCAATAGCAACTCGTTGCCGTTCGCCGCCAGACAGCCGCGAACCGCCTTCACCCACCATCGCATCCCAGCCCTCCGGCAGGGACTCAATCACTGTGTCCAAACACGCTGCCCGGGCAGCCTCCTTCACATCCTCATCGGACGCATCCGGCCGGCCCACCCGCACATTCTCCAGAATCGTCCCGTTAAACAGGTACGTCTCTTGGAACACAATGGAGAGGTTCTGCATCAGCTCCTCAGTGGACACGTCACGCACATCAATGCCACCAATGCGCACCGCGCCCTTATTCACATCCCAGAAGCGGGCGATCAGCCGCTGAATAGTGGACTTACCGCCACCCGACGGCCCCACCAGCGCCGTCATCGTCCGCGCTGGCATATACAGGTTCACATCCCGCAGCACCGGCGTATCCTCCCGGTACCCGAAGGACACGTCATCCAACTGCACATCCACACCCGGAATACGCATCCGCTGGTTCGGATCCGGCTCCGGCAAGCCCGGCGCATCCAGAATGCTCGCCAAGCCCAGCAACGCCTCCCGGCTGATAGTAATAGCGGCCACGTTCAATACCACCTGCATGAGCGGAATGAACATGCGGACGATGAGCACCGCAATAGCCAGGAATAGGGCGACATCCACCGGCTGCACCCCCAGCCCGTGGTAGCCGCTGGCCAGCTGCCAGCCCAACACCAGCAGAGACACTACGCACGCCAGGATCAGCGGCAGCTGGTACAGCTTCGCCACATTACTGGTGGCCGTCAACTCCTCCAGGACCGCCCGGGAGTCCGTATCGATAGCGTCCTCCAGCGGCTTCCACTGCTTTCGGTGCGACGCCCGCAGCAGCGGCTGGGCCTGCGCATACTCCAGCGACCGGGCAGTCAGTGCCCGCTCCATGTCACTGTGGTGGTTCACTTCCTCATCCACATCCGTCAACATGTGCCGGAACGCCCACACACAGAACGGCAGCGCCAGCAGGAACGGCAGTGTAGCCTGCCAGTTCACCACCAGCCCCGCCAACAGCATCACCCCCACCATACTGAGGGTGTTGCAGATGGCCGGTAGCGCCACCGACGGATAGTGGCTGAGGTTATTCACGTGGTAGCTCAGCGCATGGGAGATACGTCCCCGCGCCCGGTCGTCGAACCAGCCCAGCGGCAGGGTGAAGATCTTGTTGCCTACCCGCTCCACGGACTGGCCACAAATGTCGAAGGTGGACAGGTTGTAGGAGAAGATCGTGGTGCTGATGTTGGCGATGCACGCCAGCACACCGGCCGCCACCACACCGCCCAGCCACAGCCACATGCCGTTCCAGTCCTGGGCGAACAGGTGGCGGAGCAGCGGCACCAGCATAATGAACGCGGCCGCCTGGAACACGCCGGAGAGGACAAAGCCGACGATGATGCGCGTCAGGCCCTTCTGGATCCCCAAGATACGGGACATTTCCTTAAACATGGTGGTCTCCTAGGCGTCTTGCTGCGCGGTCCACATGCCGCAGTAGGTGGGTGACGTGTCCAGTAGCTCACTGTGAGTGCCGGCGGCCTCAATACGGCCATGGTTGAGCACCACAATCTGGTCCACATCCTGGATAGTGTGCAGGCGGTGTGCGATGACTACCACGGTTCGGGTGCCACGCAGGTCCGCCAGCGCCTCCTGGATGGCGCGCTCAGAGTGGGGGTCCGCGTAGGCGGTCGCCTCATCCAACAGCACAATGGGTGCATCCTGCAGAAATGCGCGGGCAATGGTGAGGCGCTGCTGTTCCCCGCCAGACAGGTAGGCGGAGTCCGAGCCGACGATGGTGTCGTACCCCTGCGGCAGCTCCATGATCCGGTCGTGGATACGGGCAGCCTTTGCGGCGGCGATGACCTCCTGCTGAGTGGCGTCGGGGCGAGCGATACGGATGTTGTTGGTGACGGTGTCCGACAACAGACTGATGTCCTGGAACACAATGGCCATGTTGTGCATGAGCTCCTGGGTGGACACGTCACAGATGTTCACGCCGTCAATCTCCACCGTGCCGCTGTCGGGTTCCCAGAAGCGGGCAATGAGGCGGGTGATGGTGGTTTTGCCGGAGCCAGAGGGGCCGACCAGGGCGGTGACGGTGCCGGGCTGCATGGTGAGGGAGATGTCGTGCAGCACCTCGGTGCGGACCGAAGCAGTGGCGCTGGAATCGGCTGTGGCCGTAGTGTCTACTGCAAGGGCTGCATCTGTCTCGTCCGCAGACTTCCCGTTGGGCTTGGCGGCGTAGCTGAAGCTCACGCCTTTCAGCTCGATGGTGTTGCCGGTGAGGGGCTGCGGGTTGTCCGTCTCCTCAATGTCCGGCTCCAGCAGCAGCGTTCCGATTTCGCTGATGCTGTTCGCCCCGTGGAAAATGTAGGAGGTCAGCGTGTAGAGCCGGCCGATGGCTTCCGGCATGCCCAAGCCGAGCAGTAGGAAGGGCATCAGATCGACGGGCTGTACGATTCCCTTCCACGCCATCAGCGCCCCTGCCACCATCAGCGGAATGAGCATGGCGCCGGGGATCATCAGGCCGGCGGCCGCCCCTTGTGGCTTTCCGAACCCGGACATGTAGTCGTCCAGGCTCTTCTGGTAGCGGGCGGAGGCGTCTTCGAAGCGCTTGAATTCTTGACCCGTCAGCCCGAAGTTCTTCACCTCGGCAATGCCATCGGCGATTTCTACGGCGGACTCGGAGAGCTGTTTCTGCGCCTCCGTGTACTCCACCATGATGTTGCCGTCCGACAGCACAAAGCCCAGCACCGACACCAGCACCACCAGCACCAGGTAGGCCAGTACCACCAGCGTCATCCGCCAGTCGCACACGAAGAGGTAGATGAAGCCGACGATGACGGTGGTGAGTGAGTTCGGCAGGTCGGCCGCCGAGTGGGCGACGACGGTGTGGATATTGGTGACGGCGTCGTTGATGGTGGCGCGTACCCGGCCGGAGGTTTGCTCATCGAACCAGCCGAGCGGGAGTTTGTCCAGCTTGGCGAGGATGCGGCGACGGGTGGTGGCGCGGAACTTGGCTTCCACGACGTGGGCGTAGCCGGTGGCTCCCATGATGAGGAAGTAGCGGAGGAGGACGCAGACCAGTGCGGCGGCCAGGATCCGCCAGAAGTGGGGGTCGCCAGCGCTGGTGAGGCCATGGTTGGTGACGATGTAGCGGGCGGCCTCAACGAGGGCGATGTACATGCCGATTTCGGCGACACCGCCAAGTGCAGCGAGGGAGACAATGCCCGCCATTTCGTGGCGGATAGGGTGGAGGACGACGCTGGCGGGGGACGGTTTCTTCGGTTCCCGTGGCGTCGTGGTGGAAGTCGTTCTCATGGCTCCACCCTATACCCTTTTTTAGGGTAGCCTAACCTCTTTTATGCACTTCGGGTCGCAGCTGCGCTACAGCTCGGCGCGGGTGCGCAGCGCACTGGGGCTACCCAGGTGACGGCCCGGCACCTCAGCCACAGCACAGCGCAGCCACAGAACAGCGCACGGCCGTAGCCGACGCACCGCCGGGACCCGTCACCCCCCCCCAGTGCACGCACAGCACAAGCACCAGCGCAAGCTCAGTACAAGCGCTACCAGGTCTTCAGTGTAAGCTTCGCCTGCCCCACCGGGGCACCCACCAAGTTGGGATCCGACGGCGGATAGTCCTTAATCTGGTCCACCTCAATCCGCCCCACCTCATTGATGTACGCAGAGTCACCCTTCACCAGTGTCGGGTTGAAGCCGGTCTCGCACTCACGGCCGTTAATCTTCTCCTCGATGAACACATCCAGTCCCAGCGGGCCGCCACGCCCATGCGTACCACGCAGCGTCAATTTGCCGCGCGCCTGGTGCACATCTACCTGCTTCGGCGCAACCGGGCCAAGCGTCAGGTCCACTCGCGTCTGGCGTTCAAACTCGAACTTGTCCAGCATGCACGGCGCATGATCCGCATACTGGGCAAGCGTCAGCGTTGCCGTCGGGTTGTAGCTGCTCAAGCTCAGATCCTCCATGGCAATCACCAGCCCCGGCTGAATCGCCACCGTGTACACCACCCCATCGGAGCTAGACGGCGAACCCGACACATACAGCGGGAACTGGTAGCCAGGCAGCGAACCATCCGTTGGGTCCAGGTTCACCGGCGTTACCCGGTAGCGCGGGAACTGCGACTGCTGCGACGCGCCATTCGGGTCGCCTTTCTTCACGTCCCGCTGCGGGCTATCCTCCGACCAGCCCGAACCATCCGGGTACGTGTTCATCTGTACCCACTGGAACTGCGCCCACACACCCCGCGGACGCTTGTTGTTGTGCTTCAGTGACACATCGACGTCACCAAACTCCGACAGGCGAAGTGTAAACGGCGCCATATCACTGCGCGTAAACAGCAAGGTCGTCTGGAGGGGGACGGTGACGGTCGCCCGCCCCGTATCGACTGTCGACGGGGAAAGTGGGGAGGCGGCGGCCTGCGGGGCGGTCTGGGGCGTGCCGGACAAGGTGAGGGCGAGCGTAAGAGCTGCGAAAACTGCCAGGCCACGGCGGGCCCAGCCGGTGCGGCGGGTGCGACCAGGACACGCTGCCAAGGGGGCACCGGGGAATGGTTCCGAGGTGTCGCCGTGACGTGCTGCCGGGGCGCCAACCGCTGCACGAGTAGCGCGTACAGTGCGGTTTACGGATGCTGCGGTAGGAGTTGTCATACCCTTAGCCTAGGCAACGGAAAGGGGTCGTGGGCCACCTGAGGAAAATTGCCATGAAGTCGTGAGCAAAAAACGTTTCTGCTGGTAGAGATTTCATATATTTATGAGAAATCTTTAACTCACACTTTTCTTCACAGACTCAGTTTGGATACCCGAAGTTCCAGAGTCGTTTCAAGAGCCTCGTCACCAATTTCCCCTGGGCGGCCACAACCCCGAGGACGTCCCCACAGGGCAGCGGCAGATAAAAACCAGCAGCTAGCACAGCTTGCTAGGCGACGCTGCATGGCTGCGCTGCTAGCGCGAGTAGCTAGCAGCGCAGCCCACTGCCAGCACCTCGTTCCCACCGGGACCCGTCACCGCCCGTTACCTGAAATAGTAAGGCGCGGGTTGCCTGAGGAATCCAGGCAACCCGCGCTGAGCTCATATGAGGAGGCTAGCTCTACTTCTTGACATTGGGGTTGTTCTTCTTCTTCTGAACACCCTTGTAGATGCCGTAGCCGCCGCCACCAACAACAGCGAGGACGATGATGACGATCAGGGCGGTCAGCCAGCCGGGGGTGCCGGAGCCACCGGTGTCCTGCTCGGCAGCGACGTCAGTGTCGGTGATCTGAAGCTGGCCATCGCTGGCAGCAGAGCTGGAGGAAGCGCTCTTGTCGCCATTGGTGGCGGAGCTCTTCTCGCCAGCCTTCTTATCGCCGGCCTTCTTGTGGTCAGCCTTCACATCGGCGGCGGAGCCCACAGCGTTAACGGACGCCAGGGTTTCCTTGCCCATGGTGGAGTGACAACGAACCTGCAGGTCGAAGTCGCCGAGGACCGGGGCGCTCACAGCGTTCTTCACGGTGAAGAAGTTCTCCGGGTTGTTGAACTCGGCGGCGGCACCCTCGTTGGCGGGGTGCAGGGTGGGGATCTTGCCGGGCTTGGTGGCCTTGAAGGTCACCTCAACCTGCGGGGGTCCCCAACGCTGGATGTCCTTGCCGTTCGCATCAACGTTGATGTTGCCGATAACCAGGCGGTTGCCGCCAACCAGGCTGATGGAGGGCTGGCCGCTGGTGGCGTGGCCGGATCCAATGAAGCGAGCGGTAACGAAGGAGCTCGGGTCGTCAATAGTGAAGCGGTAGGTGGCGTTGGCGTAGTTCTTGACAGTAAGGCCGTGGTCGACGCCCTTAATGGGGGCGGGGACGTAGTCGAACACCATCTTGAACTCTTCGCCAACCTTAACCTGGTCGGGAATGTTAATGGTCATGGTGTCGGGGTCGCCGACGAAGGTTTCATCCTGTCCAGCGGGAGCACCGTTACTGCGGCAGGTGCTGAGGATGGTCTTAGTTACGGTTGCTGCTGAGGCAGTCGCGGCGGTAAACGGTGCGAGGCTGAAGCCCACGCCCGCTACGGCGGCGAGTGCAAGGAGTCGCTTAGAGAAGTTTCGGGTCATAGCCCCTATTATCTAGGAAATATCGCCCCCACATGCAGGAATGAAATTGTTTTTCTTACTATTTACAACTGTTGATAACAAGTCCTACATTGACCCTTCATTGCCCCTCGCTTTCCCCCTTCTCTTCTATTTTGTGACGGCGCTCACAGCCTGATCGTATCTTTACAAGCCGGGGCGTTAAGCTAGGCGTATGGCCACACCTCGCAGCTCCTCCCCCAGCCGGTTCCGGCTCACGCTGCAGCGTATTAATAAGCACATCGATTGGCTTATCGTCGGCCTCCTCGCCTGCATCCTGCTGGCCACCGCTTTCCCTGCCAAAGGGGACTTCGCCATCGGCATGCACTACGTGTCCAAGGTGTTCCTCTTCCTCCTCTTCTTCTTCTATGGTGCCAAACTCGCACCACGTGAAACCCTTATGGGCCTCCGCAATTGGCGCCTCCACGTGGTCATCACCTGCTTCACCTTCGTCGTGTTCCCCATCATCGGCATCGGCCTCAAATACGCCACCATCGGCTGGCTAGGGCAAGGCCTCGCCCTGGGGCTCCTCTACCTCACACTGGTACCCGGCACCGTCCAGTCCTCCATCGCCTTCACCTCGGTGGCACACGGTAACGTGGCGGGCGCCATCGTCTCCGCCAGCATGTCCAATGTGCTGGGCGTGTTCCTCACTCCACTGCTGGTGATGCTCACCATGGCCACCACGGGTGATGTCCACATCACCGGCCGCAGCATCCTGGACATCTTCCTGCAGATTTTGCTGCCATTTATCATTGGCCAGTTGTTGCATAAGCGGCTGGGCCCGGTCCTGAGCCGTCACCCCATCCTCACCAAGACCATTGACCGCGGCACTATTTGGGTGAACGTGTACACCGCCTTTTCGGAGGCTGTGGTGGAAGGCGTGTGGAAGCGGGTGACGATGCTGCATCTGCTGGGGCTCGTCGGCATTTGTATTGTGGTGGTGAGCCTGGTGCTGACGCTCTCCTGGCTGCTGGCGCGGGCGTTGGGCTTCGACCGGGGCGACCGGATTGCCGCCCAGTTCTGCGGGTCGAAGAAGTCCCTGTCCAGCGGTATTGCGATGGGTGCGGTGTTGTTTGCGGGGGTGGGCAATGGGTTGAGCGCCGGCATGTTGATGCTGCCGTTGATGCTGTTCCACCTGTTCCAGCTGCTCATCTGTGCCGTGTTGGCGGGGCGCTATGGGCGCCAGTGGGAGCGGGCACACCCGGAAGGGGAGCCGGAAGAGGTTAGGGAACCGGCGCAGTCTGAGTAGCCGGCAGGTTACCGGCTGGCGTACCAGTACAACCAGTAGCGCCGCCTACTGCACTTTTGTCCGCCGTCCGGGACGTTCCCGTGTGACAGCAACTCTCCCGAGTGGCGGCTATTTGCGTTTGTTTTTCAGTCTGCTCACTGCGGCGTCGAAGTATTCCCGCTTTGTGTGCTTGGGCTTGCGGCGGGCGGCCTCACGGGTGGCGGGCATGTCCTTGTATTTGTCGCCCAGTATTTCGGAGCTGAGGGCTTTGCCGTAGTCCTGTACTTTGTTCCAGTCGATCTGCATTGTGCTCTTTTCGTTAATGGGGTGACGCAACCCGAACTCGGGGCAGCTGCCGGAGGTTGAAAGGGGTCGGCTAGTTCAGCCGGGGGTCCACGGGGCGGGAGGCGTAGAGGCTAAGCGGCCAGGGTTGGCGGCGCACCACCTGCGCATAGAGGTCTGTGTGGTGGTCGGTGGCGAAGTCGTTGTCGAGGGCGTCGCACACATACCAGTCGCCGGCGGCGATCTCCTCTGCCAGCTGACCGGGTTGCCACGCACAGTAGCCCATGTACAGGCGGTAGGATTCGCGAATGTCCTGGGTGCGGTACATGGCGTTGGCGGTGGGGTCCATAAGGAAGGTGCGGCCACGCACCGGGTGCATCACCGATAGGTCCACCGGGCAGCCTGGCTTCAACCGCAGCAACCCCGTCACCCGCTCCATTTCCACTGGTCCACCGATGAAAAAGCTGGCGGGTTTGGAGCAGTAGGGGGCGAAGAGGGGCAGCACGCTGTGGACGGACACTTCGGACTGTTGGTTGAGGATGATGCCGAAGGTGCCCCGGGTGTCGTCGTGTTCGAAGAGGTAGATGATGCTGCGGGAGAACACCTCGTCGCGCAGGTCGGGGGCGGACACCAGCAGGCACCCTTTGTAGGGGTCGTGCTGCTCCATGGCCAGGAAGATGCAGTCGGCGAAGGCGCCGAATTGGCTGAGGTTCCCGTAGGGGTTCATTTGGAAGTCGCTCACTGTGCCGCCCACCATTCACGCAAGGCGGCGACGGCGTCGTCATGTTCCATCGGCCCGTTCTCCATGCGGAGGTTTTTGAGGAATGCCCACGCCTGGCCCACCTGCGGGCCGGGCTGCAACCCCAGGATCTGCATGATTTCGTTGCCGTCCAGGTCGGGGCGGATGGCCGCTAGGTCTTCTTTTTCGCGTAGTTCGGCGATGCGCTCTTCCAGGCTGTCCACTAGGGCGTGGAGTTTTTTGCGTTTCCAGTCGCGGGCGGTGGTGCAGTCGGCGCGCACGAGCAGGTTGAGGCGGTCCAGGAGCGGGCCGGCGTCTGTCACGTAGCGGCGTACTGCCGAGTCGGTCCATTCGCCGTCACCGTACCCATGGATGCGCAGGTGGAGGTACACGAGTTGGCTGACGTCGTTGATCATCTGCCGGGAGTATTTGAGGGCTTTGAAGCGTTTCCGCACCATCCGGGCACCCACGATTTCATGCTGGTGGAAGGTGACGCCCCCGCCGGGTTTCGCGGCACGGGTGGGCACTTTGCCGACGTCGTGGAGGAGGGCCGCCCAGCGCAGCACTAGGTCGGGGTCGCCGGGTTCGAGCTCACAGGCCTGCTTCAACACGGTGAGGCTGTGGGTGTAGACGTCCTTGTGGGGAAGTGAGGGATCCGGCGGCATGGACATGGCGGGGATTTCGGGGAATATGTGGTTGGCCAGGCCGGTTTGGCAGAGCAGGTCGATGCCTTCCCACGGGTAGGCGCCCAGCATAAGCTTGTCGAGTTCCGCCTGGATGCGTTCGGCGGTGATGCGGGTGATTTCCGCGGACATGTGTTGGATGGCGGCGGTGACGCGGGGGGCGAGGGTGAAGCCGAGTTTGGAGACGAAGCGGCAGGCGCGGATCATGCGCAGCGGGTCGTCGTGGAAGCTCACCTCGGGGGCTTGTGGGGTGTCGAGCACTCCGGCGGCGAGGTCGTTGATGCCGCCGAGGGGGTCGCAGAATTCTTGGGTGCCGTCGCCGTGGAGGCGCAGGGCCATGGCGTTGACGGTGAAGTCGCGGCGGACGAGGTCCCCTTCGAGGGTGTCGCCAAAGTGGACGATGGGGTTGCGGGAGATGCCGTCGTACTGGTCGGCGCGGAAGGTGGTGATTTCGATTTGCCAGCCGCCTTTGCAGGCGGACACGGTGCCGTAGTCAATTCCGATGTCCCACACGTTGTCTGTGCAGTTTCGGAGGATGGTGGTGACGGCTTCGGGGCGGGCGTCGGTGGTGAAGTCGAGGTCGATGCCGAGGTGGCCGAGGAGGGCATCCCGCACGGAGCCGCCCACCAGGTAGAGGTCGTGGCCGGCTGCTTCGAAGGCGGCGGCCAGTGGGGTGAGGGTGGGGGCGAGGGTGTGGAGTTGGGCTTGGGCAGCGGCCATCATGTGGAGGGTGCGGTCGGGCTCCGCCGCGGGAGTAGCGGAGCCGACCGGGGAGGTGCTGGCGGTGTCCGCCACGGAAGTGGGCTGCTGGTTCGTGGGATGCGTCATCGTGTGCAAGTTTACTAACATTGCCAGCTGCTCGGCCAAGAACTTAGACCTTATACCTGCAGACAAGTAGGATTGAGGGATAGTGGACAGTGAACGCAAGACCCAATCCGGCGGGGATTGCCGGCCTCCGCGTCGGCGTAGTTCCCGCCCGGCCGGCGCACCAGCCCCCGCGGCGAATTGTGCTCCGGCTCCTTCGGCTACGCCTACACAGCCCACTCCGCGCCCCACCACCATCCCGCATTCCGCTGGCACCGCCCGCGTAACCTCCACCCCAGTTCGCCCCACTGCCGTCCCACGCCCCACTACTAATCCGCACGCAACTACTACCCCACGCTCCTCTGCGACCGCGCGCGCAATCACTCCGCGTCCCGCTGCCATTCCACGCACAACCACTCCACGCCCCTCCGCTATCCCAGCCCGCACGTCTACCAACACGTCGCGCACCTCGGCCACACCTCCCCGCCCGGCGGCCACTCCCCGCCCGGCGAAACCCCGCCCCACCAATATCCCCCGTAATGGCGCTATCGTCCTCGACCCCAACGGCGTCGCCGGCAAGGCACCCAAACGCTATACCCGCAGTTCCACGCAGAATAATGGGCGGCGGCCCGTCACCCGCTCTCTCACCAAGAGCCAGGTCAAACGCAACCGCGGCCGCAGCTACCCGGAGACATCCGCCGGCGGCCTGGTGCTGCGCAATATGCGCCGCGCCTATAATCCCCACACCAACCGCGTCTACCTGTCCGCTGTCAAGGTGGCGCTTATCGGCCGGACCGATCGACGTGGTCGCCCCCTGTGGTCTCTGCCCAAGGGCCACATTGAGGACTATGAAACTGTCCCCATGACCGCTGTCCGCGAAGTGCGTGAGGAGACGGGCATCGAGGGTGAGATCATTAAGCACCTGGGCACCATCGACTACTGGTTCCTGTCCGACGGTAAGCGCATCCACAAGACTGTCCACCACTATCTGCTGCGCTTTGTGGGCGGGGAACTTTCCAACGCGGACGCCGAGATTTCCGAGGTCAAATGGGTATCCATGAAGGATCTACCCGCGCACTTAAGCTATGCCGACGAGCGGAAGCTCGCTCGCCGGGCGACGGGCGTGGTGGCGGCGTGGATTCGTAGCGAGTATGGGTCCGGTGACGGCACCGGCGAGACGATCCAAATTGAGGGCGAGTACCCGGATGACGACATTCTGGGTGACGACCTGGACGAGGACGACCTGCTAGAACCTTCCTATGACGAGCAGAACAGTAGCCAGGGCAGCGCCCACCATAATGGCCAGACCAGTGCGCAGAATAACCGCCAGAATAACGGCCAGCGGCGGAACCGTCGTGGCCGGCGGCGCGGCGGCAAACGTAACCGTCCCCGCCCCACCAACGGAACCACCGCAGCTGCCGGAGCTAACGGTGCCGCTGGAGGAAACCCCTCTGCCAGGGCAAACAGCACTTCCGGCGCCCGCAGCACTGCTAGCGCAAACAGGGCCAACAGCGCTAGCGCAACACCCGGGGCACACGGTTCTGCCAGTGCAAACGATGCGAACGCGGCGAATGGTACACACGGTGTTAACGGCACTAACAGTGCTAACGAGACCAGCGGGCTGCCACGCAAGAAGCGCCGCCGCGGCCATCGCGGGCGAGGCAGACGCGCCCGCCGCCCCAACGCCACCACCCCCAACAACACCAACACCAACAACACCACCACCCCCAACACCAGCACTCAACCCCCCAGGTAGCCCCCCACTCGGTAGCTAACACACCAGCTCACAAGTAACTTAGACTCGTCACCACAACACACGATAGGAGGGACAATGACGACACCGCTGCGCCGCCGCATCGCCGGCCTCAGCCTCGCCTTCTGCACCCTCCTCGCCCCCACCGCCCTCGCCGGCGCCACCGCCACCGCCGCCACCACCAGCTACCTCAACGCCCTCGACGTCACCCCCAACTACAGCGGCGACGCCACCACCAGCACCGACGGCACTCCTCCCGCCTACCCTGTCTACCCCGCCGGCTTCACCAGCGCAGACTCCGCCCTCCTCGCCGCCATGAGCAGCAGCACCAACGCCACCCTCCACACCCTCACCCAAGACCTCAGCCGCGTCCCCGACGCCACCCCCGACGCCCTCCACATCTCCCTCACCAGCATCACACCCAACATTATCGACTGGGCCACCAACAACCAGGTCACCATCAACGGCACCCTCACCAACGTCGGCAAACTCCCCATCAGCGACATCGAACTCCGCCTCCAACGCGGCGACTACGCCCCCTACGGAAACGCCCTCCGCCACACCCTCGCCGAAGACCAAATCAACTACCCCACCGCCCTCCCCTTCCATAGCCTCAACGCCACCCTCCGGCCCGGCGCCACCACCACCTTCACCCTTAAAGCCCGCATCACCGGCGGCACCGGCGACACCCTCAACATCCACGCCCCCGGCGTCTACCCCCTCCTCATCAACGCCAACGGACGCGTCAACAAATCCGACAGCGCCCGCCTCCACGACGCCCGCATCCTCCTCCCCGTCCTCTCCCTCCCGGGCGTCACCAGCCAAGACCCCGCTCAAACCGCCCCCCGCCCCATCACCCTCCTCTGGCCCCTCGCCACCACCCCCCAAGAAGCCAGCTACTACAGCTTCAGCTCCGTCGCTGTCCTCCGCAACGAGAACCTCGGCATCTCCCTCGCCAAAAACGGCCGCCTCCGCGCCATCCTCGACACCGGCGCCGCCATCCTCGGGGACCGCACCCTCGGCAACTCCGTCTGCCTCGCCGTCGACCCCGACCTTCTCCGCACCGTCAACCGCATGACCCGCCCCTACCGGGTCCTCAACAACCCCACCAACCGGCACGACGGCGTCCACAAAGGCAAACACAGCGGCGACGCCCAAACCTGGCTCGACCACCTTCGCGGACTCGCCGCCAACAGCTGCGTCATCGCCCTCCCCTGGGCCGGCGCCAGCCTCTCCGCCACCGCCCACAGCCGCGGCGACGCCCTCCCCCACCAACTTATGGTCGATAGCCGCGCCGTCACCTCCTACCTCCTCCGCACCCGCCTCTCCAGCCACGTCATCTGGCCCAACGTCGGCATGGTCACCACCGCCGACCTCGCCGCCGCCGACCACCCCGAACTCCTCCTCGCCTCCAACGCCCTCACCAGCCCCAACCCCAACCCCAGCGAAAACCAACACGCCCACACCTCCCCCCAGCACAACCCCAACGCCCCCCTCCAGGACGCCGCGAACGGCGGCTACGGCCAATGGTTTCGCGTCGACGGTACCACCTACTCCGTCACCCCCTTCGACAGCACCCTCGCCACCGCCCTCGCCGCCACCGGCCAAAACCCCACCAATCCCCTCTTCGGCCCCAGCGACAGCCGCTACCTCCTCACTGCCGACAGCGCCACCGCCCGCATGCAAGACGCCGTCGCCACCCTCCTCTGGAAAACCAGCGCCAACCTCCGGCGGGAAAACCTCGCCACCAACAGCTACCCCGACGCCCCCCTCATCATCGCCCCACCACAGCACTGGTCCGTCACCGGCAGCGAACTCAAAACCTTCACCGACACCCTCCGCTACCTGGCCCGACACAACCTCATCACCACCCAATCCCTCACCGACGCACTCGCCCAATCCAAGCAGACGCCCCGCCACGGCACCCTCAACACCCACCAGTTCACCAGCATGCCGCTACCGAACGTGCCCCTCGCCACCGTCGGCCGCGCCGTCACCACCATCAACCGCTACCACAACGTCTTTGCCAACAAAGGCGACAACAGCTTCTATAAACGCGCCCGCTACAACATCTACCGCGCCACCACCACCCGTACCTGGGGCATCTCCCCTACCCTCGTCGGCAACGTCCCCACCAGCCACAACAACCGCCCCAACCAGCACCAGGGCAGCCCCGGCATCGCCCTCACGACGCCCCCCATGCTTGGCTACCCCACCGCCTACGCCCGCAGCATGGCACTCGCCGGCCATGCCATGCGCGGCTCCGTCACCCTCATCAAACCCGCCAGCATCTACACCCTCGCCTCCACCGACTCCTACCTGGTGCTCGTCGCCCGTAACGAACTCCCCGCAGACGTCACCGTCACAGTCCACACCCTGCAGCGCACCGGTGACGGCGACGGCGCCCCCACCGGCCCAGAACTGGCCCCCGCCCGCACCATCACCATCCCCGCCCAAGCCTCCCTCAACGTCAACATCCCGGTCCAGCTGCCCTCCGGTACATCCGTCCCCGTCCGCGTCTCCCTCCTGAGCGCCGACGGGCAAGAGCTCGGCACCACCGTCAACATGACGGTCCGCGTCAGCCGACTCACCCCCTTCCTCGGCTTCCTCCTGTTCGCCGCAATAGCCGTGCTGGCATTCCTTATCCTGAAGCGCGTACTCCCCCTCATCCGGCGGAGCAACGGACAAGGACGCTCCCATGAGTAAAGAAACCGACCGCGCCATCCAACGCGCCCAGCAGCTCGAAGCCACCGGCACCGCCAGCGAAGACAGCGACAGCGACGTCCTGCGCTCCACCGGCACCATGGCTATCGCCACCCTCCTCAGCCGCATCACCGGCTTCATCAAAGCCACCCTGCTGGGCGCCAGCCTCGGCGCTGCCGTGTTCTCCTCCTTTAACTCCGCCAACCAGCTTCCTAACCTCGTCACCGAGATCGTCCTGGGCGCCGTGCTCACCAGCCTGGTGGTGCCCGTGCTGGTGCGCGCAGAAAAGGAGGACCCGGACCACGGCGCCTCCTTCATCCGCCGGCTCATCACCGTGTCCAGTGTGCTGCTCATTGTGGTGACGGTGGTGTGCGTGGCTGCTGCGCCGCTGCTCACCCGCCTCAGCCTGGACCCCGGCGGCAAAGTGAACGTCTACCAGGCCACCAACTTCGCCTACCTGGTGTTGCCGCAGATCTTTTTCTACGGCATATCCGCCCTGCTCATGGCCATCCTCAACACGAAGGGTGTGTTCAAGCCGGGGGCGTGGGCGCCAGTGTGGAATAACATTATTGTCCTCTTTTTCGTCACCCTCTACTGGGTGATTCCCGGTGGTCTGGCCCCCAACGACAACGGCTCCTTCACCAACATCCACATGCTCATTCTGGGCTTGGGCGCCACCCTGGGTGTGGTGGTGCAGGCGGTCGTGCTCATTCCGCCACTCCGCAAAATTGGTATTGACCTGCGCCCCGAGTGGGGTATCGATAGCCGCATTAAGCAGTTCGCGGGGATGGGCATCGCCATTGTGGTGTATGTGGCCATCAGCCAGGCCGGCTATTTCGTCACTAACCGCATCGCCTCTATGGCCGATAATGCGGCACCGGGCGTGTATTCGCAGGCGTGGCTGCTGCTGCAGATGCCCTACGGCATTATTGGGGTGACGCTGCTTACGGCCATCATGCCGCGGCTGTCCCGCAACGCCGCCGACAACAACACGAAGGGTGTGGTGCGGGACCTCACCGTCGCCACCAAACTCACCATGATCGGCATCCTGCCCGTTGTGGTGTTCATGCTGGTGTTCGGCCCGGAGATCGGGGTGGCACTGTACGCCTATGGGCGATTCTCGGTGTCGGCAGCAACTGCCATTGGGTTGACGGTGGCGCTGTCCGCGTTCACGCTGATCCCCTACAGCATTGTGCTGCTCCACCTGCGCGTCTTCTACGCCCGCGAGCAGGCCTGGACGCCCACCTTTATCATCATCGCCATCACCACCACGAAGATTATTTTGTCGAGCTTGGCGATCACCATGGCACCCAATACGGAGTCGGTGGTGATTCTGCTGGGTGTGGCCAACGGCTGTGCGTTCATTGCCGGCGCCAGCATAGGCGCCTACCTGCTGAAACGCAGTATTGGGACGCTGAATTCGCGGGAGGTGCTGCACACCTGCGTGTGGGTGCTGGGGGCGTCACTGGTGGCCGTTGCGGTGGCGTTTGGGGTGGATCACATTCCGTTCATTAGCCAGCTGTCCGACCAGTTGGGCTCCGGCGGCATGATCATTCGGGTGATTATTGCCGGGCTGCTGCTGGTGGGCATTACTGTGCTTATTCTGTCGCTCAGCCCCCTGCCGGAAGTGGGGACGTTGGAGCGGCTGTTGGCACGCCTGCCCGGGCCGGGTGGCCGCTACTTTGGGCGGCGAGCCTCTTCCCGCTCCAGCACCACTGGGGCTGCCTCGGGGGTAGCTATTGATGAGCATGTTCCCGACCAGCTCAACGAGGCCCTGGAGTTGACCGCGGGCGGCACCAGCCCCTTGACTACCCGGATTTCCCTTCCGAAGTTGGCCCCGGTGGCTGGCTACCTACTGCCCGGCGCTTACGTGTGCGACGGCCGCTACCGGCTGGTGTCCTACAAGGGTAAGAATGCTGAGGGGGAGGTGACGTGGCTGGCGACGGACAGCCAGCAGCCTGGCAAGCGGGTGATTTTGGTGACGGCGGCCGACAAGGTTATTCGCGTTCCGCAGCCGGTGGAGACGGCGCTGGATGCTACGGCGGAGGTGCCGGTCGCGGAGCAGGCAGAGGCGCAGACGCGGGCCGAGGAAGCGGCGCAAGCCGAGGAAGATGCCCTCACCAGCAGCAGTGGTGACGGTGCCAACTCTCTCAACATGGCCATGAACGAGGACGGCGCGACCGCCGACAGCACTCCCCTGGAAACCATCAACGTGGTGGAGGAAACTACCCCCCACAATGTCCACCACACCTCGCCGCTACGCTTCTTTGTGGCCTCACTGGTGAGCATCGCCCTAGCCACCGGCATCGGCGCTGGCCTTTTCGCCGCCCTACACAACCCTCTAGCCGGCGTCGAGGACCTCCACCGCACCACCACCCAAACACAATCGTATCCCCAGCCGCAAACCCAAACAGAGTCTCAACCGCAGTCTCAACCGGAGACCCAGCAGCTCCCCCAGGACACCTCCCACAACCCTTCCTAGCGAGCACTCCCGTCCCGTCTTTTCCGGGCCTTTCACCGGCCATCTCCTAGCCCAGCCTTTTACCCATTTGAGCCAGGCCGTCCACACTCTCCTAGCCCAGCCCAGTACCCTCGCTCATCCACTTTTTCAGCCCTAAAATTCTTTTTTTGGTCCTCTTTTTCATGCACAAATATGTACTCTTACCTGCGGTAACATCTCCGCATTTCGCCTCCTGGGGGCCCATCACCGCAAATCTAGCTCCCCCACGGATGTACGCGTGTTCCTAAAGTAGTACGCAACAAGGGTGCTCCACCACTCGACACGGCCTCTCCACCGTGCGGCGTCATGCTTTCAGGACCTACCATGCTTAGCTCTGTCGAAGAGCGTTACCTGCCTAACGACATGTTCGCGACCCACCGCGACCTGTTCGACACTTTCGACGCCAACACTGGCCTCTACCGCACCATCGCCTACAGCATCTGCCGCAACCACGACGACGCTGAAGATGCGTTGCAAGACGCCTGCGTGAACCTGCTTTCCCGCAAACTCCCCCGACGCGGCTCCAACCTGGTTCAGTGGGTTGCCCGTGTTGTTACCAACGCCGCTATCGACCACCAACGCCGCCTCCACCGCCACCCCACCTCCGAACTCTGCGAAGGCTTCGATCAGCCCCTCTGCGATTGCACGGACTGGCCCCTCGTGGACGGCTACAACTACAGCGTGGAGCAGATGCTCAAAGAACTCCCCACCGATCAGCGCGAAGCCATCTTCCTCGTGGACGTTATCGGCTTCACCCTGCAGGAAACCGCCAAGCTGGTAGGCGCGCCCCTCGGCACTGTCAAGAGCCGCCGTAACCGCGCCCGCGCTCGCCTTGTTCAGTCTGCCGCCCAGGACGCTCTCCTCCTCCAGAGTGCCTAGTTGCCGGCTGCCCCTGGAAGGTTTTCCTATACCCCGTAGGGAATAAATGCTCGGGGGTACCCGTTTCACTAAAATGAGAACAACACATCGATCTCACAGAAGGACAATCGTGGCTGAGAAAACTCCCGACACTGTCGCTGACGTTATCATTGTTGGCTCCGGTCCGGCCGGCTACACTGCCGCCATCTATGCCGCCCGCGCAGAATTAGAACCCATTGTGTTTGAAGGTTTCGCCGCTGGTGGCCTCCTCATGAACACCACGGTCATCGAAAACTTCCCCGGCTTCCACGAAGGTATCGAAGGCCCCAAGCTTATGGAGGAAATGCGCGGCCAAGCCGAACGCTTCGGCGCTGAACTCCGCACGGAAGAAGTCGATAAGATCGACCTCACCGGAGAGATCAAAACCGTTGAATCCCTTGGGGTTACCTATGGAGCCAAGACCATCATCCTGGCCATGGGCTCCGCCCCCCGCTACCTCAACGTTCCCGGCGAAGAAGAATTCAAAGCCCGCGGTGTCAGCGCCTGCGCCACCTGCGACGGCTTCTTCTTCAAAGACAAGGACATCGCTGTCGTCGGCGGTGGCGACTCCGCCATGGAAGAAGCCACCTACCTCACTCGCTTCGCCAAGTCCGTCACCCTCATCCACCGCCGCGATGAGTTCCGCGCCAGCCCCATCATGTCCGAACGCGCCGAAGCCGACCCCAAGATCCGCTTCCTCATGAACTCCGTCATCGACGAGGTACAGGGCGAGAACACCCTCAACAACCTCCGCATCAAGAACACCGTCACCGGTGAACTCAGCGACCTCCCCGTCGAAGGCCTATTCGTCGCCATCGGCCACGACCCACAGTCTCAGCTGGTCCGCGACCAGGTTGAGGTTGACGCCAAGGGCTACGTAAAGGTGGACGGCCGCAGCTCCCGCACTAACATTGACGGCGTTTTTGCCTGCGGCGACCTTGTCGACGACCACTACCAGCAGGCCGTTACCGCCGCCGGCTCCGGCTGTGTCGCCGCCCTAGATGCTCAAGCCTGGCTGATGAACCACCCCTCCTAACTGGCACACCGCCGGCGAGGCACAGCACGCCCCTCGCACGCTTCCCTCGCCCATCGCATTGCCACGACATTTATCTCTATTCCACATCGTTCGATTGCACTAAAGGAGATCTCCGATGTCCGACACCATCACCGTCACCTCCGACAACTTCCGTTCCGTCGTCGCTGAAGCCGAACTTCCTGTCCTGGTGGACTTCTGGGCAACCTGGTGCGGCCCCTGCCAGGCCGTCGGCCCCGTCATCGACCAGATTGCCACCGAAAACAAGGACAAGCTGGTAGTGGGCAAGGTCAACGTCGACGAGCAGCAGGCCCTCGCCCAAATGTTCGGCGTCATGTCCATCCCCACCATGCTCCTCTTCAAGGACGGCAAGGTCGCCAAGACCCTCACCGGTGCCCGGCCCAAAGCCGCCATCATGGCCGCCATTAAGGACGAACTGTAAACATCGGCCCATCTGTTTCCACCCCTTGCGGGTTGGTGACGAGTCCATGACGGGCTAACTAAGCGGCACGGGTTGTGCGACCCGTACCGCTTAGTTGTGTGCTATTTGGCCTAACCTTTTAAGATTGAACTAAGCCATTCTTGTGTCTGGTGCGCTAGGAGACTCATCATGACAGAACCCCGCACGAACCCCTCCACCCCCGGAGACGTGCGTCAGCAGCTCATTGAGCTGGGTTTTGTTGTGAATGCCGAGGACGACCTCACCACTGCCATCTGCGCCTTTCAGCAGCAGCGTGGGCTCGTTGTCGACGGCCACGTGGGCCCCATGACCCGCCGCGCCCTCTCCGAAGCTAGCCACAAACTGGGCTGTCGCGTCCTCAATTTCATGCCCACCAACCTTATGTTCGGTGACGACGTTGCTACCCTCCAGGACTCCCTCCAAGAGCTGGGTTTCTACACCAGCCGGATCGACGGCGTTTTTGGCCCCAACACTCACGTTGCCCTGCTGAACTACCAGCGGGAGTTTGGCCTCTCTGCTGACGGTATCTGCGGCCCCGCCACCCTCCAGTCGCTTAGCCGGCTGGGTCGGCGCGTTACCGGCGGTTCCCCCTCCAACATTGTGGAACAGGAGATTGTTCGCTCGTCCGGTCCGAGTTTGTCCGGCAAACGCATTATCTTGAACCCGCATGTATATAACGGCACTGGCCAGTATGGGGAGTTGCTGCCGGAGGATATTGCGGACCTGCACGACGAAGTGGTGTGGGATATAGCGAACCGTATTGAGGGCCGCATGATGGCGTTGGGTGTGGAAACGTTTATCACTCACCCGCGCGGTGGAGATATTTCCCCGGATAGTGCCGCCCAGATGGCGAACCAGGTTGATGGCGACTTGATGATCACCATGGAGTGCGACGTCTACGCTAACGACTTGGCCAACGGTGTGGCCACATTCTTCTTCCGCAATAGCCACGGCAAAGTGAGCGCGGTCGGTAAGCTACTTGCCCAGTTTGTGCAGCGTGAGGTGGTGGCCCGTACCGGGCTGACGGATTGTCGTTCGCATGGTCGCACGTGGGATGTGCTGCGGTTGACCCGTATGCCGTCGATTTGTGCCTCGCTGGGCTACATTACGAATAAGCATGACCGTGAACTACTGTTGTCCGCGGAGGGTCGTGACGCGATAGCCGAGGGCATTGTGGTGGCTGTGAAGCGGCTTTATCTGATGAATGACGACACGCTGTCTACTGGGTCTTTCACTTTCGCTGAGCTTCTTGAAGTGGAGCGCAAGAGCCTCCGCTAGCCGGGGTTCCGCTAGCCGGCACGTTCGCTGCGTAACACCCACGCTAATCGGCGCCAGCACTGCGTGACGCCTTTGCTATTCGGCGTTTCCGCTTACCGACACGTGCCGTACTCTCCGACGCTCGTCTCTTGTTCGCTCGTCTCTCTTAAGCGCTCGCTTCACTGAATTTCCAGCCTCAGTGTCGCTTTGCGTTGTGGTCGCGGTGCCGGGTCCTGGTGTTACCTCTGTCCTGGCTCCTGCTCGTGCCTCTGTCCTGACTCCTGGTGTCGCTTCAGCTTCGGTTCTTGTTTTCGCTCCGGCATCAGCTCCGGCTCCGACCGGTACGCGTTCGGTTTCATAGGTGATGAGTTCAATCATCCGGTCGACATACCGTTGATCCAGTGCCGCTTTCACGGACTGCTGCCACAGGTTGCGTTTATCGACGTCCATGCGCCAGCGGGACACCCGCGGATGCGGCACAATCTCTTTGAAACCACAGGACGACAACACGTCTCGCGTGGGAATGCAGAGGTGGTCAAGAGCGGATTTGGTATCCGCGTCCCGCGCGTAGGATCCCGCATCCCCTTCCCTACCGAAGGCCTCCACGGCCCGAACGCCGCGGTCGCGCAGATCCGCCACAGCTGCATTAATGAGTCTCACGTAGGCCATGACGGAGCGGTATTCGTCAGTGATGTAGACGTGGCTCAGCACCATGGCGTCGGGGTTGACGGGTCCACTGGGGAGCAGTTTGTGGCGTGGGATGTAGTTTGGGGGTGCGTAGAGAACGAGTCCGACGGCACGTTCGTCTGCTACGAGCACTTGCCCGCAGACGCCCCATTCGAGGAGAACGGCGGACAGCCATGCTTCTTTTTCGAAGGAGTCATCGTAGCCGCGCTCGATGTGCCCGGGCTCGCGGTCGGTTTCCCAAAAGGCGCAGACGCGGGAGTGGTGAGGTAGCTCCTCGACCATGGAGAGTTCGAGCGGTACGATGCGTAAATCTGCCACAGTGGCCTCCTTCCCGGTCTGTTTGACCCCGTTTTCGTCACTGTCACAGTGACGAAAAAACCTAGGGTACTTTTATTGCTGTTTTTTGGCTATTTTGTGCTATTTTCACCCAAGGCTGTCCAAGGCTGTTGAGCAAATCGATGATGCGTTGTGCATCCTCGACATCACCAAAGTCGATGACGATTCGACCCTTCTTCCGGCCCATCGCTACCTTCACTGTCGTGTCGAGAGCGTCGGAGAGACGGGTTGCCCCGGCTTGAATGCTGGCCGGAATCTCCGCCTTTGCCACAGCCTTCTTCGGCGCAGTCGCCTTCCCCCCATTGTTGAGGAGTGTGACTGCTTCTTCAGTCTGCCGAACAGAGAGACCCTCGGCCACAATGCGAGCAGCGAGTGCTTCTTGGTCGCTACTTCCGGTCTTTACACCGAGGAGGGCACGCGCATGCCCAGCAGAAAGAACACCCGCTGCAACCCGACGCTGTACTGGCACCGGCAGTTTGAGGAGGCGGATCATATTGGTGACGACCGGCCGTGATCGTCCGATCTTGTCGGCGAGCTGTTCATGCGTCACGTCGAACTCTTCCAGCAGCTGTTGATAGGCTGCTGCTTCTTCTAGCGGGTTCAGCTGCACGCGGTGAATGTTCTCGAGGAGCGCGTCACGCAGCATTTCTGAATCGTCAGTCTGGCGGACTATCGCCGGAATGGTCTCCAGGCCGGCTTTTTGGCTGGCACGCCAGCGTCGTTCGCCCATGATAATTTCGTAGGTTTTGGGCGCAATTTCCCGCACTACGATGGGCTGTAAGAGTCCGAATTCCTTGACGGAGTGCACTAGCTCGTTCATGGCATCTTCGTCGAAGACGGTGCGCGGCTGCTTCTCGTTGGGACGGATGGAGCCGATGGGGATGTCACGATAGACGGCACCCACGGGACGCGTTTTTGCTTTCTTGGCAGCTGTTGCTGCTGCCGTGCGGCTGTTATCGCCAGACTTTTTTGGTGCCTGGCGGGTGCCAGCGTCAGTCTCCCGATTGCCGGAACCCATGATGATGTCTGCTGCCGCGTCTCCGAGGCGGGGGCCGGCGGGGCGATCATCTGTGGGGATGAGGGCAGCTAGTCCGCGTCCGAGCCCACCATTACGCTTCTTCGCCATTAATCTTCTCCGCCTTCTTCACGATATTCTTCTTCCTCACGGGCACCACGCATGATGATTTCGCGGGCTGCCTCTAGGTATGTCTTGGCACCGGTAGAGCCCGGGTCAAATTGGATGACCGTTTGGCCAAATCCGGGGGCTTCAGACACCTTCACGGAGCGCGGAATAATGGTGTCGAGGACGATTTCGCCAAAGTGGTTGCGCACTTCGGAGGCCACTTGATCGGCAAGCTTGGTGCGACCATCAAACATGGTCAGAAGAATCGTGGACAGATGCAGATTCTTATTGAGGTGCATCTGAATGAGGTTGATGTTGTTGAGGAGCTGTCCCACGCCCTCAAGTGCGTAGTATTCACACTGAATGGGGAGCAGGATCTCATCAGCTGCCACCATTGAGTTAATGGTCAGGAGGCCGAGTGACGGCGGACAGTCGATAAAGACAAAATCCACATCGAGTTCGTCGAGATAATCATCGTCGAGGGCATCCTTCAGACGGTTTTCCCGTGCCACCATTCCGACAAGTTCAATCTCAGAACCCGCGAGATCAATTGTTGCGGGTACAACAAACACGTTCTCGCCGGCTGTAGATTTCTGTACGCATTCTTCGAGCTTGCAGTCCCCCAGTAGAAGTTCGTAGCTCGATGGTGTCCCTGATCGATGCTCTGCTCCTAGTGCGGTAGACGCGTTTCCCTGTGGGTCGAGATCGACGACGAGCACGCGCATCCCGTAGAGTCCAAGTGCAGCCGCAAGGTTTACTGCAGAGGTGGTCTTTCCGACGCCACCTTTTTGGTTGGCGACAGAGAGCATTCGACGGAATGCAGGGCGCGGCAGATCGTCGAGATCCATTCGGTGAATGATTCGAGATGCGCGCTCAGCTGCTTCCGCGATGGGAGTATCGGAGTAGCTGCTCATCTTTGCAATAGTCCTTTTGTGTGTTTCACGTGAAACTGTCTCTTTGTATTCTCTCACGATTACCCCTTTTTCGGGGCATCAGTTTTTTGCTGCTCCCCCAATATTCGTTTCACGTGAAACGTGGTGCAAGAAGTTGGAAGCATCGATCTCATGTCATTGTCCAATTAAAGTTGAGCCAGCGGGCGGATTGTTTCACGGGAAACAAAGTCTCATAAGAAGCGCCGTTCACACACTGGCGATTGCTACCGGTTTCAAACGTGACCACATGAAAACACCCGCTGTTAAGAGTGCCGCCCGAGCATCCCTCTCTATGCGACATGGAGAGGCTATCAGCGTGAATAACACACTGCGTCCAAATGTTGAAACATCATCTCAGCAATCTCCCTGAACGCAGGGCATCAGAGTGCTGCGGCAGAGTCTCCACTAAAGTCAAATTCTCACCAACTAAAAAGCTGGCAACGACCAACGCCCCTGCGATGAGAGATCCACTGTACACAGCGGCCTCGGAACGTCATTGACGCGATCAGCTTTTAGACTCACAAAAGCACGAACCCGCTGATGCTCTTGCACCTGCTGATTATCACGTTCCGTGGATCTTCATACCATGAAGCCTTGCAGATCAGCTAAATATAAGCGACCGCACGAAGACTCACCGTTGATCGCCATAGGCAATCACTCCGTCAGATATGGATGGCGCGGATGACGTAAGTGTCTTCCACTCCCCCATCGCGATGAAGTTGAACGACCTCTTCCTTGCGCCAGCCGGCCTTTCCCACCAGCAGACCATCCCGCTCGATCTCCTCGGCAGCAGTCGATCCTTTCAACGCAACCAAGTAGGACCCGGAATGCGCAAAAGGAGCAGACCACTTAGCGAGTTTGGCTAGCGGTGCCACCGCTCGGGATGTCACATAGTCCACCGTACCGACTTCATGGTGAACGGACTTTTCCTCTGCACGACCACGTACAACCGTGACATTAGTAAGCCCGAGTTCCGAAACAACCTCATGGAGGAAGTTGACCCGCCGCAGTAGCGGCTCGATAAGCGTCACAGAGAGGTTCGGCCGAGCAATCGCAACAGGAATTCCAGGCAGGCCGGCACCAGAGCCAATATCAGCAACGGAAACTCCCTCGGGAAGAATATCCGTCAGGAGAGCCGAATTGAGGATGTGGCGATTCCAAATCCGGTCAGCTTCGCGCGGTCCGATAAGACCACGCTCAATGCCAGCGGTACACAAGAGGTGGGCGTACGCATCAGCAAGCGGCGTGCGTTCGCCAAACATTTCTGCGATGACGGAAGAGGGAGTAGTCACAGGATTCTCCTCAAGAGGTGGACCGACGATACAGCCAGGATAGAGCTGCCTTGGAACTGACTCCCACGCTACCCGGAGACGCCTACTCGAACAACGCGACTGCGCTTTAACGACAATGTTATCCACATGTAGGAGAGTTATGCACAGTCTTATCCACATACCCCCCACGAACAATTAAAAACAAACCGTTTCACGTGAAACACCACGGCTTGACCAGGTAAAAGAGAATTACACAGATGTTATTCACAATGTGGATAACTCTGTGTATGCCGCACTGCCAGGGTCAATAAGTGAAACCTCTCAACTGACCTAGTAACAAAATAAAGTGAACCACACGATTGTTATTCGCGAAAAAGGACCACCAACGCACAAAAAAGGTGGGTCGAGCATCACGCTCGACCCACACTCAACAGCTCTAGAAACGCGGAGGAGAACCTTTAGTCCTCGTTCTCCTCGTACTCTTCCTCAGGCAAAAGAACCACGTGTCGGTTCTTGCCCTCGCCAGTAGACTCAGTGACGACCCCTTCGATCTTGGCAATGGCGTCGTGCACAACCTTCCGCTCGAAGGGGCTCATCGGTTCAAGCTCGACAGGGGTACCAGTCTCCTCTACCCGGCGAGCGCCCTCCTGGGCGAGGGCACGAAGGGTATCGCGACGGTCGGCTCGCCAACGGGCGATGTCGAGCATAAGGCGCGAGCGGTCACCGGAGACTTCCTGCACCGCGAGGCGAGTGAGGGTCTGGATGGCTTCCAGCACTTGGCCGTCACGGCCGACCAGCATGTCGAGGTTCTCTCCGCCGTCAATGCTGACAGACGCGCGGTCGCCTTCCACGTCGAGATCAATGTCGCCATCGAAGTCGATAATGTCGAGGAACTGCTCCAGGTAATCGGCGGCGATTTCGCCCTCATCAATAAGCTTCTGTTGCTTACTCATGTGTTGTCCTTTAAGGTCATCCAGCGGCAGCTGGGTGTTGGTAGGTCTGGGGGTGAAAAAACGAGCGATTAGCGCTTCTTCTTTTTCTTGCCCTTACGGTTCTTGTTGGCTTGCTGGCGGGCACGCTGTGCAGCCTGACGTTGCGCCTTCGCCTCCGCTTGTGCACTGTCAGCAGCACCAGCTGGCGAGCTCTTCGCACCGGCAGCACCGGCAACGGATTTCACGGCAGCATCGCTGGCTTTCGCACCAACAACAGCATCAGCAGGGCCACCAGCAGAATCAGACTCAGCGGCACTGGTCTCGGCGGCACCGTCACCCTTCCTCTTAAACAGCGCGGAGAAACCACGGGGCTTCTTCTCTACCACCGCGGTTTCCACAACCTTGGGCTGCTCCACGACGATCACCTTGCCGTGCTTATCGCGCTTCGGCTTCGCACCGGGGCGCGGGGCGTTGGCGGCGCGGGCCTCGTCCAACTTCTCCTTGGCTTCCAGCTTTTCCTTATCCATCTTCTTGTACAGGAAGTACTGCTGGCAGAAGGTCCAGATGTTGTTCGTCAGCATGTAGGTGAGGAGTCCAACGTGCCACATGACGCCGGTGCCCAGAATCATGATGGGGAAGAACCACAGCATCATCTTGTTCATGACGTTCGCCTGCGGGTTGGCAGCGGCGGCAGCGGTCTGCCGGTTAATCGACATACGAGCGTTGAAGTGGGTGGCCACTGCGGAGATCAGCAGCATGGGGATGGTGACGCAAAGAATGGCGACGAAAAGGCTATGCGCATCCTCGGGGTGGTAGCCACCCAGCGGGTAGAAGGCAGCGTACTGGTCCTTGGGCTGCGAGATGTAGCCGGACAGTGGGGCGCCGAAAAGGCGGGCGTCCAGGAAGGACTGCACCTCGTAGGGTTTGAAGAAGTAGTTGCCGGCGTTACGGGTTTGTGCTGCGGTGTAGCCGAGGCCGCCGGCGCGGTTGCCCATCTTGTTGAACATGCGGAGCACGTGGAAGAGGCCGATGAACACGGGGATCTGCACCAGCATGGGGAGGCAGCCCATGGCCATGTTGACGCCGTTGTCCTTTTGCAGCTTGGACATCTCCATGGACATCCGCTGGCGGTCGTTGGCGTACTTCTTCTGGATGGCCTTAATCTGCGGCTGCAGTTCCGACATCTTCTGGGTGGTGCGGATCTGCTTCACCATCGGGTAGAGGAGGATGAGTCGGACCGTCACCGTGAGGAACACGATGGCGAGTGCCCAGGCAGCGCCGGAGACGTTGGGACTGCTGTCGACGGGCAGGCCGACGGCACCGAGTAGCCAAGAGAAGGCTTTGTGCCATGCCCACAAAATCCAGGAGATGGGGTAGTAGATAAAGTCCAACACTGTGGCTAATTCTCCTCAGTTAGGGGTTCAGATGCGGCTTGGCGGGACTTGTTGTGGTGGCGGGGCGGGGGTACGGGGTCGTAGCCGCCAGGGTGCCAGGGCGCACATTTAAGGATACGAATAGTTGACAACCAAAGTCCACGGAACAGTCCATGAACTTGCAGCGCTTCCAGGGCATATGCGGAGCAAGTGGGCTGGAAGCGGCAGGTGGGTACCGGCTTCAGGGGGCTGATAGCGACGCGATAAAAGTACACTGCCTCGATGAGGAGCAGGCTGGCCCAGTCCCGTGGATTTTTCCAGGAACGGTGACGGAACTCGTAGTCGCTGTCGACGGAACCGGGCCGCTTATCGGGAAGCGTAGCTGCAGCACTGTCATGGTCGTCACCATCGTTGCACACGGGACCGTCACGACCCTCCCGAGAAACAAGCCCATCAAGCCCGTCCTGGTAGGTGTGGACGTCGTGGGCGTTGTCGTTCTGGTCGTTGCGCATGCGGTCTCCTTAGTGTGAGGCCGCAGTAGCGGGGTGCGCACGCAGGGCAGGTTTGGCGGCGAGAGTGCAGAGGCATTCCGCTAGCCAGTTTTCCAAGCAGCGGGACGGGGCAAGTTGGGCACCGGGGAGGGCACGGATGACGATGTCGATTCCGCTGGGCATGCTGGGGAGTAATTCTCGGCAGGTATGCCGGAGCCGCCGGGAGAGTTGGTGTCTCACAACTGCATTCCCGACGGCTTTGCTGACGATCAGTCCGACTCGCGGGGGGGTTCCCGGCGTCTGCGTGTGGGGGGCGGAGCGGGCAACGACTGCTGCCAGTTCCTTATCGCTATCCTGTCGTGCGGCGTAGACCACCACGCGGCCGTAGTTCACCTTGACTCCGGTGCGTACTACTCGGCGGAAGTCAGAGCTCCGATGGAGGCGGTTCTCCTGCGAAAGCATAAGTGCCGCTTCGCTCCGAATTATGCGGACAGGGAAGCGCGGCCCTTAGCGCGACGGCGAGAAATGACGGTACGTCCGGCGCGGGTCCGCATGCGGGCGCGGAAGCCGTGCACGCGAGCGCGACGACGGTTATTCGGTTGGAAGGTCCGCTTGCCCTTGGCCACGGTCACCACTCCTCTAATTGTCATGCACTGGGTTCAGTGCGGGTTTCGGCTAAAGATCCCGCTCTACGATTCCGGATGGTACTGACCACCACACCTGTCCATGGGCTGATGAAAAAGGTGGAGTACATTGCGTGGCCGCACGGAGTGTGCGCGTATGCGGAATGACTTTACAAGACTACTAGTTCACGTAGGACAAATCAAAAAGGATTAAGCCTAACGGAGCAGCTGCCGGGGAGCTAGGGGGTGAGGGAGGAAAAACTGATGGTTGAAGTTGAGGTTGAGACTTCCGAGAAAGAAAAGCCCAGGTTACAAGCATGTAATTCGCATTTCTCGCATTGTGGAAGAAAAATGGAAACAATTTGCCAGGACGAGACCAGCGGGTTCTCTGGGGGCTAACAGACCCCCTTCGCCTAACATTGCGCGAAAGGCTTCATGCCAACTAAGGTTCCAATTCGTGCCTCGCCACACACCGAGCCATCGAGACGGGAAGTAAGGGAATTTATTCCTCGAAACTCCCCACCTATCGATGAATTAACTGTGATAAAACAATCTGGTCGCACCCCCATCAGGACGTGCGACCAAAAAGTACTCATAGGCAGAACCGACAGTGCCGACGCCTCACCACCCCGACACCGTCACCACAGAAACCGCACCGGATAACTTCCCCCACGGTTTCTTTATGAATCCTGCCAGAGGACTATCTACACTTGTGGATAACTCGTGTGGATAACTTTGTCGTACCTCGATGACCCGCAGGTAGTCGAAGGCTCGTCAAAGAACACCAAAAACAGAGGAATAACCAGCCGAGCTCATCAACCGGCGCAAACTAAAAACCGATCTGCCCACGCCACGCCAGTGGCAGAGTTAGATCACACCGCAGCGCCCCATAACGAGGACGATGACCACCATCGCCCGGGAAAGTCTTGTGATAGGAGGAAAAGGTGACGCAAACCCAAGACCTCCACCACATTTGGGGACAAGTCCTCGACGAACTTGAAACCGCGTCCGCCAACCCCTACTCCACTAGCCCCTGCCTTTCCCCCCAACAGCGCGCCTGGCTCAAACTCGTCAAACCCATCCAATACACCAACGGGTTTGCCCTCCTCTCCGCGCCCAACACCTTCGCCAAAGAAGCCATCGAGCGCACCCTGCACGAACCCATCACCTGCGCACTTGAGAAATTCCTGGGCGAAGAAGTCACTCTGGCTGTTAAGGTCATCGAGAAAGCTTCCGCCACCAACGCAGACCCCAACGACTCGCATGCCCTTCTCCGCGAAGCTCTCAACGCTGACCCGGTGACGGGTCCCTGGCCGCGCCCGCCGGTGGTGGCACAAGACCGCATCCTGCCCGAGGACATCCCCGCCTACCGCCCCGAGAACATTGCCACGCCAATCACCCGGCCACAGTTCCCGCAAGGTGACGCCCCCGCCACCCCGGACACGGCAAGCACTCCCCCGGCCACTACCGTCGCCGCAGATACACAACGCGCCGCGAGCCAGTACACCACGCAACTCGCAAACACGCAGTCCGCAGATACGAAGGAGGAGACAGCCACCTACCGTCGCCCCGAGCGGCCCGAACAGGACGTGACGCAGACACCACCGTCACCCACCTCCGCTGTCCCCGCCGAAGCAACCCCGGCGCCAACTTTGAACCCGCGGTACACCTTTGACAATTACGTAGTAGGCGATTCCAACCGCTTCGCTACCGCCGCCGCCTGGGCTATTTCGGAGGCCCCTGCCCACGCATATAACCCGCTGTTCATTTGGGGAGGCTCCGGCCTGGGCAAAACGCACCTGCTGCATGCCATCGGCCACTACACGCGCCAACTGTTCCCGCAGCTCAGGGTTCGTTACGTCTCTACCGAGGAATTCACCAACGACTTCATTAATTCGCTGCGTGATGACCGCAAGGAGAAGTTCAAGAAGCGCTACCGCGACTGTGACCTGTTGCTAGTTGATGACATTCAGTTCATCGAAGGCAAGGAGGGCATCCAAGAGGAGTTCTTCTACACCTTCGAGGCGCTCCACAACTCCAATAAGCAGATTGTTATTAGCTCCGACCGGCCGCCGGCGTTGCTGTCCACGCTGGAAGATCGCCTGCGGACCCGTTTCGAGTGGGGCCTCATTACGGACATTCAGGCTCCGGACTTGGAGACCCGTACCGCAATTTTGCACAAGAAAGCCCAGGTGGAGAAGCTGCAGGTGCCCAATGAGGTGCTGGAGTTAATCGCTTCGCGTATCGACCGCAATATTCGTGAGCTGGAAGGTGCTCTTATTCGGGTGACGGCGTTCGCGTCCCTCAATAAGCAGCCGCTGACCCCCGAGTTGGCGCAGGTGGTCCTGCGAGACCTGGTGCCTGCCGATAAGCAGGTGGAGGTAACGGCTGCGACCATTATGACGGTGGTGGCGGAAGCCTATTCGACCAGTGTGGATGAGTTGTGTGGTCCGTCGAAGACGCGGCCGTTGGCTACTGCCCGCCAGATCGCCATGTATTTGTGCCGGGAATTGACGGAGATGTCGCTGCCGAAGATTGGCTCGACGTTTGGTGGACGCGATCACACGACTGTCATGTATGCGGAGCGGAAGATCTCGAAGCAGATCAAGGATGATCGCACGGTGTTCACGCAGGTGCAGCAGCTTACCGCGGATATCAAGAAGCGCGCCGAGTTCGATCAGTAGGGGTAATGCCCCTGCGGCTGCCCGCCCTTACGCTCATCCTTTTGACTTACTAGCCACCCTTGCGGCTGCCCAGCCCGCTGCCCATTCCGGCTCCCTGGTGCTCGCAAGTCGCCACTCCAAGCCGATTTTTACACAGAATAAATACCAGTAGTTTATTCACAACCCCGGGGAATTTGTAACGCCAGTTTCAGGAAGAGGAGTGACGTGTCCCTGTCGTTGCGACAATTGTTGCTGTGGTATTCGCCACGAGAGAATTATTCTTGGCTGAAAATGGGATTTAACCTGGACAAATCTTTGTCCCCAACGAGCAGCTCACGGCTGTGGATAACTCACCACAAATCTGGGGGTGACGGGTGGATAAGTCGCCAGCTCTTGTGAATCCCACACCAAGTTATCCACAACCGCCCCAGGTTATCCACAATTCATCCACAATTTCCCCAGAAAAATTCACACCGCAAAAACGGCGCTCAACTGCACAGAACCACCGTCATCCACATCTTCCACAACCCCTATTACTAGAACTACACATTTAAAGAGAAAAAGAATAGAAATAGGGCGTGGGGACAACACAACACAAACCCTCACCATCCGGAATCTCAGCGTCGATCTCAGATGAGAAACCCTGCCGAACCAGCTAACCTAAACAACAGAAAGTTGTGATGAGAAGGAGACGCGTACGCTCATGGAACTCACCGATATGAACTTCCGTGTCGACCACAGCGATTTCGCTGATGCCGTCACCTGGGTCGCCCGCAGCATCCCCCAACGCCCCGCCATGCCTGTCCTCGCCGGTGTCCTCCTCACCGCCAACGAGAACGGACTCACCATCAACGGCTTCGACTACGAAGTCTCCACCGAAATCACCATTCCCGCCGAAGTGGTGGAAGAAGGCAGTGTCGTCGTCTCCGGCAAACTTCTCTCCGATATCACCCGCGCCCTCCCCAAAACCACCGCCACCGTCAGCGTGGACGGCGCAAAACTCCACATCAACTGCGGCAACGCCAAATTCACCCTGCCCACCATGCCGGTAGAGGACTACCCCGCCCTCCCCTCCCTGCCCCCCCAAACTGGCAGCATCCCCGCCGACATCTTCGTCGACGCGGTCAAACAAGTCGCCGTCGCCGCCGGCCGCGACGACTCCATCCCCATGCTCACCGGCATCCGCATGGAAATTGATGGCGACACCGTCACCTTCGCCGCCACCGACCGCTTCCGCCTGGCCGTCCGCAAATTCGAATGGGACCCCTTCGCCTCCTTCAGCGACGCCGCCGTCCTCATCCCCAACAAGATGCTGTCGGAAACCGCCAAAACCTTTGCCGCCACCTCCACCGCCCCCGTGGAACTTGCCCTCGGCGGCGCCAATGACACCCTCGGCGGAGAAGGCCTCCTCGGCATCGTCGGAGAAAACCGTCGCATCACCACCCGCCTCCTGGACGCCCAATTCCCGCCCTTCCGCACCCTCCTGCCGAAGGCCCACAACGCCATCGCCACCGTCGACATCGCCAGCCTGGTGGACTCCATCAAGCGCGTCTCCCTCATGTCCGACCGCGGCGCACAAGTACGCCTCGCCTTCACCCCCGAAAGCGTCACCCTCACCGCCGGCGGCGACGACTCCGGCGAAGCCGAAGAAACCCTCCCGGTGAAATACTGGGGCGAGCCGATGACCATTGCCTTCAACCCCTCCTATCTGTTAGACGGCCTCTCCGTACTCGACAGCACCACCGCCAGCTTCGGGTTCACCACCCCCAACCGGCCCGCCGTCATCATCCCCGGCATCGATGACGAACCCGAAGCCAACGACGCAGGCGAATACCCGGCACCCGACACCGACTACATCTACCTGTTGATGCCCGTCCGTCTACCCGGATAGCCGGCAGAAAGCACACCGTGTTCCTTCGCCACTGCGAACTACACAACTTCCGCTCCTGGGACCACCTCTCCCTGGATCTGCAGCCCGGCATCACCGTCTTCGTGGGCGCCAACGGCCAAGGGAAAACCAATTTCCTAGAAGGCATCAACTACCTGGCCACCCTTCGCTCCCACCGAGTCTCCGGTGACGGCCCCCTCATCCACGAAGGGACAGACTCCGCTCAGCTCGCCGCCACCGCCGTCCACAACCGGCGTGAACTCACCGTCGCCCTCGACATCCACACCGGCAAAACCAACCAGGCCACCATCAACACCTCTCCCTGCCGGCCCCGCGACATTGTGGGAGTCATCAGCACCATCCTGTTCGCCCCCGAGGACCTCAGCCTGGTCCGTGGCGACCCCGCTGGTCGGCGCTCCTACCTGGACGACCTCCTCATCCAACGCCGCCCCCGCCTACGCGGCGTCACCAGCGACTACGAGAAAATCCTGCGGCAACGCAACGCACTGCTGAAAAGCGCCAGCATGGCACTCCGCCACGGCTACCGCACCTCCGCCGGTGCCAGCGCACTAGCCACCCTGGACGCCTGGGATGCCCAACTGGCCCACGTCGGCGCGCAACTAGTGGCCGCCCGCCTCAACCTGCTGCGTGATATTGCCCCGCTGGTCGCCCGTAACTATGCCGAACTGGCCCCCCACTCCCGGCCCGCGCAGCTAAGCTACACCTCCATCCCGCAGATAACAGTCGAGGACTGCGCTGCCAGCCTGCCCCTCGATGAAGAGTACCTGGAAGCAGCCCTACTCGCCGGCCTGGCCGAAAAACGCGACCATGAAATTGAGCGCGGCATCACCCTCGCCGGACCCCACCGTGACGACCTCACCCTGCTGCTGGGCGTGCAACCCGCGAAAGGCTTTGCGAGCCACGGGGAATCCTGGAGTCTCGCCCTCGCACTGCGGCTCGCCGCCTACGATCTGCTAACAGCAGACGGCACCGAACCCATCCTGCTACTCGACGACGTCTTCGCCGAACTAGACCGCTACCGCCGAGAAGCTCTGGCGGCCGTCGCCGCCAAAGCCGAACAAACCCTCATCACCGCGGCGGTTGGGGAAGACCTCCCAGCAGAACTTCACGTTGCCGCAACCCACACCGTCAGCACCGTAGGGGAAGCGAGCCACCGCATTTCCCTTCTCGACGGCATCCTCACCGACGACCCCACGCTCAACGTGCCGAGCGATGTTGCGCCGAGCGCTTACATGCCTGGCAGTGTTGAATCAGGCGGTGTCGAGCAAGAGAATGTTGCGCCGAGCAGTGCTGATCAGCCCGAGGACGGTGACCGCCAATGATCCCGAATGAGAACTTCACCTCTGACGCCGCCCACCGCACCCTCGCCGCCGCCCTCGCCGCCGCCCAGGCCAGTGGCCGCAACATTGGACGCGGGCGTGCCAGCCGCCCCCGCCCCACCGATAACACTGACGGAACGGCCAACACCTCCGCCATGTCGCCCAGTTGCGACCGCGCTTCGCGCGGACCACGCGGTGCCGGCTCCGCCAGTACCGGACGCTACCGCCGCTACAGTTGGACCAGCTCCGGCCCCGACGAATGGGACCCACAACTCCTTACCACCCTAATCGCCGACACCGTGAAAAAACACGGCTGGCAGGCGGAAGTCACCGGCGGCCGCATCATCAACAACTGGCCGGACATAATGGGCGAGGAAATCGCCTCCCACTCCCATGTAGAGAAACTGGATGACGAAGGCACCCTCCACATCCGCACGGACACCACCGCATGGGCCACGCAACTACGCCTGCTCCAACCACAAATTCTGGCCGAACTGGGAAAACGCTACGGTTCCACGGTGCGGATGCTACGGATTCTAGGACCCAACCGGCCCAGCTGGCGAAAAGGCCCCAAGCATGTGAAAGGCCGCGGGCCGCGCGACACCTACGGATAAGCGCGCTCGGATAGGCGTATTCAGGTAAGTGTGCCGGGCATATCGTTGCGTGTCCGCCGAGTTCCGGTCGCGTGTCCCAGCGTGTCCGTTGGTTGTTTGCGACACTGCCCATGCTGGCAGCAGCACCGCCGTCACCACCCAAAAACGTTTTAAACGCGATTTGCGGAAAAATATCTTTTCTTCAGGCTCCTACACGTAAACGGGGGTCAAAAGCGGCATTTTGGCGCTGAGGGGGTAGAATGGACCCGTAAGCACGTTCATTTGCCACCCAACGCCTGCGAAAAGAGAAGCCATCGCCGCGCGCGACACCACTCCCCCACGCAGCAGCCAATGAACATACCCAAAGGTTCACACCAGTGAAAAAGGAGTGCGACGCCCTGTGGCTCCCTCTCAGAACAAGAACAAAAAAGAGTATGGTGCAGATTCCATCACCATCCTCGAAGGACTCGAAGCCGTCCGCCTGCGCCCCGGTATGTACATCGGCTCCACCGGCGAACGCGGCCTCCACCACCTCGTCTGGGAAGTTGTAGACAACTCCGTCGATGAAGCCATGGCCGGCTACTGCGACGAAGTCAACGTCACCATCATGGAAGACGGCGGCATCGAAGTCCGCGACAACGGCCGCGGCATTCCCGTCGAAATGCACGCCTCCGGCAGCCCCACCGTGCAAGTCGTCATGACCCAACTCCACGCCGGCGGTAAATTCAACTCCGAGTCCTACGCCGTATCCGGCGGCCTACACGGCGTCGGTATCTCCGTCGTCAACGCCCTCTCCACCCGCGTCGAAGCCGAAATCTGGCGCGATGGACACCACTGGACCCAAAACTTCAATAACGCCATCCCCGAAGACCTCATCGACGACGGCCCCGCCGAAGGACGCGGAACCACCATCCGCTTCTGGGCCGACCCCAACATCTTCGAAACCACCGAATACAAATTCGACATCATCGCCCGCCGCCTGCAGGAAATGGCGTTCCTCAACAAGGGCCTCACCATCACCCTGGAAGACCAGCGCGTCACCCAGGAAGAAGCCGAAATTGATGCCGAAGCAGAATCCGGCGACCCCGAACTAGCGGTAGCCGCCAAGAATGCCGAAGCCGAAAAGGCCGCCTCCACCCAGAAGGCAGCCCGACGCCGAAAGTACCACTACCCCAACGGTTTGCGGGACTACGTCGAGTCCATCAACAAAACCAAGCAAGCCCTCCACCCCAGCATCATCGCGTTCGACGCGAAAGGCGAAGGCCACGAAGTGGAAATCGCCATGCAGTGGAACAACGGCTACAGCGAATCCGTCCACACCTTCGCCAACACCATCAACACCATTGAAGGTGGCACCCACGAAGAAGGCTTCCGCGCCGCCCTCACCTCCCTCGTGAACAAGTACGCGCGCGACAAGAAACTCCTCAAAGACAAAGACCCCAAACTCACCGGCGACGATATTCGCGAAGGTTTGGCCTCAGTTATCTCCGTCCGTGTCTCCGACCCGCAGTTTGAGGGCCAGACTAAGACCAAACTGGGGAACACCGAAATTCGCTCCTTCGTGCAGAAGGAATGCAACGAACACTTGGGTCATTGGCTGGAAGCCAACCCCAGCGAGGCGAAAACCATCATCCAGAAGGCAGCCTCCTCCGCCCACGCGCGGCTCGCCGCCCGCAAGGCTCGTGAACTGGTCCGCCGGAAGTCCGCCAGCGACCTTGGTGGTCTGCCCGGCAAGCTCGCCGACTGCCGCTCCAAAGACCCCGCAGAGTGCGAAATCTACATTGTGGAGGGCGACTCCGCAGGTGGCTCCGCCAAGTCCGGCCGCGACAACTTCAACCAGGCCATCCTGCCGCTGCGCGGCAAGATCCTCAACGTCGAAAAAGCCCGCATCGACCGCGTCCTGAAAAACAATGAGGTGCAGGCCATTATCACCGCCCTCGGCACCGGCATCCACGACGAATTCGACATCAGCAAACTGCGCTACAACAAGATCGTCATCATGGCCGATGCTGACGTGGACGGCCAACACATCGCCACCCTGCTGCTCACCCTCCTCTTCCGATTCATGCGGCCGCTAGTGGAAGAAGGCCACGTCTACCTGGCCCAACCGCCGCTCTACAAACTCAAGTGGGCTAAGGGAGAACCCGGCTACGCCTACTCCGACCGCGAACGCGACCTCCTCCTTAAAGAAGGTCTCGACTCCGGCCGGAAGATCAACACCGACGACGGAATCCAGCGCTACAAAGGCCTGGGCGAAATGAACGACCAAGAACTGTGGGAAACCACCATGGACCCGTCCACCCGCACTCTCCGCCAAGTCACCCTCGACGACGCCGCCGCAGCCGACGAAACGTTCTCCATCCTCATGGGTGAAGACGTCACCGCACGCCGCAACTTCATCACCCGGAACGCCAAAGACGTGCGCTTCCTGGACATCTAGCAGCACACGTAAAGAGGAATAATGTCCGACAACACCACCTTGCCACCCGACGAGGAAACCTACGATCGCATCACACCGATCGACCTCAACCAGGAGATGCAAAACTCCTACATCGATTACGCCATGAGCGTCATCGTTGGCCGCGCCCTCCCCGAAGCCCGCGACGGCATGAAACCCGTACAGCGCCGCATCCTCTACGCCATGTTCGACAGCGGCTTCCTGCACAACCGCAGCTACGTGAAGTCCGCCCGCTCCGTCGCCGAAACCATGGGCCACTACCACCCCCACGGCGACTCCGCCATCTACGACACCTTGGTCCGCATGGCCCAACCCTGGACCATGCGCTACCCGCTCATCGACGGCCAAGGCAACTTCGGCTCCGCCGGTAACGACCCCGCCGCCGCCATGCGTTACACCGAAGCCCGGCTCACCAGCCTCGCCGAGGAAATGCTCCGCGACATTCGCGAAGACGTCGTTGACTTCCAGCCCAACTACGACGGCAAAACCAACGAACCCGTCGTCCTCCCCTCACGCGTACCGCAGCTGCTCATGAACGGCTCCAACGGCATCGCCGTCGGCATGGCCACCAACATTCCACCCCACAACCTGGGCGAAGTTGCGGAAGCCATCTACTGGTGCCTCGACAACCCCGACGCAGACGAAGCCTCCACCCTGGACGCCGTCATGGAACGCATCAAAGGCCCCGACTTCCCCACCGCCGGGCTCATCGTCGGCGACCAGGGCATCAAGGACGCCTACACCACCGGACGCGGCTCCATCCGCATGCGCGGCAAAACCTCCATCGAGGAGGAGGGCAAGCGCACCATCATCGTCATCACCGAACTGCCCTACCAGGTGAACCCCGACAATCTGGTGTCCTCCATCGCCCAACAAGTCTCCGACGGGCGCATCAGCGGCATCGCCAACATCGAGGACCAATCCTCTTCCCGCGTCGGCATGCGCATCGTCATCACCCTAAAACGCGACGCCATCGCCAAGGTCGTCCTCAACAACCTCTACAAGCACTCCGCACTGCAAACCAACTTCGGCGCCAACATGCTCTCCATTGTTGACGGCGTCCCCCGCACCCTCCGCATCGACCAGCTTGTCCGCATCTACGTCCGCCACCAGCTGGAAGTTATCGTCCGCCGCACCAGGTTCCGCCTCCGCAAGAAGGAAGAACGCGCCCACATCCTGCGTGGCCTCAAAAAAGCCATCGACATGCTGGACGAAACCATCGCCCTCATCCGCCGCTCCCCCAGCGCCGATGAAGCCCGCGTCGGGTTGATGGACCTCCTCGACATTGACGAAGCCCAAGCCAACGCCATCCTGGAAATGCAGCTGCGCCGCCTAGCTGCCCTCGAACTGCAAAAAATCCTGGACGAATTGGCCCAGATCGAAATCGACATCGCCGACCTCAAAGATGTGCTCGCCAAGCCCGAGCGGCAACGCGCCATCGTCAAGGACGAACTCAGCGACATCGTCCGCAAGTACGGCGACGAACGCCGCACCCGCATCATCCCCGCCGACGGCGAACTCTCCGACGAAGACCTCATCCCCGAAGAAGACGTCGTCGTCACCATCACCGAAACCGGCTACGCCAAGCGCACCAAGACCGACCTCTACCGCTCCCAGAAACGCGGCGGTAAGGGCGTGAAGGGCGCCACCCTAAAGCAGGACGAGATCGTCAAGCACTTCTTCGTGTGCTCCACCCACGACCTCATCCTCTTCTTCACCACCAAGGGCCGCGTCTACCGCCTGAAAGCCTACGACCTGCCGGAAGCTAACCGCACCGCCCGCGGCCAGCACGTCGCCAACCTCCTCGCCTTCCAGCCGGAAGAACGCATCGCCCAGGTGATCCAGCTGAAGAGCTACCAGGATGCCCCCTACCTGGTGCTGGCCACCCGCAACGGCCTAGTGAAGAAGTCCCGCCTGGAAGACTACGACTCCAACCGCACTGGCGGACTCGTCGCCATCAACTTGAAGGGTGACGACGAGCTGGTGGGAGCCTCCCTCTGCTCCGAAAATGACGACCTGATCCTCGTCTCCGAGTACGGCCAGTCCATCCGCTTCCACGCCACCGACGACGTGCTGCGCCCCATGGGCCGCGCCACCTCCGGCGTCTACGGCATGCGCTTCAACGGTGACGATAACCTGCTCAGCATGAACGTGGTGAAGGAAAACGAGTTCCTGCTGGTCGCCACCTCCGGTGGCTACGCCAAGCGCACCGCCATGGACGACTACCCCGTGCAAGGGCGTGGCGGCAAGGGCGTGCTGACCATCCAGTACGATCGCCGCCGCGGCAACCTGGTGGGTGCTGAAGTGGTGTCGCTAGATGACGAAATCTTCGCCATCACCACGGGCGGCGGCATCATCCGCACCGCTGCTAAGGAGGTTCGCAAGGCTGGCCGCCAGAC
>QWCE01001015.1_pt1 | contig 46499 bp, 42 predicted proteins | sample 1972531 | NCBI WGS metagenome assembly QWCE01 (sample SAMN09866716, study PRJNA288562) | Human gut metagenome isolate term4_stool, whole genome shotgun sequencing... | reverse complement strand
CGGAAAATCGCTGTCGATGGTGTTCTATGCCCATCTCCTGCAAACGGGATTGAACAGCCCGACGATTGTTGTACTGACTGACAGAAACGACCTTGACAACCAGCTATATTTACAGTTTGCAAAATGCAGTGATTTTTTAAGACAAAAGCCTGTTCATGCTGAATCAAGAGAACATCTTCGTTCTTTGTTAGCAGGCAGAAAAGCAAATGGAATCATATTTACAACCATGCAGAAATTTGCTGAATCTTTTGAGTGTTTATCCGACAGAAGAAATATTGTTGTAATGGCTGATGAAGCACACAGGGGACAGTACGGACTCGCTGAAAAAGTCGATAAAGAAACAGGAAAAATAAAAATCGGTTCGGCAAGAATTATAAGAAACAGTCTGCCGAATGCTACATATATCGGCTTTACAGGCACACCTATTTCAACAAAAGATAAATCTACAAGAGAAGTTTTTGGTAGATTTGTCCAAAATAAGTTTATGTTTTTATACATAATCGTAGCTTTTGCGCCAATGCATCAGTCATTGATGGATATTTTGGCAGATACGGTTGTTATAAAAAATGACGTAAAAACTTTTATTGATCAAAGAGAAGAAAATTTAGTGATTGCTATTAATTAATAGAAAAAATTTTGATAAAAATTTCAAAACAGCTATAAATAGCCTTTGTATATTATTTATTTAATTTCCATATTCCTACTATATATGGTATAATTTAATCAAGCGATGAAAAATAAACACTATATCTAGTGTTTATTTCTTTTGTAAAATTTAGGAGAAATGATGGAAATTATTAAAAGAGATGGGACTTTTGTGCCATTTGAAAAAGAAAAAATTGAGATAGCTATTAAAAAATCTTTCGCCTCTGTTGATAGTCTTATTACAGATGAAAAACTTAGGCAAATGTCAGATAAAATCGTATCAACCATAAAGGAAAAATATCCAAAAGACCACACCGTAACAGTAGAAGAAGTGCAGGATTTGGTTGAATTAACTCTAATCGATGAAAATTATTATAGGGAAGTAAAATCCTACATCCTTTATAGAGCCAAACACAACATGGATCGTAAGGTAATTACAGATTTTGAAAAATATATACCTAACAAAGAAATAATTGAGATAATTGCAAGCATTCAAGATGAATTTGACTCTCAAAGATATCCAATAGAATCTTTGTATTTCAAATTTGAATCATTCCTAAAGGAAAATATGACAGAAGCTGGACTTTTGAAAGCCCTAACTCGTGCAGCAAGCGAATTAACCTCCAAAGAAGCTCCTGATTGGGAAATAATTGCAGCAAGATTTTTGATGTATGAAATAAATTTGGAAATACAAAAAAACGAAGAAAGATACGACATAGTAGATTTCAAAAGCAAAATTCATTTTTTGACAGAAAATGGACTTTATGGACCATACATTAGAGAAAATTATTCAAGCGAAGACATAGATGAACTTGAAAAATATATGAAAATTGAAAGAGATAAGATTTTCACCTTTTCTGGCCTTGACCTTGTCAAAAAAAGATATCTAATAAAAACCTTTCAAGGGGATATAATTGAATCTGTCCAAGAGATGTTTATGGGCATTGCCATGCACTTGGCAATTCCAGAAAAAAATAGGGTGGCTTTTGCCAAAAGACTTTACGATATCTTATCAACTCTAAAGGCAACTATGGCAACACCGACAATGACCAATGCTAGAAAGCCTTTTAACCAACTTTCATCATGCTTTATCGACACAGTTCCAGATACTTTAAAGGGTATTTATAGGTCAATTACAAATTTTGCAGAAGTTTCCAAACATGGTGGCGGAATGGGACTATATTTTGGCAAAGTTCGTGCCAATGGTTCTGATATTCGTGGCTTTGAAGGAGTTGCAGGTGGAGTTATTCGCTGGATAAAACTTGCAAATGATACTGCAGTTGCCGTTGACCAATTAGGAGTTCGCCAAGGAGCTGTTGCTTGTTATTTGGATATTTGGCATAAGGATATGCCAGAATTTTTGGCACTAAGAACTAACAATGGCGATGATAGGATGAAAGCCCACGATATTTTCCCGGGAGTTTGCGTGCCAGATTATTTCTGGAAACTTTGTAGAGATGACATAAATGCAACTTGGCATATGTTTGACCCACACGAAGTTTCAAAAAAATACGGCATCTGCTTAGAAGATACCTATGGAGAAAAATGGGAAGAATTTTACAAAAAATTAGTTGAAGATAAGGAAATTTCCAAAAGAACTATTTCAGTTAAAGAAATGGTTAGACTACTAATCAAATCTTGGAGTGAAACTGGAACGCCTTTTGTCTTTAATAGGGATATAGTAAATAAATATAACCCTAATAAACATCAGGGAATGATTTATTCATCAAATCTTTGTACAGAAATTGCCCAAAACATGAGTCCATCAGAAACTGTTTCTATAGAAATAGTCGATGAAAATGGAGATACAATAATTGTGAATAAAACAAGACCAGGAGATTTTGTTGAATGTAATCTTGCAAGCTTAACTCTTGGGAGATTTGATGTAAATGACCAAAATGAACTAGAAGAAACTGTAAGAACCATAGTTCGTGCTTTGGATAATGTTATTGACTTAAATTATTATCCAACACCTTATGCGGAAGTAACTAACAAAAAATACAGAGCCATAGGTCTTGGTACAAGTGGCTATCACCATATGCTAGTAAAAAATAACATCAAATTCTCAGATAGGGAAAAACATGGAAAATTTGTAGACAAAGTCTATGAAGATATAAATTACTATGCCATCAAAGAATCCCTAGAAATAGCCAAAGAAAAAGGTGCTTACAAAGTTTTTGAGGGAAGCGATTGGCAAAGCGGAGAATATTTTGACCTAAGAGATTACAATTCTAAAAGATGGGAAGAACTAAGAAAAGAAGTTGCTAAACATGGCCTAAGAAATGGATATTTGATGGCCATAGCTCCAACAGGCTCAACATCAATAATTTCTGGCACATCAGCTGGAGTAGATCCAATAATGAGCAGATATTTCCTAGAAGAAAAAAAGGGAGTAATAGTTCCAAGAGTTGCACCAGGACTAACAACTAAAACCTTCTGGTTATACGAAAATGCCCACGATATAGATCAAAATATATCAATGGAAATGGCAGGAATCAGACAAAGACACATAGATCAAGCCCAATCAATAAATATTTATATAACAACAGAATACACCATGCGCCAGATATTAAATATCTACATCAAAGCCTATGAATCTGGAGTAAAATCCATTTACTATGTTAGAGGAAAAAGTCTTGAAGTAGAGGAATGCGATTCTTGCGCTAGCTAAAAAATTAAAAATCTCACAAACCTAAAAACTTGTGGGATTTTTTTGTTTTTCAAAAAAATTTATTTTCTCAAATCGTTGCCCTAATTTTTTAATCCAATATAATGAATATAAGAAATTTAATTTAGGAGTTTTTATGATATTATTTATAACAAATGCCATAGCCCTTTGGCTTATGAGTCAATTCATTTCACATATTTCTTTTGATAAGCCAAGTGCGCTTATATTAACTGCAGCTATTTTAACGCTTTTACAAAAAATAGTTAAACCAATTTTAACTTTTATTTCTTTTCCAATAACATTTTTGACTTTGGGTTTATTTAATTTGGTAATAAATGCTTTTGTCCTTTATCTTGCTTTTAAATATGTAGAAGGGGCAAATATAGACAGCCACCTATCAAGTACGGTTATAGCAGGAATTATTTTATCAATACTAACATCTATTATAGAATATATTTTGTAAGGGGGAAATTATGGAAGATAGCAAGAAAAAAGAAGTTAACAAACGTGGAATTTTTAACGAAAATGGAGATATAGATCTTTCTAAAAGAAAAATCATCCAAGGAAATACCACAAATCTTAACGATTTTAACAATCTAAAATACACTTGGACAAGCGATTGGTACAGACAAGCAATGAACAACTTCTGGATTCCAGAAGAAATCAACCTAAATCAAGATATCAAAGATTATAGAAATCTCGACAAAGATGAAAAATTCGCCTTTGATAGAATAATTTCATTTTTAACCTACTTAGATTCTATACAAACAGCAAATTTGCCAAATCTACAAACTTATATAACAGCAAATGAGATCAATCTTTGCCTATCAATTCAAACCTATCAGGAATCAATCCATTCCCAATCCTATTCATACATCCTAGATACAATTTGCTCTCCAGAAGAGAGGACTAAAATTTTGTATATGTGGAAAGATGACGAACATCTACTTCACAGAAATGAATATATAGGAAATCAATACAATGATTTTTTGGAAAAAGACGATGAATTTAACTTTATGAAGGCCTTGATCGCAAATTATATACTTGAGGGAATTTATTTTTATTCAGGATTTTCTTTCTTCTATAATTTAGGAAGAAATGGCAAGATGCCTGGTACAGTTCAAGAAATTAGATATATAAATCGTGATGAAAACACTCACTTGTGGCTTTTTAGATCTCTAATAAATGACCTTAGAAAAGAAAGAGCCGATCTTTTTACACAAGATCATATCAAATATTATAGAGAGATGCTAAAAGAAGGAGTTGAGCAAGAAATTGCTTGGGGCAAATATGCCATAGGCGATAATATAGTTGGCTTAAATGGCAATATGATTGAAGATTATATTAAATACCTAGGAAATCTTCGTGCCAAAGGCCTAGGATTTGAAGCCTTATACCAAGGATACGATGAAATTCCATCATCTATGAAATGGGTTGACGAATACTCAGATCCAAACGCTGTAAAAACCGACTTTTTTGAAGCAAAAGTTTCAGCTTACTCTAAATCTTCAATAATAGAAGATGATTTATAAAATATAAAAACCAAGGCTATTTGGATAAGAATTCCTATCCAGATAGCTTTTTACTTTTATGGGAAATTTTATCTTGTATAATAAGTTAGATGTATATTTTACTAAAGGAGTATAAAATTGAAATTTAAAAAACCTGGTTTAAGGATAGTAAAAACTTTTTTTGCCGTAAGCCTTGCTTGCCTTATTTCGTATTTAAGAGCTGGGGAAAGTTTGCCTTTTTATAGTGCCATAGCTGCAATTATTTGCCTAAAAGAAGGAGTAGAAGAAACTAAACAGATTGGAATAAATAGGATTTTTGGAACAATCCTTGGCGGAATTTGTGGCTTAATATACCTACTTATAATTCCCAAAAATGCCCTTCCATATGCTCTTGAGCTAATACTAATAAGCTTTTTGGCAGCTTTTAATATTTGGTTAATGTCTATGTTAAATAAACCAAAAGCAATAACGATTATGGCTATTGTTTTTCTATCAATTACTATAAATCATGGCAAGGAAACGACTTTGCCCTTTATCTTTGCCTTTAGCAGAATGTTAGATACTATGATTGGAGTCATAAGCGCTATACTTATCAACAGGTTGGATTTTACAAAAATCAACAAGTATAATCTTAAATGTCAAAAAAATAAAAACGATTAATTATAATATATAATAAATCAAAGGAGGAAAAATGATCGAAGTAAAAAACTTTTCAAAAGTTTATGGCAATGGCAAAAAAGCCGTAGATGACATAAGCTTTGAGGTTAGAGATGGTGAAATTTTTGGATTTTTAGGTCCAAATGGCGCCGGCAAATCTACAACCATAAAAGCAATTGTCGGCATTAACAAAGCTACAAGTGGAGAAATTCTGATAAATAATATTAAATTAGCTGACGATCCTATAAAATATAAAAAACAATTTTCTTTTGTACCTGATAATCCAGAATTATTTGAAAGCTATTCAGGCAATGAATATATAAATTTTTTGGCCGATATTTACGGCTTAGATGAAAATACCAGAAAAGAAAGGCTTGATTATTATTTGGGTTTTTTTGACATAAAAGATGCTATGAATGAGCAAATAGAAACTTATTCTCATGGTATGGCCCAAAGGCTTGCTCTAATTGGAGCTTTGATTAACGATCCAGAAGTTATTATCTTAGATGAGCCTATGGTAGGTCTTGATGCCAAATCCGCCTATAACCTAAAGGAAATTTTAAGAGCAAGAGCAAAAAGTGGAAAATCTGTATTTTTCTCAACCCACGTTATGAGCGTTGCCCAAGAACTTTGCGATAGAATTGCAATTATCAACAAAGGAAAAATTATAGCAGATGGAACTTTTGATGAAATTAAAAATTCTACCAACCACAAGGAAAATCTTGAAGCAGTATTTTTGGAGCTAACAGATGAATAATCTAAAAACTATAACAAAATACACCTTCAAAGAGCAATTTTTCCCATATTATCCCAACAAAAAAGCAATGAATATGCCAAATAGTTATGTTCTAAGAATTTTGTATTTTATTGGACTTTATGGATTATTGTCATACGTGGTTTATTCATTTATGAGAGCTATTGGGACTTTATATTTGTCTTTGCCTAATGGCGAAAGCATGTATTTTGCCTTCTTTGGAATTTTGCTTACTATTTCTATAATAGTTTTTTACATTCCAAGGATCTTATCGGATTTTTTCTCCGATACAAAAATAAATATTTATAAGACCTTGCCGATAACAGAATCCGAACTTTTTATGGGCAAATTATTGGGAGCAGTCCTATCTTTTGTGGACTTTTTGCTATTTTTCATAATAGGAATTTATATTTATTTTTCCATAAAAGGATTCGACATTAGTGTATTAATTTTTGGCATATTAAACTTTTTTACTATAATTTTAATACCATATAGTTTGCTTACTGGGCTTATACTTATAATTATGAGATTTACTTCAGTTGGCAATCACAGAAAGGCCCTAAAAAATATAGGCTATATAATACTTTTTGCAATAATTGGAGCGTATTATTACTTCGCCTTTAATTTTAAGGGAGATAGCGGAAAAGAATCACAGATTTTTACTACAGCTACATCTGCTCTAGCAAATTTTTCTAATGCATTTTTCAATGCTAAATTCTACGGCCTAAGCCTAAGCGGATCTCTTGGCCAAAAAATTACTTACAGTCTAATTTTGTGGGCAATTACTATTGCAATAACTTTTATAATGTACAAACTTTCTGGTAAATTTTACTACAAAAGTCTTGGTGAAAAAGATGAAGAAACAAAAGTAAAGAAAAAAGAAAATACCAACAAAAGTACAAGTTTCGCCCCAAAATCTCAAGTTTATGCCATAGCAAAAAGAGATGTCAAAAATCTTACATCAAATATAGTGTTTTTCTCTCAGGCTGTAATGATGGTTATAATATTTGTGGTTATGGGATTAAGTGTTGGAAAAAGTCTTGGTTCAGAAATAAGCAAAAATGACCTTTACTCTTTGACAGGAAGATTTTGGAGTTTCTTTGCTGGTATAATTTTTGGAATTTTGATGTGGATGAATGGCGGTTTTGCAAATTCATCACTATCACGTGAACACAAGAGTTTCTACCTTTTCCAAAGCCTACCAATAGATCCTAAAAAACATTTTTTGGCAAGACTTTGCTCAAGCTTTATCCTTTGCTTGCCATTTAACTTAGTAATGTCTATATTAATAGCAGTATTTGTAGGACTTGGAATAGCTAATGGAATTTTACTATTTTTGGGCTTATCAATTGCAAGTTTGCTTGCTGCTATAGTTGGTCTTTACACTGGAAGCAAAAAAATCATTATAAATTGGACTAAGCCAGAAGAATTGAGCAAGGGAGGACTTAGAAATTTCGTCTATTACATTTTATCTCTAATTTATGTTGGGCTTTTGATTGGTCTTTATATCTTGCTTATGAATATTTCATCAATGGGAGAGATCCTTGGACCGATTTTAATAATTTCTCTTATCATCGTAACCAGCTTAGTTTTTTATAAATTAGCTTTAAATTCTTATAAAAATGGTTTTTACGATTTGTAAAAATTTAATAGGCTAATGAACTTTTTCTTCTTATTTGCTATAATATTATTAGATAATAATTATTGGAGGATATTATTATGAAAAATAAGAAAAAGTTCATGATGTCACTTGCCATATCTTTTGCAATCGTGTTATCAGCTTTTATTGGAGCGACTACAAGCTTTGCAAGTGAAGGCTTAGATTTGGGAGTTAATATAGGCAATATGAAATTGCCTGAAAGATCTCTAAGATTAAATCAAAGCCAGACAAGCAGAGAAGCTGTAATAAATGAGATCAAAAAAATCAGATCGAGAGCTTGGGATGAGAATATCTATTATTGTTATGAGGATAACAATAGCACAGGCTATAGAATAAGAGACATAGCTAAAACGTATAAATGCACAAGTAAAGAAGAGTATGTAGAAGATATTCATTGGTCAACAGAATTGGAAAGAATAGCCATTCAAAGAGCAATAGAGCAAACAATAACAGGTTTAAGTCACACCAGAGCAGACGGAAGTAACTGGCATGATGCTAGCTATAAGGGAATAACAGCTGGTGCAGAAGTGCTTGCAATGAATTCTGCTAGCATGGGAGCTTCTTTAGCCTTTGATCAATGGTCATTTAGAAGATCTAATGGAAATAAATCTGAATACGATTATTTGATAGCTTCTAAAGGAGTAATGACAGCTGATAATGGACACCTTCACGCAATCTTGGATCCAGGATATTTCTTTGTAGGATATGCCGATGTAAATAACACTGGAAGCAAGTGGAATTACGCTGTAGGAGAATTTTCAAATAATGGCACAGTAAGTGAAACAAGTACAGACTTGGTCGGCGACTATGTATTTTCCAGATCAAACTCATCTACAACTGTACTAGAAAGAGCTGGTCAATCAAAATCTGAAAATCCAACCACAGAACAACCATCAAGTAATAAGCTTTCAAAAGAAACTAGACAAAACCTAGAAAAAGCTATCGAAGATTCTAAAAAACAAATAGATGCTGCGAAATATTTGATGGAGAATTTTCCAAAAACAATAGAAAAAGTTTACGATAAGTTGGTTAATTTGATAAAAATTGCCAATGATACAATTTCTCAAGCAGAAAATTTACTAAATAACAATTAAGATGATGGATAAATATGAAAAATAAATTAAAATATGGATTACTAGTAATTGCCCTATCACTAAGCTTTACACTTATTAGTATACAAAATGAATCTGTTACAAAAATTTCTTATGCGGAAGAAATCAACAAAAATTCAGCTTTTTACAGATCAAAGAAAACCAGAGATGCATATCTTGCCTTGACAAGTGAGCAAAGAAAAGAGCTAGATATGATGAATACTGATAACAAGATGCCTCTTACAATTGAAGAAGTTCTTGCTACCGGCAAATATAAACTTCCTATAAGAAAAGGCGTGGATTGGCTTTATCCTTTTATGCTTGATAAAAACAAAAATGGAGAAGTTGGCGAAAATTATATAGGGCCAAATAATGGATCCCAAAGCAAAGATTCACCTACAACGATAGTTCAAGAAACAAAAGTTGAAGAAAATACCAATATAGTGGTACCAATTAATCCTTTGATAGTTGAAAAAACTAACGATAATTTAGAAATTGCCGAGGGGATTACCGAAGAAACTAGACTACAACTTATTGAAGCTATAACAAATGCAAACAAGCAGATAGATGCTGCAGAATATTTAATGGAAAATTTCCCTAAGACTATAGCTAAAGTAGTGGATAAGTTAGAATTTTTAATAAAAGATTCTAAAGAAACTATAAAAATGGCAGAAGAACTGCTTGCGAAAAACTAAATACAAAATCAAGACTTCTAATTTTTGGAAGTCTTTTTTTTTATAAAAATTTGATAAATGTATAAAAATAATCCATAAAAATTTAAAAGCTAAGCCTATTTGTGTTATACTTATAGCTATGAGGAGGGGAAAATGAAAAATTTAACAACCAAAAAATTAACTTTTATAGCATTATTTACAGCTTTGGTTTATATATTTACCAGATTTTTTCAAGTTCAAATACCAACACCATTTGGCAATACCATGTTTCATTTAGGAAATGTATTTTGCGTCTTGGCAGGTATTTTATTAGGACCAGTTTACGGAGGACTTGCTGGCGGCTTGGGTTCTGCCTTATATGATCTTTTTGATCCAATATATTTTGTGTCAGCTCCAACTACCTTTATTTTTAAATTTTTGATGGGCTTTGTAGCTGGTAAAGTCTTTGAAAAAAATAAAGTAATAGAAAATAAACACATTATCAAAGCTGCAATTTGTGGGCAATTAACCTACACAATTTTGTATCTATTAAAAAATTTTATAAGAAATTTATTTATATTAAACCTTACAATGGAAGCAACTTTAAGTGAGATGGCTATTAAGGGTGGAGTTTCCTTAACTAATGCAGTTATATCTATAATAGTTTCATCAGTTTTAGCTCTTCCTTTGCTAAAAAGATTTGATTTTGAATAAGCAATTCTAAAAATGGGTAAAATTATCTACAAAGGAGTTTTTATGGATTACAAAAAATTTGATAATAAAATTGTTTTAAGACTTAAAGCTTATGATAAGATAATTGAATCATTAGAAACTGTAGCTAAAAAAGAAAATATAAGAGCTTGTCATTTTCAAGGGATTGGAGCTTGTAACGAATTAAAAATTGGATTATTTCACAAAGGTGCAAGTGACTATGATTGGAAAACTTATAATGAAGATTTTGAGATAACTTCACTAATGGGAAATATTACGATTTTTGAAGATAAGCCTCTCGTGCATGCTCATATCACTTGTGCAAGAGAAAACCTAGAAATTATCGGTGGACATCTAGGCGAAGCAACTTGTTCGCTAACAGCAGAAATTTTTATCGATGTAATCGATGGTGAGATTATCAAAAAACACGACGATGAAGCTTCCATAAATATAATGGAATTTTAGGAGATAATATGCAAACAAGAGAAAAAACTTTTGGAATAACTTGCCCATCTTGTGGAAATACTTTTGAAGAAAGTCTAAATACTGCGATCTTTTCATCAACCTTAGATAGGCAAATGATTCTTAAAAATGAATTTGGGAAAATAATTTGCCCTAAGTGTGGCCATGAATTTATTCTAAATTATAAATTTGTCTACACTGATGAAGATATCAAGTTTATGCTAGTAAATGATCCTAAATTTACGGATTTAAAATTTAGACTTGTTTTTTTAACAAGCCTAGAATTATTGGATAAATCAAGAAAAGAAGAGCAGGAAAAATTCCTTACTCGTATGTGTACGGACATTGAAGAAGTTCGTGAAAAGATTATAATCTTTGAAAATTATTTGTCTGATAAGGCTATAGAATTATTAAAATATATTTTGCTAGAAAGCGAAGAATTGGAATTTAACCATGACGATGTAAGCTCTTTTAGATTGGTGGATAAAGATAAATTTTTAATAAAAACGGCAAGTGGAGAAGAATATACCCTAGCATTTGTAAGAGAAGTTTATGAGAAAATTCTTCAACAATACAAGGGAATGTTTGATGCAAATAAAGTAGAAAAAATCGATAAAACTTGGGCTTATGAATTTTTGAAAAAACATAAGTAATTTTAATATCGCATTTGAAAAAAGTTGTCTGTGACTTTTACAATTGCGATTTTTTTGTTTAAAAAGATTTGAGTAAAATGTATAATAATATTATTATTAAGCTATTTATGGTATGATATTAATAATAGCTTATCGGAGGTATTATGAAAAAATTAGGAAAAATTATTCTTGCTCTACTTATAGTAGCTGGTGTCGGATTTACTGGCTATACTTTAGGTTCTAGCATGAATACAAATAATAGTACAAGCAGTCGTGATAGTCAACATATCAAAGATATGAAAGGGCTAGAGGCTTTATTAAAACAAAATTTTTTGTTTGATTTTACAGAGGATCAATTATACGAGGGATCTTTGAAAGGAATGTTTGCAAATTTAGGAGATCCTTACACTTCTTATTATACAGCTGATGAATATAAGAAACTTATGGAAACTCTTGATGGTCGCTATCAAGGAATTGGTGTAACCGTTCAAGCGAGCAAGGAAGGCTATATAAAAGTTGTACAAGTTTTTGACAATTCGCCAGCGAAAAAAGCAGGAATGTTGCCAGGAGATTATATTAGCAAAGTAAATGGAAAGATTTTTTCTTCTGAAGAAATGGACGATGCTGTTGCTGAAATAAAAGGCGAGCCAGGAACTAAGGTAAAACTTACAATTCTTAGAGAAAATGAAGATGGCACAAATTCCAAAGAATTTGACATAGATGTAGATAGAGCCGATGTTACAGTCGATACAATAGATGAGGATATTTTAGAAGTTGACGGCAAAAAAATTGGCTACATTCATATTTTGGCCTTTGACGATGTAACTTGGGATGATTTTTCTCTTGCCTATAACAGATTAAAAGGCGAAAATATCGACGGTCTAGTACTTGATGTTAGAGATAATCCAGGTGGATCCTTAGATGTAGTATTAGACATTGCTGATAATTTCTTAGATGAAGGAACTATTGTTACTACTAAAGATAAAAACGACAATGAAATAGTAGAAAAGAGCGATGCAGATTACGATGATATCCCAATGGTTCTTATACAAAACGAAAATTCCGCATCAGCAAGTGAAATCTTAGCTGGAGCTTTGAAAGATAGAAAACGTGCAAAAATTGTCGGCACCCAATCTTTTGGTAAGGGCATTGTACAAAAAATCTTTGATCTAGAAAATGGAACTGGAGCAAAAATCACCATCAGTGAATATTTCACACCTAGTGGAAATAAGATTCACAAAATAGGAGTTACCCCAGATATCAAGGTTGAAGCTGATGAAGATTTTGATATAAGCAAAAAAGATTTGAAAAACGACAAACAATTTATTTACGCATTGACAGAACTTTTAGATGAATTGAAGTAAAGGATCTTAGCCATGAATACCTACTCAACAATTGAAGAAAAATTAAAAGAGCTTAGGTATCTTTTAGATAAGAAAAGCCTAATTGAGCTTAAAGAATTATTAAATAGAACAAACTCCATGGATATAGTGGAGTTTATAGAAGATTTACCAGCAGAAGAAGCGCTTCTTGTCTTTAGGTTATTAAGAAAAGACGATGCTAGGGAAGTTTTTGCTGAACTTGATAGTGATGATAAGGAAAAACTTCAAGAGGGCCTTAATGATAAAGAATTTAAGGACTTATTAGATGACCTTAACTTCGATGATATGATCGATACCCTAGAAGAAATGCCAGCGGCTCTTGTTAAAGATATCTTGCAATCAACTGATAGCAAAACTAGGAAATTGGTAAATGAATATTTGCAATTTCCAGAAGATTCCGCTGCAAGCTTGATGACTACAGAATTTGTGGAACTAAGTCCAGATATGACAGTTGGGGAAAGCTTAAAACTAATTGAGGAAGTTGGCAAAGATAAGGTTATTGTCTACACATCTTATGTAACTAACAAAGCTAAGGAGCTTTTAGGTTATGTTTCTTTAAGATCTATGGTAACAAGCGATGAAGATGTGAAAATCAAAGACCTTATGTTTGAAGATGTAATATCAGTAAGAACTACAGAAGATCAAGAAGATGTAGCCCACGTCTTTCAAAAATATGGTTTTACAGCTTTGCCTGTAGTAGATAAAACTGGGAAACTTGTTGGAATTATCACAGTAGATGATATCATGTGGATAATCGAACAAGAGGCAACAGAAGACTTTCAACGTATAGCAGCTACAAGCCCCGAAGAAGAAGATTATTCTAAAATGAGTCCTTGGGAATTGGCAAAAAATAGAATCCCATGGCTTATGTTTTTGATGATATCTGGAGCTTTTACATCGACAATTTTAAAAAGCTATGAAGATGTTATACAAACAGTAATAGCTTTAAATATGTTTATACCAATGCTTACCGGTTCAGGAGGAAATGCTGGAAGCCAAGCATCAACCCTTGTAATTCGTGCTATGGCAACTAATGATATCAAATCAAAAGATTGGTTAAAAGTTTTATCAAAGGAAATGCTTGTTGGATTAATCTGTGGGTTAGTCTTAGGCTTTGTAGCCTTTTTAAAATGCTATTTCTTTGATAAGGTTTCAATGGATATAGCGCTAGTTGTTGCCTTTGCAATATTGTCTATAATAATAATGGCAAAATCTATTGGCTCAATACTTCCAATAGTTGCAAAAAAACTTGGAGCAGATCCGGCCATAATGGCAAGCCCACTTATTACTACAATTGTGGATTCTTTAGGCCTAATAGTATATTTTAAGATTGCCCAATTAATCCTTCCAGGCCTTTTAATCTAAGAAAAACAAGGAGAGAATTTTATGTATGCATATAGATCTAGCGAAGAAAGATTAATAGAATTAAAATATCTTCTTGATAAAAAAAGAACTGCAGAATTATCCGAACTTTTGAGAAGAACAAATCCTGTGGATATAGTAGAATTTATCGAAGATCTATCTTCTGAAGAAGCTCTTGTTGTCTTTAGACTTCTAAAAAAAGACGATGCAGTTGAAGTTTTTGCGGCACTTGACAGTGACGATAAGGAAAGACTTCAACAAGGTCTAAAAGAAGATGAGTTTAGAAGCTTATTAAGAGAGCTTAATTTTGATGATATGATCGATACCCTAGAGGAAATGCCAGCTGCCATGGTTCAAAGAATTTTGCGCACGGCAGATAAAGCTAGGCGTGATTTGGTAAATAAATACTTACAATTTCCAGAAGATTCTGCTGGAACTTTGATGACAACAGAATTTGTAGAATTAAAGCCTTATATGACAGTTAGGCAAGCTTTAGAGCATATAAAAAAGGTAGGCCATGACAAGGTAACTATCTATACTTGCTATGTAACAAGTCCTACAAAAAAACTTTTGGGCTATGTTTCCCTAAGGTCAATTGTAACAAACAAAAAAGATACATTAATAGGCGATTTGATGTATGAAGATGTAATTTCAGTTATAACTATAGAAGATCAAGAAGATGTTGCTTATACTTTCCAAAAATACGGTTTTACAGCTCTTCCTGTTGTAGATAATACTTATAGATTAGTAGGGATAATCACAGTAGATGATATCATGTGGATAATCGAACAAGAGGCTACTGAAGACTTCCAACGTATAGCAGCTACAACTCCAGATGAGCTTGATTATTCTAAAGCAAGTCCCTTTTCTTTGGCAAAAAATAGGATTCCTTGGTTGATGTTTCTGATGATATCAGCAACCTTTACATCCACCATCCTAAAATCTTACCAATCTGTAATACAAGCTGTAATTGCCTTAAATATGTTTATACCAATTTTAACAGACTCTGGTGGTAATGCTGGAAGCCAAGCATCAACCCTTGTAATCCGTGCCATGGCGACCAATGATATAAACACCAAAGATTGGCTAAAAGTTTTGCTAAAAGAAATGCTTGTTGGTCTAATTTGTGGAATAGCTTTAGGCTTTGTTGGCTTTTTAAAATGCTATTTCTTTGATAAGGTTGGACTTAATGTTTCGCTTGTAGTTGGTCTTACAATTATAGGAATAGTTATTATGGCCAAATCAGTCGGATCACTTTTGCCAATGATAGCTGAGAAATTAGGCTTTGACCCAGCGATAATGGCAAGTCCGTTAATTTCGACAATATTAGACTCCTTGTCATTAATTGTTTATTTTACAATAGCAAAAACTATAATTCCAGGAATATAAAAACGAGAGATGACCTATGATAACAAGTGTAAATTATAAAATTCCTCACAGTATGTGTGATAGATTTGGCGATTTAAGCCTAAAAAATCTCGTGGGACTTATGGTTGAAACATCGATTATACAAGCAAATAAAGCCGAAAAAAATATAGACACAAGAAAGCTTAGGTGGATACTCTATTGTCGGGATATAAAAATAAAAGACACCATAAAAGCAGAAGATAAGATAAAAATTACAACAATGCCATTAGAAATGGACAAATTTTATTGCAATAGAAATTTCTATGTGGAAAAAAATGGCAAGATTTTAGTAAAAGCTTATGCGAGATTTTTTATTCTTGATATAAATAGACTTAGGCCAATCAAAGCAAATGAAGAATTTAAAAAGGCCTACGGCAAAGAAAAGGCAATTTATAGGCCTGAAAAAATTTCTTACAGAGATGATTTTACTAATGAAAAAAGAATTTTTGTTAGAAATAGCGATATTGATACGAATTTTCATGTAAATAATGCCGTATATTTTGACTATATCCTAGATTATTTAGATATTTATAGCAAAGATATTTCTTATGTGAATATGGTCTATAAAAACGAAATTAGAGATAAAAAATCCATCTTGGCAGAGTCGATTCTCTATGATAATCAAATTGATTTTAGGTTAAAATCAGAAGATTCTAAGCGTATCTACACCTATGGGAAAATAATAAAAAATGTATAAAAAAGATTTTGGAAATATACCCAATAAAGACAAAATAATATCCTATCTAGAGGAAGGCTATGAAAAAAATCCAGGCAAGTGGGTTTTACATTCACGGATAATAGGAAAAACCGCTTATAATATAGCAAAAGAAATTGGCTTAGATCCTGATGTGGCCTTTGCTTGTGGAGCCTTGCATGATATAGGAAAAATGAGCGGGGCAAAAGATGCTAAGCATTTTATAAATGGTTATAAGATTCTTAGAGCTGATTCATATTTCTTTCCAGCAAGAATTGCCCTAAGCCATAGTTTTCAAATACAAAATATCGATTCCTATGTTGGTAAACTTAATATTTCTGATACGGATAAAGAATTTGTTGAAAATTTTTTAACTTACACAACTTATAACGACTATGATTTATTGATTCAACTTCTAGATGCCATCATCAAGACAGAATATCTAGGAGTAGAAAAAAGATCTCAAGGAGTCCTTGAAAAACATGGATCAAATCCTTATTTTGTCCAAAGAAAAGAAAGAATTTACCAACTAGAAGAATATTTTCAAAATAAATTAAAAAAGCCAATAAAATCTTATATGCCAAGGCAAAGATGGTACAAATTTCCTTATTCTTTGTACAGGAATGATCATAAGAATTTGCAAAAATAAGTTTTTGCTGTATATTATTAGTGAATTTATTTTACCATATCGAGGGGGCTTCAAGCCTTCTCTTTTATTTGAGAAATTGCATAGAAATAAAAAAGAATTTATATTTTTCAAATAAAAATTTGACAAAGAAATTTTATAGTGGTAAACTCTTTCTATCAAACAGATTAATAAACCAAAAGAAAAGAAGAGTAATCTAGATGGACATTTTACAGAGAGCCCAGTTTGCTGAGATGGGTAAGTAGAAGTTTAGATGAACATGGCCTTTGATGGGGTGAGTCGATATGAGATTCACACGGGTCTTCCCGTTATAGAAGTAGAGTATGTTTGTACTTGATGAGTGTATGTATGCGTGAGTATACATAAAATAAGGTGGTAACGCGAATTTTCGTCCTTAGATTCTTTAATTAGAATGTAAGGGCGTTTTTTATTGGGATTTTAGGAGAGAATATGATAAATAATGAAATTATAGAAGAAAAAGTCGATCAATATTACAAGGACACAATTTGTTGGAGAAATTATCTTCACGAAAATCCAGAAGTAAGTAGCAAGGAAATAGAAACTGCTAAATATCTAAAAAATATATGCACAAATTTGGGATTAATTGTAGAAGATGTTAAAAATTCAACAGGTTTTACAGCCTTGCTTGATACAAAAAAGCCAGGCAAAACCATAGGGATAAGAACAGATATAGATGCTCTACCAATTTTGGAAAGCCAATATAATCTAAAAAAGAAAAAAGAGATTGTTTCAAAAAATAAAGGCGTAAGTCATGCTTGTGGACACGATAGCCACATGGCATCCTTACTAACGACAGCAAAAATACTTACTGATTTAAAAGATCAGCTAGAGGGAAAAGTTTATTTTATCTTTGAAGAAGCTGAAGAAACTGGGGCAGGAATCCAAGCCATGGTAGAACATCTAAAAGATAAAAATTTAGATTTTTGCTATGGCAACCACCAAAGTCCATATTTAAAAGTTGGAGAAATTTCCTTGATAAAGGGTCCTGCTTACGCAGGTTGTGCTGGTTTTGATTTTGATGTTATAGGCAAGGGCGGTCATGGATCAAGACCTGATAGATGTATAAATCCACTAATTGCAACTACAAATATCATCACAGCCTTAAATCTTGCTTGGACAAATCAGCTAGATCAAAGCAAAATTGTAACTTTTGGTCTAGGTGCTATAAATGGAGGTTCTGCTTCAAATGTTATACCAAATACGACAAATGTAAAAGGAACCTTGAGATTTTTTGATGATAAGGCTGGAGAAGATGCCCTAAAAGTTTTAAAAGAAGTTACAAGAGCAACAGCTAAGGCTCACAAATGCGAAGTTAAATTTAATGATTATACAAAAATCGTAGCCTATCCAACTATAAATGATCCGAAATTTAGAGATAAGGTAAAAGAATCGCTAGATGAAATTTTCCCTAAGGCTTTCGTCGATTTAGAAGCGACTTACGGTTCAGAATCATTTTTTGGATATCAAAGACTTTGCCCTTCAGTTTATGCAGGATTTGGAATTGGAAATGAAGAAGAAGGAATGGCAGCTGGCGCTCATACACCAGAATTTGATATTGATCCAAGGGGAATGAAATATGCGGTTGGCTTACAAGTAAAAGTTGCCATAGATTTCTTAGAAGGAGTTTACGATGATTGATTTAAAAAATATAAGCGTTGATTTTGATGGCTTTAGGGCAGTTGATGATGTAAGCCTTAAAGTTTGCAAAAATGACGTTTATGGGATAGTAGGATTTTCTGGAGCTGGTAAATCTACCCTAGTTAGGACAATTAATTTACTACAAAAGCCAAGCTCTGGAGAAGTCATAGTAAATGGCAAAAATCTTTTAAGTCTTAGCGATAAAGAACTTAGAGAGGAGAGAAAAAACATTGGAATGATTTTCCAACATTTTAATCTCCTAAACAATCTTACGGTTTTGGATAATGTAATATATCCCATTAGAAAATTAAAAATATCTAAGGCTGAAAAAGAAAAAAAGGCTAGAGAATTGCTTGAAGTTGTAGGAATTGCCGATAAGGCAAAAAATTATCCCAGAGAATTATCTGGTGGCCAACAACAAAGATGCGCAATAGCAAGAGCCTTGGCAAGTGATCCTGAAATTTTGCTTTGTGATGAGGCAACAAGCGCCCTAGATCCAAAAACAACCAAGCAAATATTAAAATTATTGAAAGAACTAAACAAGAAATTTAATCTAACCATAGTTATAATAACCCACCAAATGGAAGTTGTTAAGGAATTGTGCAACAAATGCGCAGTCATGGATAAGGGAAAAATTGTTGAAAGTGGGTCAACACTTGATATTTTTGCAAATCCAAAAGAAGCTTTGACAAAAGAATTTGTAGAAACTTCAACAAATGTAATTCAAACCATAGAAGAAGTTAAAGCAAATATTGGAATTTTAAAAGAAAACGAACTATTGGTTAAGCTTAATTATTTGGGAGAATCCACAACAGAGCCTTTGATAAATGATCTATTTGAGAAATTTGGAGTAAAAACAAATGTTCTTGCTGGAAATATCGAATTTATCACAGGCACACCAGTTGGAAATCTTATAGTAAGCTTATCTGGTGATAAGGAAAATTTAGGAAAAATTGGAGATTATTTGACTAAGAAAAAAGTTGGAGTCGAAATTTTAGGAGGTAAAGATGGGATTTTTTGATTATTCTTATTCTATTAGAGATAGAATATTTCAAGATTTTAAGACGACCCTCTATATGCTTATAGTTTCAGCCATATTTACAGGAATATTTGGACTAATAATTGGCGTAATGATGGTTGTTACTGATAGAGGAAGAATCTTAGAAAATAAAGCCATTTATAATTTTTTGGACAAGACAACTAACATATTTAGGTCAATTCCTTTTATCATATTAGTTGCACTTATAGCTCCGATAACAAGGGCGATTGTAAAGACAAGAATAGGGCCTACTGCAGCAATAGTACCTTTGGTATTTTCAGCTGTACCATTTTTTGCAAGGCAAGTTGAACAAGCTTTAGCTAGTGTTGAAAATGGAAAAATCGAAGCGGCTCTTGCAATGGGCAATTCACCATTTGAAATTATAACAAGTGTTTATCTAAGAGAGGGCGTAGGATCTTTGATAAGAGTTTCTTCTATAACGCTAATTTCCCTATTGGGCTTAACTGCTATGGCAGGCCTTGTAGGAGGCGGTGGAATCGGGGACTTAGCCATATCGATGGGATACCAAAGATACAAAGACGATGTAGTTGTAGTAAGTGTAGTCTTAATACTAATCATAGTATTTATTATTCAAGAAGTTGCAAATTATTTAATTAAAAAAACAGATCATTAAGGAGAAAAAAATGAACAATTTTAAGAAAGTTAGCCTAGCACTAGCATTAATTTTAGGACTTAGCTCTTGTGCTAACGATAAGGCTAGCAAAGATCAAAGCAAAGAAGAAACAGCAAAAACTCAAGCAAGCGAAACCATAAAAATTGGTGTAGTTGGAGAAAAAAATGAAATTTGGGAAGAGGTAATCAAAAGATACGAAAATGCTACAGGAAAAAAAGCTGAACTTGTAAAGTTTTCTGATTATATTCAACCAAACGAAGCTCTAGTAAGTGGAGATATTGATCTAAACAGCTATCAACACTACAAATTTTTAGATGAATTTAACCAAAGTCAAGGCGAAGAAAAAATCGTAGCAATAGCAGATACAATGCTTGCTCCTTTAGGATTTTATTCAAAAAAAATAAAAAGCCTAGATGAACTTAAAGAAAAAGACAAAATAGCAATATCCAATGATCCATCCAACGGTTCAAGAGCATTATTCTTACTACAAAGTGCAGGGATAATCAAAGTAAAAGGCAATCCTGGAGAAATAATTAGTCTTGAAAATATAACAGAAAACCCTAAAAATCTTGAGTTTATTGAAATGGACGCAGCACAAACTCCAAGAAGCTTAGATGATGTAGTAGCAGCTGCTGTAAATGACAATTTTGCTTTAGATTCAGGTTTAAGTCCAAAAAAAGATGCGATTTATTTGGAAAACCCAGAAAATCCTGACTCAAAAATATATATAAATGTAATAGCTGCAAGAAAAGAAGACAAAGATAATGAAGCCTACAAAGAACTTGTGAAATATTATCAAACAGATGAAACAAAAAAAGACTACGATAAATATACAAACGGTGCATGGATAGCATCTTGGAAATAAGGAGATAAAAAATGACAAATATTAGAAAAATCACTTTAGGATTAGCGTTAATTTTAGGACTTAGCTCATGTGGAGCAAACAAGGCAAATGAAGAAAGCTCAAACAATCAAGAAAATGATGTAAAAACAAGTGAAAGTACAAGTGAAGATCCTTTCAAAGATAAGGATGTAATAAAACTTGGTGTAGTTGGTGAAAATAATGAAATTTGGGAAGATGTTGCCAAAAGATTTGAAGAAGGCGAAGGCAAAAAAATTGAAATAGTAACCTTTAGCGAATATAGAGAGCCAAATGAAGCACTTTTGTCTGGAGATATAGATATAAATGCTTTCCAACATAAGAAATTTTTGGAAGACTTTAACACAGCTTCATCTTCAGACCTAGTATCTATTGGAGATACACTAATAGCACCACTTGGAATATATTCAAGCAAAATCAAAAGCCTAGACGAATTAAAAGATAATAGCAAAATAGCCATACCAGATGATCCAACAAATGGAGCTAGAGGCCTATTCTTATTACAAAGTGCTGGATTAATAAAAGTAAATGGCAAAGAAGGCGATGCAATAACAATCAACGACATTACAGAAAATCCTCACAACTTTGAAATAGTTGAACTATCAGCAGCGCAAACTGCAAGAAGCCTTGATGATGTAGATATAGCTGTTGTAAACTCAGGAATGGCAGTAGATGCTGGTTTCATACCAACAGAAGATTCAATATACTTAGAAGATTACAAAGATGAAAACAAGCAAATATACGTAAATATCATAGCTTGCAAAAAAGAAAATGCCAACAGCCAAACTCTAAAAGATTTGGTAGAAAAATACTATCAAACCAAAGAAACAGCAAAAGTAATAGACGAATCTTCCAAAGGTTCATACGTACCAGCATTTGAATATTAAATTAAATTGGGGCTTTCGCAAAAAGCGAGAGCCTTTTACGTCAAAATTTATTATTAAAAAGTTCTTAGATAGGGCAAATATAAGCTATTTTAAGCAAAAGGGGTATATTTTATATAGCTTATTATCCAAAAAATCAAATAGAAAGGATTTTTATGACTACGATTTATGATTATAAAGTTAAAAATATAAATGGAGAAGATGTTTCTTTAGAAAAATACAAGGGAAAAGTTCTTTTGATAGTAAATACAGCAACTAAATGTGGCTTTACTCCCCAATATGAAGGTCTTGAAGAGCTTTATAAAACTTACAAAGATAAAGGCTTTGAAATCTTGGATTTTCCTTGCAATCAATTTGCAAACCAAGCTCCAGAAAGTAACCAGGAGATAAAAAACTTCTGTACGGCAAGATTTGGTGTAACTTTTGAAACTTTTGCAAAAATCGATGTAAATGGTGAAAATGAAGAACCACTATATAATTTCCTAAAAAATTCCAAAGGCGGAATTTTTGGAGATGATATCAAGTGGAATTTTACCAAATTTTTGATAGACAAAGATGGAAATGTAGTAAATAGATACGCTTCACAAAAAAAGCCAAAAAATATCGCCAAAGATATAGAAAAATTATTGGAAGCCTAAGATGGATAAATTTGTAAAACTAGCCAAAGACTCAATAAAATATTATATAGAAAATAAAAAATACCTAAAAGAATATGATCAAAGCTTTAAGGACAACCACAATGGAGTGTTGATTATTATTAGGCAAAATGGCAAAAATGAAATAAGTGGTTCAATTTACCCGACAAGAGCGAACATCGGCCTTGATATAATTTACGAATCAGTAAATGCAACGATTTTTAATAACGCCATAGATATGACTGATAATGACATAAGCGATTTATATATTAGCGTTTATGAAGCTACAAAAATAGAGCAGATCAAAGACATGGATGAATTTGGTGTATATCATGGTTTGCTTTTGAAATTTAACAATTTTGATTATTTGGCTTTTAGAAATGATTATGAATCAGACTATCAAATGTATGAGGACATAAAAGATAGGGCGAATGTTGATGAGGATGATGTTTATAGCCTTTACAAATTTAAGGGAACTAGGCACATATAGGAAAAATAAGCATTTGACAATTAGACCTATAATTAGTACACTAAATTAAGAATAATAATAGAGTAAAAAAAGAAGAGTAGCCTTTATAGGAGATTACAGAGAGGCAGGATTGGTGGAAACTGCTATTAAATATTTTGGTGAAGATCATCTTTTAGCTTAATAAGTGAAATAAGTAGCTTGTTACGAAAGCCAATCGTTAAGAGCAACAATTGAAATAAGTGGACCGTCTGTATGGACGGTTCTTTTTTATTAAGGAGAATAAATGAGCGAATTCAAATCTTTAAAAACTAACGAAAGCAAAAAAAGAGAAGAAGAATTAAAGAATTATTGGAACGAAATTGATCTTTTGGAAGAAACTTTCAAAACTCGTGAAGATGCCAAACAATATGTAATTTACGATGGCCCTCCAACAGCTAATGGCAAGCCTGGTATCCACCACGTTATAGCAAGAACCCTAAAGGATATGACTAGTCGTTATAAAAATATGAGAGGCTATAAGGTTCTAAAAAAAGCTGGCTGGGATACTCATGGTCTTCCAGTAGAAATTGAAGTTGAAAAGAAATTAAATTTTCACGACAAAAACGATATAGAAGATTATGGTATAGAAAAGTTCAACAAACTTTGCAAGGAATCCGTATGGGAATATTCTGATTTATGGCGTGATATGAGCGATAGAATGGCCTTTTTGTACGATATGGATCATCCTTATGTAACTTTGGATAATGATTACATCGAAACTGAATGGTATCTATTAGATAAAGCCTTTAAAGAAGGATTAATCTACGAAGGGGCTAAGGTAATGCCATATTGTCCAAGATGTGGTACAGGTCTTGCTTCTCACGAAGTTGCCCAAGGCTATCAAATGGATAAGACCATTACACTTACTGTAAAGTTTAAGAAAAAAGATACAGAAAACGAATATTTCCTAGCATGGACGACAACTCCATGGACTTTGCCATCTAACGTTGCACTTTCAGTAAATCCAGACTTAACTTATGTTAAAGTTTTTGATAAAACTGATGATTGTTATTATTATATGGCAGAATCTTTGGCAGAAACTTTGATGGAAGGTCACGATTACCAAGTTGTTGAGAAATTAAAAGGCTCTGAAATGGAATATATGGAATATGAACGATTACTTCCTTATGTAAATGTTGGGGATAAAAAAGCCTTTATAGTAACATTGGCAGATTATGTTTCAGCAGAAGATGGTACTGGTATTGTTCACTCAGCTCCTGCTTTTGGTGAAGACGACTATCAAGTTGGTAGAAAATACGACCTTGCTTTTGTTCAACCGGTTGACCTTGAAGGAAATTTCACAGAAACTCCTTGGAAGGGAAGATTTATTTTTGATACCAACGAAGATATTTGGCATCATTTAGTAAATGAAGGCAAAGTCTTTAAAAAACAAACTGTTGAACATAATTATCCACACTGCTGGAGATGCCATACACCGCTTGTTTATTATGCTAAACCATCTTGGTATATAGAAATGAGCAAGTTTTCTGAAAAAATGGTTGAAAATAACAAAACAGTTAATTGGTTCCCTCAAACTATTGGCGAAAAAAGATTTGGCAATTGGTTAGAAAATGTAAAAGACTGGGCGATTTCCAGAAGTCGTTATTGGGGAACTCCGCTAAATATATGGAAATGTGAAGAGTGCGGTCACACAAGAACTGTCGGTTCAAGAGCTGAGCTAGCAGAACTTGCCATAGAAGATATAGATGAAAATATAGAACTTCATAGACCTTATGTAGATAATGTGACAATGAAATGTCCTCATTGTGGCAAGATTATGAAAAGAGTTCCAGATGTAATCGATGTTTGGTTTGACTCAGGAGCTATGCCATTTGCACAACTTCACTATCCTTTTGAAAATAAAGAATTATTTGAAAATTATTATCCAGCAGATTTTATCTGCGAGGGAATCGACCAAACTCGTGGCTGGTTTTATTCGCTAATGGCAATATCAACCATAACCATGGGAAAGGCACCATACAAAAATGTTTTGGTAAATGATTTGGTAGTTGACAAAAACGGTCAAAAAATGAGTAAATCTCGTGGCAACACTCTAGATCCTTTTGCACTATTTGACAAATACGGGGCAGATGCTGTAAGATTTTATTCTCTTTATGTATCTCCTGCATGGATGCAAACCAAATTTGACGAAAATGGTTTGGTAGAAGTTCGCAATAATTTCTTTAGAACTTATGAAAATGTCTACAATTTCTTTACTCTTTATGCTAATACTGATAATTTGGGCATGGAAGAGATGAAAAATATTGGAGAGGTTAAACTTGAAAAAATCGACAGATGGTTATATTCAAGATTAAATTCTTTGCTAAAAGAATACTACCAACAAATGGAAATTTTTGAATACAACAAGGTCGTTCATTTGATATCTGATTTTGTAGTAGAAGATCTTTCAAATTGGTATATAAGACGTAATAGAAAGAGATTTTGGACAAGCAATATCAGCGATTCCAAAAAAGCAGTATATAAGACAACTTACGATGTCTTACTTACCTTATCAAAGATAATAGCACCAATTACACCATTTATAGCTGAAGAAGTTTATAGAAACCTAACTGGCGATAAAACTGTTCACACACAACTTTTGCCAGAAGTTTGCGAAAATTTAATCGACAAAGAACTTGAAAATGATATGGAATTAATTAGAAAAGTTGTAAATCTAGGACGTGCTTCAAGAGAAAAAGAGGCAATCAAGGTTCGTCAACCACTTTCTAAAATCATTGTCGATGGCAGATATAAGAAAAATATTGAAGATCTAGTTCCTCTAATCAAAGAAGAGCTAAATGTAAAAGAAGTTGAATTTGCAGAAGATCTATCAGAATTTATGGAATTTTCACTAAAACCTGATTTTAAGGTTGTAGGTCCAATATTCCAAGCAAAGGTAAATGAATTTGGCAAATACTTACAAAAGATCAATGCCAAGGAATTTATCGATCAAGTGGAAAATGAAGATGTAGAAATAGAATTGTCAGGCGAAAAATATCAAGTTAAAAAAGATTATCTAGATGTTAGAATTTCCGCAAAAGAAGGCTTTGATGTTGAAATTGATGGCAATGTCTTTGTAGTTTTGGATACCGAAATAACAAAAGATCTAAAAGATGAAGGCTATGCTCGTGAATTTATTTCAAAAATTCAAAATCTAAGAAAAGATTCAGGATTTTTAGTAACAGATAGGATTGATATAATCTATTCTTGTGATGATGAATTAAGCAAATCTTTGGAAATATTCCAAGATGAGATAAAAAGCGAAACTCTTTGTGATAACTTAAAAAGAGAAGAAATAGACAAAGAGGAGACAGCTCTAAATGATAAATCAATCAAAATTGAAGTAAAAAGAAATTAAAAACAAAAGAGGGTTGTTTATAACAATCCTTTTTTTATAGGAGAAAATATGAAAATTCGACTAATGAATATGGTAAAAATTGTAAATGAAAAAACTAATAAAGTTGTAGTTTTAGACAAAATCAAAAAAGAGGGCTGGGAAGGTCTGACCTTTCCTGGAGGAAAGCGCAAAGAAAACGAAAGTTTAATAGAATCAGCCATAAGAGAGGCCAAAGAAGAAACAGGACTTGATGTTAGCAATTTGAAATATTGTGGACTAATAAGTTGGGAAAGCCAAGACTTTACAGATGTTGGATTTTTGTATGAAACTACTGACTTTAGCGGAGAATTAATAAGAGATAATAGAGAAGGCAAACTTTCTTGGATTAACTACGATGATTTTAAAACAATGGAAAAAATGAGCTTATCGATGGATAAAATTTTAGCAATTTATGAGGGCAAATATCAAGAAATTTATTGGGATTTACTAAATGATAAGATAAAATATTTCTAAAGTTAAGATAGCAATCCTAATAGAATATCAAAAAAATAATAGAGAAATATTGAAATTTATTCTTACTAATGATATAATTTGATAAAACAGTGTACCATATCTTATGTAACACTAATTTGTAATCAAATTTACAATAAATAAACGAAATAAGGCTTGGAGAAAAATATGTCACTAATACAGGTGCGTAACCTAAAAAAATATTATAAAGTAGGAAATAACATTATCAAGGCCTTAGATGGGATAGACTTAGATATAGAGAAGGGAGAATTTATTGCCCTTTTGGGAACATCCGGTTCTGGAAAATCGACCCTTTTAAATATGTTAGCAGGTCTTGAAAGACCCACTAAAGGCTCTATAAAGTATGGGAAAATTACCCTAAATGAGCTAAAAGAAACGGAAATAACCAAATTTAGAAATCTTAATATTGGTTTTGTTTTTCAATCCTATAATCTTTTGCCCTATCTTTCAGCTTGGGAAAATGTATCATTGCCCCTAACTTTTAAAGGCTTGTCCAAAGAAGAAAGAAAAAAAGAAGCCTATAAGATTTTAAATCAAGTAGGACTTGGCAACAGAATGGACAACAAGCCAAATGAATTATCTGGTGGTCAACAGCAAAGAGTTTCAATAGCAAGAGCCTTTGTAGGCACACCAAAGATAGTCTTTGCAGATGAGCCAACGGGAAATTTGGATACAAAAACCAGCTTTGAGGTTATGAAACTGATAAAGGATATGACAAAGAAAAACAATCAGACTTTTATCATGGTAACTCATGATGAAGAGATGACTGAATTTGCCGATAAAACTCTTTTTATGAGAGATGGAAAGATAGAAAAAATACACAAAAATTTAACAATTGATGAGGTTTTAGATGTCAACAAACAATAATCAAACAAACGAAATTCAAGATACAAGCGATCAAACTCCAACAGTACAAATGAAAAATCAACCTAAATTGATTATTTCAAATTATTCAATTGCACCACAAACTGTAGAAGCAGGTAATGATTTTACCTTATCCTTCACTCTTTATAACACAAATGCAAAAAATACAATCTATAACTTAAAAGTAAGCATAGATCAACAATTGCAATCTCAACCACAAGCAAGTGGGGATAATACTGCATTAGTAAGTGATGGATCTGTATTTACACCTATGAATAGGTCAAATTCATTTTATGTCGCAGCTTTGTATCCTTGGAACACTGCCACAAGAACAATAAATATGGGAGTTAATCCAAATTCTGCAGCTGGAAATTATGTAATTGGACTTACATTAGAATATGAAGATTATTGGGGCAACCAATATCAAACCAAAGAAGCAATTGGAATTCCAGTTGTCCAAAGAGCAAATGTTACCATAGGCAATGTAAAGCACGACGAACTTATGGTAGGCCAACAAACACCAGTTTCTGTAAAGATTTACAACACTGGAAAAGACAATCTAAACACATTTATGTGCGATGTAATTGGCAAGGGTTTTACAATTGATAATGATAGAAGATTTATAGGCAATTTCAAAACAGGATCTACAGAAGAATTTAGCTTTAACATTACTCCAGATAGAGAAGGAGAAGTTGAAGGAAAAATTCTAATAACCTATGAAGATTCAGCAGGAAATGTCCACACCCAAACACAAGATTTCACAGCAGAAGCTATGAATATGGATATGGGAGGATCTGAAGATGGCATGATTCAAGATCCAAATACAGGAGAGATGATTCCAGCTGACCAAGCAAATCCACCAGAGGGAGCTGATAATGGCGGATCAATATTTACATCTCCATTTTTCTGGGTTGGAATAATAGCAATCATTGCACTAGTTGGAGCTTTAATTTATAAAAAAAGAAAAAATAAGAAAAACGAGGAGTTGATTATAGAAGATGAAGATATCTGATAGATTTATAATGGCCCTAAGAAACCTATGGCGTCGTAAATCTAGAACCATATTAACAATTTTATCCGTTGTCATAGGTTCAACATCTATCATCTTGATGCTAGCCTTTGCAGAAGGTATATCAGCAAGTCAAAAGCAAATGATCGAATCTTTTCAAGGACTTACAACTATACAAATATATAACGATTCACCAGATGGCTTAAAAGTTGATGCTAAACTTATAAATGACCTAAAAAAAATAGACCATGTAAGCTCTGTTATTCCATCAAAAAATATATATTTGGAAATGAAAGTTACAGATAGCGATCAATATCAACTAGACGGTTCCTTTCAAGTAATTCCTGATGATGTCTTTAAACTTTTAAAAAAGGAAGATTTGGAATGGGGAAATATTCCAAAGGCAAGCGATGATTCTACCATACTTTTAGGTACTAATGCATCAGCCATGACAAAAACAAAACACGGGGCTGATACTTGGTTTGAACCTGATGAAAATTTCGACTTTAATGCTCATAAATATATATTTTCTTTAGGTTATAAAGACGAAAGTCAAGATGATGGGGTAAATTTTGGAGAAGAAGATAATCCCGATGATCCAAACAAGGGCAAGCCACAAGTAGTGGAAATTCCAGCAAAAATTTCCGGTAAACTTGCCCAAGGTTCAATTCTTACTGGTTATAACTCATATATGAATGAAGCAACTTATAATAAGTTGAAAAAAGAAGATGAAAAGCTCGCCTATCCAACGATGAACCAAAATTATGACATGGATGGTAATCCTATAAAAGAAACTGCGGGCAAAATCACCTATGATAGTGTTTCGGTTGTTATAGATAGTACAAAAAATGTGAAAGATGCAGAAATAGAGATCAAAAAGCTAGGATATTCAACAAATTCTATGGCTAAAGCAAGTGAAGAAGTTGAAAATCAAACAAGAACCATTATGTTAATTCTAGGAGGCATAGGTTCTATTGCCTTTATAGTTTCTGCCATAGGAATTATCAACACCATGATAATGAGTATTTATGAACGTCAAAAAGAAATAGGCGTTATGAAAGTTATCGGTGCAAGCGTATCTGATGTTCAGACCATGTTTTTGATAGAATCTGGTTTTATAGGATTTTTTGGTGGAATTTTGGGACTAATAATTTCTCTAGTTGCAGCTTATTTTCTAAATAAAGTTCTCTCAGGCGGTGAATCCATTTTTTCTGCAGGAGGCGGCCCAGCTGTAATAATCCCATTTTGGCTTGGCTTAGTTGGAGTTTTGTTTTCAGCCTTGGTAGGAGTTCTTGCAGGATATTTGCCAGCAAGACGAGCAACGAAGCTATCGGCTATAGATGCTTTGCGCGCAGAATAAGGAGAAAAAATGAAAAAATATATATCTATTTTAATTTTAAGTCTAATAATGGTAGGATGCACAAATTCTTCTAATCAAAAAGATTATTCTAACAAAGAAATCAGTTCAAATACAGAAAGTGACGAAATTGATCTTTCAAAAAAAGAAGAACACGCTGAAAATATCAAAGAAAATGAGGAAAATGACGAAAATAAAATAAAATCCTTAGAAAATGAGAACAAGGATAAAGATACAAAAGAAGATTCTTCAGATGATAAAAAAGTTGAAATAGATGTAAAAAAATCTGACGATGACGATAAAGAAGATAAAGATAAGAAAGTAAAAGACGAAGATAAAAAAGATAAAAAATATAAGGAAGATAGCAAAGACAAAAAATCCAAAGAAGAAAAAAACGAAGAAGAATCAAGCAAAGTTAGCAAAAATGACTACTTCTATTTGCCAGCCTCAGCTTTAGTTAGAGTAAATGAAGATGGAGAAATGGTTGACGATCAGGGTAATACAAAGCCAGAAGAAAGAAATAAATTCTATGAATATGTAAAATACACCAACAATATTTTGGTAGAATCAAATATTTCCTCTCCTCAAGCTAAGATTATTAAAGTTACTGGCAAAGAAAAAACTACCCTCTTTGAATTTCCAAAAGGCGAAGATTTTAGGCCTTTAGGGATGATAGGGGATAAAATTTACGGTTTCCACACCTATACAAAATACAATGACGAACTAGGAATTGATGAGATGGATTCTGACAAATCCGCTATTGGAGCAGTTGATTTAGCTAAGGGCAAAGTTTTTGACTACCAAGCAACTGTTGGAATTTCAACTGGGACTGTCGCCCTAATACAAGGAGAAATCCAATTTACATCAAATACTGACAAAGATAGCGAAGATATTTACAATTATGATTTGTATAAGCTAGATCTAAATAAAGGTTATGATCAAAAAGCAGAATTAATAGAAAAAGATTTTGGCTTGCAATATCTTTTTGGTCAAAAAAACTTTGAAAATGGCAAGGCAAAGTGGAATATTAGACGTGCGGATAATGAGAATATTTATGTAGATGGCAAAAAATTCCCGTTTTTGTGGGCAGAAATGGGAGCCCAAGAATTTATTGGCAACAATATTTTCTATTTTACAGGTGTTGATGCCAAGGCAGATGGCCCACTCGATCCTTTCCTTAGTCATCTAAAAATTATTGATATTGATAGTCAAAAAGAAATATTTAATCAAGATATTAGAGGTTTAAAACTTTTTGATGGCAAACTTTACTATCTAAATAAAGACAAAGAAGTTGAATCTTTAGATCTTGACTTATAAGAAAGAAAAATCACAGCTAAGTCTGTGGTTTTTTCGCATAAAATCCTAAAAATAAGGAAAGTTAAAATGAATGAAAAAATAATAAAAGAAAAATTACAAGAAAATTTCTTGAGATACTTGGCAATTTCAAGCCAATCTGACGAAAAAAATGAAAATATTCCATCAAGTGCGGGACAATTGGAATTAGCAAAACTTTTAAAAAAAGAATTGGAAGACTTAGACCTTTGCCAAATAGAAATCAACCAATACGGAGTTCTCCAAGCAAAACTTCCAAAAAGAGGATCAGAAAAAGCTCCAATAGGCTGGGTTGCCCATCTTGATACTGTCGATGTCGGTTTATCAGAAAAAATCAACCCTCAAATAATAAAAAACTACGATGGCAAAGATATTATCTTAAATAAAGAAGAAAAAATAATTTTTTCCACGAAAGAAAATCCAGAAATTCTTTCTTATATGGGCGATGATATAATACTTACAGATGGCAAATCAGTTTTGGGAGCAGACAATAAGGCTGCAATAGCAAATATTATGACTGCCTTGTGGTATCTAAAAGAAAATCCTCAAATAAATCATGGGGAAATTTATATAGCCTTTGTCCCAGATGAAGAAATTGGCCTAAGAGGTTCAAGAAAAATAGATTTTGACAAATTTAAAGTTTCTTACGCCTACACTATTGATTGCTGCAAGCTTGGAGAATTAATTTATGAAACATTTAATGCAGCAAGCGGTACCTTAAAAATAAAGGGAGTTTCTGCTCATCCAATGTCTGCCAAGGGAAAGCTCATAAATCCGATAATGATAGCTCATGATTTTATCAATATGCTCGATAGAAATAAGATGCCAGAAAATACCGAAAATAGACAAGGTTATGTGTGGATAACAGATATAAATTCAGATGTCTTAAATTGTAGAGTAGATTTTAATATTAGAAATCACGATAAGGAAAAATTTGAAGACAGCAAAAAATATCTATCCCAAGCTGTAGATCTATTAAAAGAAAGATACAAAAAAGCAGAAATTTCAATCGAGATTACAGATGTTTATTCCAATATAGCCGATTCAATTGATGATACAAATAAAGTCGCCATAGAAAATCTAAAAGAAATTTACAAAAAATTGCAAATAGATCCAATAATTATTCCTATGCGAGGGGGAACTGACGGGTCCTATCTATCAACAAGAGGAATTTTCACACCAAACTATTTCACAGGAGCCCACAACTTCCATTCAAACAAAGAATTTTTACCAATGGATAGCTTTTACAAATCATTTTTGGTGACTTTGGAATTGATGAGAGGATAGTATATAAAAAAATTTGATTTTGTTTCAAACTTCAAATTCTTATAAACTAGAAATTTTATTATATAAACAAAAACTCCTAATGAGCTTTGCCCAATTAGGAGTTTTTGTTTATATTCTACTTATTTTCTTTTTTCTTGCTTGCAAATAAACCTGCACTTGCTAATAGTAGGCTTGCTACTATTCCTGTGCTGGAAGCTATACCAGTTTTTGGGTTAGTACTAGCTTTATGTGCCATATTTTGTTTAGTTGCTTTATTTACATCACTTGTTTCATTTACATCTTGATTATCTTTATTGTCGATTGAAGGTTTATCTTCAGGCTTATCTTCAGGCTTATCTTCAGGCTTATCTTCAGGCTTATCTTCAGGTTTATCTTCAGGTTTGTCCTCTGGTTTATCTTCAGGTTTTACCTCAGGCTTATCTTCAGGCTTATCTTCAGGCTTATCTTCAGGTTTGTCCTCAGGCTTATCTTCTGGTTTTACTTCAGGATTATCTTCAGGATTTAGCTCAGGTTGAATTTCTGGATCTGGATTAGGCTTTGGATCTGGATTAGGCTTTGGATCTGGATTAGGATTTGGTTGTGGATTAGGATCTGGTTTCTTTTCCCAAATAGCATATACCTTCATATTACCCATGACTTTTGTATCTCCAGTAAATTCATCTCCACTTCCATCTTCTTTGGTATTCCAACCCTTAAATATATAACCATCTCTACTAGGTGTTCCTACTTTATTTTCAATTTTTTCACCAGTAGTTAATTCGTTATGATTTAAAGTTTTATCATAATATATATCTTGCTTTGTTTCTTTTGGGTTTTCGCCATAATTATCGTTAAAAATAACATTTGGCAATTCTGATTTTAATCTTACAATGTATGAATGACCTTTACTATTTACATTAGGGAAGTTGTCAGGACTCTTTGGTTTTTCATATCTAGCCCATAGGAAAGGATTTCCACCTTCTAAATAGCGATCTTCCAATTTCCATTCTTCTTCTACGCCATCTTTATTTATAATAGTTGTATACCAATACAATGGCTTGTAGCCTTCCTTGTGGAAATCTTCAGGCATTACAATATTATGATCTTTGCTTATTCTAGTTTTTGTATAGTCGATACCTTCTTTTAGATCAGTATTCCATCCAGTAATAGTTCTGTATGTTTTTCCGTTGTTTTTGCTGACCCATTCATAATAAGTATAAATTTTTTTGGCGGTTTCTTCATCTTTGGCAAAGATTATATCAAACACTCCTAGCATTAGTCTTCCATGACCGTATTTTTCGATGGATTCTCCTTGATCTACAATAGAAGTAGTGCCTTTTCCATCATTTTCATAGTCTGGCAAAATTGGGAATTCTTTCATATTATTTCCAGATTTACCCCTATCAAACCAGTAGGTGTATCCATCTGGTATTGATTCGGCTTTAACTTTTATTTTATATTTTTTGTCTTTTTCTAAATCTTTGATATATAGAGCGCCAGACCATCTTCCGTCATCACCTAGTTGAGCTTTTTCTGTCTTTAATAAATTCCCATCTTCATCGTAAACTTCAAATTCAATATTTTTAAAAGCTTCTTTTACTTCTTCTAAATTAGGTGCACCTCCATAGACTCCTTTACCTATATCGCTCGCAAATAAATCATCGCCAGGTTTTACTAGTTCGCCAATGCCGTTATTTTTTTGATCGATTTCTACAATAAACTCAGCTATTATTTGATTTTCTGTATTCTCTGCTGGTGCTTTAACTGGGGTCTTGGCTTCATTTTGACTTACATTAAGAGTTTCATTAGATTTTGAATCTTCTTTATTTTCTTCTTTTTTGTCTTGATTCTCTTTATTTTCAGGTTCTTGTTTTTCTTTTGAATCTTCAGATTCTTTGCATTTTTCTTTTTTATCTGTGTTTTTTGCTTGATCTTCTTCTGGTTTCTTTTCCAAATCTTTAGTAGGAAGTTTTGCTTCAGATGATTCTTTTATACTTGTATCTTTATCTTCTTCCTTTTTTTCATCAGCTGTCTTTTCGACTTCTTTTCCTTCAGTTGAATCCGTGCTATTTTTCTTACCTAAGTCTTGGCTAATTTCGGTTTTTGCAATACTATCTTCATTATTAGCTTTTGAAGCGAAGGCTGTTTGACTGCTAATAACAAAAGATATAGATAAAGCAAGTGCCAATATGGTTCGATTTCTATTTTTCATTCTAATCATCCTCCTCCAATTAAAAATTTTTGCTACTTTATATAATTATACTGTGATTAAAAAAAATTACAGTATAATAAATTGTCTAATATTTTTTAAGTATTAATACAAAAAAACAAGGAACGCTATTTTGCGCTCCTTTTCTTTGCTATTTTGTTTTTAAATGCTTGAATAATTTCTTCTATTCCATCAACTTTTAGTAGATATATAAGACTTAGATAAATTACAGCGGAAAGTGCAATTGTTAGTAAAAGCCAGAAGTTTGATGGTTTTAGAGAAAAGAAAAATTTTGCAAATATTCCAAGAAATGCTCCTCCTATTAATAATTTGCTTATATTTTTTCCAATATAGGTAAAATCAAGATTGCCATAAGTTTTCTTATACATAATAAAGGCTATTATTACAGCAGAAAATTGGCTGATTGTCGTTGCAAGGGCAAGGCCTACTAGTCCGTAAATTCTTGATAAAGTAAAGTCCAAAATTATGTTTATTCCTAGTTGGACAAAGGAAATAATAGTTGGTATTCTCGTATTTTGATTGGAGAAAAATGATAGATAAAGCAAATCAGCCAAAGCTGGGCCGATTAGATAAAGGCTATAGTAAAATAGAACCTGGCTTGTCATTATCATATCTTGGTAGGTAAATTCTCCTCTAAAATAGACAAAAGTTATTATAGGCTTTGATAAGATCATAAGACCAATTATTGATGGGATAAACAAGGTCATTATCTTTATCAAAGTCTTGCTTATCAAATCTTTCATTTCGTTCATTTTGCCATTTGCAACTAATTTTCCTATTATCGGATAGGCGGTTATTTGAAAGGGGATTATAAAAGTAGAACTTACAATCCTAAGAATTTTTAGGGCGTAATTTATTATAGAAACCCCACCTTCAGGAGCGACAAGCGATGCAAATGATTGGTCAACTATGGTTGAAATATAAACTGCCGCCATGGTAAAGGTTGTTGGTAGAGATAGGATTAAGATTTTTTTGATACTTTCATCCATCTGGTAAAATTTTCTTTTTCTCGTAAAATTTGATTTTTTTAAAGCTATCGGAAACATAAAATATTGCAACAAATAAGCTAAAAATATTCCAAAAGCCATTATTTTGACATTGCCCTTAGATATTAAGATCGTTATGCCAAGAATTATATTTAAAATAACCAATGGCAAGGCTGGAGTTAAAAAATCTCCTTTTACTTGCAAGTAAGCGGACATAATCGCCGCATAGACATTAGGATAGATGCTTAAAATTACAGCTCTCATAAAGGTCGATGCAATTTGTAATTTTTCCCCACTATAACCTGCTGCAAATAATTTTACTACAAAAGGTGCAAAGCTTAGGCCCAAAATCATAATTACTGAGGTTAGAAAAAGCATGAAATTTAAAAGTTTGTTGGTGAAAATATCAGCTTCTTTTTCTCCCTTATTTTTGTATATTTCGTTGTATGAGGGAATGTAAGTTTTGCTTAGGGCGTAGGTTATTACAGAAAATATCAGCGTTGCTGCTGTTGTAGAAGTGTTAAAGGCATCTGTAATTGGCCCTGTTCCATAGGTAAAAGAAAAAATCATCTCACGAACAAATGAGAAGATTTTTCCAATTAAATTTAATATCATTAAAAGTAAAGTGTCATTCATAATTTTTTGCTAGCATATCCTAAAAGAAAATTATCTATAGATTCTATTTCTAAGGTTATTATCTCATCTATTGAAATTTCAAATTGGTCAAATACTTTGGCGTTTGCTTGATTTATAGCATCGATTTTCACCAAGTTTTCTGTAAAAGAATTTACATAGCCACAAATGCTATCAAAATAGTCAAAACTAGTGGCAAGGGTTATGATTTTTTGGTTTTCTTTGGCATATTTTATCAAATCTATAAAATCAGGATTTGATTTATAGATTGGATTGTCGGAATTGCCTATGGAAATATTGCCCCAAAAATCCATGTATTTACTCAATTTTTTGAGATATTCGGTATCTTTTTCGATTTTTCTTATTGCTCTTTTATCAAATAGCAAATATCCATCGATTTTGCCTTGGTCATCTACCAAATGGGCAAAGAGCCTATTGGAATTTTCATAAATTATTGATCCTACGGCAAAAGAATCTTCATCTGATGAATATATTTCAACTAAATCTTGCATTTAATCTCCTAATTGTTTAAAAATCTTGACAAGAATTCACGAGTTCTTTCGTTTTTTGGATTGTTAAAGATCTCTTCAGGCTTGCCATCTTCTAAGATTATACCTTTATCCATAAATAAAACTCTAGTTGAAACATCTCTAGCAAAATCCATTTCGTGAGTTACAACTATCATTGTAATTCCAGATTTGGCTAATTTTGTCATAACTTCCAAAACTTCTCCAACCATTTCTGGGTCAAGAGCGCTTGTCGGCTCATCGAATAATAAAACTTTTGGATTCATACACAAAGCACGAGCTATGGCAACTCTTTGCTTTTGGCCACCGGAAAGTTGTGAAGGCTTATAGTTTACAAATTTTTCCATGCCAACTGTCGTTAATAATTCCATGGCAGTTTTTTCTGCTTGATCTTTGGATTTTTTTAAAACTATTTCTTGACCCAAAGTACAATTATCTAGGACGTTTTTATTTTCAAAAAGGTTAAAGTTTTGAAAAACCATGCCAACTTGTGACCTATATAATCTTTCGTCAAAATTGTGGGAAAGGATATCTTTGCCTTCATACAAAATCTGTCCACTGGTTGGATTTTCTAATAAGTTTAGACATCTTAATAGGGTTGATTTTCCAGATCCTGATGATCCGATTATTGAAACTACTTCGTTTTTTTCTATGGCAAAATTTATATCTTTTAAAACCAAATTGTCGCCAAATCTTTTTTCTAAATTATTTACCTTAATTATTGACATTTTTTGCTCCTGTTGATGATTCATAGACAAATTCTCTTCCATACATTCTCTTTTCAACTAATAAAATAATTCTTGTTACTGCAAATGTTAAGATAAAGTAAATTATTGCAGTTATTAAATAAGTTGGGAAGTATTGGTAGGTAGATCCTGCAACAGATTTACTCATGAAGAATAATTCTGTTACTGAAATTACGTTTAATACTGAAGTATCTTTTATATTTATTACAAATTCGTTGCCCAAAGATGGGAGAATATTTCTTACGGCTTGTGGAATTACAACTTTATTCATTGTTTGAAAATGTGTCATTCCCAAGGCTTTACAAGCTTCAAATTGTCCTTTGTCAATTGAGTTTATACCACCACGAACAACTTCTGATAGATAAGCTCCGGTATTTATAGAAACTATCAAAATTGCCGCAAACATAGTGGATAAATCAATATCAAAATATTGCTTTAGCCCATAAAATATTATTACTGATTGAACCATCATTGGCGTTCCACGGAAAATTTCCACATAGGCTGCTAAAATGAAATTTACAATTTTGTGTAAAGTGTAGGCAAGTTTGTTTTTAACTTTGCTAACTTCAATTTTTCTGATAATTGCAACAAGTAGGCCAATCAAAAATCCTAACAAGGTAGAAAGTATAGCTATAAATAGTGTATTTACAATACCACTGAGGAAGAGTGAAGAATATTTTTCCCAAATACTAGACATTTCATCTAAGAAAGTTGGATTTTCATTAGCATTTCCATCTTCTGTGGTTAATAAAACCATTTTTTTCATGGTTTCTTCTCTTTCTTCTGGGGAAATATCTTTTAAGGCCTCATTTATTTTTGGAGTAAGTTCTGAATTTTTCTTAACTCCAACTGAAATTGAAGTTAAAGATTCGTCAACTTCAAAGCCCTTTCCTTCTTCAAAAGATACAAATATCAAGTCAGGGTTTGAAGTCATTGCACTTTCAGCTCCTGGCTTATCTGATACATAACCATCGATTGTGCCTGCTTTGGTTGCGGCGATCATTGTTGGGAAAGAATCAAGAGCTTGTTCTTTTTTTATTCCTTGCATTTGGTCAAGTAGATCATAGTGATAAGTTCCCAATTGTCCAGTAATTTTTGCATCAACAAAATCATTTATGGATTTTGCATCTTTATACTTAGAGTTATTTTTTAAAATTACTCCAACTTGGGCATCATAGTAAGAATCGGTAAAATCAATTTGTTCTTTTCTTTCTGCTGTTGGACTCATTCCTGCAACAATTATATCGATTTTCCCGCTGGTTAGAGCTGGAATTAGGCCATCCCAATCGATCTTATAAATTTCTAAATCCATGCCTAATTTTTCGGCTACTATTTTTGCTATTGCAATATCATAGCCGTTTGCATATTCGCCTGGGGAATTTTTGACAGGGACTCCTCCCTTAGTATCATCCACCTCTGAGAAGTTATATGGAGCATAATTTACTTCCATTCCTACTCTTAGGACATTTTTTTCATTTGAGCTTGCAAAACTTATGTTTGCAAAAGTCATAATCATAACTAATAAACTTAACAAAAATCTCTTTAACTTTTTCATTTTTTTCTCTCCTCTTCTTTTTTGGGTTAAAAGAGTATAAAAAAAATACACGCCCTATAATCATCCCATGGGACGAAAGGCCGTGTTACCACCCAAATTCATGCACACTTTGCAATATGCACCTTACTAAGTACATTCATACTCTTTTGCTATAACGGGCAAATCCCGTCTTTGAATCATAAAAAATCCTCAAAGCAACTCCAAGTCTTTTTTCGCCAAGTAATTCATTTTCCTAATTTCACCAGCAAGGAATCTCTGTATATTTATTATCTTAGTTACTCTTCTTTTCAATGTTGTTTTTCTAATGATACGATTAATAAAAACTTTTGTCAAGTAAAATGTAGTATATTAATAAAAAAGGAGGGAAAAATGAAAATCAGTCAAAGACAAAAACAAATAATAGATATCCTTCAAAAGGCTCGAAATCCAATAAACGGAGATACTCTTGCCAAAGAATTTAAAGTTTCAAGACAAATTATAGTAAAAGATATTTCTCTATTAAAAGCTTTTGGCCTTGATATAATTTCCACCAATAAGGGTTATAAAATCGAAAATAAGACAGAATTTAAGAAAATAATCGAGACAAAACATGAAGATAAAGATATAAAAGATGAGCTAAATACCATAGTTGATAATGGTGGGGTAGTCATTGATGTTTTTATTAATCATCCAGTTTATGGAGTAATAAAGAAAAATTTGGATATCCATTCTAGAAATGGGGTTAATAATTTTGTAAAAAATATGACAAAAACAAAACCTCTCAAGGAACTAACAGAAGACGTTCATTTTCACACAATAAGTGCAAAAAGTCTTGATGATTTAGAAAAAATCGAAGAAGCTCTAAGAGAAAAAGGTTATCTAAATTAATTTCCCGGTGTATATACAACAATCTTTTTTTGTGGTATACTTTTACCATCACAAAAAAAGGGGATATTATGAAAAAATATTTACAAGAACAAAATATAAGCTTATCAGCTCATACATATTTTATTGATGCCCTAGGTGCCATGGCTTTTGGACTTTTTGCATCTTTACTTGTCGGAACAATTTTAAATTCGATCGGCAATAGTTTAAATATAAGTTTTTTGACAGAAAGAATTTGGCCTTTGATTGGCAAATCCACAGGAGCAGCCATAGCAGTTTCCATTGCCTATGCTCTTAAAGCTCCAAATTTGGTTTTATTTGCCATAACGATTGTAGGAATTGGCGCATACGATTTGGGAGGACCAGTTGGAGTTTATGTTGCCAGTGTTTTTGGAACAGAATTTGGAAAACTTGTATCAAAAAGAACGAAATTAGATATAATTATTACTCCGGCAATTACAATTTTGGTTGGAATTTTTGTTGGAGATTTGATAGGACCAGGAGTTGCTGGTTTTATGAATGCTCTTGGAAGTCTTATAATGAAAGCAACAGAGCTTAGACCATTTTTGATGGGAATAATTGTAGCAGTTCTAGTAGGAGTTGCCCTAACGCTTCCAATTTCTTCAGCTGCAATTTGTATGATGTTATCTCTATCAGGACTTGCTGGAGGAGCAGCAACTGCAGGATGCTCTGCTCAAATGATTGGCTTTGCAGTTATTAGTTATGCTGATAATGGTTTTGAAGGACTTCTTGCCCAAAGCTTGGGAACAAGTATGTTTCAAGTTCCAAATACCATAAAAAATCCTAAAATTTGGTTACCTCCAACCATAGCAGCGGCAATTTTAGGACCAATATCGACTTTGATTTTCAAAATGGAAAATTCTCCTTTGGGTTCTGGTATGGGTACAAGCGGTCTTGTTGGTCAAATTTCAATGATAAATACCATGGCAGGATCAAGAGATTTGCCAATACTTTTAGCAGAAATATTGCTTATGCACTTTATATTACCAGCTCTTATAAGCTTTGGCATTTATAAAATAATGCATAAAAAAGGTCTAATAAAAGATGGGGATATGAAGATAGATTTTTAATTAATTAGCTATTAATATTATCTTTAGAAATTAAGATATATTAATAGCTTTTTTCTTTATCTAATCTTAACACGAATTAATTTATAATTAAGCTAGTCTATTTTTAAATATCTTAAAATTATTGTAATTAATCAAAACAACAATATAATATAATTACAAATTTTAAAAAAAGGAGTCATAATGACAGAAAAAAATAGAAATTTCGACCAATTTAAAATACAACTAAATGAAGGATCTTCTATTGGTCATACAATAGCTATAATGAGTGGAAAAGGTGGAGTTGGCAAATCATCTGTTACAAGCATGATAGCAAATAAATTAAATAAAAAGGGCTATAAGGTTGGCATCTTTGATGCTGATGTAACAGGACCTTCAATTCCTCAAGCTTTTGGCATAAATGAGAATGTAAAAGCAACAGAAAATGGATTAATAGGTCCAGGCCTAAGTCGTGATGGAATAAAAATTATTTCCATAAATATGGTTTTACCTAATAAGACAGATCCAGTTGTTTGGAGAGCTTCAATTGTAAATGGAGTTATCAAGCAATTTTATTCTGACGTTGATTGGGGTAAACTCGATTATTTATTAATCGATATGCCACCTGGAACAAGCGATATTCCACTTACAGTTTTTCAATCAATTCCAATAGATGGAGTAATTGCAGTTGCAACTCCACAAGATTTGGTAGGAATGGTTGTGGAAAAATCCTTAAAAATGGCAAAAATGATGGGCAAAAATATAATTGGAATAGTAGAAAATATGAGCTATTTCCTATGCCCAGACTGTGGTAGCAAACACAAAATTTTTGGCGATAGCAAAATTTATCAAGTAAGCGAGAAATTTTCAATCGATACGCTTATAAAATTACCAATTAATCCTTTAATATCCCAAAAAATTGACCAAGGTCTAATCGAAGATATGGATATAAAAGAGCTAGGTCCAATTATAGAAAAAATTGAAAAATTATAGGAGCATATATGAAAAATAAAATATTAGCATTTTTGCTAGCCATATTTATCCTAACACCATCAATCTCACAAGCTAGTACAAATAGTGGAAAAATCGACGATGTAATTTATGGTATAGCTTTAAATGAAGACGAAAAAAATCAAGTTAACCAAGCTTTTGGTATAAAATCAAATGACAATATAAATTTCTCAAGCGTAAATGGCAAAGAAGCCAGTGGATATTTGGGAATTAATGCCCTTGATGGCAACATGATTTCATCAGTTTATATCAAATACCTAGATGAAAATTCTGGCATAAAAGTGAATATAGTCACTCCAAATAACATCACAAAAATAACCAATGGTCAATATACAAACGCAGCAATTACAGCAGGAATAACCAATGCAGATATTTTTGTTGCAAGTCCAAAGCCTGTAACAGGTGAATCTGCTTTAGCAGGAGTTTATAAAGCTCTAAATGCTAAAGGAGAAAAAATCGACCCAAAGAGAGCACAAACTGCCCAAGATGAGCTAAAGACTGTAATAGAAATATCTGATCAAAACAAAGGCAAAGAAGGCTTTGACCCAAAAGAGCTAGACAAAGTTATAATCGAAGTTAAACAAAAATTAGCAGAATACAAGGAAAAAACTGGCAAAACTGCTAGCAGCGAACAAATTGGAATTTTCATTAACGATGCCCTAAAAAATGTAAATCTAGAAAATATCTTATCAGATAACAACATAAATATTTTGATAGACTTTTTTAGCAAATATCAGGACACTTCAGCAATAGACAGCAAAGAAGTAAAGGAAAATCTAATTAAATTTGGCAACGAATTAGCAAATAACGCCAGCGAATTTTATAAAAATAATAAAGATTCCATAGATGATGTAGTAAATAAGGCTCAAGAAAGTGGCTTGCTTGATTCATTTTTAAACTTTTTAAGATCAATTGTAGACTCAATAGGAAAAATATTTTCTGGAAAATAAATTTATAATTAAAAAAATAAGGCGGTGAATAATACACTGCCTTATTTTTTATTGAATAATTCTTTTTATTGAAATTGGATTTCTGATTGGACTTATTATTATTCCAACTCTTGGGCTTGATGCGTGGATCATATTTCCGTTGCCATCTGCCATTCCAACGTGGGTTATATTATTAAGACTTGTTCCAAAAAATACCAAATCTCCAGCCATTTCATAACCAAAAGGAATTTCTACTCCGTATCTTTGCTGACTTTGGGCAAAATGTGGAAGTCCAATTCCTGCTTGCTCATAAATTCTCATGGTAAAGCCTGAGCAATCTATGCCGTTGTAAAGATTTGTTCCACCCCAAACATAAGGTCTGCCGAGAAATTGGCACGCCCAATTGTAAAGCTCTACTCCAATAGGGTTTCCACTTACAGGAATATCATAAGTTTGGACATTGTTAAAAGTTTCAGTATTAAAATACTGGGTTGTTTCTAGCATGTAGGATTGGTTATTAATTTCTTCTTCTAATTTTGCCTTTATATGGTCATTTATTTCTTTATAATAATTTTTAAATTCTTCTAAATCTTCTTTGCTTTTTTTAGAAATTGCAAGATCTGATAATTTTATATATCCAGTAGCCTTATTTATTGAATCAGAAATTTCAACGGTTTCTGGATGATTATTGAGGGTTACAACTTTTGGAATATCCATATTATCATTAGAATCGTCTAAAGTAATGGTATTAATTTCTTTGCTTTGGTTTTCAGATGAAAGATCATCAAATAAATCAGTGTTGATTAATTCGTTGATATTTACAAAGTTTACTTTCTTGTTATCCAAAAAGTCTTCATTATAGGAAACTTTGACATAATCACTACTTTCATCAAATTCTAATATGTTTACTTTGGAATTAGCTTGAAGTTTGTAATTTACAATATTTTTTGAATCATCTTTTGGTTCTTCTTTTAAATCTGATTCGTTAATCAAACTTGTATGATTTAGCTTAAAAAACCAATTTTTGCCAACATAAGCGGTTTTTCCCTTAAAATCAATCTCATACCAATCATCTGATTCATTTTTTATTTCATAAGCAGTAAAATCTTCAATGCCACCTAATATTTTGCTATCATTATCCTTTTTTTCTCTGACATTAACCCCTTGGCTAGTATCTTTATTTAAGATTATCATGTCGGCATAAGAATTAGAATTTCCAACTAACAGAAGTTGAGCAAAAACTAGAAAAGCTAAGATTTTTTTTGAGTGTTTTGGCATTTATCTCTCCTAGAATATTACAATATTATTTTATAAGATAAAAACTTTTATGTCAATAAAATCAGTAATTTTCAAAAAGTTCATAGGCAAAATCTACAGAATTTTTTGAAAAATCATTTCTAAGATATTTATCATCTAGCCAGTTAATTCTGACTCTATCTAAGCCGTCGGCATCTTTAAAAAGTTTTGCCAAAAATAAAGCCCTATCAAAATCCTTTATTTCATAGCTTTTTATTACCTCTTCCATCAAAATGTCATCTGTTGAGTGGCTGGTAATTATGGCTTTTAGCAAAGGAATATCGGATTGCTTTATTTTTGCATATTTTTGGCAAATATCCGCAGCTCGCCTTCCGTGTTCTGTATCATAGCCATCATTTTCACGGCATATATCATGAAGGCTTGCTGCATAGCGCATTAAATCTGTATCGTCATTATCTAGTTCATAATACCAAGCTAAGAGCATTGAAAATAAAATTACTCTTTCAATATGACCTTGACCGTGAACTTTGCTTTGAAATAAGATTTCTGTATTCAAATTTTCATAAGTATCCAATAGTATGGAAAAATATTTAGACTTCTTAAATTCTCTAAAAAAATCATAGTCATTTATCCAAGCATCTTTTCTTATAATTTCAACTATCCTCATAATAGCTCCTTTATAATATTTTATCATCTAATTATTTATTTTGAAAGCCAGAAAGGGTATATATTCCAGAAGAGGTAATTTATGTTCGAAAAAAGAGATTATGTTGATAAAATTATTAAAAAAGCTATAAAGAAAACAGAAAAATACAAAGACATGGGAGAACTTGCTTCATACATACCAGAACTTGCAAATGTCGATCCTAATAGCTTTGCTTTTTGTCTAGTGACAGTTGAAGGAGAAGTTTTTTCCTATGGTGAAATCGAAAAGATTTTTTCCATCCAATCAATTAGCAAAGTCTTATCCTTGATAATGGCTTTACGTGATAATGATCCGATTTCAGTTTTTGAAAAAGTAGGAAGTGAGCCGACAAGTTATGAGTTTAATTCTCTAGTGCCAATAACCGACAAGGCCACAAATCCCTTTATCAATGCTGGCGCCATGACGACAGCTTCTATGGTAAAGGGGGCAAATGTCGATGAAAAATTCGATAGAATTTTATCCTATTACAAAAAACTTTCATCATTTTTAGATGCATATATGATAAAAGAGGTCTATGAATCTGAGATGGAAACTACAGATAGAAATAGGGCGATAGCTTATTATCTAAAGAGCAAAAACATTTTTTCTGATAATCCAAATGAAGTCTTAGATCTTTACATAAGAAATTGCTCAATAGCTACAAATGTTTGTGCCTTGGCAAAAATGGGAGCAGTTCTTGCCAACAAAGGTAATAAGCCTAACTCTAAAGAAAAGCTTCTAAGTAAAAAAGAGATTCAAATCATCGTAAGTCAAATGGCAACTTGTGGTATGTATGAAAATTCTGGTAGATATTTGATGGAAGTTGGAATACCATCAAAATCTGGAGTTTCTGGTGGGATTTTGGGAGTTGTACCAGGAGTTTGTGGATTAGGAGTCTACTGTCCAAGAATTGATAAAAGTGGAAATAGTGTAAGAGGCATAGAATTATTTAAAATATTGGCAAAAGATTTAGGCTTTACAATATTTATCAATTAAAAATTAAAATCATATGGACAAAGCTTTATAGGCTTTGTCTTTTTTTGTCCACTTAAGTGAGTTGAGCGAACGAAAGAGAGCGAAACAAAAAACCACCTGCTATGCAGGTGGAGGGATTTAGCTTTAGCTTCAAGCACCAAGAA
>QWCE01001012.1_pt1 | contig 46557 bp, 49 predicted proteins | sample 1972531 | NCBI WGS metagenome assembly QWCE01 (sample SAMN09866716, study PRJNA288562) | Human gut metagenome isolate term4_stool, whole genome shotgun sequencing... | reverse complement strand
GTAAGCGTAGCGCTGGTTGGTGATGATGCTCTCGGCGTCATCGTCCATCTCAGTCTCGCAGTCCTTGATGTGCTGGTCGATGTGATCCAGCAGGGCCTTGTCGAGGTTCAGTTCTGCCCGGACCTTGTCGTCGCGCTCGAACAGCTTGACGGCATACCAGCGCAGGAAGTGGTCATCGACCTTGCCCTGGATGGACTCCTCGATGTGGGCAATGGCGTGCTCCACGCTGCCGGTAAAGACATGCGGCAGCTCGACAGCCTTGCCAGCCTTGGCAGCGGCAGCAGCCATCTGAGCGGCTTTCTCGCTGCCCTCGTTCTTCAGAGCGCTGATCTCAACGGCCTGGCAGCCCAGCTCTTCGCTCAGCTTCTTCAGGTCGATCTTATCGCCGTTCTTACGGACCAGGTCGATCATGTTGACAGCCATGACCACGGGGATGCCCAGCTCGATCAGCTGGGTGGTCAGGTACAGGTTCCGCTCGATGTTGGTACCATCGATGATGTTCAGGATGGCATCGGGCTTCTCGCCGACCAGATAGCTGCGGGCGACGACCTCTTCCAGAGTGTACGGAGACAGGGAGTAGATACCGGGCAGGTCCTGGATGATGACATCCTCCGCGCCTTTCAGCTTACCCTCTTTCTTCTCAACGGTAACGCCGGGCCAGTTGCCGACGTACTGGTTCGAGCCGGTCAGTGCATTGAACAGGGTCGTTTTACCGCAGTTCGGGTTGCCGGCCAGTGCAATTTTAATACTCATTGCGTGTCCTTTCCTCTCTTTGGAATCAAACCACTTCGATCATTTCAGCGTCGGCCTTGCGCACGCTCAGCTCGTAGTTGCGCACGGTCAGCTCCATGGGGTCGCCCAGGGGGGCAACCTTACGGACATAGATCTCAACACCCTTGGTGATGCCCATGTCCATGATGCGGCGCTTCACGGGGCCTTCGCCATGCAGCTTTGCCACCGTTGCGGTCTCGCCGACCTTGACGTCTTTCAGAGTCTTCATTGTAAATCCTCCTCTACTTGTCTTTATACGAGAGACTATTCCAGTTTCGGAGCAGCTCTCTAAACAGCTTGTGGCGCTGTTTAGCCAATCATAATGCGGTTCGCCATAGTCTTGTCCAGTGCGATCCGGCTCTCCTTGACCTGCAGGATCAGGTTGCCTGCGATCTCGTTCACCACGGTCACTTCGCTGTCCACCACAAAACCCAGCTCTGCCAGGTGCTGGCGGACCTCATCCTTGCCGGTGATTTTTTTAATGGTCACGGTCTCGCCCGCTTTTGCCATCGTCAAAGGCATCATGTCTTCCACACTCCTTTGTTATTCTCCTGCAGTCGCCGCAAAGGTTAGTCAGTGGCAACTATCAGCATTGATAGTTTATACTCACTAACCTTTTCTGTCAACAGTTTTTTCATAATTTCCTAGCGGTTTGTAGACACAAACAATTTTCGTCCACGAATTTCCCAAGATTTTTTGCAGAGGTAACAATCACTAACCGCAAAGTTTATATGTGCTAACTTTTTGATCTTCATTTTCTCTTTTCCTCTTATCATCGTTTATAGCTCGTATTTTTGCGAAAAACTTTGAAACATTTTTCCATCTTCTGATGGGTGCGTTTTCAACCATTTCCGCTCCTGATATGACACAGCCGCCCGGTGCAGTGGTCATTCTGCACCGGGCGGCCGCGTGTCAAAAGGAGGATTTCTTCCCGCCGACGCGTGGAGGCTTCGGCGGGTGCCAGGATAAAAAGAGAGTATTTGAAGAGAATGTCAAAATTTAAGCCGCCACCGCAAGGCGGGAAATGGGGGTGCCGCTGTGGAACAGGCGCAGGTACACGGCTGTGCATTTGCTCAGCTGTGCAAAATGGCGCCGGGCGGCGTTGGGGTCGCCGTAGGCTTTCCAGCAGCCGCAGCAGGTAAAGTTGCGGCCCCGGTTTTCAATAAAGCCCACCACATCGGTCAGCGGATAGCCCAGAAACACGCCGATCTCATGCGGGAACTCCGCCGAGCAGCAGAGCCTCCGGGACAGCTGGGTCAGCATGATCCCCGTCTGCTCTTGCTTCTGGGGCAGCTGATATCCCTCCCGTGCCAGAAAAGCGCGGACTGCTTCGTCCGCAAAGATCGCGCGCAGGCGTGCTTCGCGGTAAACGTAGATCAGGAACTGGTGCGTCCGCACACAGCCTTTCAGCACCCGAACGCTGAGGCCCTTGCTGGCCAGCTGCTCGTTCCAGCTGCGCACGCGGCGGGCAAGGTCCGCGCAGTCCCGCGTTTCATAGCGGAACAGCCCTGCAGGCTTGAGCCCGGCCAGTACAGGGGCGCATTGCTCGATCATCACGGTTTCAAAATTTCGCTCCATGTCTGGTCTCCTCCATCGGGTGCTTTCTTTCGGGGATATCGTTCCCCGGTGCCCTGTCTTTTATGCGGGCGACGGTTAGAATCAGCTAACCAAAATGCTGAAAAGAACGCGGCTGGTCCCTGCCTTGCCGCTTCTTGGTTAGTTATCTCTAACGTGGCATTATCTTACCACAGGTTCGGGTGGTTGTCAACGGGTTTTTGAAAAGTTTTTCAAGCGTTTTAAAAGAAAACTACCGGGCAGCCAAAACGCAGCGTTTTCAACTGCCCGGTATCTTATTCTTTCACCGGTTGCTTACATGCAGGCGCTCTTTCAAACTTTCCTGTAATACCTGTGAAAAGTTTACGCCGTTTCGCTCCGCCAGGTCGTTCAGCCAGGAAGGAAGCGTCACGTTTTTCCGCACGGTACGCAGGTCATTGGCACGGCGGTATGCCGCAAAGTCGATATCCACCAGCGTCACGATCTCCTGTTCTTCCGGGTGGGGCATGGTGCCGGATGCCTGCGGAATCTTCCGCCCTGCGTCCTCTTCCGTAATGCCCCAAAGACCAATGGCGTCCCGGGCCATTTCAATGGCATCCGCAAGGTCTTCTCCCTCTGTGTTGATATCCAGGTCAGGGACAAAGACAACATATCCCCGCTCCGCGGGAGTAAGAATGATAGGGTAAACTGCTTTCATGTTGGCTTTTCTCCTTTCGTGTTTTATAACGGGGGCTTATTTCAGCCCCCGGCGCTTGATGATGGCCTTGGCCAGAAGCTCGTTGACTTCCTTATGACGCGGCACCGTTTCGCTCTCACTGCCGTTGGTAAACACCATGTGATTGCTTCCCTGCCGCACCAGCCACCATCCGTTGCGCTTGAAGAGGTTTATCAAGTCTTTTTGTTTCATGGTTTCACCTCTCAAGCCAATTATACGCATTATATGCGCATTTGTCAATCGGGTTGCATTGATTGCTTGTCTGCTATCTTTCTCTTGAATATAGCGCTTCTTTCATCCGTGTGGTATACTCAGCTCAGAAAATTTGTGGATGCCCCGCCATACGATTTCCGACAAAACTTACGATACCATATTTTTGTCAATTGACGAGAAAACAAAAGAGGAACCACAATGAATTTTACACCATTTGAAACACCCCGGCTTCGGCTGCGCCCGCAGGAAGCGCGGGATGCAGGCTTTGCGCTCTGCATCTGGGGCGACCCCATCACCGGGAAATATCTCTCCGACACGCCGCTGGATGCCATCGACGATCTGAACGAGTACATGGAACTGCTGCGGCATCTGAGCGACGCACCGGACTGCTATTATATGATTGCCGAAGACAAAGTCACCGGCCAGCCCATTGGTACATGCTGCGCCGTCATCAAAAACGGCGGCACCTGCTGGGATATCGGTTACTGCATCCACCCCACCCGCTGGCGGCAGGGCTATGCCAAAGAAATGGTAACGGCCGTTGTTGCATTTGGCGCACAAAATGGCGTTAAAACATTTCTCGCTGATGTTGCCGCGGAAAATCTCGGCTCCTGCGCCGTCATGCGTGTTCTTGGCTTTACCCCCACCGAAAACGGCACCTTTCACCGGGGCAGTACCACACTGGAATACAAAAACCTCACATTCAGGAAAGAATTATGACGTCAAACAGCCTTACCCCTATCATCAATTCCATTACTGCCCTGCTCTCCACTGCCGCAGGACGCCCCATCCTCATCGCTTTGGACGGCCGGTGCGGCAGCGGCAAAACGACGCTGGCGGCACAGCTGGCAGAGCGGTTTCCCGGCAGCCGGACCATCCACACCGACGACTACTACCTCCCGCCTGCCCAGCGGGTGCCGGGGTGGGAAACACTCCCCTGCGCCAACATGGATTTAAAGCGCCTGCGGGCCGAGGTGCTGAACCCTGCCCGGGCGGGGCAGTCGTTTTCTTATATCGCATACTCCTGCCGGGAGGGAGCCTATCTGTCGCCCGTCTCCTGCCAGCCCACGCGGCTGGTCATCGTGGAGGGCAGTTACAGCCACCACCCGGCCCTCGCCGATTGTTATGACCTGCGGGTCTTCGTCACCTGCTCCAAGGCGGAGCAGACCCGCCGCCTGCAGGCCCGGGAGGGGGCGCGGTATCCCGCTTTTGCCCAGCGCTGGATCCCGCTGGAAGAGGGATATTTTGCAAAGTATTCCATTGAAGAAAGTGCAGACTTGATTCTGGATCCCGAAAAGGGTATGATAGAGACAACAAAATCATAAAGGAGCATCATCTTATGCGTGCTTACGAACGACTGTTACAATACGCCCGGGTGTATACCACCTCGGACCCCGAATCCGGCACCCACCCCTCCGCAGCCCGCGAGTTCGACCTCGCCCACATGCTGGTGGAGGAGATGAAAAATCTGGGCATCGAGGACGCCCGTGTGGACGAGCACTGCTACGTCTACGGCACCCTGCCCGCCACCCCCGGCTGCGAGAAGCTGCCCGCGCTGGGCCTCATCGCCCACATGGACACTGCCCCGGATGCCAGCGGCGAAAACGTCAACCCCATCCTCCACGAGAACTATGACGGCAACGATGTGACCCTGCCCGCCACCGGGATGGTCATGAAGACCTCCACGTTCCCGTTCCTGAAAGAGCTCAAAGGCGAGACCCTTATCACCACCGACGGCACCACCCTGCTGGGTGCGGACGACAAGGCCGGTGTGGCTGAGATCATGACCGCCGCCGAGACCCTGCTTGCCGAGGGCCGCCCCCACGGCAAGGTCTGCATCGCCTTTACCCCCGACGAGGAGATCGGCGAGGGTGCTTCCCTGTTTGACATCCCCGGCTTTGGGGCCGACTTTGCCTATACCGTCGATGGCGGCGATGTGGGCGGCATTGAGTACGAGAATTTCAACGCCGCTTCCGCTACCGTCACCATCCACGGCTTCTCGGTCCATCCGGGCAGCGCCAAGGATGCCATGATCAACGCCTCCAATGTGGCGCTGGAGTTCCACAGCGCCCTGCCCGTGATGGCACGGCCTGAGACCACCGAGGGCTATCAGGGCTTCTACCACCTGTGCCAGATGTACGGCGACGTCACCGACGCTAAGCTGGGTTACATCCTGCGTGACCACGACGCCCAGAAGCTGCAGTACAAGAAAGACAACCTGCTGCAAATCGCCGCCTACCTGAACGGCAAGTACGGCGAGGGCACCGTGGAAGTGGAGATCAAGGACAGCTACCGGAACATGATCGAGAAGATCAAGCCCCACTTCCATCTGGTGGAGAACGCCCGCAAAGCCATCCGGATGGCAGGCCTGGAGCCCGAGGAAGAGCCGGTCCGCGGCGGCACCGATGGTGCCACCCTGAGCTGGAACGGCCTGCCCTGCCCCAACCTGGGCACCGGCGGCTTCAACTTCCACGGCGTCTGCGAGTGCACCACCGTGGAGCGGATGGACAAGGCCACCGAAGTCCTGCTGAACATCGTGGAGCTGTATTCCAAATAACTTCTACAAACCAAAAAGAACGTCTGCACACTGTGCAGACGTTCTTTTTGGTTTTAACCCACGTTGATATGCCCCACCGGCATCACTTTCCGTTTGTTGTCGTCCGGTTTTGCCGTCAGGCTGATGGCCAGCGAGACGGGGCCCACGCGGCCCATGAACATGACCAGCATATACAGCAGCTTTGCCCCGGTGTTCAGCCGCCCGGTAACACCCACCGAGAGGCCCACGGTACCAAAGGCCGAGCAGGATTCAAAGATCGCGTCAATGACGGTGACGGCCTCGGCGCTGTTGTAGTAGACGACGACTGCCGAGCCCAGCGCCGCCACCGCACCCAGCATAATGATGGTCAGAGCGCGGTAAATCGTCTTGGACTCAATGTGGTGGTCATGGATGACGCAGTCATCCCGGCCCTGTGCCACACTGCGGATGGTCAGGATGACCACTGCAATGGTGGTCACTTTGACGCCGCCGCCCGTGGAGCCCGGCGCCGCGCCGATGAACTGCAGAATGCTCATCCAGAGCTTGGTCACCGGACCGCAGGCTTCCAGGTCAATGGTATTCATGCCGGCGGTACGGGTGGAAACGGATTGGAACAGCGACGCCATGATCTTGCCCGGGACGCTCAGCCCGCCCATGGTGGCGGGGTTGTTCCACTCCATCAGGCCGATGAGCAGAGCCCCCAGCACCCAGAGAATGAGGGAAAATTCCAGCACCACCCGGGCCTGCAGCGAAAGGCGGCGGCGCTTGCGGTACTCGCCCAGCTCCACCCAGACCATGAAACCCAGGCCGCCCGCCATGATCATGAACATGATAACGGCCTGCACATAATAGTTGTTCCCATAGGGTACCACGGAGGAATACGCCCCGAAGCGTCCGAACAGGTCAAAGCCCGCGTTGCAGAACGCCGAGATGGCCGTAAAGATGCTGACCCAGATGCCCTCCGGGCCAAACTGCGGCACCAGCGCAAACATGAGCAGCACGGCACCCATGGCCTCAAAGGTCGCGGCCAGCCGGATGACGATTTTAAGCACCTCCGTGGCCTTGGAAAGGCCTTCGGCCGAGACGCTTTCGCCCAGCAGCCGCAGATCCCGGAAGCCCATCCGCCGCCGGGCCGCCAACGCAAAGAAACTGGTCAGCGTGACAAGGCCAAGGCCGCCCACCTGGATGAGGAGGAGCAGCACTGCCTGCCCGAAAAACGTGAACTGCGTCCAGGTATCCCGCACGACGAGGCCGGTAACACAGGTGGCGCTGGTGGCCGTGAACAGAGCGTCCACCAGCCCCAGCCGCCCCTGTTTGCTGGCAATGGGCAGGCTGAGCAGTAGCGTGCCCGCCGCGATCACCAGCAGAAAGCTGACACAGATGGTCTGGGTGGCACTGCTGCCGGCCAGCCAGCCTTTTTGTTTGCGGAGATTGAATTTCTCCTTTTTTCGTTTTAGCATAAAGCCCCTCTTATTTTCAGCCATTCCCGCAGGATACTTTCCAGTTTGCCCCGATCCAGTATCTGTTCATTCAGTTCTGCGTTGCAAACATGGAGAATGTTCCCGCTGCCAGCAGTTTCTGCGTTTCTTTCGCGTAGATCTCCACCAGCACGGTGCACACGGTGCGGCCCCGGTGCTGCACTTTGCCCACCGCGTAGACCTGACCCTCGTGGATGTTCCGGTAGTAATTCAGGCTGCCGGTTTGGGTCACATAAGTGCGGCCATCGGTCCGGGCGGTAACGCCGCTGCAGCAGTCCGCCAGCGTAAACAGCAGGCCGCCGTGCAGCATTCCCATGGGGTTGAGCAGCTCCGGGCGGGCGGCGGTGCCCATCACGGCGTGGTCTTCCTCCAGCTCCCAGACCTCAATGCCGCAGGCCTGGACAAAGGCATTTTCAGCAGTATATTCGATCAGTTTTTTCTTTAAATTCTCATTCATCACTCATACTCTCCCGGGTAAAGAACCAGCTCATGGGGTAGATGCCCTGCGGGCACTGCAGATACTTGTCCTTTACCGCGCAGCGAATCCATTCTTTGGATACTCCCAGCGCGTCGGCTGCCTGCTGCAGCTCCAGCGGGCGGAGGTAGCCGTGGCCTTTGCGGAAGAATTCTTCCTGCTCCGCCACGATCTTTTTGGCACAGCGCTCCAGCAGTGCCTGCCGCCCGTTGATGTTTTCCACGATGCTGCGGGCCTGGTTCAGCTTCTCCGAAAGATAGAGGCGCACCTCTTCATCCGGCGTCTCGAGCAGCAGGTTGCTGTAATACACGCTGAGATCCAGCGGGGGCAGACCGCCGCCGTTCACCTGCACTTCCAGCTCCTCGTCTTCCCCGGGCAGCACCAGGACATCGGGCGTGACATAGCTCAGGTTCTCCCGGCGGCTGAAACCAGTACCCGGGCGGGGGTTCAGGGAGCGGATCAGGTCGCACTCCTCCCGCACCAGAGCCTCGGAGGCCCCCGTCTTCCGGCTGATGGCACCATAGCCGTTCTCGGCCAGCTCATCCATGAACTGCTCCACGATGATCCTTGCCAGCCGGTGGTCGCCTGCGTGCCGCTCGATCTGCAAACTCAGGCACTCGGTCCGGTCCCGGGCACCCACGCCCGCCGGGTCGGCAGCCTGCAGCTCCGTCAGGGCACGGGAGATCACCGCGTCGCGGACGCCCAGCGATGCGGCCAGCTCGGCGGGGTCCTCGCTGAGAAAACCGTCATCGTCCAGCCGGTCACAAAGCAGCTCCACGGCCTGCAGCACCTCCGGCTCCAGCTTCGTGCCGATAAACTGCGAAAGCACAAAGCGGGAGAGGTCGTTCTCATCGCTCAGATAATATCCCATCCGGGAAAGCGGGTCCCGGCTGCCGTCTTCCTCGTCCTGGCCCTGATAGTAAGAATCCTGCCAGTCGCCGGCCTCCAGCCACTCCCGTTTCCGGGCAAAATTCGGGTCTTCCAGCATCTCTTCGCCCGGGTCGGACAGCTCAAACACCGGGTTTTCCTGCAAAGCAGTTTCTACATAATCCCGCAGCTCCTGCACACCCATCTGCAGTACGCCTGCAAACTGTGTTTCCTGGGGAGACGGAGTCTGTTCATACGTTGCGCTCATTTCATTTACCTCCCAATCATCAGCGGTTTCAGTCTATCACATCCCCTGTTGTGAATCAACATTTCTCCAGATTTCTTGGCAGGTTGCAACAAAAAGTGCGCCCGCATTTTGTGCAGGCGCACAGTAGAGCACGGTGGAAAACCCGCTCAGTACTTTAAAAGCAGCATTCCCAGCACCACGCCGCCCACCATGAGCGCCGCGGCGGCCAGGTCATACCAGTGCACCCGTGGTACCATATAATAGGTACGCGGCGCATCCCCGCAAAAGCCCTTGGACTCCATGGCCATGGCAATGGACTCCGACCAGCGGACGCTGTTGACCAGCATGGTGAAGACCGGCTTCATCGAGAGCGGGCCCGCCTTCAGGCCGCGCGCCGCAAAGGCCGTGCGCACCTGGGCGTACTCCCGCGCCATCCCCGGCATCAGGTGGAACGCCGCCAGGATGCCATAGGCAAACTTGGGCGGGAGGTGGCACTGGTGCAGCAGGCTGGCAATGAAGAAGTCCCCCTCGGTGGAAAGTGCAAACAGGATGCCCAGCCCGGCGTAGGCCAGCAGACGGGTGGCCAGCTGCAGCGCCGTGTACAGGTTTTGCGACAGGGCTGCGCGCACACTGTAAGGCATGGCCGAAAGGCTGCTCAGATCCATGGTCTGCGTGCTGCCGCCCCGGGCGTAGTAAAGGCCCGTCACAAACAGGCCGAACGCCGCAATGCAGGCCGGCAGCAGGATGACGCCGATCTTTTTCAGACTTACCCGGGAGCAGAACATCAACAGCAGCAGGCAGACGGACAGCACCAGCAGGTTCAGGCTGACCAGATACTCAAACGAGAGCAGAATGACACAGATCAGCACCGTAAATGCCTTTACGGTGGGGTTCCAGCGTTCCAGCATTTACAGCACCTCCTCTGCGGATTTTTCCACCAGCGCGGTATCTTCCAGCCGGTAGATTTGATCGGCCCAGACCGCGGCCAGCTCGGTATCGTGGGTGATGAAGATGACCGTCAGCCCCTCCTGCTCCACTTTTTCCCGCAGGTGCTCCATGATGGCGTTTACCGAGCGGGCATCCTGGCCGTAGGTGGGTTCGTCCAGCAATAGCAGTTCCTGCCCGCCGGCCAGCACCGAAAGAACCGCCAGCCGCCGCTGCTGGCCCTGGCTGAGCATGTAGGGCGAGTACCGCCGCTGCCGTTTCAGTCCGTAGCGATCCAGCAGCTCTTCGGCCCGCTGGCGGCAGGCCTCGTCCGAGAGGCCCGGCTCCCAGAGCCGCAGACCAACACAGACCTCGTCCTCCACATTCTGGGTGACGAACTGGTTGGCCGGGTTCTGGAACACGATGCCGATGTGGCGGTACAGCTCTTTCGGCTTCATTTTTGCAATGTCCCGGCCCTGAAACAGGATCCGCCCCGTGTAGGGGTGCTGCTTGAGCACCGAGAGAAAGGTCGTGGTTTTGCCGGTGCCGCTGGGGCCGAGAACTGCCGTCATACAGCCCGCCGGGAAATCCGCGTCCGCATTCTGCACCAGAAAGGGTGCGTCGTACACCGTGCGGCCCCACTTGCGGCGGGTGGGCAGCCCCTTGCGGATGCTGACACCCCGGAACTGCAAAAGCGGCTTGCCCTCTGCCACCGGGCGGGCCGCTCGCTCCGGCCGGGAGCCCGGGTAAAACAGGCCCAGCCGCTCAAAGTCCGCGCGGTGTTCCGGCAGATTTTTGCAGTTGATGCCCCGGGCGGCTACTTTGCCGCCCTCTTCCAGCAGGATGATCTCATCCGCCGCTTCCAGCCAGAGGTCTGCCTTATGGTCGATGGCCAGAATCGTCCGGCCAGAAGTTTTCATCCTCAGCAGCATTTCCAGCAGCTGGGCTGCCGCCTCGTGGTCCAGGTTGGCAAAGCTTTCATCCAGCAGGATGCAGCGGCTCTCCATAACGTAGAGGCAGGAAAGGGCCGCTTTCTGCTTTTCGCCGCCGGACAGGGTGGAAAGAGTCCGATCCAGCAGCGGCGCAATGCCCAGCTCCGCGGCGGCCCGGTCGATCCGGGCATCCATCTCCCCGGCAGGGACGCGGATGTTTTCCAGACAGAAGCGCATCTCCTCCCGCAGGGTGTTCATACAGAACTGCAGGTCCGGGTTCTGGAACAGCACCGTCAGGTAAGCGGCCCGTTTCTGCGGGTCCAGCGTTTTCAGGTCCTGCCCGTACAGCCGGATGGTTCCGCCCTCCAGAAAACCACCGTTTTCCGGGTACAGCCCCGCGGCTACCGCGGCCAGCGTGCTTTTGCCGCAGCCGCTGCCGCCCATCAGGACCGTGAGCGTCCCGGCCGGGATGCTCAGGCTGGTATGGTCCAGAATGTTGCGCTTGCCTTTTTCCTGATAGCGGAACACGACATCTTCCAGCTCCAACGCGGTGTTGGCCGACATTTCTTAATCCTCCAGGTCAGCGTCCTGTGCCTGTGCCACGGCATAGCCTTTCAGGACACCTGCCTTGACAAGGCCGTCGGCCAGCATCGGGGTGATGAAGCCGTCAAAGACGATGGCGCTGATGATGCGCACCACCAGCATGATGGCCAGCACAGGGATGGCAATTTTGTTGTAGCCGCTGATGAACAGGTTGTAGATCAGGGTCAGGACCGAGCAGATGACAGCGCCCTCGATCATGGTCATCCGGTCAAACTTCTTGTAGCGTTTCAGGGCAATGATGAGCTCAAAGCCAAGGCCCTGCACCAGGCCGGACAGGATGATGATGGGTCCAAAATAGTTGCCGTACAGGCACTCCAGCACAGCGGCCAGCAGCTCGGCGATGAGGCCGGTGCCGGGCTTGCGCATGACATAGATGCCGAACGCACCGGCCATGAAGTAGATGCCGTAGAACGGCTCATAGCCCAGAGAGGCCATGCCGAACGGGGTCAGCATCCCGTACAGAACGCCGCCAATGTAAGTGCAGCCCAGATAGACCACACCAAACAGCACAGCGCTGATGGCAATGAGCAGAACGTCTTTCAGTTTCCAGTTTTTCGTATTCATTTTAGTTTTCCTCCGTCGGGCTGTTGCAGTTCATGGTAAAGTGCAGGACATAGTGGTGGACCGCCGGGGCGTTCTCCATCAGCTCACAGACATGGGTCAGGTAGGTGAACACATCCTGCACGTCGCCGTCGATGCGGGTGGCATAGTGGATGGTCTTGGGGTTCAGGCCCTCGTCCTGCGCCATGTACCACACCTTGGCGATCTCGTCGATGTACTGGGCATCCCCCAGCGGGTACAGGGCCAGCTTGCAGTGGACCGGGAAGTGGATGTCTTTCACCAGGGCCGCATTGGGGGCCTCGCCCTCACGGTTCAGCACGCTGTCGCCGGACACATCGCCCGGGCAGCCCTTGGAGAACTGCCCCTCCAGCGCCATGTGGACGCCGGGGCGGTAAGCGTTCAGGAACAGTGCCTGCACAGCGTCCGCCACATAGGGCAGCTTGCCGCGGTAAACGGTCGAAAGGGCATCCGTCTCACTCCACACCGCAGAGGTATTCGTCTTTTCCAGCGAGCCCAGAATGATCTCGATGTACTTGTCCGACATGGGGTACAGGGTAAAGCGGCAGCCCGCAATGGGCAGCTCCGTGCCGCGGCCCGCCCAGGGCAGGTCCGGACGGTTGCAGCCGGTACAGCAGTTTTCGGTTTCCATAGTCGTTCCTTCTTTTCCATTTTTGTACAAAACAAAAGGAATGCTTTTCGTCCAGGAAAAGCATCCCTCTTGCCAGCAGGCGCGGCGGCCCGCTGTAAAAAGCGACAGAAATGCTTTTCCTACGCCGGTATTACCCGGATCAGGTGCAGGGAGTCGGGTGTGAACCCTCTCAGCACAAGGCCCCTCCAGCATTCTGATGATTCTCTTTTCATTTGCCACCGCATAGCATACCGCAGCCGTACAGAAATGTCAAATATTTTATCTTAAAATCACCGATCAAAAAAGCGCAAAGGCTTTGTTTCCCGCTTGGAAACCAACCTTTGCGCTTTTTGTGAGATGTCCCTGAGCGGATTCGAACCGCTGGCCTTTCGCTTAGGAGGCGAACGCTCTATCCAGCTGAGCTACAGAGACAAAATAAGAAGAGCCATGCGCTGTATGGAGATGCATAGCTCTTTTATAATACCGCAAAGCGGGCGGAAAATCAAGCCGGGGCGGCCCGGCTGTTACCAGACGGGCTCCTCCAGGTCTACGGTAAAGTCGGTCGATGGCTGGTCGTCCAGGCCCAGCATGGCCCGGTCAATGGCATAGCGGTTGCTGCCGTTCCGGACACTTTCGGCACTGGCGCGGTAACAGGCCAGCAGGATGTCCATGTTGGGCTGCGGCCCATTCGGGTCGGTCAGGGCACCAAGCTCCCGGGCCTCGTAGTAGTTCCCGATGATCTGGCCGCAGATGCGCCGACGATCCCGCAGCGGGGTCTGCAGGTTGGCGATCCGCTGCTGGCGCATCCCGTAATAATCGCTGCCGTGGTCCGCAAACAGGATGTAGTATTCCTGCTCGACCTCCACGGGCGATGCCTGCCGGCCATAGTAGTGCACCAGGGCGCTCCGGCGCTTGTCATGGTTGAATTTGTTGATATCGGCCAGCCCATTGGGGAAGAGCTCCGGGTGACGGATCCATTTGGAGTAAGGTTCCATCGCCACATGCAGGGCGTCGAAAATTTCCAGAAAATCTTCCATCGAAATTTTCATCTCACCGCTCTCCCATTTCTGTACGGTCCGCTTGTCGCGGCCAAGCCGCTCGGCCAGCTCCCGCTGCGAGACATCCGCGCTCTCCCGGGCATTTACCAGCGATCTTGCAATTCGTCCTCGATATCCTGTCATGCTGCTCCCCTCCTCGATCACCGCGCAGAGTGGCGTGCTGTTTCCGCAATGCACGGCGGCACATTCTGCACCGCCAAATTTCTCCGCGCCGATTGTTTACTCTGCACATCTTCGTGTGCTACAATACCCTCGGAAATTTCCAATGAGATGCTTGTCTATCGAAAGAATACACGATTTTCCTTTTTCTGTCAATTTAATGGCGCTTTTTGGCGCATTTTTCTGGCAAAGATTTCTTAGCCTGGGTTCTTTTGGATTATAGACCCGTCGTTTTGGGGGTGCAGGCATCTTTCCTGCCATTAGGCCATTCGAATATTTTTCAGAAAGTTGGTGATCCACCGTGTTCGTTTACCGCTGCGTGATGGAGCGGCAAACCTGTCCTGAGATTGGATGGTATCAGAGTTTTGGCTTGGCAGTCTATTGCACCCGCCCCGGTTCGCAGGTGCTTCTGACCGCCCTGTTTGACATTTCTCTTGACCGCGCGTTCGTGGAGCGGCTTGCAGAAGACTGTACGAGATTTCAGCTCGACCCGGTCCATCTCATGGACGTTGCGGAAGACGCTCTTGCATAGAAAGAATCGAAAAAAGCACCAGCCTCCTGCATTCCTGCGCGGGAAACTGGTGCTCTTGTTTTTTATTTCTGGTTCCGGCTTACTCGGCGCCGCGGCCTGCAAAGACCACCCAGACCGTCTTTAACAGGATCTTGATATCCTGCCAGATGGTCCAGTTATCAATGTAACTGGTATCCAGCTTGACGACCTCTTCAAAGTCCTCAATGTTGCTGCGGCCGCTCACCTGCCACAGGCCCGTGATGCCGGGCTTCATGGACAGGCGGCGCTTATGGTGGCTCTCGTACTGCTTGTACTCGTCCAGCGTGGGAGGCCGGGTGCCCACCAGGCTCATATCGCCCCGGAGGACATCGAAGAACTGGGGCAGCTCGTCGATACTGGTCTTGCGGATGAACTTGCCCACCTTGGTGATGCGGGGATCGTCCTGCATCTTGAACATGAGGCCGTTCATTTCGTTCCGAGCCATCAGCTCTTTCTTCCGCTCCTCCGCGTCCACATACATACTGCGGAGCTTGTGGATATAGAACACACGGCCGTTGCGGCCCACACGGCGCTGTTTGAAGACCAGCGGGCCGGGGCTTTCCAGCTTGAGGGGGATGGCCACGATGGCAATGATGGGGATGCTGAGGATGCAGCCCACCAGACTGCCCACAATGTCCAGCATCCGCTTGAGGGCCTGGTCGCGGAGTTTGAGCTCCACGGTGCCCATGGTGACCACATTGCCGCCGGCGCAGCGGCTCAGGCTGCGGCTCAGGCGGGCGGTGCTGGTCTCATCGCAGCAGACCTCCTCGATGCGGTCCAGCAGGGGCAGACGGAAATGGACGGTCAATCCCATGCTCTCCATCTCTTTCAGATAAGGCACAAAGGAATCACCGCTGTCCATGGGGATGTCCACATACACTTCATCCAGCGCGGCCTGCCGCAGCCAGTCCATAAAGGTATCGTAGTTGGCCTTGATGTCCACGCCCTCGATCTGGCCGCCGATCTGCTCTTCCGGGATCTCCAGCAGGGCAATGCCCGTCAGCCGCTTGGACCAGTCCCGCTGCAGCTCCCGCACCATTTCCCCGGCATCTTCGCCGGTGGTCACAACGCCCACCAGGCTTTCCATGCTGTTTTTCTTCCGGGTGGTGGTCAGCAGCTTTTTGAGCACACTGTGGAACACCGTCATCAGCACCACGTTGATGACCGGCACTGCCACCAGAAAATACCGGGAGCTCAGCAGCGGGGCCTTGGTCAACAGCAGGCCCGCCGAGTTGATGAGGGTCAGGATCAGGTTAAATTTGACCGAGATCTTCAACTCCCGTTTCCATGGACGGGTGGTAATGTTCTCGCTCTGGTCAAAGGTCAGAAACGTCAGCAGATAGGCCAGCATCAGCAGGCAGAACGCCTGGATGAGGTCTGGCGCGGTGTAGTTTCCCACCTTGCCCAGCAGACCATCCACCACCAGCCAGCCCAACGCTATGCTGAGGGCCAGCGAGAGGATGTCTGTTACAAAAGTGCAGACATACTGCAATTTTTCTCGCTTGGAAATCACGATTTTTCCATTCCTTCCTCGTTCACGATCATTTTCCCCCCAAGGGGACGATTCCTGTTTCCGCAAAAAGCCCTGTCCGCCAGGGCCAAAGAGGCGCTTTGCAGGCCTCTGCCGGGCTCTATGGTCCGTCAATGGTTGATTTTATCACATTATCGAGAATGTTTCAATCCCAAAATTTTTCTTTCAGGCTTTTCAGTTGACAAACTCACTGTTTTTGCGTATTATAGGTAGAAGATGCAAAGGGAAAGTTCTGCCCCTTTGCACCCAGACTGCAAATCGGCTTTGACGAGAAGAGTACACCCCGTCCGCACCTGACAGAAAGCCCGGAGGATGGAAGCGGGCAGGCCGCGCGGAGTGGAAGATGGTCTCTGAGCCGCGCGGGCGAAGGGGAGTTTTCTCCTCCAGCCTGCGACGGGTGCGCCCGTTACCGCGCCGCGCTGGTACATTATTTATATGCCAGCGCGCAAGGCTCTGCCTGCAAAGGCCGGGCGAACCAAGGTGGTACCACGAAAGCAATGCTCTCGTCCTTGGCCGGAGTTTCCGGCAAGGGATGGGAGCTTTTTGTTGCCGCAACAGAAAGGAAGAAACAGACCCATGAGTGAGCACAAAACATTCTACATTACCACTCCCATTTACTACCCCAGCGATAAGCTGCACATCGGCCACAGCTACACCACCGTGGCCTGCGACGCGCTGGCCCGCTTCAAGCGGATGCAGGGCTATGACGTCATGTTCCTGACCGGAACCGACGAGCATGGCCAGAAGATCCAGGACAAGGCAGCCGATGCAGGCGTCACTCCCAAAGAGTACGTCGATAAGATCGTTGCCACCGTCAAGGACCTGTGGAAGCTGATGGATGTCAGCTACGACCGCTTCATCCGCACCACCGACGACTACCACATGGAGTCCTGCCAGAAGATCTTCACCAAGCTGTACGAGCAGGGCGATATCTACAAGGGCGAGTACACCGGCCACTACTGCAAGCCCTGCGAGAGCTTCTGGACCGACAGCCAGCTGGTGGACGGCAAGTGCCCCGAGTGCGGCCGTGAGGTCTACGACGCCCACGAGGAAGCTTACTTCTTCAAGACCGGCAAGTACGCCGACCGCCTGCTCAAGCTCTACGAGGAGAACCCCCAGTTCATCCAGCCCGAGAGCCGCAAGAACGAGATGATCGCGTTCATCAAGCAGGGCCTGCAGGACACCTGCGTTTCCCGTACCTCTGTCAAGTGGGGCATTCCCGTCCCGTTTGACCCCAAGCACACCATGTATGTCTGGGTGGACGCCCTGAGCAACTATATTTCCGCCCTGGGCTATGGCAACGAGAAGTACCACGACTACGACAAGTTCTGGCCGGCAGACCTGCACATGGTGGGCAAGGAGATCCTCCGCTTCCACACCATCCTGTGGCCGGCCATGCTGATGGCTCTGGACCTGCCGCTGCCCAAGCGCGTGTTTGGCCATGGCTGGCTGCTGATGAACGGCGGCAAGATGTCCAAGTCCGTGGGCAACGTCGTGGACCCCGTGGTCCTGTGCGACCGCTACGGCGTGGATGCCATCCGCTATTTCCTGCTGCGTGAGATCCCGTTCGGCAACGACGGCATGTTCACCAACGAGGCCCTCATCAACCGCATCAACAGCGACCTGGCCAACGACCTGGGCAACCTGCTCAGCCGTACCGTGGCCATGTGCGAGAAGTACTTCGGCGGCACCGTCCACCATGTGGCAGGCACCGAAGCCATTGACACCGAGCTGGAAACCATGGTCAACGAGCTGGTCTCCAAGGTTTCTGCCGATATGGACAACCTGACCATTCCCCAGGCCCTGATGGAGATCTTCGCGGTCATTCAGCGCGCCAACAAGTACATCGACGAGACCGCTCCCTGGGCTCTGGCCAAGGACGAGGCCAACAAAGCCCGTCTGGAGAGCGTGCTCTACCACCTGTGCGAGGCCCTGCGCGTGGCTGCCGTCCTGCTGAACGCTTACCTGCCCTCCACCGCTCCCAAGATGATGGAGCAGCTGGGCCTGGATGCTTCCGCCCTCGACCTGAGCAAGACTGTTTACGGTGCGCAGGAGACCTACACCGTCCACAAGGGCGACGCTCTGTTCCCCCGCATCGACGTGGCCAAGGAGATCGCTTATCTGAAAGAGCAGGACGAGAAGCGCAAGGCCGCTGCCGCTGCCGCCAACAAGGCCAAGGAAGAGGCCGCAAAACCCGCCGCCTCCAAGGAGGACGCTGCTGAGAGCAGTGTAGACTTCACCCACGAGGAAGAGATCGACTTTGACACCTTCTGCAAGGTGGAGCTGCGCGTGGCTGAGGTGCGCGCCTGCGAGAACCTGAAAGAGAGCAAGAAGCTGCTCCACCTGACCGTCTTCGATGGTGAGCGCGAGCGCTGCATCCTCTCCGGCATTGCCAAGTGGTTCAAGCCGGAAGACCTCATCGGCAAGAAGATCGGTATCGTGTGCAACCTGGCACCCCGCCCCATGATGAAGGGCAAGTATGTCAGCGAAGGCATGATCTTCGCCGCGGACACCGCCGACGGCGGCTGCTCCATCGCATTCTACGGCGACGACACCCCGGTCGGCAGCCGCATCCACTGAGCGGATGCCGAACATGGAAAATTCCCGCTCGGCCAAACTGGACGCCATCTTCGGGACGCCCCTCTTCGCGGTGCTGCTGGCCATCGGCTGCAATGTGCTGTGGGGTTCGGCGTTCCCGTTCATCAAGATGGGCTACCGCCTGTTTGCGATCGAGACCAGTGATACGGCCTCCATCCTCTGCTTTGCCGGGGTCCGGTTCATGCTGGGCAGCCTGCTGGTGCTGGCAGGAAGCCTGATCCTGGAGGGCAAACTCCCGCAGCCGCCCTGCGGCAAAGTCTTGGGCGAGTGCTGCGCCCTGGGCCTGTGGCAGACCACAGCCCAGTATGCGTTCTACTATATGGCCGTTGCCCTGCTAACGGGTGCCTTTGGCGGCATCCTCAACAGCACCCAGAGCTTTCTGGGCGTCATCTTCGCCCATTTCCTCTATGGCGATGCCGACCGGATGACACCGGCCAAAACGCTGGGCTGCGTGCTGGGCTTCGCCGGGGTGCTCATCGGCACCATCGGCAACCACGGCGGCGGAAGCGCCTGGGGCGTGTTCTGTATGCTGCTGGCCACGGTCATTTTTACCCTGTCCGGCCCGTGGAACAAGTCCGTGACGAAAAAAGCGGACAGCTTTGCGGTCTGCTTCCTCAACCTGTTCGTGGGCGGGCTGGCTCTGCTGCTGATCGGTCTGGCACTGGGCGGCAGCCTCCACCCGCAGAGCGCTCTGGGCCTGCCGGTGCTGCTTTATCTGGCGTTCATCTGCGGCGCGGGCTATGTCATCTGGGCCCTGCTGATGAAGAACAACCCCGTCAGCCGCATTGCCATCTTCGGGTTCGTGAACCCGGTGGTCAATGTGCTGCTGAGCGCTCTGCTCAACGGCGAACCGCTGTTCCGCTGGCAGTACCTGGGGGCGCTGGTCTTCGTCTGCGTGGGCATCTGGCTGGTGAACAAAGCCCCTGCCCAAAAGGGGGTGCGCTGATGGGCCCTATTTTTGATACCCATGCGCATTACAGCGCCCATGCCTTTGACACCGACCGTTACGCCCTGCTGGACAGCCTGCCCGATCAGGGCGTGGTGGGCGTCTGTGAGCAGGCCACCCACTCGGGCGATGCCCCCAAAGTGCTGGAGCTGGCCCACCGCTACCCGTGGGTGTATGCGGCCATCGGCATCCACCCGGAAAGCCTGCTGGCTGCGGAGGACTGCGGTGAGGAGGGCCCGGCCCCGACCATCTCCGTCTACGGCGGGGACTGGGCGGCGGAGATGAAAGCCCTTGCGCCCTACTACGACGACCCCAAGGTGGTGGCCGTGGGCGAGTGCGGGCTGGACTACCACTGGCCCGTGCCCAGGGACGCCCAGCTGGCCCTGTTTGAGGCAGAGCTCCGGCTCAGCCTGGAGCTGGGCAAGCCCATCATCGTGCACGACCGCAGCGCCCACGCCGATGTCTACGCTCTGTTGAAAAAATACCAGCCCAGAGGCATCGTCCACTGTTATTCCGGCAGTGCGGACGACGCGGAATGGCTGGCAGAGCAGGGGCTGTACTTCGGCTTTGGCGGGGCCTGCACGTTCAAGGGTGCCAAGCGGGCGGCCAAGGCCATTGCGGCCCTGCCGCTGGAGCGGATCGTTCTGGAAACGGACTGCCCCTACATGGCCCCGGAGCCCGTGCGCGGCACCCGCTGCGACAGCTCCCTCATCCGCTACGTGGGCGAGTACATCGCCGCTGTAAAAGGCGTGGAGCCGGAAACCGTTTTCCGCGTGACTGCCGAAAACGCCAAGCGGGTCTATCAGCTGTAACGGCTTTGCCCTCTCAGGCGCTTACGCGCCAGCTCTCCCAATGGGAGAGCCAAGAGCGTCTTTATGAAAGGCAAAAGCTAATCTTTAGCTTCTGTATAAAGCAAGAAAATATATCCTAATTGTTTATAAGGAGACATCTATTATGAAAGCTCGTATCCCCAAACATCGTGAGTTCATCATCAACTTCCCCGACAGCATCCCCGAGGCAAAGGCCAACGAGGGCTGGGCAAAGCTGCAGCAGATCGTGGAGGACTACAAGAAAGCCCACAACGGCGCTTCTGTCTACGCTCCTACCTTTATTGAGGACTGCGAGGCTGACGTCAAGAAGCTGCAGGAAGAGTATGGCTTCGAGTACACCGTTGAGTACGTTCAGTAATTTTTAAAAGCGTTTCTACAAAAAGGGGGCTGTTCCCGGATGGGAACAGCCCCTTTTTTCATTGTCCGATTTCATGATTCGCTTCCACCTTGCTCAGCAGGATGCGGTCATTGTCCAGCGCCTTACCGGCGTTCTCACGGAACTTCTCCAGCAGATCGTCCACGGTCATCTTGCCGCGGGCCTCGCCCTTGACGTCAAAGACGATCCGGCCCGCATCCATCATGAGGGTGCGGTTGCCCAGCTCCAGCGCCTGATGCATGTTGTGGGTGACCATGAGGCAGGTGATCTTTTTCTCCGCCACGATGCTCTTGGTCAGCTCCAGCACTTTCTCGGCGGTGGCCGGGTCCAGGGCGGCGGTGTGCTCGTCCAGCAGGAGGAGCTTGGGGGTGACGAGCGTTGCCATCAGCAGGGTCAGCGCCTGCCGCTGGCCGCCGGAAAGCAGGCCCACCGGCTGCTTCATCCGGTCTTCCAGCCCCATGTTGAGCAGGGCCAGCTTCTCACGGAAGATCTCTTTGTCCTTGCGGGAGATGCGGGAGAAGATGGCGTGGGGCGCGGTTCCGGCCCGCAGGTAAGCCAGCGCCAGATTTTCTTCAATGGTCATATTGGGGGCCGTGCCCTTGAGCGGGTCCTGGAACAGGTGGCCGATGACCTTGCTGCGCTGGTACTCCGGCGCAAACGTGATGTTCTCCCCGCCCAGATAAATGCTGCCTTCATCCGCAATGAAGCCGCCGGTGATGGCGTTGAAGAGGGTGGATTTACCGGCGCCGTTGGAGCCCACGATGGTGGCGAAATCACCCGCTTCCATCGTAAGACTGACGCCGTTCAGAGCCACTTTTTCATTGACGGTGCCGGGGTTGAACGTCTTGTGGAGGTTTTGCAGTTCCAGCATTTCCATCTCAGACCGCCTCCTTTTTCTGTGCCGCATGTTTCCGCTTTTCAAAGGCGAAGTGTGCCTGGATGGCGGGCATCGAGATGGCCACGGCCACGATGATGGCGGAGACCAGCTTCATGGCTGCTGCCGGGACATTGAACCGCAGCGCCACCGCCACGATAAAGCGGTACAGACAGCTGCCGAAGACGACGCCCAGCACCCGGCGCAGCATGGTGCGCTTGCCCACCAGCGTTTCGCCGATGATGAGGGAGGCCAGCGCAATGGTGACCATGCCGGTGCCCACGTTGATGTCGCAGCTCTTCTGGTACTGGGCCAGCAGGCCGCCGGAGAGGGCGGTCAGGGCACCGGAGATGCACAGGCCCACCGTGATGGTGAATGCAGGGTTGATGCTGGACGCCCGCACCATGGCGGCGTTGTCACCGGTGGCCCGGATGGAAAGGCCAAGCCGGGTACCCAGGAAGCCGATCATTGCCGCGCCAGCCAGCGCGATGACCGCTGCAGCCAGCACCAGCTTATACCAGCCGCCGGTAAAGGCCAGCGCGCTCTTGGCGATGGAGAAGACCGTGTCCGTCTTGACCAGCGACAGGGTGGAGGAGAACCCCATGACCGCCAGGTTGATGGTGTACAGGCCGGTGTTGACGATGATGCCCGCCATGATGCTCTCCACACCGAGGCGGGTCTGCAAAAAGGCTGTCACGAAACCGGAGCACACGCCCGCCGCCATGGCCGCCAGCAGCGCCAGGAACGGGTGCCCTGTCAGCGCCACCTGACACGCCACGGCGCAGCCCAGGGTAAAGCAGCCGTCGGTGGACAGGTCCGCAATGTTCAGGATGGAATAGCTCAGAAACAGCGCCAGCGCCACCAGGGCGTAAATGCAGCCCAGCTCCAGCGCGGTCTGAATGACATTGAGCGAAAAGATACTCGCCAGCATGTGTGTGCTCCTTATTGTAAATTCTTTACTGCTTTGGCTCCCCTGGCAGGGGAGCTGTCTGCCGCAGGCAGACTGAGAGGTTTAGAAATTCTCTGCCGTCTCCACTTCCACGACCTCGGTGCAGTAGGGCTTGAACGCCTCTTTCACGGTGTCGAGGGAGAGGCCGAGGGCGGCGCAGGTCTCGGTGTTGATGGTGGCAATGCCGTTGTCAAAGGTCTGGAACGGCAGGTCAGCGGGGGTCTTGCCATCGCAGAGCAGCTCCACCACCATATCGGCGGTGGCCTCGCCCAGCTGGACGTAATCGACGCCGTAGCCCACGAACGCGCCGTTCAGCGCGAAGCTGTCGGCACCGGTATAGTGCTGGACGCCTGCCTCGGCAAAGGTCTCATAGATGGAGAGCTCCGCGGTCATCACGGTGTTGTCCGTGGGGGTGAAGACGGCCTTGACGCCGGAAGCAATGAGGGCCTCGGCAGCCATCTGGACCTCGGCGGTGGTGGTGCCGTTCTTTTCAATGTACTTGATGCCCTTTTCGTCACAGAATGCCTTGGCGTCGGCAATGGCCTGGGTGGAGGCATCCTGGCTCAGGTCGTACAGCAGGCCGATGGTGTCGATGTCCGGGTTGACGGCCAGGATCAGGTTCATAATGGCGTCCGTGTTCAGGGCATCGGAGGTACCGGTGATGTTGGGCTCGGTGTCAAAGCCGGCTGCAGCCGGGTCGGTAACGGCGGAGTAGACCACCGGGATATCGGTGTCTTCCACAGCGGCCAGCATGGTGGCGGCGGTGGGGGTGGCAACGGCCACGATGACATCCACGCCATCGGCCACGAGGTCGGCACCGATCTGGTTCAGGTTGGTCTGATCGGCCTGTGCGTTGGCGTAGTAATCGGCGTAATCAAAGGTGACACCTTTCTCCTTGGCCACTTCGTCCAGGCGGCTCTCCACCGACGCAACGATCTGGTTCAGGGAAGCATGATCCACGTAGTTGACGATGCCCACTTTAAAGGTCTGGCCTGCGGCGGCCTCGCTGGCAGCGGCAGAAGATGCCACACTGGAAGCAGTGGCACTGGAAGCGGTGCTGCTTGCGGACGAGCCGCAGCCCGTCAGGCCCAGTGCGGAGACAACAGCGGCAGCGGAAGCCGCTTTCAGGAAGCTGCGGCGAGAGATCCTATTCATGGTTTTCATAGCGGTTGCTCCTTTCCCTGGAGCGGGCGGCCCAAATGATAAATAAAAAACCCGCTCCACTTGCGGGACGGGCTTTTGTTCTCATATAACAAAACGACCCTGTCCCTGTGTGTTCATCCACAAGGACAGAGTCGAAAAATTCGATTCTGCGGTGCCACCTTGCTTGCCCTGCTCATTTCCCAGATTGGAAACGGCAAGAGCCTCTCAACGGAGAGCCAACACTCCCCTGCCCTGTAACGGAGGCTTCCGTCCCAAGCTACTGCGGCGTTTCTGCCTTTTTGCCCGGCCCTCGGCGGCCCACGAATCTCTGCCCCGCTCTCGCCCGTTTTCACTGTCCGGGCTCACTGCAGACGCGCTGTGCAGGTTCTCTTCCGCCTCATTGGTTTGATTGCATTATACACTTTATCTGCGTAAAGTCAAGAGGGAAATTTTCTTTTTTGCAAAAATTTGTCCACAGAATTTTTCACGTTTCCTCATTCGAGATTGAGCTTATTTTTCATCAGCCAGCAGGTGAGGATAAAATACACCGCGCCAAATACCGCCGTGATGGCAAACGAAGCCGCAAAGAAGATCAACGTGCTGTGGTTCGCCGCCTCGCTCACGATGGTGTCACCGGCAGAGCCCATGAGGATGCGGACAAAGCCGCCTGCATTCAGCAGGTTTTCCACCCGGCCCTGTCCCCAGCTCATCAAAAAGAACGCGCCCACGCTGGCCACGCCGTTGTGGGCCCGGAACAGATGGCCCACCATGCAGGCGGCATAGATGCACAGCATCGTGCAGAGCATCCGGGCATAGCACAGGAGGGCCGTCCAGAGCAGGATCGCCAGCAGATCTCCCTCAAAGCTCGTCCGCAGGGCTGCCCAATCATCCAACAGATTGCTGAGGTCCAGCTGGGTGAAATCCGCTCCCACACAGAACATGACGACGAGGGAAACCACACCCACCACGGCGCTGGCCAGCAGCCAGACCGCACTGGAGATCAGCTTGGAACCCACCAGCTGGGCCTCCGTCACGGGCAGGGTATGCATCAGGTAGCCCTCCCGGCCCAGCAGATTTTTGGTAAAGCGCTGGATCACCGTGACAATGGTGACGATGACGAGTGCCATGACCAGCAGGCTGTAGATCGTCACGCCAATTTCAAAGACATGGCTCTGGGCAGCGACTCTATCCCCCCGGAGCGAGAAGCCGATGAGACCTGCCGCGGCCAGCAGGGCCAGATAGATGCCGCCGTAGGTACGGGCCGTGGCCCGGAACTCATACTTCAGTAAATTTTTCAGCATTTGAATCCCTCCCGGAAATACTCATCCACACTCATGCCTTCCGTCTCCCGGATCTCATCCACGGTGCGGTGGGCAAAGATCTTTCCCTCTTTCAGGAAGATGGCCTCGTCCAGCACCGGCTCAATGTCCCCGATCAGGTGCGTGGAGATGACCACGGTGGCGTCCTCGCTGTAGTTGGAGAGAATGGTGTGCAGGATGTAATCCCGCGCCGCCGGGTCCACACCGCCAATGGGTTCGTCCAGCAAATAGAGCTTTGCCGCGCGGCTCATGGCCAGGATCAACTGCACTTTTTCCTTGTTGCCCTTGGAGAGAGTCTTGAGGGGGGCCTTGGGGTCCAGCTCCAACTTGGCCAGCATCTCGCCCGCCCTGGCGGGGTCAAAATCGGCGTAGAAATCGTGGAACATTTCCACCAGCTGCTCCACACGCATCCAGTCCGGCAGCCAGGCGGCGTCCGGCAGGTAAGAAACGATCTCTTTCGTGGCCGGGCCGGGCACACTGCCCGCAATGGTAATGCTGCCCTCCGTAGGCTGCAGCAGACCGTTGGCCAGCTTCATCAGGGTAGTCTTTCCGCTGCCGTTGGGCCCCAGCAGGCCGATGATCTTTCCCGGCTCCAGGTGCAGGTCCACATGATCCAGCGCCCGTTTTTTGCCGTAGGCCTTGCTCAGGCCGGTGCAATTCAAAAGCTCAGTCATGGTTTGTTTCCTCCTTCTCATTCCAGCGCTCCAGCAGGACGGCGGCCTGTTCCGGGCCGTAGCCGATGCCGCGCATCTTCTCCAGAAATTCGGCGGTCAGGTTCCGGGCCGCCTCGGCACGCAATTGTTCGATCAACGCTCTATCCTCCGTCACATAACGGCCCGCGGTGCGCTCGGTGCGCACCAGGCCCTCGTTCTCCAGCTGGGCAAGCGCCCGCTGCATGGTGTTGGGGTTGACCCCGGCGGCGGCGGCAAGGTCGCGCACCGAGTCCAGATGCCCGCCGGGTGGGTAAATGCCTGCTAAAATTTTTGCCTTGAGCCGTTCCACCAGCTGAGCATAAATGGGGCGGCTGGAGTCAAACTGTTCGGCCATGGGATCATCTCCTTGTGTTGCTGTATTAAGCGTCTAATACAATAATACTCATTTTTCAAGCTGTGTCAAGGGCATAATACAATTTTAAGCAAAAATTTTAAGCAAAAATAAAGGCAGAAGCCTTTGGGGAAAGCTTCTGCCTGGATCAAACTCGATTCTTTTCCTGATGACTTACGCCGCCGCGCTGGCGCTGCCTGCATCTGCCTCAGCACTGTCCGCGCCGGCCTCCCCGGAAGCCGCCTCGTTTCCCGAAGCAGCGTCTGCTTCCACACTCTGAGCGGCAGGCTCCTCCGCGGCGCTGTCGCTGTCGGCCACGGCGGACGCGGAATCCGCCGTGCTGGCCAGAATGGCGTCCTGCACTTCATGCTCCTCCATCTGCGCCGAGGCGCTGGCCGGGGAGCTCTCGGCGGAGGATTCCGGCTTCGTCTCGCTGTCGGTCAGGCCGGTGAGATACCAGCTGCCGCTCTGGCGGGTGAAGAGATAATCCATATACTTGGTGGGCGTGTCAGACGAGGCGTTCAGGATGCTGTCGTCCGCGCTCTGGGTGGGGATGTAGCCCACCGTGACGTGGAGCTTGCCGCCCTTTTTGAAGAGCTTTGTCACGGTGGCGCGGTAACTGCCCACGCTGCCCGTGACCGGGATCTTGTAGCACTGGGTGGTCTCGTCGAACTCGATGGTCATGTCGTCCATCTCAAAGCTCTTGTGGGTCATCTTGAAGCTGGGGCCCACCAGCTTTGCCAGATAGGCGTCTACATCCACCGAGGGGATCAGCAGCTGCTCGGTGTCCGGGTCGGTGTTGTAGTGGTCAAAATTGCCCTGGGTCTCCTGGATGTTATACACACAGCCCCAGACAGCCGCCTCCCGCAGGGTCAGGTCGTCGATGTTTTCAATGCCGTCAAAGGGGAGCGGGTCAAACAGGACAAGGCCCTCCAGCTTATCTTCATATTCTTCTTTCTGGGCCGTATCGTCAAACAGCTTTGCCACGGCACGCACGCCGGAGCGCAGCACCGTCACCGCGCCGATCAGCACCAGTACCGCCACCAGCAGCCCAAGGGCCTGCCGGGCACGGCGGCGGTGCAGCCGGGCGTGCTCTTCCGGGGTCATATAATTTTTCATAGGGTATCGTCTCCAAGAATGTAAGTTTTCTGCACTCCACAGTATACCACAATCTGCCCGCAGGTGCAAAACCCGGGCCGTGGATTTTTTGTGAAAGCGCGTGGTTATTCCCAGGTCTTCCAGACATCGGGCTGGTAGCCCACGGTGGCCTTGCGCCCGTTGCGCACAATGGGCGTGAGCAGCAGCTGCTGATTTTCAAACAGCTTATCCTCTTTCTGCCAGTCGATGAGAGCGTCCAGCAGCGCCAGCGTCTGCTTGTCTTTCGCGTTGGGGTTCACCATCTTTTCCCAGCCGCCCAGGGCCCGGGCCACATTGTCAAACTCGCCCCGGCTCATGCCTTTTTCTTTCAGGTCGATCATCTGGAACTTGATGCCCCGCTCCTTGAAATACCGCTGGGCCTTTTTGGTATCAAAGCACTTGGTGGTGCCGAAGATCTGAATGTTCATGGTTTGTCCTCCTGTCGTCCGTAAAAGTTATTGTACCACACCGCGCACAAAAAGCCCAGCATATTTCCCTGCGAAACGGGGAAAATAAAGCCATCCAAAGGAGGATTGGTTTTATGAGAGCATTCGTAGACCCCGACCTGTGCATCGGCTGCACCCAGTGCGCGGGCATCTGCCCCGCCGTGTTCACGATGGAGGGCACACTGGCCGTGGCGCTGGTGGGCGAGATTCCCGGCGAGGAAGTGCCCGCCGCCGTGGATGCCGCCCAGGCCTGCCCCGTCAGCGCCATCCGCATGGAGGAGAGCTGAGTCTTCTCCCAAAATCACCGGGAAGCAATTGCCTCCCGGTGATTTTCTTTGGGCGGGTTTTGTGCTATACTATAAGGTGTGAAAATTTGTAACGGAGGATAAGAAACGATGCGTTTACTGGTCATTGACGGCAACAGCATTGCCAACCGTGCGTTTTTTGGCATCAAGCTGCTGACCACCAAGGACGGCCGCTATACCAACGCCATTTATGGCTTTTTGAATATCCTGCTCTCCCTGCTCAAGGAGTGCGACCCCGACGAGGTGGCCGTGGCGTTCGACCTGCGGGCCCCCACGTTCCGCCACAAGATGTATGACGGCTACAAGGCCACCCGCCACGGGATGCCCGAAGAGCTGGCCCAGCAGATGCCGGTGCTGAAAGAGCTTCTGGCCGACCTGGGCTACCGCGCCGTGACGGCCGAGGGCTGGGAGGCCGACGACATTCTGGGCACCCTGGCTGCTGCCTGCGACGCCCGCAAGGACGACTGCTACCTGGCCACCGGAGACCGCGACAGCCTACAGCTGGTGAGCGAGAGCACCACCGTCCTGCTGGCCGCCACCGCCATGGGCCGGAGCAAGACCATCACCATGGATGTGGACGCCATCCACGAGAAATACGGCATTGAGCCCAAACAGCTCATCGAGGTGAAGAGCCTGATGGGCGACACCTCCGATAACATCCCCGGCGTGCGGGGCATCGGGGAAAAAACAGCCCTGAACCTGGTGCAGAAATTCGGCACGCTGGAAAATGTTTACGCCCACATCGACGACCCCGTCATCAAGCCCAAGCAGCGGGAGCATCTCTTGGAGTGCAAGGCAGATGCCGAGCTGAGCCATGTGTTGGGCACCATCCGCACCGACGCCCCCATTGAGACGGCTGAGGGTGCCTATAAAGTGGGCGAGGGCAACAAGGCCGAGGCCGTGCGGCTGCTGCAGGAGCTGGAGATCCACTCCCTCATCCCCCGGTTCGGGCTGGACAACGTGGCTCCGGCCACGGCCCCCGAGGAAGTGCCCACGGAAGAAGCCGAGATCGGCATTCTGCCCCTGACCCCCGCCGGACATTATCTGGTGGCCGCCCGCCCCGCCGTGATGGGCAAACAGGGCACCAAAAATGTCATCGTCCAGCCGGAGGCCTGGTACGCCGTGCAGGACAGGACCGTTTTCCCCCTGAGCGACGACGAGCTGGTCCGCCTGCTGGATGACCCCGCCGTGACGCTGGACGTCTTCTACTCCGCCCCCCTCTACGCCAAGGCCATGGCGGCCGGCGGCTGGGGCAGCAGCATCGTCTGGGACGGCAAGCTGGCCGCCTATCTGCTGGACGCCTCGGCCTCCAAGTATCAGATCTCGGAGCTGGCCGTGAGCTACCGCGCCAAGGCAGCGTTCACCTGCGAGGAGTGGCCGGATGCCGGATCCCTGGCGGATCTGTTTGCCAAGATGAAAGCCGAGATCACGGCCTGCGGCGAGGACGACCTGTACCATGACATCGAGTTCCCGCTGGCCCAGGTGCTGGCCGATATGACCCGCACCGGCATTCTGGTGGACAAAGGCGGCATTGAGGAGTTTGGCGTCCGGATGCGCACCGAGCTGGCCCAGGTGCTGGGCCGCATCCAGATGGAGACCGGCAGCACCAGTTTCAACCCCAACAGCCCAAAGCAGCTGGGCGAGATGCTCTTTGATACCCTGGGCCTGCCCCACGGCAAAAAGACCCAGCGGGGCTGGTCCACGGACGCCGAGACGCTGGAAGCACTGCGGGATTACCCGCTGGTGGAAGACATTTTACAATACCGTGCCTACCAGAAGCTGAACTCCACCTATGTGGAGGGTCTGCTGAAAGTCATCGGCGAGGATGGCCGCATCCATACCCGGTTCAACCAGACCGAGGCACGCACCGGCCGCCTCTCCTCCGATAACCCCAACCTGCAGAACATCCCCATCCGCACCGAGCTGGGCAGCCAGCTGCGGGCCTACTTTATTGCAAAGCCGGGCTGCGTGCTGGTGGACGCCGATTACAGCCAGATCGAGCTGCGTATCCTGGCCCATGTCACCGGCGACGAGCACATGCAGAACGCGTTCCGCAGCGGGGAGGATATCCACCGCAGCACCGCCGCCAAAATTTACGGCATCCCCCAGAGCGAGGTAACGCCCCGGCTGCGCTCCTCCGCCAAGGCCATCAACTTTGGCATCATGTACGGCAAGGGGGCCTACAGCCTTTCCAAGGACATCGGTGTCTCGGTGAAAGAGGCCGACGCGTTCCTCAAAAACTATCTGGCCGCGTTTCCCAAGGTGGACGGCTACATGGAAAAGACCATTGCCGACGCCAAGGACTGCGGCTATGTTTCCACCCTGTTTGGCCGCCGCCGCGCCCTGCCGGAGCTGAGCAGCTCCAACCGGAACATCCGGGCCAGCGGCGAGCGGATGGCCCGCAACACCCCCATCCAGGGCACCGCTGCCGATGTCATCAAGCTGGCCATGGTGCGGGTCTGGCGGCGGCTGCGGGACGAAAAAATGGAGAGCCGCCTCATCCTGACCGTCCACGACGAGCTCATCGTGGAAGCGCCGGAGGCCGAGGCGGCCAAGGCAGCCTCCATCCTGCGGGAAGAGATGGAGGGCTGTGTACACTATGCTGTGCCCCTGAGCACCGAGGTGCATGAGGGCAAAAACTGGCTGGAGGCCCATTAAACTGTTATGATCGTATTAGGAATCGAATCCACCTGCGACGAGACCGCCGCATCCCTCGTGGAGGACGGGCGGCATCTGCTGAGCAACGTCATCTCCACCAGTGTGAAAGAACAGGCGCTCTACGGCGGCGTTGTGCCCGAGATCGCCAGCCGCCGCCACTGCGAGTTCATCAGCGCCACCGTCAAAAAGGCCCTGCTGGACGCCGGTAAGACCATCGACGACGTGGACGCTGTGGCCGTCACCTTTGCGCCCGGCCTCATCGGCGCGGTGCTGGTGGGCGTCAACTTTGCCAAGGGGCTGGCCTACTCGGCGGGCAAACCGCTGGTGCCCGTGCATCACCTGCGGGGACACATTGCAGCCCTTTACCTCACCCACCCGGAGCTCAAGCCGCCGTTCCTCTGCCTCGTGGCCTCCGGCGGCCACAGCCACATTGTGGAAGTGCTGGACTACACCCACTACCACATTCTGGGCCACACTGTGGACGACGCGGCCGGCGAAGCCTTTGACAAGGTGGCCCGGACGCTGGGCCTGCCCTACCCCGGCGGCCCCAGCGTGGCCAACGCCGCCAAGACCGGCAACCCCAAAGCCTACCGCCTGCCCGTCCCCCATGTGGAGGGCAAATACAACGTGAGCTTCTCCGGCCTCAAAACCGCCGTGCTGAACGAAGTGAATCAGGCCCAGATGAAAGGCACGGAGGTCCATGTGCCCGACCTGGCCGCCAGCTTTCAGGAGCGCATTGCAGGCATTCTGGCCGAAAAGCTGCTGCTGGCCGCGGCCGACACCGGAGCCAAGCAGGTCTGTCTGGCGGGCGGCGTGGCTGCCAACGGACGGCTGCGCCAGCTGGTGAACGATGGGGCCCAGAAGCTGGGTGCTAAGGTCTACCTGCCGGAGCTCAAGTTCTGCGGGGACAACGGTGCCATGATCGCCGCTCAAGGATATTACCAGTACATGGCCGGGCACACCGCCGGGCTGGAGCTCAACGGCCTGCCCACCCTGCCCATTGATTACGAATAAGACGAATCAGCAGATACGCAAAAACGAGGAGCCGCAGGGCTCCTCGTTTTTTATGCTCTGTTACCGGATGTCTTTGCCAAAGTAGAGGCCCACTTCCCCGATCTTCTTTTTGCGGAGGAGGAAGAAGGTGGGGATGAGATAGACCAGCACGGAAAGCAGCATGGTGGAATCGTAGCTGCTCACGGCAGTGGACATATTCTCGGTGCCATACAGGCCGCCCGCCAGCAGAGAGGCGGCGTCCTGCGCTCCATGCAGGAAAACCAGCACCCACAGGTTGCCCGTGCGGAAGTAGATGGCCGCAAACAGCACGCCCAGCGAGCCCGCAAACACGCACTGCATCAGCACGCCAAAGGGAGCGCTGGACAGGATGTTGGTCAGGTGCGCCCCGCCGAAAAAAAGCCCGGACAGCAGGCAGGCTTTCCAGATGCCCGCACGGCTGGTGCCGAAGTGCTCCAGCAGGGTCTGGGCGATGACGCCCCGGAAGAGAAATTCCTCCGCCACGCCCACCGTGAACATCCCGATGAAATACCACGCGATCTGCCAGCCGGTGCGCAGGGGCCGGTCGGTCGGCATCCCGAACAGCAGCTTGCCGTAGAGGGTGTAGCAGATCATGGCAAAGGGGAACATGCCCACCAGGATGCCATTGAAAAAGCCGCTGCCCCGGCGGCGGAGCAGCCCCAGATTGTCGGTCTTCTTTAAAAAGAACACGGCCACCAGCGCTCCCAGCAGCTCCTGAATGGCGCTGAGGAAATAATCGTCCACCCGGGTCAGGTCCACTCCCAGTAGGACCAGCAGCAGGACCAGCAGCACCGGCACCACCATCAGCACGGCAAGGAACACCACTTCCGTCAGCAGGCAGTACCCCACCGGGTGCGCCCTGCGCAAGCGTTTCAACATCAGCAAAACCTCCCGTTCATTCGTGGCTCTATTCTAACATACTTTTCCATCCGGCGCAAATTTCCGCACCCGGAAAACGGGCTGCGAAAAAATCCGAAAAAATGGTTGACAACCACCGGGCAATATAGTATAATATCCCTTGTCAGCGGCGGACACCGCTCCTGACAAAACCGAATATTGGGGATTTGCATAGTGGTAGTGCGGTAGACTCTGACTCTACTTGTGGGAGTTCGATTCTCTCATCCCCAACCAAACCGCAGTCAATTGGCTGCGGTATTTTCGGGGCATAGCGCAGTTGGTAGCGCGCCTCGTTCGGGACGAGGAGGCCGTGGGTTCAAATCCCGCTGCTCCGACTGAAAAAGCACGTTGGTTTGATGAAAACTGATGTGCTTTTTTGTTTGTCCGGCAAAATGACGAACCAATTTTGAAAAAGTTCCAAAAATATTCCAAAAATTATCTCAGATGCAAGTAAGGTAATCCGCTGGGGGCTGACTCTAGCGGATTTTGTTTTTGTAAAGGAAACCATGGGCCAACTCCCCAAAGTGACCATTTGCAATTTTGCAATGTTGATGATATCCGATGTAGATACGATGAAAAAGGCCAAAATACGCTTTGCAAGGTTGATGCTGAGATTGCAAAGTTGAATCATGAATCTTGAGCAGTTCCGCCGGGTAGTGGGGCTGCTTTTTTGTCTCTGTGGGCATAAAAGTACCCGCGTCTCTGCCAGGAGAAGCGGGCGTGGTTAAAAAGTAGATTATACATCTGTGTAAGACGGGATTTCGGATAGTTCTTGAACATGGCGTAATACAGCAGATCGTCCCTTATCATTCATTACGGCCATCAGTTGGAGGACTTTTTGCACATTTGGGTCCTGAAAGTCTGGATAAGGCGTAAGAAGATCAGTTTGCTTTGGAAATAGTTGACTCAGGACTTCGTCTGTTGACACAAGATACTTGTCAATAACAATTTTCACTTGTTCACTGGCCCAAAGCCTTTTTAGTAAAGGAGTTATGGTGTTACCTGCTGTTTTTTCTTCAAGAACTTTATCGTCCAAATAGCCTTTCAATTCTTCAGCAGCATCATGAACTCTTTCCTCGTGCGCGACAAATAAATCGGCATAGCTAACAGGTTCCCCTTGCCGAAGAATTTCCTCGCAATCTGGATTTAGTGCCAGCGCAATGCGCTTCATCGTGTCAGGTTTTGGATTACGCTTATCTTTTTCCCACTGAGCTATGCCAACAGGAGAAATATTAAGCCTTTCTGCAAGTTGCTTCTGTGTGAGTCCACTTTTTTTTCGTGCGTACAGTAAAAAACTTCCAATGCCCATTGTACCTTACCTCCTACCTATAGAATACCATGAGAAAATCAAAAAATCAAGAAAAAGAATAACAAAAAGCTTGACATTCTTCTACCTGTATGGTATTATTCATAAACAAAATCAAAACATTATGAAAAAGAATTATGAGGACAGAGCGATGAACGTACCAATTTTGCAGGCAGCCAATGTGCCTATCGAGGCGAGAAGCCTCCCAGTTCCCAGCACCCCACTACCTATTACTAATAGAGAGCCCCCAGACCAAGGCACAGAGGTGACAGTTCTGACCCCGGACGGCAGCGGATTCCAACTGATGAGCGCCGTCAAGGCCAAGGAAGTCGAGTGGGTTGTGCCCAATTTGATTCCAAAGGGAGAGGTCTCCATTCTCGGCGGTGATGGTGGCGTAGGAAAGGGCTTATACATTGCTCAGTTAGTTTCCTATGTGACGGCTGGAAAGACCTCCGAGTTCTTCTCAGAGTCTCCCACCAGCACGGGAAACGTAGTGATCTTCTCAGCTGAGGACCAACTCGATTCGGTTTTGAGGCCGCGTCTGGAAGCAGCAGGCGCTGATCTTAATAAGGTATGGGCTGTTGAACCGGGAAGCTATTTTGAAGACGTGGGAGAAATGCCGTATCTGGACGACCCCAGAACAGTAAAACGGATTATTGCTGCACGCCCCTCATTGGTGATTTTTGACCCGATTCAACAATTTTTATCTCCAAAAGCTGAGCTGACCAGCCGAATGAAGATGAGAGAGGCAACCGCACCTTTGAGGGCTGCCGGAAGACAGCATGGATTTTCCGTACTCATGGTAGTACATACCAATAAGAGTGCGAATGTATCTGGGCGTAAGCGGCTGAGTGGTTCCGCAGACCTCTGGGACGTAGCGCGCAGCGTAATGATTATGGGGCGCACCAAGAACGAGGGCAAGGTCTACGTTTCCCATGAGAAAGTCAGCAACGCTACCCCGGCGGAGACAGTTCTGTTTACCATCGCGGAAGCAGAGGTACAGGGAGTTCCAACGGCACAGGCCGTGTTCGACTCAACCTCAGAGTGGAAAGATGCAGACTTTATCAACGAGAAGCCCACCCGGTCCACAGGAAAAGCGGACAATGTGCAGGAAATGATCATGACGGTCTTATCAGAAACTCCTACCGGGCAAATGGTCAGCAGCGAACTTCAAAAGCTGGTTATGGGCAGGGCACAATGTTGTGAGAGCACTTACAATCACGCACGAAGCACGCTAAGTCGAGCTGGGGTTATTGCCAATATCAGACAGGGTGCCAAAGGCGGAAGAGGCTGCTGCCTAACAGCCTTGTCTCAGGCGAAGCGATAAAGTTTGTAAACAACATAGAACCCTTGCAAATGAAAGGAAGTGATGCGATATGGACGGTTTGAATCGCCTAATGAGGCCCTAAGAATGCAAGAGGCTGTCTCGGCTTAATGGGCTGGTCGGAAAAGCCTGAATAACAACAGCCCAGAATATTTAAAAGGAGAAAATGTCATGATTTATACGTATGATGACACAGTGACAATTGAGACCGCTGGAAAAGATAATTTTGTGCCTGCTACTTGGGCATTAAGTAATCTTATAGAGGGAAAGACGCTCGTGGATGATGGATGTATCCGATCTATCGGACAAGGTTATAAGCCTCTTAGTGAGGGGATGACACTATACCTTGCAGACAATCCGAATTGGTGGCCCGATACTGATATCAGTATTATTCCCTTTTTGAGTGATGATGGAAGAGCACTACTGAAAATCGTATGTCACTCGACGCAAGGTGGAGTTAATCCCCCTGTAGAGGAAGAACCATTTGACGGAGAGGACGCTCCCTTGGAACCCGACGACGATTTTCCATTTTGAGGCAATCACATAACCAATCAATAGGAGCAAGTTTATGCATCTAGTCACACAAAAGGAAAACCGCCTTTCCTGTTCCAGCAGGAAAAGCGGCCTTAAGCGGGAATATCTATGCTTGCTATATTTCCGTTTCCTAGTGTATCAGAAAGCCGAACCATTTTCAACTAAAAATTTGGGCTGGCATATATCTTGACACCTTAATTTGCTAATACCGACGCATGGCCTGAGCCAAAACTTGGGCCATGTATTTTTATTATACAGGAGAAATATATGAGAACAAGATGGCCGTTTGGGGGCTTTTTTCTGAAACTGTCCGATGAGAAAAATGGGACACATGAGTATGAAGATTACCTAAGAGAGTGCAGGGAGCATCCCTTTACAGCCGAGGAGGAACGAGAGTGGGAAGAAAATTCGAGAAAAGCGCATGAGGAGTTGGCACGGATGTTTGAAGAGGCCGAGCAAAAAAGCGAAGCCGAAATCCACCCGATGTTAATCGAGTGCCCCTATGGCTGTGTAGAACCAGAGCCACCCGATTTGACGCTCTCCAGCCTGCCAAAAGAAACTCCATACGCGTGCAGCAATGAGGTTGAAAATGCATCACCGGATACCTCTGAAGAAGACTCCGTCGATATCGAAGTGGTACCACCTGAAGCTGTAGTCCTTATGCCTACACCCGCTCACTCTGCTGAAACGCCAAGATATCTGTCCGATAAAATCGGCGAAAGTTTTCAGGGCTGGGGAAATGGCCGTGTTCTTATGGATGCCGGGACAGGTTGCGGCAAAAGCGAATTCATTGTCCAAAAGTTGGCACGCTGGGCGGTTGACAAAATGATCGCTCATGAACCACACCGCATTCTTTGCCTCTGTCCTCTTACTGTACTTCATAAGGATTTGGAAAAGCGCCGTCGCGAAGCCTTTATACAGGAATTTGGTGAAGCCGTAGCCGACGATTGGGATGTGTACAAAGACGTTTTAACCGTCGAAACCTACCAGTACATCGAAAAGCTCTGCAAGAAAAATCCAGAACACTTGCAGAAATTTTTGGCAAGACATCAGATCATCGTGGCGGATGAATGCCATTATTGGTCGGAATTCTCGTCGTTCAACCCCAACACTCACTATTCATTACAGCTGCTCTTAGAGGCAGAGAACAATCATACTGTGGTTTATATGAGTGCGACAGGCCAGAAAACATGGAAACTTTTGGAAGATGTTAGTGGCCGTCAGCCAAGCCAAGTTTATCAGATGCCGCAAAGCTACCGCCATGTAAAAGCCGCCTATTTCTACAGCCGCTATAATTTGGTAACGATTCTAAAATCACTCCCGGCGGGGGAAAAAGCAATCGTATTTGTGGAGTTGGGCGACGACCTTGTTGAGATGCAGAAGATTTTTGGGGACGCCGCCGGATATTACTGTTCACCGAACAACGAGAAGTACCACAGAGAGTTTAGCAATCTGGCTGCCTGCATCAAGGATGGCGAAACCCAAAAGGACATTATATTTGCAACGAAAGCTATTGGTGTAGGAATTGGGCTTAAGGACCGCAACCTAAAGCATATCTTTATCGACCAGTGGAATCCTATCGAGGTGGCGCAATCGCTTGGGCGCAAACGGCCACTGGACGACGATGATACATGCACTGTTTATTTCCGAAATTACGGGCTGGATTGGTATTGGGGAACTAAAAGTGGGTTGAAGAAGTTCCGAAATATCTTGGAGAACAAACTCAAGCCAGCGCAAGCATATATGGCGGGCGAAGAGGAATTTAAAAACTATTTGATGAGTGCTGACGCGGAAGTCATCCAAAGCCGGATAGACAAAAGCAAATTATTGGAGCACAATGTGGTTGAGGGCTACCATCTTAATCCACTTGGTATGAGACAGGTGCAGGACGAGATCGACACCCTGAATGACATCATGGCAACAGACGACTATCCAAAATCATTCACCCAATACGCTCTGTTCGATTTGCACCAGCCCATCAAAGCATATCGTTTTAGAGACCTTGAGCAATGGCTCCACGCGCACTTGAATCAGCCAATGGAGAAAGAGCAGCTGCGTGAAAAGATTTTGCAGTTCGGCTATATTGAACCGTATAAAGACTATGATATTGGCCAAGCAAAATTAAACGATTATTTACTGGGCTACCATATCGAAATTATGAGTGGCAGAGACAAAAAGAGAAAAGGAAATAGAGATGGAACATTCTGGATGTTGACGCAAATCAGTGATTGAGTGGGGCAAAAATTATCCTATACTATATAGAAAGCAGTAGAAAAAATGCCCCAAGTCCACACAGACAAGCCGAAAAGCAGTGTATGATTCTATTCGACTCCAATGATCTGATTGCATAAATTTATCTGTGCACTCACAAAATCAGCCCTACTACTCATCACGAGCAGCGGGGCTTTGTTGTTGCCTGACTATGTATCACCACTCATATCCGCAGTTTTTACATTTGAACTGATGTTTGACCTTATTTGAAAAAATGCCGAACAGTGCGAAAGACACTGCTTTGGATGTACCGGAAATCTTTTCGATATCAGGGCTGCCACAGGTTGGACACTTGGGAACATATTTAGGTGTCGGCTTCTTTTCGGGTGGCTTACTCCCCTGCTCTGCTAAATATTTGCGGATCTGAGCATCGATACGATCTGCTTTTTCAAATTCTTTTGGTTCCGTATTAGGATCATATAATGGCTTGTATTCTTTAGGCTGTTTTATCTTTGATAAAATTTCAGCCTTTCCAGTATCATCTGCTTTTATCCATTTCTTATAATCTGTCAAAAGACATCCACAATAGATGCAGACAAATGTTGGCCACCAAGCTAAACGCCCGCAGTGCGGACAAATTTCGATTGTTTTATTATCCATAATTCTTTTTCTCCTCAAGAAAATTGATATTATCTTTCATGACGGCCTGCGGCGCTTAGAAGTTGCTGCCACAGTTCTTACAATGCCACTGTTTTCCTATCTTCCCACTGGCAGCGCCCACGAGAGACACAGATACGGCACGGCTCATAGTGCTGATCTTCTCAGTGTTGGTAGAATGACAGTATGGACACTCAACATGGGGATGGCGTTCTGCGTCCATTTTAGCGATTGCCGCATGAAGCTCGATGGACTTTTGCAGGTCTTCTTCCTCTTTTTGACGCTCACGTTCTAGGCAACCTGGGTCGGCTTTTTCACGGAGATAATCACGATACCAAAATATAAACGCATAATTATTTATTCTGTATTTTTTATCTTTTGAAAAATGGGCATTATATTCTTCTAATGTATATGGATCTTTCTTTATAATCTTATCCACCAAATAAGCGTATACGACCGAATGATAGAAATCCTTTTCATTTTTAACAGACGGATCATCATGGAGATACTCATACTGTGGGTTAGTCTTAAAGAGTCTTTCTCCTTCTAATTCGATTCGAAATCTTTCATAAAAGTTAAAATCGCCAGACACCGCACTTTTTACTTTTTCAAAAGGCACATCATATTTCATTTCGCCAAATTTCACAATCTTCACCTCTGACACTTTTGTATCATTTGACCACTGATACAAGTATAAAGGTTGACAGTTAATAAGTCAATGAACGCTTCGCGTAGAAACGACAACTTTTGTAAAATCACTCACGAAGAGCTATCTTTTCAGCCTCCAATTGCTCCCGTATTATCCGTTCTAAGGTCGGGCGTGTGACGTGAAGCGCCTCGGCCAGCTGCCCTTTGTTTATCTCCCGGCGGGTGTACCGGGCATAGAGTTCTAGGAAATTATCAGGTGTAGTCACTTTCTTCCTACCCTTATAGATACCGTTCCGCTTGGCGATAGCGATTCCCTCACGCTGACGGTCCAGCAGATTTTGACGCTCAAATTCGTTGATGGCGGCAATCATAGTGAGCATGAGCTTCCCGGTAGGCGTCCCGGTGTCCAGATTCTCTTTATTGCTGACCAGATGCACGCCCTTGGCCTGTAACTGCTCCACGATCTCAAGCAGATCTTTGGTGCTGCGTGCGAGGCGGCTGAAGTCGTGGATATAGACGGTATCGCCCTCCCGCACATAGTCGAGCATTGTTTGGAGCTGTAGCCTGTCCATGCTCTTGCCACTGACTTTTTCGGTGAACCACTTCTCGATGCTGTGCTTTTTGAGCGCTTCGATCTGGCGGGCTTCGTTCTGTTCTTCGGTGCTGACGCGGACGTATGCAACTTTCATGGTAGTACCTCACTGATTTGCAGAAAAACAGGGTCAGAGATAAGCAAAACTTTTGAAAACAAAGCAGAAACAGACCCTAATTTTCAAGATTCTGATGGCATTCCGGATGCAAGATAGGGCACACCCTACTTTTTAACTGTGCTCCCCTTTGACCAGATGGTCCAGAGTGGTATGGAAATAGTCAGCCAAGAGCAAAGCAGACTGCAAATCAGGTGTCCTCCGGCCAGTCTCCCACAGGCTGATAGCCCGGCGGGACAGGTTGAGGTCGTCGGCTAACTGCTGTTGTGATAAGCCTGCATCCTTGCGCAGTGATATGATTCTAGTGTTGATGGTTTCCATGGTATCCTCCCTTTTTGTAGGTGCACTCACAAAATGGACTACTCTCACTCGTCCCTTGCCTCTCTGTCTCTGGGATGCTTAGTCAACCTTTACGAACAGCTCCATACAGTCCGCACAAATGACCCGTACTTCCTTGGTACTGCGAATGATGGTCCCACACTTCGGGCATATCCACCGCCGAGTGCTGCTCTTGGCCTTGGGCGGCTTCGGGGCTCCTGTCTGACTGCTGCCCGGCCCCTTGCTGGCCGTACCAGTGCCGCACATATCTGCCCACGTCAGGCCCTCTGTCATCTGGATATCCTGCCAGCCCATGAAGATGATGAAGTCCAACAGCTCTTCGGACGGGCTTGTAACGGTCCAGCCGTACTTCTCATGATGGTCAATGACTAAGCCGTGGGCCTCTGCGGTGGCCTTAAAGCGTTTGTTGTGATATGCTCCGCTCTGGCTGGATGTATCGCGAATACCGTGAACCAGATTGTAGAGGTGCGCCATCTCGTGCAGCAGAGTGGCCGTGGTGTTCTCAATGGGGCGGTCCAGTGTTGCGGTGGAAATATTGATTTCGTACCGCTGCTCTGTGCCCTGTTCGGTGTTGACAGTCCAAGTCTTGACCGTGGTGATGTGACCATAGGCGGAGGGCGTCTTTTTTAGTGTGATGATGGGCTCCGGCAATTCGCTGTTGTAATAATGCTTATTGAGCTCCCGGAACATTTTTTCGAGCTGGCCTGCGGTGCGGCTGGTCTTGACGGTGCTTTTCATGGTAAACAACCTTTCTCTTGATAAAAAAGGCCGGGACAGGTATACTAAAGATGCATCCCGCCCCGGCGGGTGTGTAGAGCTCTGTACAACGCTAACTTTGGACGGTGGGCGCTGTATGGGGCTTTTCTTAATTGATGGTCAGCCGCTGGCCTGTGACGGTTTTGCTGTACTGGGCGTAAAGGTCCGGAGCCACCGTCTTGATGGCCTTGCTGTCCAGTCGTGTGCTGGAAAAGTCGGACAGGCGGACCTTGTGGCAACCAATTTCCAAGTAGCTGGTAGAGCGTTCTGCAAGGGCCTCCTTGATTTGGGCTCTAAGTGCTTCCTGCTCGGCCTGTGCTGCCTCAATCAGCTGGGCGGCTTCTTTGTACTGCTCCACAAGGGTGAGTAAAATGTCGTTGCTCATGTGTGTAAACCTCCATGTTTGTGTGTCGTTTGGGGAATGTGTGTTCCCGATGGCATGAGTATATCGCTACTTGTACGAGTATGCAAGATGGAATAGTGCACAAGAATAAATCAACATTTCTATGCAAGATGCATACTCGTACGAGATAGACAAATGACAGAGATATGATATAATACCTATAATAGTTGAGAGGAAGTTGGTGCGATTATGGGCGGAAAGACGAGTACAGCCAGTAAACGGAAATTTAACGATAAAACATATCAGCGCATTGTGCTTGACGTTCGGATTGACAGTGACGTGAACAAAGAAGCAATTCAGCAGGCAGCAGAAAAAGCAGGTCAAAGCTTGACGGAATATATGCTGGAAGCGGTGCGCCGTCGCATTGAACAGGAGCAGGCCACAGCCAAAATAGTGGACCCGGGGGTAGAATAAAAAAGCTCCCCGCCCTTGATTTCAGAGCAGAGAGTTAGTTGTTCGTTCTCCCCAGAACAGAAAAATTGCCCGGAAGAGTATGTTTTCAACATCTTTCCACAATCTTTTCAACCGGAGAAATTATTGGTTTAATAAAGCGAAAAAGCAGCATGAATCCTGGACAATCTCGGTCAATTGGCCGGGATTTTTTGTTTATTTGGGTTGGCGAGAAAATGCGTATTCCTACAAGAAAAACACAGAAATTTGCCGCTGAATGAGCTATAGTTCACTTCACAAGCTATTACGACGCACCGAACACCAGCGCTTCTACCGCTGCTGCTGTTTCATGCTGGACTTCCTTGGTGATGCCCGTATAGTAAGTTGCAGTCGTTTTGAAATCAGCGTGGCCTAATAACTCCTGTACCGTTTTGAGGTTTGCCCCACTCTGCAAGGCTAAGGTAGCCGCTGTGTGGCGTAAATCATGCGGGGATACCTTTGGCAGGTTATGTCGTACTTCAAAATCATGTACCCATGCAGTCACTGTTGTCGGATATAGTGGACGATATGGGTCCTCTGCATTGGAGAACAGGTAGGCATTAGGCAAGAGCAGGCCGTATCGTGCAGTCTGTTCCCTTTTCCAGTTTTTCAGCAGCTCCACGATATAGGTCGGCAGTGCGATGGTTCTTACACTCCCGGCAGTTTTAGGCTTCCCGACGTGGATGTGCTCAGGGCTTTTTGTGTCCTTGGTGACGTTGCGCACGACGCTCAGGGTCTGGTCTTCCAAGTCAATGTCGCCCCACTGTAACCCTACGGCTTCTCCCCGGCGGAGTCCAGTAAAGATCATCAGGTTGACCATAGTGCGATAAAATAGTGGCTCTTCCTCCAAGCAACGGAGGTATAACTGCACCTGTTCCGGGCTAAGGAAATCTTTCCCTGTTTCCAGCTTGTGACGTTCTTTGTGCGGGACCAACGAGCGGGGCAGCCTGTCCAGCGGATTGACTGCCAGATAGTCCACCACAAAGGCATACCGTAAGATGTTTCTCAGGGTATTAAAGCGGTGATACTGACTTGTGCCGCTCAGGGGTTCCGTGCGTAGGACATTGATATACCGTTTGAGCACCTCGGTGGTGATACTCTCCATCTTCATCTCCCCAAAGTAGGGAATCAGATATTTGGCGTGATATTCACAGTTTGCAATCGTGCTGGGGGTATGTTGTCCATCGTGGATATGGTCAGGGAGCCAATGTTCGTTGACAAATTCGGCAAAGGTGATTTTTCGCGCTCTGGATGCCCTAACGGCGCTCTGTCGGAGGAGTTCCAGATTCTTACAATAAAGAGAATAGTCCTTGCACTCGGCTTCGGAAAGTTCTCCGTCTTCACACAAAGCTGAATATTCATCGTACTGTTTGCGTTGCGTATCTACCCATTGTTCCAGTTCTTTCTTGGCTGCCGCACGAGCCTTGGCCGGACTCAACGTAGAATCAAGTTTAGCCGTCTTACTCAGGTACACATATTTTCCGGCGGTGCCCAAAGTCATCTTTGCTTGCAGGCTGATAATCCGCCCCGTCTTGTCAAATCGTTCGGAAATGCCCTTGTTGGTGCTGTCGATACTGTAATTTTTTGCCACGGTGACTGCCTCCTGTTTTTCGTTCTTTCGTCTGATTTGATTGTAGCAAAGGGGTGCGGAAATGACTATTGACAGAGCGCCAAAGTTCCAAAAAAGTTCCAAAAATGAGCTCAAAAACAGGAAAAAACGAACCAGCGGAGTTCAAAGCACTCGGCACAATATATCGATAAAACGAAAGTTTTTATTTTCGGGGCATAGCGCAGTTGGTAGCGCGCCTCGTTCGGGACGAGGAGGCCGTGGGTTCAAATCCCGCTGCTCCGACTGAAAAAGCACGTTGATTCTTCGTGAGTCAACGTGTTTTTTGTTTTCCTCTATTGACACCCGCCTCATTGGGGAATATTCTTATAGTAGCATTTGTGCCCCGCCCGCGCGGGTAAAATTGAGGAAACGAGGGATTTGCAGAATGAAAAAACGTGTTGGTATCCTGACCTCCGGCGGCGACTGCCCGGGCCTGAACGCCACCATCCGCGGCGTTGCCAAGGCGCTGTATGCCCGCATGGGTGAAAATGTCCAGATCGTGGGCATTCTCAACGGCTATCACGGCCTCATCACCGGGGAATACAAAGAGATGACTCAGGACGATTTCCGGGGCATCCTGACGCTGGGCGGCACCATTCTGGGCACCAAGCGCACCCCCTTTAAGATGATGCGGGTGGTGGAAGACGACAACATTGATAAAGTGGCCGCCATGAAGCGCACCTATAAGGAAGCCGGCCTCGACTGCCTGCTCTGCCTGGGCGGTAACGGCACCCACAAAACGGCCAACCTCCTCTCCCAGGAGGGGCTCAACATCATCGGCCTGCCCAAAACCATCGACAATGACATCTACGGCACCGACGTAACGTTCGGCTTCCACACCGCTGTGGACATCGCCACCGACGTCATCGACCGCATCCACACCACGGCAGGCAGCCACAGCCGCGTGATGTGCATTGAGATCATGGGCAACAAGGCAGGCTGGCTGACCCTCTACTCCGGCATTGCAGGCGGTGCGGACATCATCCTCATCCCCGAGAAACCCTACGACATCGACCGGGTCTGCGACGCCGTGGAGCGCCGGGCAAAGCGGGGCTCCAACTTCTCCATCCTGGCCGTGGCCGAGGGCGCTTACAATTGCGAGGAAGCCAAGATGAAGCGGAAAGAGTGGATGGCAAAGCGGCTGGCAGCCGGAACCGGCACCACCGCCACCAACCGCATCGCCGCCGCCATTGAGAAAAAGACCGGCATGGAGACCCGTGTCTGCATCCCGGGCCACATGCAGCGCGGTGGCAGCCCCAGCGCCTATGACCGTGTGTTGGCCACCGAGTTTGGCAGTTACGCCGCCAAGCTGGTGGAGATCGAGCGGTACGGCGTGACCGTGGCCATGCTCAACGGCCATGTCACCGAGAACCGTCTTGCCGATATTGCCGGCAAGACCCGCAACGTACCCGATAACTGCGAGCTGCTCACCGTGGCCCGCCGCATGGGCATCAGCATGGGCTGAACGCCTTTCCCCTGCTGTCATTTTTTCTGATACGGAAGCCCCCGCCGGAAAACAAACTCCGGCGGGGGCTTTTTGCGTGCAAAACGGGCAGGGCAGGCGTTCCGCTGTTTGGACGGCTCATTTTGCTCTTTTGTGGATCGAAACGCATCCGTGCTCAGCGAGGCAGCTCCTCCACCACCGGTTCTGCCGGGGGCGGCGTCAGGGTGGAGTGCTCCACCACAAACTTTGCCGCCCGGTTGGCGGCCATGCCCTGCCGCAGCTTCCGGGCGTCGTTGGCGGGGAACGTCTTCTCCCCCTGCTTTTTCACGTCCCAAGCGGCCAGCGCAGCGGCCACCTCGGCGTCGGTAGGCCAGAGGTGTTCTTTCCCTGCTACCAGCAGCAGGCCCAGCCGGCTGCGGAGCTTCCGCTCGGCGTCTGCATGGAGCTGCTGGCGGAACTCCTCCACGGTCTGGCCCTGCACTTTTAAGTATTGGTCAAAATTGATGTTGTTGGCCTGCATCCGCAGGTTGAACTGCCGCTGCTCGGCAAAGTAGTTGCCGGCCACCAATTGCTTGGGCAGCGGGCCCTTGACCTCATTGCCCAGTTGGGCCACCAGCTCCCGCTCGGCCAGCATTTTGCCCTGCTCACAGCGCTTGGCGTACAGCTCCCGGGTCACCCGCTCCCGCAGGGCCTGCTTGCCTGCGGCATCGGCGGCACGATCCTCATTGCCATGGAAACGGTTGATCTCCAATTCAATGGTCAGCTCCCGCAGAGGCCGGGGCTGGATGGGCTGCACAAAGCCGGTGTACCGGCCCAGCTCCAGCGGTGGCACGCAGAAGAACTGCGCCCCGGCCCGGAATCCCTCGGCCCGGTTGACGGCCAGCAGTTCAAAGTCCGGGTCCGTGACCGGGAGGAGCTTGTGGTTTTCCACCAGTTCCGCGTACAACGGGGAAAATCCCGTTAAAATGGCCCGGTTGACGGCCGCCGCCATCAAATCTTCCTCGTCGGCGGGCGGGTTCTCCCCCGCCTGCTCGGCCGCAATAGCCTCTTCCAGCTCCTGAGCCGATGCCGTAAACACCACCCGGCAGTCGCCGGGCTCGGCCATTCCAAAGTGTTCCAGTTTCATGGTGTATCCTCCTTACAGCCGCGCAAAGCCAGCCATCAGCACCAGCAGCACCACGCCCAGCACGGCGTACAGCACCTCGGCCCCCAGCACGGCCTTGTCGCCCTCGACATACATCTTTTCCAGATCGTCGGGGTCATAATATAAGGTAACGGTCTCGCCCTCGGCAAAGCCCTTGCCTTTGGCGGCTTTGGGGTAATGCAGCCGGTGGCTGCCGCCTGCCGTCTCAAACTCCAGCACATAGGCCGCGCCGTGCCGGCTCTGGGCCAGCCCCGCCACCCGGGCGGAAACTTTCTGCCCTTTGGTGCAGAGTTTATGCCGCTGGGCCCGGCTGCGCAGCGCCATGTAGAACATGAGCACCGCACCCAGAATAAAGATGATGAAGTTGAACATTCCGGATTCCCTCGTTCTTTGTTTTTTGGCCCGCCGGAGCCTGCGCTCACACGGGCAGCCTCTATTGTACCATACTTTGCGCAAAATTTCGCCCCGAAAGTGCCCTCCGACGTGCAAAAATTTCGCCCGGAAATTTTGTCAGAAAAAATCGAAAAGAATGCTTGACATTTCCGGAATCCATGGTATAATTATCAACGTTCCGAGCCGAACAGCTCACGGACAAAAACAAAATAAGCGGATATGGCGGAATTGGCAGACGCGTTAGATTCAGGTTCTAATCGGGGCAACTCGGTGGAGGTTCAAGTCCTCTTATCCGCA